>Ga0256888_1000314_pt1 | contig 10188 bp, 12 predicted proteins | sample MC6MC0511MT_FD_186347 | JGI IMG/M metagenome (GOLD analysis project Ga0256888, IMG submission 186347) | Metatranscriptome of enriched soil aggregate microbial communities from Iowa State University, Ames, United States - MC6-MC0511-MT... | ecosystem: Environmental > Terrestrial > Soil >... | reverse complement strand
GCAGGGTCGTACAGGCCCTGCGGGCCAGGCACGGTCCCGAAGCGGGAATGGGGAGGCGTGAGCGCCATCTGTCGACCGTCCTCACAGTGTCGTGGATGTGGGGATGTTGGGTGCGGGGACGCCTTCGGCCCGATGCTGGGAGGGTTCCGCCGCTCCGCCTGGTCCGGGTGCGGCCAGGCTCTTCGTGCGGTCAGGTGCGTGGGGATCGCCTCGACGGTTCTTACTTCAGACCGTCGGGAATCATCCGTTCGTGGGGCTTGTGGCCTTGGCTGAAGCGGACCCGGCAGGCACACCGTCTGCGTCGGCGGTGTCCTCATCCTCCAGGTCCGTGTCGTCAGAGTCTACCTCAGCATCCGGACGGACCCATTCACGACCCGGACGGTACGGACTGGGCTCGAGGCCGGGGTGCCGGCTGGACTGCACGTAGAAGATCACGAGGCCGAGCACGATGGCGACGAAGGCCGCCCAGACGTTGGTCGGGATGCCCAGGAACGAGAACTCGCTCGGGTCGATGCGGATCGACTCCAGGTAGGAGCGGCCGATGCCGTACCAGATCAGGTACAGGGCGAAGAGCTTGCCCCACTGCAGGCGGAACTTGCGCTCGATCAGGACGAGCAGCACCACGCCGATGACGTTCCAGATGATCTCGTAGAGGAACAGCGGCTGGAACAGCGTGCCGTCGGGCAGGCCGACCGGGATGGCCTTGTTGCCGGAGTCGATCTGAAGCCCCCACGGGAGGTCGGTCGGCAGACCGAACAGCTCCTGGTTGAACCAGTTGCCGAGGCGGCCGACCGCCTGTGCGAAGAGCAGGGCCGGTGCGAGCGCGTCGGCGAAGGTCCAGAACCGGATCCCGGTCCAGCGGCAGCCGATCCAGGCACCCACGGCGCCCCCGAGCAGCGAGCCGAAGATGGCGTTGCCGCCCTCCCAGATCGCGAAGACTTTCCACGGGTCGGCGCCCGGGTAGAAGTAGTCTCCCGGGTGCGTGAACACGTGGTAGAGCCGCGCGCCGACGATGCCGAGCACGACGACCGGGATCAGGATGTCGAGCACCACGCCGGGCTCGGCGCCGCGCTTCGTCAGACGCCGCGACGTCCAGATGGCGGCGATGACGATCCCGATGAGGATCATGATCGCGTAGGTCTGGATGCGCCAGTGCAACCCGAAGATGTCGATCGGGATCTGCTGCCACTCCGGCCCGGGGCTGGGAATGCTGGCGTACCAGCTGCTCATGGTCAGGGTCACCCGAGGACTCTCTTTCGATCAGGTTGGGGATGCGCGCGACGCGTCGCGCGCCACATCAGTTTAGGACGCCGTCAGGGGCGGATCGTGCCGTGGGCCAGCGCGGCGGCCACGCGGCCCGCCTCGGCGACCCCACCGTCACCCAGCGCCTTGACCAGAGCGGAACCGACGATCGCGCCGTCGGCATACTCCAAGACCTCGGCCACCTGGGCCCCCGAGGAGATGCCGACGCCTACGCAGGCGCTGGTGGCCCCGGCGTCACGCAGGCGGCCGACGAGCGTGCGCGCGGCCTTGTCCACATCCGCCCGGGCTCCGGTGATGCCCATGGTCGATACCGCGTAGACGAAGCCACGGCTCGCGTCGACGGCCTGCTTGAGCCGCGCGTCGGTCGAGCTCGGCGCGGCCAAGAAGACGCGGTCGAGGCCGGCGCGGTCGGAGGCCGCGAGCCAGTCGCCACCCTCGTCCGGGATGAGGTCGGGCGTGATCAGACCGGCTCCCCCGGCCTCCACCAGGTCGTCGGCGAAGCGGTCGACGCCGTACTGCAGCACGGGGTTCCAGTACGTCATCACCAGCACCGGGATGTCGACCTGCGCGGTGATCTCGCGGACGGCGGTGAAGCCGTCGCGGAGCCGGAAGCCGGCGCTCAGCGCCTGCTGGGTGGCCGCCTGAATGACCGTGCCGTCCATCACCGGGTCGGAGTAGGGCAGGCCGAGTTCGATGACGTCGACGCCGTTCTGCGCCAAGGCCACCGCGGCATCGACACTCGTTCGCAGATCGGGGAACCCGGCGGGCAGATAGCCGATCAGGGCACCCGCGGCCTCGGAGTTGCGGCGGGCGATCGTATCCGCGACGCGGCTCTCCACGACTGCACTCACGACTGCACCGCGTCCGGGTCGAGGAGCTCGAAGTAGCGGCCGGCCGTCTCCATGTCTTTGTCGCCGCGACCGCTGAGGTTGACCAGGATGGTGCTCTCGGGCCCGAGCTGCCGGCCGAGGACAAGGGCACCAGCGAGAGCGTGCGAGGACTCGATGGCAGGGATGATGCCCTCGGTGCGGCTGAGCAGGCGCAGCGCCTCCATGGCGTCGGCGTCGGAGACCGGCAGGTACTCGGCGCGGCCGATCTTCGCCAGCCACGCGTGCTCCGGCCCGACGCCCGGGTAGTCGAGGCCCGCCGAGATCGAGTGCGACTCGATGGTCTGGCCGTCCTCATCCTGCAGCAGCATGGAGCGGGCGCCGTGCAGCACGCCGGGGCGGCCCTTCGTGATCGTGGCCGCGTGCCGCGGGGTGTCCGCGCCTTCGCCACCGGCCTCGTAGCCCACCAGTCGTACATCTTCGTCGTCGAGGAACGCGTGGAAGATGCCCATGGCGTTCGAACCGCCGCCCACGCAGGCGACGACCGCGTCCGGGAGGCGGCCGGTCAGCGCGAGCACCTGCTCGCGGGCCTCCTCGCCGATGATCTTCTGGAGGTCGCGGACCATGGCGGGGAAGGGATGCGGCCCAGCGACCGTCCCGAAGATGTAGTTGGTGTGCTCGACATTGGTGACCCAGTCGCGCATCGCGTCGTTGATCGCGTCCTTCAGCGTGCGCGAGCCGGTCTTGACCGCGACCACCTCGGCGCCCAGGAGGCGCATCCGCGCCACATTCAGCGCCTGGCGCTCGGTGTCGACCTCGCCCATGTAGATGGTGCACTCGAGGCCGAAGAGCGCGGCGGCGGTCGCGGTGGCGACGCCGTGCTGGCCCGCTCCGGTCTCGGCGATCACGCGCGTCTTGCCGATGCGCTTGGTGAGGATGGCCTGGCCGAGCACGTTGTTGATCTTGTGCGAGCCGGTGTGATTCAGGTCTTCGCGCTTCAGGATGATGCGTGCACCGCCCGCGTGCTCGGCGAAGCGCGGCACCTCCGTGATGATCGACGGACGGCCGGTGTAGCTGCGGTGCAGCTCATCCAGCTCGGCGTGGAACGCAGGGTCGGCCTTCGCCTCCTCCCACGCGGCCGACAGCTCGTCGAGCGCTGCGACCAGCGACTCGGGGACGAAGCGCCCGCCGAAGTCGCCGAAGTACGGACCCTGCTCAGTGCGGAGGGACATCAGACTCCCAGGAACTCTCCGAGCGTCGCGACGGGGTCGCTCGTGACGAGCGCCTCGCCGACGAGCACCACATCGGCGCCTGCCGCCCGGTAGTGCGCAACGTCGTCGGCCGTCTTCACTGCGGACTCGGCTACGCGGATGACGCCGGACGGGATGCGGTCGGCCAGGCGGCCGAACAGATCCTGATCCAGCTCGAACGTTGTGAGGTCGCGGGCGTTCACGCCCACGAGCCCCGCGCCGGTGTCGAGCGCGCGGCTCAGCTCGTCGGCCGAGTGCGCCTCCACCAACGAGGTCATGCCGAGTTGAGTGATCAGCTCGTGCAGCTCGACCAGACGCTGCTGGTCGAGCGCTGCGACGATCAGCAGCACCAGGTCGGCGCCCGCGGCGCGGGCCTCGAACACCTGGTAGGGATCGGTGACGAACTCCTTGCGCAGCACCGGAATGGACACGGCGTCGCGCACGGCCTCGAGGTCGGCGAGCGAACCACGGAACCGGCGCTCCTCGGTCAGAACGCTGATCGCGCTGGCTCCGCCGGTCTCGTACGAGACGGCGAGTGCGGCCGAGTCCGGGATGGCAGCGAGGGATCCGCGCGAGGGGCTCGCGCGCTTCACCTCGGCGATGATCTTGACGCGGTCCGCCGGAGCGAGAGCCGTCAGCGCATCCAGCGCGGCCGGGCGGGCGAGAGCCTCCGCCTCCACCTGGGCGAGCGGACGCTCGGTGCGCCGCCGGTCAGCGTCTTCGAGCGCGCCGGCGACGAGGTCGGCGAGCACGGATCAGTGGCCCTTCGGGGTGTACTTGGAGCCGCCGGCTCCGTAGCCCATGCGCTTCATGATGCCGCCGACGATGAGGCCGACGATCGCGAGTCCCGCTGCGGCCCAGACGATGATCGGGAGGTCGTAGAAGAACGCGACCGCGCCGATGGTGAAGGCGATCAGCATGATGACCACGGCGGTCCACGCCGCCGGCGAGTGACCGTGGCCGGGCTCCGTCGAACCGTGCTCGACTGACTCGCTGCTCATGGGACTCCTGCACGTCGGGTGCGCGCCGGACGGCTCGCACGGGGGGATGGAACGGGACCAGTCTAGTGGCTCACCGCGTCGGGTCGTCGCCCCGCGTGAGCTCGTCCCAGCTGTCGATCGCGGTGTCGCGGTCGAGGGTGGAAGGGCCGTCGGGCGTGTCGTCGCCAGAGCCGGCGGCGGTGCCCGCGGGGGCATCTGCGGCTGGCGTGTCCTCCTCGGACGCTTCGGCGACGACCTCCTCGGCCGGGCGTCCATCCTCTCCGGCGAACCGTGTCTGGTACTTGCGCGACGGCCCCGGCCACAGCCGGGAGAACACCACGGCCGCCACGGCTGCGAGGATGATCAGAACACCGGCGACCATGGCGAGCCACGGCCAGAACTGGGTCTCAACCGAGTGGACCAGATGCCGGATGGACGCGTTCCCGGCGACACCCGTCGCCGTCGTGATCGCGGAGGCCGAGGCCCGTACTGCGTCCGAGACGGCGGTGATCGCCGAGATCAGCACCGACACGCCGAGCAGCACGCCCAGCAGGGCCAGCACGATCCGGAACACGGGACCTGCGATGGCCAGGGCCGCCGTGAGCGCCAGGCCCGCCAGCGCGAGGGCGGTCAGCGCCGGCGCGGCCACGGAGCCCGCGACCTCGATCGTGCTCGAATGGTTGGCGGTGTCGGACAGCCGGATGGTGAACCAGGTCTGCGTCGCGGCGAGCAGCACCAGTCCGCTGCCCACCACGAGGAGCAGCATCGTGAGGTACTTGGCGCGCCGCCCGACGCCCTGATCACTCGCCATGGACTCGCCTCATCGCGTTCGCGACGGCAACCGCCCGCAGCGGGGCGGCCGCCTTGTTCTGCGACTCCTGGAACTCGCTCTCGGGGACGGAGTCCGCCACCAGTCCCCCGCCCGCCTGGACGCGCGCGACGCCGTCCATGATCGTGGCGGTCCGGATCGCGATGGCGAGGTCGGCATCCCCGGCGAAGTCGAAGTAGCCGATCACGCCGCCGTAGACTCCGCGCTGTGCGGGCTCCAGCTCGTCGATGATCCGCAGAGCCATCGGCTTCGGTGCGCCCGACAGCGTGCCGGCCGGGAAGGTCGCCTGGAACACATCGATCGCTGTCGCCTCCGGCTGCAGGTCGCCCTCGACGGACGACACGATGTGCATGATGTGGCTGAACCGCTCGATCCGCATGAACTCGGTCACCTCGACGGAACCGGCCTCGCACACCTTGAGCAGGTCGTTCCTGGCCAGGTCGACGAGCATGAGGTGCTCGGCGCGCTCCTTGTCGTCGGCGAGCAGCGAGGCCTCCAGGTCGAGGTCCTCCTCCGGAGTGGCGCCGCGCGGCCGCGAACCGGCGATGGGATGCGTGAACGCGCGTCCCTCCTGCACCTTCACCAGCGCCTCGGGTGAGGAGCCAACGATCTCGTACGGCTCGCCGTCGGGCTTCTCCAGCGACAGGAGGTACATGTACGGGCTCGGGTTCAGCGCGCGCAGGACGCGGTAGACATCCAATGCGGGTGCGGTGCACTCCAGCTCGAAGCGCTGCGAGATGACCACCTGGAAGATGTCGCCGTCGACGATTCGCTGCTTGGCGGTGACGACCGAGGCGAGGAAGTCCTCGCGGGGCGTCCGGGACTCCGGCTCGGCGGGCGTTCCGAGATCGACGTCCTCCAGCCAGGCCTCCGAGGGCTGCGCGAGTTCGCGCTGCATGCGGTCGAGGCGCTTCTGGGCATCCGCCCAGAGGGCATCCCCGTCATCCGTGCCGTCGGCCAGTGCATTGGCCACCAGCTTCACGGTGCCGGAGCGGTGGTCGACGACGACAAGGTCGGCGACGAACGCGAGCGCCTGCCCGGGCACGTCGTAATCGGCCGGCGGCGCATCGGGCAGCCGCTCGATCTGGCGGATCGCCTCCCAGCCGATGAAGCCGACGAGACCTCCGGTCAGCGGTGGGAGGCCCGGGATGCGCGGCGTCTGCCACCGCGCGTGCAGTGCAGCGAGGGCATCCAGCGGGCGCAGGGATGCGGCGGTGCCGAGCGCGCGCTCCGCCGGTAGTCCGTAATCGAGCCAGCGCACCTCCTCCCCCGCCTGCGTGAGCACGCCGAAGGAGGCGGCGCCGACGAACGAGAAACGCGACCAGATGCCGCCTTGCTCCGCCGACTCCAGCAGGAAGGTGCCCGGGCGACCGGCGGCGAGTTTGCGGTAGATGCCGACCGGGGTCTCGCCGTCGGCGAAGAGCTCCCGGACGACGGGCACGACCCGGTGCTCCCTGACGAGGGCGTCGAAGCTCGCACGCGTCGTCGTCGCAGCCGTCGTGTCGATCCTCGAGACGCCCACGCTCACAGGTCGGCCGCCTCGATCTCGGGACTCGCGCCGACGGACGGCTCCAGCACGTCCGCGTCGAAACAGGTGCGGGTGCCGGTGTGGCACGCCGCGCCGATCTGGTCGACCGTCACCAGCAGGGTGTCGCCGTCGCAGTCGAGCGCGGCTCCCTTCACATACTGCACGTGGCCGGACGTGTCGCCCTTCCGCCAATACTCCTTGCGCGAGCGCGACCAGAAGGTGACCCGGCCCTCGCTCATGGTGCGACGGAAGGCCTCCGCGTCCATCCAGCCCATCATGAGCACCTCGCGGGTGTCCCACTGCTGGATGATCGCCGGTACCAGCCCCGCGTCGGTGAAGCGGATGCGTTCGAGCACCGCGGCGGACGACGTCGCGTTCCCTGCGTTCCCTGTGTTCGTCGCGTTCATCGGCGGACCTCCATCCCGGCCGCAGCCAGTTCGTCCTTCACCTGATCGATGGTGAGCTGCCCCTGGTGGAACACGCTCGCGGCGAGAACGGCATCCGCGCCCGCCTGGATCGCGGGCACGAAGTCCTCCACCCGGCCGGCTCCTCCCGATGCGATCACCGGGACGCTGCTCAGCGCGCGCATGGCACGGATGAGCTCCAGGTCGAAGCCCTCCTTGGTCCCGTCCGCGTCGATGGAGTTGACGAGCAGTTCGCCGGCCCCCAGCTCGATCGCCCGCGTCGCCCACTCCAGCGCGTCCAGGTCGGTCTCGGTGCGGCCGCCGTGGGTGGTGACGACGAACCCGGACGGCGTCGCGGCCGACCGCTTCACGTCCAGCGACAGCACGAGCACCTGGGCGCCGAAGCGGCCGGCGATCTCCGCGATCAGCTCCGGTCGTGCGATGGCGGCCGAGTTGACGCCCACCTTGTCGGCTCCATGTCCGAGCAGCTTGGCCACATCCTCCGGGCTCCGCACGCCGCCGCCGACGGTGAGCGGGATGAAGACCTGCTCGGCCGTCGCGCGCACCACGTCGTAGGTGGTCGCCCGGTCGTCCACGGTGGCGGTCACGTCGAGGAAGGTCAGCTCATCGGCGCCCTGCTCGAAGTAGCGCGCGGCCAGCTCGACCGGGTCGCCCTGATCGCGGAGGTTCTGGAAGTTGACGCCCTTGACGACGCGGCCGGCGGCCACATCGAGGCACGGGATCACCCGGACGGCGACGCTCATCAGATCCGCGCAGCGTGGATCGAGGTGACCAGGATGGCACGAGCGCCCAGCTCGTACAGGTCGTCCATGATGTGGTTGGTCTGCTCGCGCTTGATCATCACCCGGACGGCCACCCAGTCGGGCTCGCCCAGCGGGGAGACCGTCGGCGATTCGACCCCGGGGGTGAGCGCGACGGCCTTCTCCAACAGCGCGACGGGGAGGTTGTAGTCGATCAGCACGTACTGGCGCGCGACCATGACGCCCTGCAGGCGGCGGACCAACGTGTCCACTCCGGAGGCCGGCGCCGGAGAGGAGATGAGCACGGCCTCCGACTCAAGGATCACCGGCCCGAAGATCTCCAAGCCCTGCTTGCGCAGCGTCGACCCGGTCTCGACGACGTCGGCGACCGCATCGGCCACGCCGAGCCGGACGGCCGACTCCACCGCGCCGTCGAGCTTGATGAGGGAGGTGTTCACACCGTGCTCGCCGAGGAACCCGCCGACGAGGCCCGGGTAGCTCGTGGCGACCCGCTTGCCTTCGAGGTCGCCGAGGTCGCTGAACACCCCGGCCGGGCCCGCGAACCGGAAGGTGGAGGCGGCGAAGTCGAGGGCTTCGATCTCGGCCGCGGGCGAGCCGGAGTCGAGGAGCAGGTCACGGCCGGTGATGCCGACATCGAGCGCGCCGGAACCGACGTAGGTCGCGATGTCGCGAGGCCGGAGGTAGAAGAACTCGACGCCGTTGCGGGCGTCGGTGACGATCAGTTCCTTCGGGTCGCGGCGGCCGAAATATCCGGCCTCGTGCAGCATCTGCGCCGCGGTCTCGGAGAGGGAACCCTTGTTGGGGACGGCGATCTTCAGCATCGAGAAGTCTTTCGTGTGATCGGACGAGTGGATGGCCTCGTTACGTGACAAGGCGGGGCCATCACAGATGTCGGTACACGTCGGCCGGCGTCAGCCCCTTCGCCAGCAGGAGCACCTGCAGGTGGTAGAGCAGCTGGGAGGCCTCCTCGGCCAGTGCCTCGTCGGACTCGTACTCGGCGGCCATCCAGACCTCGGCGGCCTCCTCGACGATCTTCTTGCCGATGGCGTGCACGCCCGCGTCGAGCTCGCGGACCGTGCCGGAACCCTCAGGTCGCGTGCGGGCCTTCTCGTCGAGTTCGGCGAAGAGGTCGTCGAAGGTTTTCACCGTTCTAGCGTAGCGGTGAGTTCAGTGCACGTGTGCCGAAGCGGCGTCGCGGAGGGACGCGATGCGCTCGGCCGGCTCGCCGCGGAACACGCTCGAACCGGCGACGAACGTGTCTGCGCCAGCGGCGGCCGCCGTGACGATCGTCTCCTCGGTCACTCCACCGTCCACCTGCAGCCAGACATCGAGCCCGCGCGCCTCCACCGCTTCCCGCAGCGACTGCAGTTTGGGCATCATCTCGGGCATGAACGACTGGCCGCCGAAGCCCGGTTCCACGGTCATCACGAGCACCTGGTCGAACTCCTCCAGCAGGGCGAGGTACGGCTCGACGGACGTCCCGGGCTTCACGGCGATGCCGGCGCGCGCCCCGATCGCCCGCAGGCGGCGCGCGAGCGAGATGGGGTCGTGCGCCGCTTCGGCGTGGAAGGTCACCGAGTACGCACCGAGCTCGGCATAGCCCAGGGCCCAGTGGTCCGGGTCGTCGATCATCAGGTGCACGTCCAGCGGCACCGGGCTCACATCCTGGATCCGGCCCACCATCTGCGGTCCGAAGGTCAGATTGGGGACGAAGTGGTTGTCCATGACGTCCACGTGCACCAGGTCGGCGGTCGCGATGCGCTGCAGCTCGCTCTCCATGTTGACGAAGTCGGCCGCCAGGATGCTCGGGTTGATGCGCACGTGTCCCATGCTCCCAGCCTAGGCGGCCCGCTTGCGGAGCAGCGCGATGAACATGGCGTCGGTGAGGTGCCGGTGCGGCCACAGCTGCACGGTCGCCGGGTCGCCGGCGAGGTCGAGGCGCTCGATCACGAACCCCTGGACGACGGTGGCCGTCTCCTCCTGCTCCAGCACGTCGGCATGCCGCTCCAGCGCATCCGCCACGATCCCGCGCGTCTCGGCGACGTGCGGCGAACAGGTGACGTAGGCGAGGAGCCCGCCGGGCTTCCGGGCGCGGATGGCCGAGTCGAGCAGGCCGGCCTGGAGGGTCGTGAGCTCGCTGACGTCGCGCGGCGTCTTGCGCCAGCGCGCCTCCGGCCGGCGGCGTAGCGCACCGAGGCCGGTGCAGGGCGCGTCCAGCAGGATGCGGTCGAACGCTTCGGGATGCTCGTAGCCGACCGTCAGGCCGTCCAGCTCCCAGACGGGCACGTCGAGCGGCACCGGCGCGAGCGCACGACGCACCAGCTC
>Ga0256888_1000306_pt1 | contig 10360 bp, 12 predicted proteins | sample MC6MC0511MT_FD_186347 | JGI IMG/M metagenome (GOLD analysis project Ga0256888, IMG submission 186347) | Metatranscriptome of enriched soil aggregate microbial communities from Iowa State University, Ames, United States - MC6-MC0511-MT... | ecosystem: Environmental > Terrestrial > Soil >... | reverse complement strand
CATCCACCGAGGCCGAACCCTCTGAGGCCGAACCCACTGAGAGGACACCGTGAACGACGGACCGATCCGCATCCTGCTCGTCGACGACCAGCAGCTCGTCCGCCTCGGCTTCCGCATGGTGCTCGAGGCGGAGCCGGACCTCGTCGTGGTCGGCGAGGCGGCCGACGGCGCGGAGGCCGTTCGCCTCAGCGCCCTGCTGCGGCCGGATGTCGTGCTGATGGATGTGCGGATGCCCGTCCTCGACGGTATCGAGGCGACCCGGCGCATCGTCGAAGCCGACCAGGATGCTCGCATCATCGTGCTCACCACCTTCGACCTCGACGAGTACGCCTTCGGCGGCCTCCGCGCCGGAGCGAGCGGATTCCTGCTCAAGGACGCGCGCCCCGACGAGCTGATCGCCGCGGTCCGCGCCGTCTCCGCCGGAGATGCCGCCGTGTCCGGGCGGGTCACCCGGGCGATGCTGGAGCTCTTCGCCGACCGCCTCCCGACGGGGTCTGTCGCCGGCCGCGCCGGGGATGATCCCGCCGCGGCGCTCACCCCGCGCGAGCGCGAGATCCTCGTCGCCATGGGCGAAGGACTCAGCAACGGCGAGATCGGGGCGCGCTTCTACCTGACGGAGTCGACCGTGAAGACCCACGTCGGCCGGGTGCTGTCCAAGCTGCACCTGCGCGACCGGGTGCACGCGGTCATCTTCGCGTACGAGCATCGGCTCCTGGAACGGTGAGCGGAGCGTTCGACGCGCGTCCCCGATCCAGCGACCGCCAAGCCGCGGCTCGGTAGGCTCGTCGGCGTATGGGAATCCTCAAAGCAATCTTCTGGACCGAACTCGGCTCCTGGGCCGCGAGCGCAGGCTGGAACCTGGTCAGCGCTGCCAGCATCATCGGTGGCGCCCTGCTGCTCAGCTGGATCCTCCGCGTCGTGATCCGCAAGGTCGTCTCGCGGATCGTCAGCGGCGTGAAGAAGGGCCAGAACGTCAGCGACACGCAGGCGCTCGTCGCCTCGCCGCTCGCGGCGGTCCGGCTCGTGCAGCGGACCAGGACGCTCGGCTCCGTGCTGACGAACATCGTGAACGTGACGATCGGGATCGTCGCGATCATCCTCATCCTCAACGTGTTCGTGCCGAACGTGCTCGGCTCGTTCGCGCTGCTCACGGCCGCGATCGGCGCTGGGCTCGGTTTCGGCGCGCAGAACATCGTCAAGGATGTCCTGAACGGCCTCTTCATGGTGATGGAGGACCAGCTGGGCGTCGGCGATGTCGTCGACCTCGGCTCGGCGACCGGCGTCGTGGAGGCGGTCGGCATCCGCGTCACCCAGGTCCGCGACGTGAACGGGACACTGTGGTTCGTCCGCAACGGCGAGATCCTGCGCGTCGGCAACATGTCGCAGGGCTGGGCGCGCGTCATCATCGACCTCGCCGTGCCCTACGACACCGACGTCGAGGCCGTGGAGGCGAAGATGCTCGAGGCGGCCAACGCGCTTGCGACGAGCACGAAGTGGCGCTCGCGCATCCTGGAGAAGCCCGAGCTCTGGGGGCTCGAGTCCATCTCGGCCGACGCCCTCATCATCCGCATCGTGTTGAAGACGCGCACGACGGCCAAGGACGACGTGTCGCGGGAGCTGCGCGTCCGCCTCAAGCAGGCGCTCGACGAGATGGGCGTGAAGCTGCCCTCGCTCTCCGCCGTCGTGCTCAGCGGTTTCGACAGCGCCGCGAGCGTGATGGGAGCGAAGCCGCCGAGGACACGGCCCAGCCAGGCGGTCACCCCGGAGCCGCCGGTGAAGGGGCGCAAAGCCCGAGCGGCCGCGAAGCGGCAGGCTGCGGACGGGACGCGTGCGACACATCCGGGCGCCATCCGCATCACGCCGGCGATCGAGAACGCGGCACGCCCGAAGAAGTCGTCCGAAGCCGACCCGGTGACCCCGCCGTCGCCCGCACCAGCGCCAGCGCCGAAGTCGGCCCCGAAGCCGCGCACCGACGGAGAGCCCACATGAACATCCCCGTCATCCCGACCGGCCCCGAGCCCGCCTTCTACGACGAGGTCGGCGGCCATGAGACCTTCGTGCGGCTCGTCGACGCGTTCTACCGCGGCGTGGCCGACGACCCCGTGCTCCGGCCCATGTACCCGGAGGAGGATCTGGGCCCGGCCAAACAGCGGCTGGTGCTGTTCCTGGAGCAGTACTGGGGCGGTCCCACCACGTACAGCCAGGAGCGCGGCCACCCGCGGCTCCGGATGCGGCACAACCCGTTCAAGGTCAATCCCGACGCCCGCGACCGCTGGCTGGCCCACATGCGGGTCGCCGTCGACGAGCTCGGGCTGTCCCCGCTCCACGAGGAAACCCTCTGGAGCTACCTGGAGCGCGCCGCGTTCGCTATGGTCAACACATTCGAGGAGTAGCCCTCCTCCGCCATCCCGGTGCCGAAGGAGACACGGATGACACACGAGCCCGACGCGATCGTCGTGGGAGCAGGCCTGTCCGGCCTGGTCGCCGCCGCCGAGCTGCTGGATGCGGGACGCCGCGTGACGATCGTCGAACAGGAGCCGTCGGCGTCGTTCGGCGGCCAGGCGTGGTGGTCGTTCGGCGGGCTGTTCCTCATCGACTCCCCCGAGCAGCGCCGGATGGGGGTTCACGATTCCCTCGCGCTCGCCCGTGACGACTGGTTCGGATCCGCCGGGTTCGACCGCGCCGAGGACCACTGGCCGCGACAGTGGGCCGAGGCCTACCTGCAGTTCGCCGCCGGTGAGAAGCGGGCGTGGCTGCACGAGAAGGGCGTCCGGTTCTTCCCCGTCGTCGGGTGGGCGGAGCGCGGCAGCGGGACGGCCGGAGGGCACGGCAACTCGGTCCCGCGGTTCCACATCACCTGGGGTACGGGGCCGGGCGTGGTCGAGCCGTTCGCGCGACGGGTCCAGGCCGCCGCCGCCAACGGACGCGTCGCCATCCGCAATCGGCACCGCGTCGACAAGCTGATCGTCGAGGGCGGCCGCGTCGTCGGCGTCCGCGGGGCCGTCCTCGCTCCGGACCTCGCCGAGCGCGGAGCGCCGAGCAACCGGGACGTCACCGGCGACTTCGAGCTGCGGGCACCGGTCGTGATCGTCGCCTCCGGAGGCATCGGCGGGAACCACGACCTCGTCCGGGCCGCCTGGCCGGCGCGACTGGGCGAACCGCCGGCGCACATGCTGTCCGGCGTTCCGGCGCACGTCGACGGCCGAATGCTCGGCATCGCCGAGACGGCCGGCGCGCACCTCGTGAACGGCGACCGGATGTGGCACTACACCGAGGGCATCCAGAACTGGGACCCGGTGTGGGAGCGCCACGGCATCCGCATCCTGCCCGGCCCGTCGTCGCTGTGGCTGGATGCGCGCGGCGACCGGCTACCGTCACCGCTGTTCCCCGGATTCGACACGCTCGGGACGCTGGAACATCTCCGCAGGACGGGCTCCGACTACAGCTGGTTCGTGCTCACGCAGAAGATCATCGAGAAGGAGTTCGCGCTCTCCGGCAGCGAGCAGAATCCCGACCTCACGGGGAAGGACGTGCGCCTGCTGGCCAAGCGCGTCGCTCCAGGAGCGCCTGGGCCCGTTGAGGCGTTCAAGGAGAACGGCGCGGACTTCGTCGTCGCCGACACCCTCGACGAGCTGCTCGGGGGGATGCAGCGGATTGCCGACGTCCCGCTCGACACGGACCTGGTGGCGCGGCACATCCACCAACGCGACCGTCAGCTCGACAACGATTTCGGCAAGGACCTGCAGCTGGCTGCCGTGCGTTCGGCGCGGAAGTACCGAGGCGACCGCTTGATCCGCGTCGCCTCGCCGCACAAGCTGCTCGACCCGGCGGCCGGACCGCTGATCGCGGTGAAACTGCACATCCTGACCCGCAAGAGCCTCGGAGGCATCGAGACCGACCTCGACGGACGGGTACTCGGCGCCGACGGCGAAGTGGTGCCCGGCCTGTACGCCGTCGGCGAGGCGGCCGGCTTCGGCGGCGGTGGGATGCACGGCTACCGGGCGCTGGAGGGCACCTTCCTCGGCGGCTGCCTCTTCTCCGGCCGCCAGGCCGGCCGCGCCGCCGCCCGCGCCTGACCCGCCTTCCCCCGCCTCCCCACAATCGCTTCCTCGATTAATCCGTCGACACGCCGCACGGGCGCAGATTTTTCGAGGAAGCGATTGAGGGGCGGGGTCAGCGGCGGAGGGACCAGGATGAGCGGCGAACGAGGGTGTGGCCGCGGCGCGTGGTGAGGCGCGTCCAGGTGCCGGTTTCGTGGATGGTGACGGGTTCGTCGTCGCCGAGGAAGCCGAGGCTCTCGGCGGCGAACCCGGCGCCGGTCGGAACGTATTCGAGGTCGTCGATCGGGCGGCCCCACACCTCCGCGCGCACGCGCGTGACCAGCTGCTCCCCCGTCCCGGTCGGCACGGCCGCGGCGACCTCGGCGATGCCCGCCTGCGCGATGGCCTGCAGCCGGGCGGCGTCGGTCTCGCCGACCTTCTGCCATCCGCCCCTCGGCGGCGAGATGCCCGCCCAGGTGACCGTCGACACCTCCAACGGCAGGCGGATCTCGATCGGCTCGTCGGTCGGCTGCGCCTCCGCGCTCTCGCGCACCCGCGCGACGCGGTCGAGCAGCGACCGGATCGGCACGACGACGTCGAACTCCGCGTCGCCCCCGATCGCGAAGGTGCGGAGACCGAGAACGGTGGGTGTCTCGTCCATCAGACCGCGTGGATACAGGATCGCCGTGTAGACGGCGAGGACCCCGGACCCGGCGATCAGGCGCACGGATCCCTCCTCGACACGGGCTGCCCTGGACAGATAGGTCTGCAGATCGGCGACAGCGAGGGTGTCCATCAAAGAAAACGACTGGTTCATCGGGTGTCTAAACTACCAAGAGACCACCGACTTGGAGGACGCGTGACCGAGCCATTGGCTTCCCTTCTGACCGCCCTCGATCTGACCGACACCGGTGCGCGCACCAGCGAAGACATTTTCACCGGCCCGTCGCAGTGGATGCCGCTGGGCCGCGTGTTCGGCGGGCAGGTGCTCGCACAGTCGATCGTGGCTGCCACGCGCACGGTCGACCAGGAACGCAACATCCACTCGATGCACGGCTACTTCCTGCGCCCGGGCGATGTGAACCTCCCGATCACGTTCTCTGTCGACCGCATCCATGACGGTCGCTCGTTCAGCACGCGGCGCACGCAGGCATACCAGAACGGGCTGCCCATCCTGTCGATGATCGCCTCGTTCCAGACCGAGGATGACGGATTCGAGCATCAGGAGGCGATGCCCGAGGGTCTGCCGGACCCCGAGGAGCTCCCGTCGGCTGCAGCCGTTCTCGAGGACGTGCGTCATCCGGTCGCCCAGTATTGGGCCGGGCAGCGGCCATTCGACATGCGGCACGTGACGTCGCCCATCTACGTTTCCGTCGAGGGCGAGCGCGTTGCGGAGCAGGCCGTGTGGTTCCGCACGATCGGGGAGATGCCGGACGACCCGGCGCTGCACCGCGCGGCGCTCGCCTACGCCAGCGATTACACGATCATGGAGTCGGTGATGCGGCGGCACGGAGTCGCCTGGGGCACGCCCGGCCTGAAAGCGGCCAGCCTCGACCACGCGATGTGGTGGCACCGGCCGGCGCGGGTGGATGAGTGGCTGCTGTACGTGCAGAAGTCACCGACCGCCAGCGGAGGCCGAGGCCTCTCCGAGGGCCGCATCTTCACCCGCGACGGCCGCCTTGTCGCCAGCGTCGCGCAGGAGGCGACGATCCGCCTGCCGCGCTCCGCGGACTGAGCCCGCCGGGAGTCAGTCGAACGTACTGCGCAGCAGCACCGTGCCGTCGCCGGCCGAACGGATGTCGACCGTCGCGATGTCCTTCAGCGGCAGGCTCGTCGTCGCGACCGGTGTTGCCGTCGTCCCTTCGTCGGCCGTCCAGGTCGAGATCGTGTGCTGCTGGCCTGCGCGGTCGGTGACGACCATCGCGTAGGTCCAGACGTGGCCGCCGTCCTTCGCGCCGACGTAGGCGTACGTGCAGCGGGAGTCGATCCGGGTGCCCCACGGCTCCGTCGTGAGCCGGAGGTCCGCGGTGAGCGCGCTCGGCTCCACCTGCTGCATCACCACGGCCGCCTCCGGGGCGGCAGCTGGATTCAGTGCCCCCGGCAGGACGAAAGCAGCGATGCCGATGATGAGCGCTGCGGTCACCGCCGACAGTCCGGCGATCAGCCAGCGGGCGCGCACGCGCCGCCGGTGCACCCGATGCAGCAGCGACGGCAGGACATCCGGACCGGGCCCTGGCGCTGCGGTCGGCGACACGTCCGAGACGACCCCGTCGTCCAGGAGCGCGAAGGCCTGCTCGCGCGGAACTCGGCTCAGCAACCCGGGCATCCCGGCCAGTTCGGAGACGGACTCGGAGCAGCTTTCGCAGACGCGCAGGTGCGCCTCGTACTCGCGGCGTTCGACCGGCGATAGGGCGCCGAGCACGTACGCGGAATCCCAGGTCGCGAACTCGTCGTGGGTGGTCATCGCTCCGTCACCCCTCTCTCCTGAAGTGCGAGTCGCAACGCGCGGAGACCGTAGTGAAGACGCGACTTCACCGTGCCCTCCGGGATGTCGAGCTCGCGTGCGATCTCGGCGACCGACCGGCCGCCGTAATAAGCGTGGACGATGACCGAGCGGTGTTCCATCGAGAGCTCGGCCAGCGCGTCGGACACCAGCCAGGCGTCGAGGACCGCGTCGGCTTCGCTGTCGGGCGCGGGATTCTCGGGCAGGTTGTCGGTGCCGAACTCGTGGCGGGAGTGGGCGCTGCGTCGACCGTCGATGACCAGATTCCGCGCCACGGTGAACAGCCAGGTGCGGGCGGATTGCTGCGACTGGTCGAGCACGGCGGGCCGCCGCCAGGCGCGCAGCAGCGTCTCCTGCACCACATCGTCGGCCATCGCGCGGTCGCCGGTGAGGTGCACGACGTACCGCCACACAGCCTGTGCGTGCTGGTCGTGCAGCTCGCGCAGCAGGCGGGCGTCCTCCTCCGGCATGTTCACCTCCATCCCATACACGATGCAGCGCGCGGAAAGGTTCACACGCCACGGTTGAACCGAGCACCGGACCGTCTCGTGAATACCGTAAGAGACACGTCCACCAAACGGGAGGAATCCGCATGAACGACCACGCACCGCTCACCCGCCGCACCCTCGTGTCGATCGGCGGCGCCTCCGCCGGAGCCCTCCTGCTCGCCGCCTGCACGCCGGGCGGTGCCGATGGATCGGGTGAGTCGGGCGGCTCTGGCGGTTCTGGCGGTTCTGGCGGGTCGGGCGGCTCTGGCGGCTCGGGTTCGGCGAAGGTGTCGCTGGCCTCCATCCCCGTGGGCGGCGCGGTCTCGGCCACCCTCGCCGGGAAGCCGATTGTGGTGTCGCAGCCCAGCGCCGGCCAGGTGGTCGCTTTCAGCGCCGTGTGCACGCATCAGGGATGCACTGTCGCGCCGCAGGGCAAGGAGTTCGACTGCCCCTGCCACGGTTCGCGCTTCGACGCGACCACGGGCGACGTGTTGAACGGCCCCGCGCGCGACCCGCTGCCGAAACTGAACGCGCAGGTCTCGGGCGACGCCGTGACCGTGACCGAGTAGGGCGATATGGAGGTCAACGGACTGCCCCTGCATGTCCTGCTCGTCCACTTCGTGGTCGTGCTCGTGCCGCTCACGGCGATCGCTGCACTCCTGGTGCCGCTCTGGCCGGCGGCCAGGCGGCGACTCGGCATCGTGGTGCCACTTCTCGCGCTGGCCGATCTCATTCTGGTGCCGATCGTCACGTCCGCCGGCGAGTGGCTGCAGGCGCGCGTGCCGTCCACGCCGTTGATCGTGCAGCATGCGGCCCTCGGGCACACGCTTCTGCCGTGGGTCATCGCACTGTTCGTGTTCAGCGTCGCGCAGTGGGCGTGGTTCTTCTTCGTGGACCGCCCGGACTCGCCGCGGAGACCGTCGCCCGTCCTGCGTCGGGTGGTCCTGATCGTGCTGATCGTCGGGGCGCTGGTGCTCGCCGTCGGCACCATCGTGGAGGTCGTCCTGATCGGTGAGGCCGGGTCGCGCGCGATCTGGGAGAACTCCTTCAGCCCGACGCCGCTGCCGACGACTCCCGCACCGACACCCGCACCGACGCCCTGAGCCTGGTCAGCCCCGCTTGGCGAAGGCGACGGGCTCGTCGAGGTACGGCGTCCAGGCGTCCCGTTCGCGATCGTTGATCCGGCGTGGCCGCTGGGTCGTCGCGTCGACCAGCACGATCGTGGTTGCCGCGCGGGTGAACATCGTGCGGGGCTCGGTCCCTTCCGGCGACCAGACCTCGTAGCAGACCTCCAGGCTGGCGCCGCCGAGGCGTCCGAGCCACAGCTGCACGTCGAGGGCCTGGCGCAGGTACGGGATGGGCGCCAGGTACTCGATCTCCTGGCGCGCGATCAGCGTGAGCGTGTCCGCGCCGGGGCGTCCGTCGAGCACGGCCGTCGAGCCGCCGACCGCCTCGCCGCTGACCTGCACGGAATCGGCGCCCTGCCCGCTGTCGTCGGTCGCCCAGAACGCCTCGATGCGCGCCTCCTCGAGGAGGCGCAGCATCTCGGCGTTGTTGACGTGCCCGTACGCGTCGAGGTCGCTCCAGCGGAGCTTGATCGGAACGTGCAGTCGCATGGCGGTCGGCCTCCGGCTCAGTCGCGCGTGAGCTTGCGGTACGCCGAACGGTTCGGCTTGGCCGCGTCCGCCCCCAGGCGCGCGACCTTGTTCTCCTCGTACGCCTCGAAGTTGCCCTCGAACCAGTACCAGTCGGCCGGGTTCTCGTCGGTGCCCTCGTAGGCGAGGATGTGGGTCGCGATCCGGTCGAGGAACCACCGGTCGTGGGTGATGACCACCGCACAGCCGGGGAACTCGAGCAGAGCGTTCTCAAGGCTCGACAGAGTCTCGACGTCGAGGTCGTTGGTGGGCTCGTCGAGGAGCAGCAGGTTGCCGCCCTGCTTGAGCGTCAGCGCCAGGTTGAGGCGGTTGCGCTCACCACCGGAGAGCACACCCGACTTCTTCTGCTGGTCCGGTCCCTTGAACCCGAACGTGGAGACGTAGGCGCGCGACGGTACCTCGGTCTTGCCGACCTGGATGTAATCGAGTCCATCGGACACGACCTCCCAGACGTTCTTGTTCGGGTCGATGCCGCCACGCGTCTGATCGACGTACGAGATGTTGACGGTCTCGCCGACCTTGAGGTCGCCGCCGTCGAGCGGCTCGAGCCCGACGATCGTCTTGAACAGGGTGGTCTTACCGACACCGTTCGGGCCGATGACGCCGACGATGCCGTTGCGCGGCAGCGTGAAGGTGAGGCCGTCGATCAGCTTGCGGTCGTCGAAGCCCTTCTGGAGATTCTTCGCGTCGATGACCACCTGGCCGAGGCGCGGGCCCGGCGGAATCTGGATCTCCTCGAAGTCGAGCTTCCTGGTGCGCTCCGCCTCGGCCGCCATCTCCTCGTAGCGGGCCAGGCGGGCCTTCGACTTGGCCTGGCGGCCTTTCGCGTTGCTGCGGACCCAGTCGAGCTCTTCGGTCAGGCGCTTCGCGAGCTTGGCGTCCTTCTTGCCCTGGATCGCGAGGCGCTCGCTCTTCTTCTCGAGGTAGGTCGAGTAGTTGCCCTCGTACGGGTACAGGTGACCGCGGTCGACCTCGGCGATCCACTCGGCCACGTGGTCGAGGAAATACCGGTCGTGCGTCACGGCGAGAACGGCACCGTGGTACTTGGCCAGGTGCTGCTCGAGCCAGAGCACGCTCTCGGCGTCGAGGTGGTTGGTCGGCTCGTCGAGGAGCAGGAGGTCCGGCTTCTGGAGGAGCAGGCGACAGAGGGCGACACGGCGCTTCTCACCACCGGACAGCGTGTTGACCGGCCAGTCGCCCGGCGGGCACCGCAGCGCGTCCATCGCCTGCTCGAGCTGGGAGTCGAGGTCCCAGGCATCGGCGGCGTCGATCTGCTCCTGCAGCGTGCCCATTTCGGCGAGGAGGGTGTCGAAGTCGGCGTCCGGATCGGCGAGCAGGCCGGAGATCTCGTTGAACCGATCGACCTTCTCCTTGATCGGCCCGACGCCCTCCTGGACGTTCTCGAGAACCGTCTTGTTCTCGTCGAGCACGGGCTCCTGCATCAGGATGCCGACCGTGTAGCCCGGGGAGAGCTTGGCGTCGCCGTTGGAGGGCGTGTCCAGGCCGGCCATGATCTTCAGGATGGTGGACTTACCGGCGCCGTTGGGACCGACGACGCCGATCTTGGCTCCGGGAAGGAACGCCATGGTCACGTCGTCGAGGATCACCTTGTCGCCGACCGCCTTGCGGGCGCGCACCATCGAGTAAATGTATTCGGCCATGGAAAGAGTCTAT
>Ga0256888_1000305_pt1 | contig 10370 bp, 12 predicted proteins | sample MC6MC0511MT_FD_186347 | JGI IMG/M metagenome (GOLD analysis project Ga0256888, IMG submission 186347) | Metatranscriptome of enriched soil aggregate microbial communities from Iowa State University, Ames, United States - MC6-MC0511-MT... | ecosystem: Environmental > Terrestrial > Soil >... | reverse complement strand
GCTGGCGGCGTTCGGGCTGGCGGAGGCCATCCCACCAACCAGGAAGAGGGCACCGAGCGCCACGTACGAGTCGACGAACATCGCCGCGACCGCCGCCATCGCCGTGATCGCGAGGCCGGACGCGATCACCCACCGTTCGCCGATCCGGTCGCTCAGCGCTCCCCACGCGATCAGGGTGAGCACGAGGCCGAGGGTGGGCGCGGAGGCGAGCAGTCCCGCCTGCGCGAGGCTCAGCCCCCGCTCGGTGTGCAGCAGCGGGATGAGGAACGCCGGCGTCGACACGAAGACCGTGGAACTCGCCTGGGCGAGGACGCCGAAGGCGAGCATCAGCCAGGGTCGCGGACGGCGTGCGATTCGACGGTTCACGGGTATACCCTAGCGGTATACCAAGTCGGTATACCAAAGGAGCACAATGCCAGAGCAGCCGCAGGTATACGGACGACTGCGCGCCCAGATCCTCGACCTCGACCGTGTCCCCGGGTCGCGTCTCACCGAGCGGGGCCTGGAGGTCGAGCTCGGCGCATCCCGCACTCCGCTCCGCGCCGCTCTCATGCGCTTGGAGGCGGAAGGGCTGGTCGCCCGCGACGGTCGCGGCTGGCAGGTCTCCCCCATCGACCTCGGCGAGATCGCACGCCTCAGCGAGTTGCGGGATGCCGTGGAGACGGCCGCAGCACGGCTCAGCTGCGCGCGTGCCACAGACACCGGCATCGCTGCACTCGCGGCACACGTGGACGGGCTCGACCACAGCGCCACGACTGACGACGCCGTGCGCGCGGGCACCGACTTCCACGTTCGCCTCGCCGCTCTCTCCGGCAACCACTTCTTCGCCGACGCGGTCGACTCGGCCATGACGCGGCTCGCCCGAGCGCGCTGGCTCGTCGCCCGCGATGAGGGAGCGTGGGAGGAGCACCGCCAGATCGTGGCGCTCCTCGCCGCGCGGGATGCCGACGCGGCGGCCGAACTCATCCACGAGCACGTCGTTGGCACACACGCACGCCTGTCCGCGGCACTGGATGCTGACGCCCGGACACTGCGCGGGCGCGGGCTCGCCATCGTCCCCTGACGCGAACCGCGGCTAACCCAAGACGTCGCCGACCGGAACGATTCGCACCAAATCGTCCGCACCGGTGTACGGCTGCGGTGTGCCAGTGAGGAGTGCGTCGCCGTGCAGGAGGGTGAGGGCGACGAACTCTGCGGCCTCCGTCTGGGCCCAGCCCAGCTGATCGGCGACCCGCCACGCGTTCCTCCGCAGCACGCGGTCCCCGAGCAGCCGGACCGGCAGCGCGTCCACCCGCTTCAGCAACGCGAAGGCCTCCGCGCCCTCGCGACGCCCCGCGAGCGCGTCGGCATGGAGCTGCGAGAGGGTCTCAGATCGCAGCAGGGTGGGCGCCAGCAACTCGTCGGCGCCGCTCCACCCCGCCTCGGCAAGGCGGATAGCAGCGGAGGCATCGATCACGTAGGCGGTCATGCCGCATTGTGGCCACGTCCTCGACGCAAAAGGAAGAGGGCGACCCATACGGGTCGCCCTCTCAGTCTACGTCGCTTGTCGACGACGGGTCTGCGTCGTCGTCGGACGCGCGCTCAGCGTCGTCCGCGGGCTCGGCGTCGTCCGCCGGCTCGACATCCCCTACCGGTTCGGCGTCGCTCGCGGGTTCCGGCTCGTCGTCCGGCAGCTCTTCGAAGAGCCCGGCTGGCGGCGTCAACGTCACGGTGCCGGCCGTGATGTCGACCTCGGGCACGATCGCCTTCACGAAGGGCACGAGGACCTCACCGTTCGGCGTCGCGACAGCCAGCAGGTCCTGCGCCGGAAGGTGGTCGACGCGCGCGATGCGGCCGACGCTCACGCCGTCGCGGACAGCGTCCAGTCCGACCAGCTGGTGGTCGTACCAGGCGTCATCCTCGTCCGGCAGCTGCTTTTCGTCCTGGCTCACCCAGAGGATCGCCTTGACCAGCGTCTCAGCCTCGTCGCGGTCGTCGACGCCGACGAAGAAGCCGACAGCGTGGCCGTTGTACCAGCGCAGCTCCGTGAGCTCGAGCGTCTTGCCGTGCCACTTGGATGCGGTGGGCACCTGCAGGGTGAACACCGCACCCGGGACGAACCGCTTCTCAGGCTCGTCCGTGAACAGTTCCAGCTTGAGGGCGCCCTTGAGGCCGTGCGCCTTAGTGAGGCGCCCCACCCGCAGCTCGGTCTGACCGGGTCGGGGAGCGACGTCCTTGCGGGGCAGTTTGTGGTCTGCCACCTCAGTCGTCGACGACGTCGACACGGACGCGGCGGCCATCGGCCAACGCGTTCACGAGAGTGCGAAGAGCCTTGGCCGTCCGGCCGGAGCGACCGATCACCCGGCCGAGGTCCTCGGGATTCACACGAATCTCGAGGACCTCGCCACGCGGGGAGCTCTTGGCCACGACGTGGACGTCGTCAGGGTGATCGACGATCCCCTTGACCAGGTGCGTGAGCGCGGGTGCGAGCAAGACGTCAGGCCTTCTCGTCGGTGTCGGCGATGGCCTCGGCCTCGGCGACGACCTCGGCCTCGGCGGCCTCTTCGGCCTCAACCTCGGCCTCGACGACGGCAGCAGCCTCCGCGGTGACCTTGTCGGCCTTGGGCTTCAGGACCGGCTTCTTCTTCTCGTCGGCGACGAACTCGGTCTTGCCCTCGGCGACCTTGACGGTGCTGACGGCGTTCTTGTCGCCCTTGAAGCGGCCCCAGTCGCCCGTGAGCTTCAGGAGCGCGGCGACCTGCTCGGTCGGCTGGGCACCGACGCCGAGCCAGTACTGCGCGCGCTCGGAGTCGACCTCGATGCGCGAGGGCTCCTCGGTCGGGTGGTACAGACCGATCTCCTCGATCACACGACCATCGCGCTTGGTGCGCGAGTCGGCGACGACGATGCGGTAGTACGGAGCGCGGATCTTGCCCAGGCGCTTCAGACGGATTTTGACGGCCACGATTCTCCTGTATGAGTGGATGCGTTGTGTCGAACTGACTGCCGTGGGCGTGGGGGCACACGCGGCAGGAGGTCTAATGTTCGTCCCACGCGCCGGATAGAGGGTCGGGCACGGTGAACTCAACTAGCTATTCTGTCAGATACTGCCCTGCTTTGGACAATCGGACGGACGGGACGACCGCATGCAGATCGAATTCTCGGAGTCCGAGCGCTCCACCGTCGGGATCGAATGGGAGATCGCGCTGGTGGACGGCTCCACGGGCGACCTCGTGCAGATCGCCGACGACGTGCTCCGGGAACTCGGCACGCCCGACGGTGAGGAGCATCCGCAGATCACGCACGAACTGCTGCTGAACACCGTCGAGCTCGTCAGCCGGGTGCACAACACGGTCCCCGCCGCGATCACCGACCTGCAGGAGCTGATCGGCCTGGTCCGGGAGGTGACCGACCCGCTGGGTGTGGAGCTCATGTGCGCGGGGACGCATCCCTTCGCCCAGTGGTTCGACCAGAAGGTGACACCGAACGAGCGCTACGACCGCCTGCTCGACCGCACGCAGTGGTGGGGCCGCCAGATGATGATCTGGGGCGTCCACGTGCACGTCGGCATCGACTCGGTCGACAAGGCTCTGCCGATCGTCAACGGGCTGCTTACGTACTACCCGCACTTGCAGGCCCTCAGCGCCTCGAGTCCGTTCTGGGCGGGCGCGAAGACGGGGTACGCCTCCAACCGCGCGCTGATGTTCCAGCAGCTGCCGACGGCGGGACTGCCCTGGCAGTTCGGGACCTGGGCCAACTACGAGGAATACGTGCAGGACCTGGTGACCACCGGCGTCGTGGAGGACCACTCGGAGGTCCGCTGGGACATCCGTCCGTCGCCCAAGTGGGGCACCGTCGAGATGCGCGCCTGCGACGGGCTGTCGACACCCGACGAGGTGGGCGCGGTCGCGGCACTCATCCACTGCCTCACCGACCGGATGGCCGGGCGGCTGGACGACGGCGTGGAACCGGTCACCCTGCAGCCGTGGTTCGTGCGCGAGAACAAGTGGCGCGCGGCCCGCTACGGGCTCGACGCGGAGATCATCACCGCGCCGGACGGCAGCGAACGACTGGTCTCCGATTCCCTCCGCGAGCTGGTCGATGACCTCCAGCCGGAGGCCGAGCGGCTGGGATGCGTCGACGAACTCGCGACGGTGCTCACCATCCTGGACACCGGCGCGAGCTATCAGCGGCAGCTGGCCGTCGCCGAACGGAACGGCGGGAGCCTGCAGGCCGTCGTGAGCTCCCTGACCCACGAGCTTCGGAGCGGCCTCGGACGCTGAGTCCGGGTGATCCCCTGGGTTCGGCAAAGCCCATCCATAGGATCCGCGCGTACCGTATGGGCATGCTCGCTCGACGCCCGCTCGCCGCCGCGGCGACGGCCCTGACCGCCGCACTGCTGGCGCTCACGGCACTGTCGGGCTGCGCAACGGCCGCCGGCCTGGGAGCGGACGCCGCACCCGCTGCCGGCGCCACCTCCACCGCCTCCGCGAGCGCCGACCGCGTCGCCGTGATCGGCGACTCCATCGAGTCGGGCTTGGGCCTGGAGCCCACCGAAGCGTGGCCCGCGCTGGTCGCGGCCAGCAGAGGCTGGCGGCTCGACAACCTCAGCGTTCCCGGAGCAGGTTTCGTCGCGCAGGGTTCTGACGGCGACGATTTCTCGGCGCAGGTGGATGCGGCGATCGCGTCCCATGCCCAGCTCGTGCTCATCGGCGCATCCGACAACGACCTCGGCACCGACATCGCGGACGTCTCCGCCGCCATGCAGAAGGCCGTCGACCGCCTTCGAAGCGAACTTCCCGACGCGCGACTGGTCGGGTTCAACGCACTCACCGGCCAGGCCAGCGACGCGGACCTGGCACCCTTCGACGCCGCGCTCCGGACAGCGGTCGAGGGCGCGGGCGGAACCTGGCTCGATCTCGGGCAGCCGTATCGCGACAGGGGTGGTCTCGTCCAGGACGACGACGAGCATCCCACCCTGCCCGGGCAGGAGGCGATCGCCACCGTCGTCGAGTCGAAGCTGAGCGCGTGAGGTTGCTCCCAGGCGCGACGCCTAGCGTTGTCCGTGTGACGACCCGACGCTCCGCCCGAGGCCTCCTCGCCACCGCAGTCATCTCGGCTGCCGTCCTCGCGATGTCCCTCACCGGCTGCGCGGCCGCCGGCCAGGCCGCGCCGCCGACCCCTGGCATCGCGGCTGCCGATCGCCCCGGCACGGCTGCGACGACACCCGCTCCGGTCACCGCGGTGGCGATCGGCGACTCGATCGCCATCGGCAACGGCGTTCCCGCCGACGACGCCTGGCCGCTCCTCGTCGCCGACCACTTCGACTGGACGCTGAGCGACTTCGCCGAGAGCGCCGCAGGCTTCACCGTCGAGGGCCTGAACACGCACACCTTCGACGACCAGGTCAGCGCGGCGATCCGGGTGCACCCGGACGTCGTGCTCATCGGGGGCACGCGCAACGATCTGTTCGCTCCGACCTCGACTCTGGAGGCGGCGGCGACGAGCGCACTGGAGAGGCTGCGCGCTGCGCTCCCCCACGCGCGCATCATCGGCATCGGACCGCTCTGGGGGTCCGATCCGGCGCCCGCCCAGATCGCGGTCATCAACAACACCGTGAAGTCGGCCGTACTCGGCGTCGGGGGCTCCTGGGTCGAGGTCGGCCAGCCGTTCGCGGGCCGTCCGGATCTGGTCCAGAAGGACCACATCCATCCCACCGTCACCGGCCAGCGGATGCTCGCCGAGGGCATCTCGAACAGGATTCGAGCGCTGCTCTTCCAGCGCTGATCGCGGGGCTACCACCGTGCCGACACGCCCGCGAGTTGAACACAGCGTTTTCGCAGCTTCGAGCGTTTAGCCTCACACCCGTGCGCATCCTCACCCGCCGCCGCTCGCGCTCGCTCGGCACCCGCCCCGCACTGTTCGCGCCCATGGCCCTGACGGTCGCCCTTCTGGCCCTGTCCGGATGCACCAGCACCCCCGCCGCTCGGCCGATTGCCCAGCCGCAGTCGACGGCGATCGCCGCGCCGGCGGCCGGTGGCGGGCACCAGAGCGCCGAGGCTGTCGACGCTGTCGCGATCGGCGACTCCATCGCCTTCGGCAAGGGCGTCGCGCCCGATCAGGCGTGGCCGGCTCTCATCTCGGCGGAGCACGGTTGGCGGCTCACCGACCTGGCGGTCTCCGGCTCCGGTTTCGTCAAGCCCGGGTGGAACGGCGCGACCTACCGGAACCAGGTGGACGCGGCCCTCCGCCTGCATCCCCAAGTGATCCTCCTCGCGGCCACCCGCAATGACCGCGACCAGGATCCGGCCGCTGTCGCCGCCAACGCCGATCGGATGCTCCGCGAGCTCCGCGAGAAGTTCCCGGACGCAACGATCGTCGGCATCACCGGGATCTGGGGATCCGACCAGCCGCCGGCGACGATGACCCGCGTCGACGACATCGTCGAAGACGCTGTCCGGGATGTGAACGGCACGTGGCTGGACATCGGATTCCCGCTCGTCGGACATCCCGAGCTGCTCCAGGCGGACGGCATCCACCCCAACGCCGCCGGGCAGAAGGTCGTCGCCCGGACCATCGACTCGAAGCTCCGACCGCTCAACCTCGCACTGTAGGCGAGCGCCGGGAGGTCACCCGCGCGGATTACCGCGCGGACCTACCGCCCCAGGAACTTCTGCAGCGCGGCCATCTCGTCCTCGGACGGGCCGCCGTCGGCGCCACCCTGCGGGGCACCGCCGCCCAGCCCGAACCCGCTGCCGCCGGACGACGCGCCCGCCGGCTTGACGCCGGAAGCCAGCGCGGCGTTCTCCGCCGCACGCTTCGCCGGGTTGCCCGAGCGCGAGCCGCTCTTCTTCTTGTTCTTTGCCGGCTTGCGACCGGCATACGACGCGCCGGGGATCGGACCCATGCCGGGGACGTTCGGCACGCCGCCCTTCGCCACGGTCTTCATCATCTTCGCGGCCTGCTCGAACCGGGTCACGAGCTGGTTCACCTCGGTGACGGTGGTGCCGGAGCCCTTGGCGATGCGCAGACGGCGGGAGCCGTTGAGCAGCTTCGGGTTCGTGCGCTCCGTCTTCGTCATCGACTGGATGATCGCCTCGGTGCGGACGATCTCCCTCTCATCGAAATTGTCGAGCTGCTGCTTCATCTGGCCGGCGCCGGGCAGCATCCCCATCATCTTCTTGATGGAGCCCATGTTGCGCAGCTGCTGCATCTGCTTGAGGAAGTCGTCGAGCGTGAAGCTGTCGGTCGCGAACTTCTCGGCGACCTTGCGTGCCTCCTCCTCGTCGAAGGCCTCCTGGGCCTGCTCGATGAGGGTCAGGATGTCGCCGAGGTCGAGGATGCGCGATGCCATGCGATCCGGGTGGAACGGCTCGAAGTCGTCGAGGTTCTCGCCGGTGGACGCGAAGATGATCGGGCGACCGGTGATGGAGGCGACCGAGAGGGCGGCGCCACCGCGGGCGTCGCCGTCGAGCTTGGAGAGCACGACACCGGTGAAGTCGACGCCGTCCTGGAACGCCTTCGCCGTCGCGACAGCGTCTTGGCCGATCATCGCGTCGATGACGAACAGCACTTCGTCCGGGTCGGTTGCTTTGCGGATGTCGGCCGCCTGCTTCATGAGCTCGGCGTCGACACCCAGACGTCCGGCTGTGTCGATGACGACCGTGTCGTACTGCTTGGTCTCCGCGAACTTCAGCGCATCCTTCGCCACCTTGACCGGGTTGCCGACACCGTTGCCGGGCTCGGGTGCGAACACCGGCACGCCGGCCTGCTCGCCCACGATCTGCAGCTGGGTCACGGCGTTCGGGCGCTGCAGGTCAGCGGCGACGAGCAGTGGGGTGTGGCCGTCTTTTACGAGCCACTTGCCGAGCTTTCCGGCGAGCGTCGTCTTACCGGCGCCCTGGAGTCCCGCGAGCATGATGACCGTCGGTGGACGCTTGGCGAACTGGAGGCGACGCTGCTGCCCGCCCAGGATGCCGACCAGCTCTTCGTTGACGATCTGGACGACCTGCTGCGCCGGGTTCAGCGCCTTGTTGACCTCGTCGCTGAGAGCGCGCTCGCGCACCTTCGCGGTGAAGTCTTTGACCACCGGGAGGGCGACGTCGGCCTCGAGCAGGGCGCGACGGATCTCACGCACGGTGCCGTCGACGTCAGCCGGAGACAGCTTGCCCTTGGTGCGCAGGTTCTTGAAGGTGTCCGCGAGACGGTCGGACAGCGAGCCGAAAGTAGCCATGATCTGTGTATCTTATCGGGCGACGTTGGCTAGGCGCCGTGAACGTCGCTCAGTCGCCCCCGTCGCCCGCTGTCGCCCGCTGTCGCCCGACGTCAGTCGCCCGATGTCTCCACGGCGACGACGTCGCCGCGCACGTCGAACGAGACGGTCAGCAGCGCGTCGGACTCGTCCGGCGCGATCGAGTAGTCGAAGGTCGCGAAGACCTCGTCCTCGTCCGCGTGGTCCGCCTGGATGACGACGGTGAGGAGTTGCAGCGATCGCAGAACATCGATGGCGATGTCGCCGGAGTTGTAGACGAGAAGGTCGACGAGGCTGTCGCCCAGTTTCTCCACGTGATCGTCGATGTAGCCGACGGTCGCCGACTGGCGCGAGCTCAGCTCCGCTACCAGCGCATCCCGAGCTCGAGCGTCGAAGCCCTCCAGAGCCTGGATGAGCGCCGCGGCCGAATCGAGCGCGAACTCCGGGACGCTGCCCTCGTCGTCGGCCAGCAGCTCGACGCCGATGCTCTGGTCGCCCAGTTCGACGGTGTCGTCCCAGGCGAGACCGCCACTGGCCGTCTCGTCGATGATGCCGAAGAAATCGTGCTCGATCGCCATGGCGTGACCCTATCCCACCAGCTGCTGGGCGAAGACGTGCGGGGTGAAACCGGTCAGGTCGTTGATCCCCTCGCCCTGGCCGACGAGCTTGATCGGGATGCCGGTCCGCTCCTGGACTGCGAGCACGAAACCGCCCTTCGCGGAGCCGTCGAGCTTCGTCAGCACGAGCCCGGTCACCCCGGCGTGCTCGAGGAACGCCTCGGCCTGAGCGAGCCCGTTCTGGCCGGTGGTAGCGTCCAGCACGAGCAGCACCTCCGCGATCGGCGACTGCTTCTCGACGACGCGCTTGATCTTGGAGAGCTCGTCCATTAGGCCACCTTTGGTCTGCAGGCGGCCGGCCGTGTCGATGATGACGATCTCCGTGCCGTCCCGCTTCGCCTTCTCGACCGTCTGGAAAGCGACCGACGCAGGGTCCTGTCCCTGCTGCTGCGGACGGACGATCTCGGCGCCGGCGCGCTCGGCCCAGGTCGCGAGTTGCTCGACCGCCGCGGCACGGAACGTGTCTGCCGCACCGACGACCACCGAGCGGTCGTAGGTGCGCAGGAACTTCGCGAACTTGCCGATGGTCGTCGTCTTGCCGACGCCGTTCACACCGACGACCAGCACGATCGCCGGGCGGTCGCTCAGCTTCAGCGTGGTCTCGAACTTCGACAGGCGCTCTTCGAGCGTCTCGCGCAGCATCCGCTGGAGGTCGGCCGGGTCGGTGGTGTGGTAGCGGTCCACCTTCGCGCGGAGGTCGTCCACGATCGCTTCGGTGACATCCGGGCCGAAATCGGCGGTGATGAGTGCCGTCTCGAGGTCGTCCCAGGTGTCGTCGTCGATGGTCTTCTTCGCGAACAGCCCGCGCAGTGCGCCGGAGAGAGACCAGGGGGTGCGATCAGCCATGACTTCAGGGTACCGGGGCCGGATGTACCGTGTGGTCATGTACGGACTCGTGGGTGTCTCCGCGGAACTGGCGGAGCAGTTGGTCGCGATCGAGACCGGCGGCGACGACGCCGTGCACCAGGCGCGGACGCGGGTGCGGCGCCTGCGCAGCATCCTGAGCGTCTACCGACGTGCCTTCGACCGCGACGCGGAGGGGCGGATGCGCGCCCGGCTGAAGGGTCTGGGCCACCGCCTCGGCAACGTGCGCGACCTCGAAGTGCGGGCGCGCGATCTCACTGAGCTGGCCGCCGACCAGCAGGACGCCGACGTCGCACAGTCGGTCAGACACCTCGCCGACCGGGCGCGCGAGCAGCACGAGCGGGCCCTCGACGACCTGCTGCGCCTGCTCCGCAGCCGCGGGCTCCGGGAGCTGCTGGCCGACCTGCAGCAGTTCGCCGCCGCTCCCCCGCTCAGCGACGCGGGGAGCGCCGATCCGGTGAAGGTCGCGCGCAGAGGGCTGAAGAAGGCCGTACGGCGCGTCCAACGGGACGAAGGGGACGCGCTGGAGCAGCGGCACGCGGTCAGGAAGACCGCGCGCCGTATCCGGTATGCCGCCGAGGCGGTGAGCGACGACCTCGGTCACCGCGCCACGCGGCTGGCCGCAGCAGCGGAGACGGTGCAGGATGCGCTGGGCGATC
>Ga0256888_1000304_pt1 | contig 10380 bp, 1 predicted proteins | sample MC6MC0511MT_FD_186347 | JGI IMG/M metagenome (GOLD analysis project Ga0256888, IMG submission 186347) | Metatranscriptome of enriched soil aggregate microbial communities from Iowa State University, Ames, United States - MC6-MC0511-MT... | ecosystem: Environmental > Terrestrial > Soil >... | reverse complement strand
GTCTGCCCGGTCACATCGCTCCTGGCCTTTGCTGCTTTTGCCGGACACCGCAATGCATTCATTGTGTCGCAGGCAGTCACGCTGCAGTGAGACATGCCGCGGGCGTGCCCTCAACCCGTGTGCCCTGGCTGCACAGAGCGGAATGGAACTTGTGACCACTTGTGTGGCGCGAACGTGGGTCTCCCGTCCAGCCGCCCGTCGCTCATTTCTGCTCTGTCCTGACGGTGGCGCCAGCAGGAGGACAGGACGGAGGACAGGAGAAGAACAGGGACAGGGCTGCCACACTTCACTGCACTCGACTCGACCGCAAGTTGAGGAAGGGAGGGACCAGGGCGGGGAGCAGGACGGAACGGGACTCGCTGGAAGAGCGGCTGCCTCACCCGCTGCGCTGCGTTGGTTTCCCAGCAGCAGCACACGGCAGCAGCATGAGTGGCGCAGTGGCACTCGACGACACAGCACCATCCATGCCGCCGCTTGTGCCGTACCAGCAGCCGGCACAGGCAGGACGCAAGCCAGCGCGCCGCATCCAGCCGACGCTGGTGGCCCCCGCTGCTGCTGGTCCTGCTGCGGTCGCCGCGCAGCCGCTGCTGGTGGGCTCGCAGGGACCGTTCATCCCCTTCGCTCAACCCGCCGCGCAAGGCAACGGGGTCCACAACGGACTCCACAACTCTTCTGGGGCACATGCGGCGCTGCTGGCGACCGCGCCTGTTCGGGGTGCCGGGAGTAAGCGCAAGCGCGGCGTCGCGGCCGAGCGGAACGGGAGCGACTTCATCGGCCAGCTGCTGGGTGCGGAAGGCAGCCATCACTCGGCCGCGACGGTGGTGTTGGGCGAGGATGGGGACGATGCGCCTCCGGCACTGCTTCCTGCTCGTCCGCAGCGCGCTGCATCACGAATGGCCTCCTCGCGCCTGGTGGCCTCCAGTACCGTGCCGCTGCTGGAGCGCCGTCGCAGCGCGCAGGAGGACGACGAGGACGCCGACGACGATGACTGGCTGGACAGCGACGGAGAGGAGCGGAAACGACCGCTGCGCAGGAAGAGCAAGGGGAAGAAGCCAGCTGCGTCCGAGCCCAACGATGCGGTGGCCTCTCCCCTTTCACGGAAGAGCAGTGACGCCTCTGCTTCGACAGCTCGCACTGCAGGGGCACCTGCTGCCGCTGCCGCCGCTGCGCCGGTCGCTGCTCCCATTCCCTTCATCTTCAACCCCGCGCACCTGCCTTCCGAGGCTGCCTTGGCTGCGAGCGACGAGACGGTCGGTCGCCGCTTCCGGACGATGCTAGCGGACACGCAGCCAGTCGGCCCGACCACAGCACGACAGCGAGCGTCTATGCCCAAGGACCTGTTGCTGCAACGAAACCTGGAGATTCAGGCGATGCAACACTCCTTCGACGCGCAGTACGAGCCTTTGCTGCGCAACAAACCCGCTGGCTGGGAGCGCCTCGTCTCCGCACTCGACAGCGCCATGGACGAGCTGGCTGAGGAGAGCGACGAGGTGGAGACGCTGCTGTTCGAGAAGTTCCGCGTGCGCGGAGGAGGACGCATGCTCATCAGCGACGACGTGCTGGATGCTGCAAGAGAAGGGCAGGCCATCGCGAACACGCATGTGCAACAGGCGCAGCGACATCAACTGCCGCTGCCAACGAAGCTCACGCTCGCTCCCGACGCCACTGGAGCTCCTGCAGGCGCTTCCTCATCTGCAGCTGCCGCTGCGGCCTCGTCGTCGCTGACCGCGTCGCTGCTTCCGATCCGTGAAGACGAGGATGTGAGTGACGAAAAGATGTCCGACGAGCCTTCGGCTCGTGGAGCTGCGTCTGCTACTGCAGCCATCCCTTCTGTCCCACAGGTGGAGGAGGAAAACCTCGCCGCTGCTGACCCATCGTCCAAGCAGTCGCGCTCTGACGCAGCCATGTGGCAGCGCTTTGATGCAGAGCAAGCGCGCATCCGTTCCGCGCGCGAGCAGCGTCGTGCCAAGAACACGCAGGGTCTGCTGGGCCAGTACGTCGACTTCTTCAAGCGCTTCGTCGACGTCGATCCGTCGGCGCCACGACGCAACAGCACTCCGCGCAAGGTCAAGGCGCTGCAGCCGGCTAGCTACCCGTTCTATCTCGGAACAATGGTGCTGCCGCTTTTCAGCGGTGAGGGCGCCCTTCGCCCGCCAACGCCTGTCGAGGAGGAGGAGGAGGAGGAAAATGAGGAGGACGCTGAAGGGCAGGAGGAGGCTGACGTGGCCAGGGCCGTTGCGCTCAGTTTGGGCGAACCCATTCCGGCCGCAGCTGCACCCGTTCAAGCAGCGCCTGCTGCTTCAGCTGCAATGGAGAGCGACGTTGTTGCGGCTCCTGCTGCACTGGATGTGAGCGTCCCTGTCGCTGCAACCGAGGCCGTGCTTCCGCGCATCGCGGAGGGCCAAGAGGCGGCGGGCGATGCTGACTCCGACCACGAGGCGGGTGAGGAGGTGTGGCTTGATTTCGAGCGCGACTGGCGCTTCGTGGACGGGTGCGTCGTCAAGCAGTCGCGGCCGATCGCTGGTGCAAGCGACAACAACGCGACGGAAGATGTGACACTGGGCGTGCTGCCGCTGGAAGGACTGCACCCGCCCGCACCCGAGGAGCCGGAGCTGGAGTTGGACGATGAGGGGCAGCCGGTTCCTCGCCGCCGACGACCGCGTCCGATGCCCGACCCCACCCATCCTCTCGCAGCGCTCTACGTGCTCCACGAGACGGACTCGCTGACCGGTCGGCGCGTTATCCGCCTGGAGTCCACGCTGGTGCGCGGCCGCTCCACTGACGCGTCGGATCCGTCCGAGTGCGACCGCGTGGAGATCAGCATCAGCGTCATCAGCAGCATCTTCCACTCACTGCACCTGCGCTCGACCGCGCAGAAGCAAGCGCTGCTCACGCTGTTCCATCTCTTCGCGCCGCCCGTCAACGAGGAGGCGCAGGTGATGCAACCGCAAGAACCCATGTTGGAGTCCTTGTACCCTTCGGCCAGCGGACAGTTGCTGCCGTACACGCAGCTGAGCGAGGCGGAGCAACGCGTGCTTGCGACGACGGACTTCGAAGCAGAGCCGCCTGCAGTTGTGAAGCAGGAGCCTGTGCCGTCGTTGCTGCCGAACATGTCTGATGTGGCGCCGATGGAAATGGACGATGCGAGTCCGATGCCCGTCGTGGTGCCAGTGCTTCCTCCGATTCACTCAGATACCCCTGCTGCTGCTCCTGCTGCACTGGCGCCGTCCTCCTCTGTCCCCTTTGCGCTGGGCTTGAATGAGCCGCTCGATGGCGACTCCATCGGCGACGAGGAGGAGGACGAGGATGACGAAGATGACGAGGATGGTGAATACTCCGGCGAAGACAGCGACGCGTCGCAAGCCGATAGCGCCGACGAGTTGTTCGAGGAGGTGCTGGAGAAGGACAGACTGGTGTTCGTGCCGCTGCGCCTGCCCGGTGCGGAGGACGAAGCCAGCGACGACGAGGAGGAGGCCGATGAGGAGGCGGAGGAGCCGAACGATGTCGCGGAGAATGGCGCAGATGTTGCTGTCAAAGTGGAGGGCGAGGCGTCTGCCGCTGCTGGTGGCGAAGCAGACAAGACCGAGGCCGCGGAGCTGGCAGCGCTGGAGCGCGGCGACTCTGGTCCTGCCCAGGTGACGCTTGACGCTGAGGAGAAGCAGCTAGAAGCTGAGCAGCGCGTGCAGTGGCGTCCGGACTCGTTGCACGCACTGTTCCAGTCCATCCGGCCCACTCCCGCGTGGACGCGGCGTGCAGCACAGCCGGAGGGCTTGTCATGCACACTGCGCCCATTCCAGCAAAAGGCCCTGGCATGGATGATGATGCGCGAGAGCGAAGCAGCTGGGCGCGAGTATGACAACCCGCTCTGGGAGCGCGTGCTGCTGAATGGACGACCGGCGTTCTACAACCAGTTCTCTGGAGCCGTGACGCGCGAGGAGCCGGCCAAGCTCAAGGACGGCCCGTGCGGCATCCTGGCCGATGAGATGGGTCTGGGTAAGACCGTCGATGTCTGCGCATTGGTGCTGAAGCGCCCGTGGGTGCCGCCTGCAGTCAGCGCTGCCGCGTCCGCGTCCATGGAGGACGTGCGCGTCAAGAGCGAGGATGGCACGGAGAACGACCACGCGCTGGCGCTGCAGCTGTCAGGTCTTCCGCCCGGTCGTCCCGCCCCCGTCCCGATCGGCGCCACGCTGATCGTGGCTCCGATGAGCATCGTGCACCAGTGGGCGAAGGAGATCGCCCGTCATGCTCCGGGGTTGCGCGTGTTCATGTACACGGGTCGCAAGAGTGACATGCTCCCCGAAGACGCCGCGAAGCACGTGTCCGAGTCCATGGCGCAGTTCGCCGCCGCGGACATCGTGCTGGTGACTTACGCGGTCATGGGGCAGGAGGTGCACTATGGACAGCCGCTGCAGCACCGATTGCGCAGGGAGAAGCGCTATGCGGTGCCGACGAGTCCATTGCTCGACTGCCACTGGCATCGCGTTATACTCGACGAAGCGCAACAGGTGCACAGCTCGTCTTCCGTGCCCTTCCGCATGGCGGCGCGCCTGTCGTGCACCTCGCGTTTCTGCGTGAGCGGCACGCCCATCGGTCCTTCGGGTTTGCACGATCTCTACGGCCTTGTGTCGTTCCTGCAGGTGGCGCCGTTCGAAGACCCGGCGACGAGCGCGGGCATCTGGCGCCATTGCATGCGCGCATCGACGCCGGGTGGTTTGACGCGGCTGAGGGAACTGCTCAAGCGCATTATGTGGCGGCATTCGATGGACCACGTGCAGTCTGAGTGCCGCCTGCCGCCACTGCATTTCACCAAAGTGCTGCTAACGTTTACCCGTGTGGAAATGGAGAACTACCGTCGACTGCAGGAGGAATCGCAGGCGGAGCTGCAGCGTTCCGTCGGAGTGCTTCAGGATCGCTCGGCACTACTCAAGCTCGACGCGCTGCGCCAGGCCTGCGCGCATCCGCAGGCGTCCTCTGCAGCCTTTGGTAGCGAGTTCAAGCATCTGGACAAGCTGGGTGAGTCTCTGGTGCAGATGGCGCGCGAGAAGGCGACGGCCAGCGAGCGCGACCTGTGCCGCGCGTATAACAAGCTGGGTCTAGAGTTGTGGCGCCAGCGCAAGTTCGACGATGCCGAGCAGGTGTTCAAGCAGAGCTGGCTGGTGTCGGATCGCGGATTGGACCCGGAGGGCGCGCAGCAACGCACGCACCACGACCAGGCGGCGTCGGGCATCAAGACAGTGCGCGCGCGCTCTGGCGTCGACGCTGCCGCCGCTGCGGCAACCAAGCTCTTGTCCAGCTTCGAGTCCGACGTGAACATCGTGACCAAGAACACGCAAGTCCGCGAGTGGCGCGTAATCGACTTGCTGATCACGAAGCACCTGGCGTCCTACTACGCGCTTCAGCTGCGGGAGCGGCACGGCATCACCCCCGAGCCGAAAATGACTCAGGGCGACGAGGGCATCGAGGAGACGTTCCAGCGCATCATGCAGGAAACACGCGCGATGGTGCCTGTGCTGGTGGGGGGACAGAAGGTGTACGAGGCGGCTGCGGACAAGCTCGCTGCGGATGCCGCTGCAGCTCTGCCGCCACAACTGGCGGCAGGCGCTTCCGCCGCAGCGGCGGCAAGTGGTGCAGCGATGGACGTGGACGACGTGAAGGAGTCTGACGGTCCCAAGGCGCTGCTTCCCGAGGATCCCACCTCTGCCGAAGTGCTGTTGCGCCACTACCACAAGCAGCGTCGCCAATATGAGTACTCGCTGCAGGACCTGCTGGACTTGTTCCACGCGCGACTGCAGGACGCGGCTGTGCTGATCGAGCTCACCTATGAGAGCGAGCTGCTGCCGCAATGGATGGAAAACACCACGCAGGCCGTGAAGGACCTCTACGCTCTGCGACAACAAGTGGGCGTGGACACCTTCTCTTCCTCGCGCGAACGCTACCTCGCCCAGGCGGCCGCATTGTGGAAGGAGCTCAAGGCCCGGCAGGAGGGTGTGGAGGACATTCTGCAGTTGTACGATTTGAACCAGACCAAGCTGCGCCTGCAGGGGTTGCAAGAGAAGCTCAAGGACGAGCGGCGCAGGGAGCTCTGGGATTCGATCATGGCGGAGATGAAGAAATCGCGTGCCTTCCTCGCACAACAGGAGATTTGTGAGCGGCGCTTCGTGCTGCGACAGTTGCTCAGCCGACGACGCAAGTCGAAAGCAGCTGCTGCTACCGCCACTCCCGCCAAGCCGCTGCGTTCTTTCGACGACCGCCTTGCGCGGCAGCTGCAGCGGATCCAGTCCGCCATCGCCGCGCGCGTCAAGCGCGTAGGCGCGGCCACCATGGAGCGCCTGCGCGATGAGGCGGATCTGGAGTACGCCGAACCGATGCCTGGTCCCCGTCGCTTCTGGTCCCAGTACGACCACGAGTGGACGGTGCTGCGCGACAGCACGCACGCGCTCAAGATCATTCATGAGATTGCGCAGCAGCGTCAGCTCATGCGGCGCTACGTGTACAAGATGCTGATGCATCGCGCGTCGTTGCTGCGCGAGGCGGGACTGATCGACGAGGCGGAGGAGCAGAGGCTGAAGCAGGCGCGCACGGAGGAAATGGAGCGCATCATCGAGGATGACGACGACGCCGAGGAACTCGACAGCCCGCGCAAGAAGAAACCAAAGCTGGAGGCCCATGGCGCGGCGGCGGCAGATGAACAGGACGCGCTGGATGAGGGTTCTGCTGCCGACGTGGCTGCGGCTGCTGCTGAACCTGAGCCGTCCGCTGCTTTCCGTCGCTTTGAGTCCGATTGGGATCAAGCGCGGAACATCGATGCGCTGCGCGAGGCCGCAGTTTCGCGCTTGCGGAAGGACGTTGCAGTCGCGACGGCCAAGGCGCACGCTGAGCATGCCACGGTGCAGTTCATCAAGCGCCGCGTGCACATCACGCAGGAGGAGGCCGCGCGCATCCTTCAGCAGCCCTGCCTTATGTGCCATCACCCGCTGAGCGACCCGTGCTTCACGAAGTGCGGCCACACCTTCGACGCGCACTGCCTGCACCGCTGGCTGCAGGTCAAGCCGTCCTGCCCGACCTGCCGCGCAGAGCTGACCGCGCCGACGGACTATCCCAAGATCGCGCTGGACGAGCTGCGCGCCATCGCGGGCATCAAGGCAGAGGAGGAAGAGACTGGAGGCGTCACGGACGCCCAGGCTGCCAATGGATCGCTATGCTTGCAGGCGCAGGCTGCAGCAGCGGAGCCGAAGTCTTCCCCTGTCCCGGTGATGGTGAAGGCCGCTGACTCCGGCTTGCCCGGTGCGTCTGCCTCCGGTGCGCTGGGCCTTCCGCGCGCTGACTGGTCCGACGTGCGGCGGCTGCGTGCAGTGGGTGAGGGCCAGATCGGCTCGAAGATTGAGGCGTGCGTCAAGCACATCAAGTACTTGCAGCTGGCGGATCCGTCGGTGCAGGTGCTTGTGTTCTCTCAGTTCGGCCGCGTGCTGGAGATGCTGGCGCAGGCGCTGGCGGTCAACGGCGTGTCGTGCGCGCAGCTCAAGGGTACACCGGAGCAACGCGCACAGCGCATCCAGGAGTTCCAGCAGCCCGGCGCGCCCACTGCGCTGCTGATGTCTCTGCGGCACGACAACCACGGTCTGACGCTGGTGAACGCCACGGCGGTGTTCCTGCTGGAGCCGTCGCTCAACGCCTCCATCGAGGCGCAGGCAGTCAAGCGCGTGCACCGCATCGGCCAGGGAAGGGAGGCGCACGTATACAAGCTGCTCATGCGCGACTCTGTAGAGGAGGACATCGACCAGCTGGCTGCAAGGGAGCACGCCATCGAGGTCGGAGCCGCAGCAGACTCGACTAAGCAGGCGCCCGTCGCGGCCGGTGCCGATGCGCTGCTGCAGCAGTCGTCGCGCGAGGCTGTCAACATGAAGCAGCTGCTGCAGCTAATGAAGGTGGAGGAGTCGGCCTCGCATGCAGCAGCGGCCGCTGCAGAGGCAGCCACGCCCGTCCGCGCGCCGGTGCGGGCAAGGTCCACGGGCTCGCGGCGCTCCACGGGATCGTGAGAGCGCGTTGAGTTGTGATGCTTTTTATCGATTTTCAGATCTGACGAGTTGCTGGGTTCTAATTTTGACTGGCCCGCTCAACCACTGTTCGGACGGTTAAGGCATCGAAAAGTTCAGCTAAAATGGAAGCGAAAAACGCAAAGTCAAAATGGGGCAGTGAAAAATAAAAAGAGGGCCTGCGCAAAAGGGCAAGCTGAAGAACGGGACAGCAAAACGGCCCGTATTCGGGAAGTTTGTTGGGGTGACGATCTCACACGACAATCATTGCCGCGAGCAGCGCCAACAGCACCGTCGTGAGGGCAGGAGTAAGTCCCGCCGCGCTGCCCGAGGGATCCACACCACCGTCACCGCCGTCGTTGCCTCCAGTGGAGGAGGAAGACACGACCGGAGGATTCGAGCCGCTGCTGCTGCTGCTACTGCTGGTGCTGCCTCCGCTGCCGCCGGTGCTGCCACCGCCAGTGCTGCTGCTGCTGCTGCTACTACCGCCAGTGCTGCTGTCGCTGCCGCCAGTGCTGCCGTTCTCCCCCGGCTGCACAACGTCGAGCTGCTTGCACACGGCCGTACACTGTCCCGCCGCCACCTCCTGCGCCGTGTGTCCGGTGACGCACTGGTAGCACGGGCGCAGCTGCGCGCAGGTGGGCTGCACCGCCGCGGCGCCGCCCTCTCCGCCGTACACCACCGTGATCGCCTTGATGACCGGTCGCGGCGTCAGCGCGGTCAGGTGGTGCGTGGTGCCCACCATGTCGCCACAGTCCACCACGCCATTCAACCCAAACCACGCCTCGTTCACGTACTGGTCGGGTGCGGACTCGAGGTAGTACCCGCAGATGTCGTGGTAGGTCGAGTCCGAGTTGCCGCAGGTAATGTGCGCCTTGTACGTGCACCCAGCCGAGTTGGTTGTTTTGTTGTAGGCATTGCCGAGTTCAATGCCCGCGGTGTTGGCCGCAACATCCGCGACGGAAGAAGGGGTTTCGCAGAAATCCTGCGTCTCGACATTCTTCCAGTACTCATCGTGCCACTCGAAGAGGAATCCACCCAGCGTGTGCGGCGCCGTCATGATCTCGCCGGTCAGGCTGGCGTCCCACTCGGCCTGGGCAGACACACCCGGTTTGCGGCAGGGCAATGACGGGTTGCTGCATCCGACGAAAGCAGCGCCGGTGTCGTCGGTGCCGCCGGGCTGTCCGTTCTGGCCGGGCGACCACACCTTGCAGGGTTGCATGTAGTAGTTTTCTGGCCAGCCACAGGGGTCGTTCATGGCATCCACACCATACTCAGCGACAATAAGCGGCTTTCCGCCGGCCTCCGCTCCGTACTGCGAGAAGTAGCTCGTTCCATCGGCCGAGTAGAAGCTTTGTCCGCGGTAGAGCTGGAACGCGAACGCATCGAAATGCGCCATATTGTCCATGAAGCGCGGCAGCAAGTCCGTCGTCGGGTGGGATCCGACGATGTTGTCCACGTCGGCCAGGGTCGCCGTGATGGGACGCGTGGTGTGCTGCTTGGCCAGGGCAATGGCGCCGTCGATCCAACCGAAGTAGTGCGAGTAGATGCAGTCCTGCGCGACAAGGCACTCAGGGGTGGTGCTGAGGATGCAGCCGTTGTTGTCCCACCACTGGCGCGTATTCCAGCCGCACGAGTAGGCCACATTGAAGTCGTCCAAGAAGCCGAGCCACCAGCCGTTCAGCTCGTTGCCGAAGGACCACATCAAAATGGCGGGGTGGTCGCCGTAGCGCGCAACCTCATCGGCAAAGCCCTGCGCCAGGGCCTGCTGCTGCTCCACGGTGCGCACCGGATGATCGCGCGCGAATCCCAGTGCGTGCGTGACGAACACGTGCAGCCCGTACTGCGTGCACGTGTCGAGGAACGCGGTGTGATCCGCTGCTTCTCCCCAGCTATAGATGCGCAGCGTGTTGACTCCCATGGCCTTGAGGCGCGGGAAGTCGCGGTGCCACATGTACGCGTAGTCCGCCGTGAAGTAGTCTCCCTCCACGCCCGCGCGCTCGGTCTCACCCACAGGGACCACGGAGTACGCGATTCCCTTGATCTTGAACGGCGCCCCGTCGACGGTCATCGTGCCGTCGGCATTGACCACGACGGAGTTGGGCGTCGCAGTGGCGGCGCCGAGGGCAAGGCTGACGCCGAGCGCGAAGGCCACAACGGCCAGTAGTAGCGCTGCAGAGCGCATGGCCACGGTGACTTCACAGTGGCCGGATGCGCGACGTTGGGTGGGGATGCGGGTTGGTGGGGGCGGTGTGGTGCTCGGGGTGTGCTCGGTGTTGGGCACCGGTCTGTCGGTGTTGGGCGTCGGTTGTCCCGTTGTTGTTGTTGTTCGTGTGCCCGATTGGCG
>Ga0256888_1000298_pt1 | contig 10547 bp, 9 predicted proteins | sample MC6MC0511MT_FD_186347 | JGI IMG/M metagenome (GOLD analysis project Ga0256888, IMG submission 186347) | Metatranscriptome of enriched soil aggregate microbial communities from Iowa State University, Ames, United States - MC6-MC0511-MT... | ecosystem: Environmental > Terrestrial > Soil >... | reverse complement strand
TGCGTACAAAAAACCGCAGCGATGCTGTTTTCAGGTATAAAAATCAGGTGTGATGCGATAAAAAAACGGGGGGATACCAGAGCGGTCAAATGGGACGGACTGTAAATCCGTTGCTTCGGCTTCGAAGGTTCGAATCCTTCTCCCCCCACAATCGATTTTGGAATGTAGATTTACGATGAACGAAGCGCCGGTCTGAAATCGGAAATCTTCATTCTGAAATTAAAAAGCGGAAGTAGCTCAATTGGTAGAGCGATAGCCTTCCAAGCTATAGGTTGCGAGTTCGAGACTCGTCTTCCGCTCATAAATGGTTTACGGGCTACGGCGGCGAATGGATGTTCGCCGGTCAGCATTCGGCTTCGTAAGTGAAAAAGCCGATGTAGCTCAGCGGTAGAGCACTTCCTTGGTAAGGAAGAGGTCATGGGTTCAAGTCCCATCATTGGCTCAACGGTTTTAATTAAATAAACAGTAAATAAAAACTTAACAAATAGCAACAATGGCAAAAGAAAAATTTGACCGTAGCAAGCCGCACTTAAACATCGGTACTATCGGTCACGTTGACCACGGGAAAACTACTCTTACTGCCGCCATCACGAAAGTTTTGGCTGACAAAGGTTTGTCTGAAGCCCGTTCGTTTGACTCAATCGACTCTGCTCCTGAAGAAAAAGAGCGGGGTATTACAATTAATACAGCGCACGTAGAATATTCTACGGCAAATCGTCACTATGCACACGTTGACTGTCCGGGTCACGCTGACTATGTGAAAAACATGGTTACCGGTGCTGCCCAGATGGACGGTGCAATCCTTGTTGTTGCTTCTACAGACGGTCCGATGCCGCAAACGCGTGAGCACATCCTGCTTGCCCGTCAGGTAGGTGTACCGGCTCTGGTTGTTTTCATGAACAAAGTGGATATGGTTGACGATCCTGAGCTTCTTGAGCTTGTGGAAATGGAGATCCGCGAACTGCTTTCGTTCTACGAATTCCCAGGTGATGATATCCCGGTTATCCAGGGCTCTGCGCTTGGTGGCCTGAACGGTGATGAAAAATGGGTTGAAAAGATCATGGAACTGATGGAAAATGTAGATAACTACATTCCGATCCCTCCACGTCTGACTGACCTTCCGTTCCTGATGCCGGTTGAAGACGTATTCTCGATCACTGGTCGTGGTACTGTAGCAACAGGTCGTATCGAACGTGGTATCATCAATTCAGGTGAGCAGGTTGATATTCTTGGTATGGGTGCAGAAAACCTGAAATCTACGGTTACAGGTGTGGAAATGTTCCGCAAGATTCTTGACCGTGGTGAAGCTGGTGATAACGTAGGTCTGCTGTTGCGTGGTATTGAAAAAACAGATATCCGTCGTGGTATGGTTATCTGCAAACCAGGTTCGGTAACGCCGCACACGGATTTCAAAGCTGAAGTTTACGTTTTGTCAAAAGCAGAAGGCGGCCGTCACACGCCTTTCTTCAACAAATACCGTCCGCAGTTCTATTTCCGTACCACAGACGTAACCGGTGAAATTTCACTGGCTGAAGGTGTAGAGATGGTGATGCCGGGTGATAACGTAACCATCACGGTTAGCCTGATCAATGCAATCGCTATGGAAAAAGGTCTGCGTTTCGCGATCCGCGAAGGTGGCCGTACTGTAGGTGCAGGTCAGGTAACTGAAATTTTGAAATAAGCTTTCAAAAAACAATACGGAGAAAACATAGGCCCGAAAGAGCTTATGTTTTCTTCATAAACGGGTGTAGTTCAAGGGTAGAATAGAGGTCTCCAAAACCTTTGATGGGAGTTCGAATCTCTCCACCCGTGCAAATAATAACACATGGCAAGTTTTACAGAGTATATAAAAGAATCATACGAGGAGCTGACCGAGAAAGTAACATGGCCAACATGGGGCGAACTTGTGAACAGCGCCATTCTTGTTCTGATAGCTGCCGTACTTATTGCACTCATCGTTTTTGCAATGGATACTGCTGCCGGCCGCTCGCTGGGTTATTTTTATAAATCACTTGCCTAAATTATATCTTCAGAATGAGCGATCAATTGAAATGGTATGTTGTGCGGGCAATCAGCGGTAAAGAGAAAAAGGTAAAGCAGTATATCGAAGCTGAGATAAACCGTATGGGTATCACGCATCTGGTTCCGCAGGTATTAATACCAATGGAGAAATACTACCAGATGAAGGATGGAAAGAAGATTGCGAAAGAGCGTAATTACTATCCGGGTTATGTGCTTATCGAAGCAAACCTGAACGCCGAACTTGAACTTACGATAAAAAATGTAACAAGTGTTATCGGTTTTCTTGGAGATAAGGGAGGAAATGCCGTACCTTTGCGCCCCGCGGAGGTTAACCGGATACTTGGAAAAGTAGATGAAATGGCTGAGCAAACCGAGATGATCAACGTTCCGTACTATGTTGGCGAGAACGTTAAGGTTATGGACGGTCCGTTCAACGGGTTTACCGGTGTGATTGAGGAGATCAACGAAGAGAAGAAGAAACTGAAGGTGATGGTGAAAATCTTCGGCCGTCGCACACCGCTGGAACTCAACTATATGCAGGTTGAGAAAGAATAATTTTGGATATGAGCTCATATGTTACTGCTTCCAACACTAAACATTGAGTACTGAATAGATAACAAAAGCAAAAATGGCAAAAGAAGTCAGTGCGTTAGTAAAACTACAGGTTAAGGGAGGGGCTGCTAATCCTTCACCACCGGTGGGACCTGCATTAGGTGCCAAAGGGGTGAACATTATGGAATTTTGTAAGCAGTTCAACGCCCGTACCCAAGACAAGCCAGGCAAAGTATTACCGGTTGTTATTACCGTTTATGCCGATAAGTCATTTGAATTTATCATTAAAACTCCACCGGTTGCAATTCAGCTGCTGGAAGTTTCAAAGATGAAAAGCGGTTCAGCCGAACCCAACCGTAAAAAGGTTGCCCAGGTTTCCTGGGAGCAGGTTGAGGAGATCGCTAAAGATAAAATGCCCGACTTAAACGCATTCACACTGGAATCGGCCATGAAAATGGTTGCCGGTACAGCACGCAGTATGGGAATTACCGTAAACGGTAATGCGCCCTGGAACAATTAATTTATACAAATCAGTTTAAGACAGTGGCTAGATTAACAAAAAATCAAAAGGCGACACTTTCCAAACTTGACAAAAACAAGGCATATACCCTGCAAGATGCAACATCACTGGTTAAGGAAATTACCACAACCAAATTTGATGCATCGGTAGATCTTGACATCCGTTTGGGTGTTGATCCGCGTAAAGCAAACCAGATGGTTCGTGGTATTGCAACCTTGCCTCACGGGACAGGTAAAACTGTACGTGTTCTTGCCCTGGTAACTCCGGATAAAGAAGATGAAGCAAAGGCGGCTGGTGCGGATTATGTCGGTCTGGACGATTATATCGCTAAAATAGAGGGTGGCTGGACTGATGTGGATATCATTATCACAATGCCGAGTGTAATGGCAAAAGTAGGTAAGCTGGGCCGTATTTTAGGTCCGCGTAACCTCATGCCTAATCCGAAATCAGGCACAGTAACGCCGGAAGTTGGAAAAGCGGTCACCGATGTTAAAGGTGGAAAGATCGATTTCAAGGTAGATAAAACCGGTATCGTTCATACATCGATCGGCAAAGTGTCGTTTTCACCTGAGAAAATCTATGATAATGCACTGGAAGTGATCCAAACCATTTCCCGGCTAAAGCCTTCGGCAGCAAAAGGTACTTATTTCAAAAGCATCCATCTGTCATCGACGATGAGTCAGGGTATTCAAATCGAAACTAAATCAGTAGCGGGTATTTAATCATGACAAGAAACGAAAAAGAAGAAGTAGTTCTTGCACTAAAGGAACAGATTGAAGCGAGCGGTAATTTTTACATTACTGATACTTCAAACCTTACTGTGGCCCAGATTAATAACATCCGCCGCAAATGTTTTGATGCCGGCATTACCATGCAGGTCGCTAAAAACAAGTTGATCCAGAAAGCTATGGATCAGATTGAAGGCGGTGATTTCGAGCCGTTGCACGCAGCGCTTAAAGGATCATCGACGTTGCTTTTTTCAGAAGTGGCCAATGCACCGGCAAAGCTGATCAAAGCCCTGCGCAAAACCAGTGACAAACCGGTTCTTAAAGGCGCATACATTGATTCAGCCGTTTTCGTGGGCGATAATCAGCTTGATACGCTGGTTTCCCTGAAGTCGAAAAACGAACTGATCGGCGAGATCATCGGATTGCTTCAATCACCAGCAAAAAATGTTATATCTGCTCTTCAATCAGGCGGAAACACGATTGCCGGACTAGTAAAAACTTTGCAAGAACGTGGAGAATAAGATCTCCGAACAACAATTAATTAATTAAAACACCTCAAAAAATTCAAATAACAATGGCAGATTTGAAATCGTTTGCTGAGCAGTTGGTAAACTTGACAGTAAAAGAAGTAAATGAATTAGCGCAAATCCTTAAGGATGAGTATGGTATCGAACCTGCTGCTGCTGCAGTAGCTGTTGCCGGTCCTGCTGCTGGTGGGGATGCCCCTGCCGCTGCTGCAGAACAAACAGCATTCGACGTAATTCTGAAAGAAGCTGGCGGGGCTAAACTGGCAGTTGTTAAACTGGTAAAAGATTTAACTGGTTTAGGTCTTAAAGAAGCAAAAGATTTAGTTGACGGAGCACCGAAAGAACTCAAAACAGGTGTAACGAAAGAAGAAGCTGAATCTTTGAAAAAACAATTAGAAGAAGCAGGAGCTGTAGTTGAGGTTAAATAATCTCGGCAAAGCAATTCTTAAACGGCTAAGACTCCGATAATTTATCGGGGTCTATTGCCGTTTATATCTATTCTACTTATTTCTCCGGGATGGCTATCCCGGTTAAACTCCGAAAGGATCCGGTTTTGGAAAACACAATTAATTCAAGTCCCTTGGCACAAACAGCAGATCAGCGAAGAGTAAATTTTGCCACCAGCAAGCGGGTTATCGACTATCCCGATTTTCTGGATGTGCAAGTCCAATCTTTCCGTGAATTTTTCCAGCTTGAAACTACCTCAGACAATCGTCATACCGAAGGATTGTATAAGGTATTCGCTGAAAATTTCCCAATTTCCGACTCACGCAACATATTTGTTCTTGAGTTTCTGGATTACTTCATCGATCCTCCACGATACGATATCCGGGAGTGTATCGAGCGCGGCTTAACGTACAGCGTTCCCTTAAAAGCCAAGCTCCGTCTTTCCTGTAATGACGAAGAACACGAAGATTTTGAAACGATCGTTCAGGATGTGTACCTCGGTACAATTCCGTACATGACGCCTAAAGGTACCTTCGTAATTAATGGTGCAGAACGGGTTATCGTTTCCCAGCTTCACCGCTCGCCGGGCGTTTTCTTCGGGATGAGTCGCCATACGAACGGTTCAAAACTGTATTCGGCCCGTGTCATCCCTTTTAAAGGTTCATGGATCGAGTTCGCTACCGACGTTAACAACGTCATGTATGCATATATAGACCGGAAGAAGAAATTTCCGGTTACGACATTGCTGCGCGCAATCGGCTATGATAATGATAAAGACATCCTGGAATTGTTCGACCTGGCCGATGAGGTAAAGGTGAGCAAATCAGGATTGAAAAAATATGTTGGACGCAAACTTGCCGCCCGGGTGTTAAAAAAATGGGTGGAAGACTTTGTGGACGAAGATACCGGTGAGGTGGTTTCCATCGACCGGAATGAAGTGATTCTTGAACGGGAAACCATTCTCGAAGACGATCACATCGATCAGATCATTGATGCCGGTGTGAAAACCATCATTTTAACAAAAGAAGATGGTGTAAACAGCGGCGATTACACGATCATCTACAATACGCTTCAGAAGGATACCTCGAATTCTGAAAAAGAAGCTGTAGAATATATTTATCGTCAGTTACGGAACGCGGAACCACCTGATGAAGAAACTGCACGCGGTATCATTGACCGTCTGTTCTTCTCGGACAAACGTTATGATCTCGGAGACGTCGGTCGTTACCGCATCAACCGCAAGCTGAAACTTGACGCTGCGGACGATACGAAGGTGCTTACCAAAGCCGATATTATCGCGATCGTCAAGTACCTAATCAAACTCATCAATTCAAAAGCTGAAGTGGATGATATTGATCACTTGTCAAACCGTCGGGTACGTACCGTTGGTGAGCAGTTATACGCACAGTTCGGTGTAGGTCTGGCCCGTATGGCCCGGACGATCCGTGAGCGGATGAACATCCGTGATAACGAAGTGTTCACACCAACCGATCTGATTAACGCACGGACCCTTTCATCGGTAATTAACTCTTTTTTCGGCACGAATCAGCTGAGCCAGTTTATGGACCAGACCAATCCGTTGGCGGAGATCACGCACAAACGTCGTCTTTCGGCGCTCGGGCCAGGTGGTCTGTCACGTGAGCGTGCGGGTTTTGAGGTTCGTGACGTACATTATACGCACTACGGTCGTCTGTGTACCATCGAAACACCTGAAGGTCCCAACATTGGTCTGATTTCGTCCCTATGTGTACATGCGAAGATTAATACCCTGGGCTTTATTGAAACGCCGTACAAACGGGTTATCGACGGTAAAGTAGCCGTTGACGAACCGGTTATGTACCTCAGTGCGGAGGATGAAGATGGGAAAACGATCGCTCAGGCAAATGCGCAATACGACGACAAGGGTAATTTTACCACACCGAAAGTAAAAGCCCGTTATGAAGGTGACTTCCCGGTTATTGAGCCGGAACGTCTTGATTATATGGACATCGCGCCAAATCAAATCACGTCGATCGCCGCATCGCTGATTCCGTTCCTGGAACATGATGACGCCAACCGGGCGCTGATGGGATCAAATATGCAACGCCAGGCTGTGCCGCTTCTGCGTCCGGAATCACCGGTCGTTGGAACAGGTCTGGAAGGCCGTGTCGCGCGTGATTCACGTACGCTGATCAATGCTGAAGGCAACGGGGTTGTGGATTATGTGGATGCGAATGAAATCCGTATCCGGTACGAACAAACTGATGATCAGGAGCTGATCGCTTTTGATAATGAAGTGCGTACGTATAAGCTCATCAAATTCAAAAAAACAAACCAGAATACCTGTATCAATCTGAAACCGATCGTAACACGTGGTCAGAAAGTGACTACCGGTCAGGTTTTATGCGAAGGGTATGCCACGCAGGATGGTGAACTGGCCCTTGGGCGTAATCTGAAAGTGGCCTTCATGCCATGGCAGGGTTATAACTTCGAGGATGCGATCGTGATCTCGGAACGTGTGGTTTCACAGGACATTTTCACGTCGCTGCATATCGAAGAATTCGAACTGGAAGTACGCGATACAAAGCGTGGCGAGGAAGAACTCACTGCAGATATCCCGAACGTATCGGAAGAGGCGACCAAAGACCTTGACGAGCACGGTATCATCCGCGTTGGTGCTGAGGTGAAGGAAGGCGATATCCTCATCGGAAAAATCACACCGAAAGGAGAATCCGATCCGTCGCCGGAAGAAAAACTTCTGCGTGCCATTTTTGGTGACAAAGCTGGTGACGTGAAAGATGCGTCGTTGAAAACGCCACCATCCATCAACGGTGTTGTTATTGATACCAAGCTGTTTTCACGTGCAAAAAAGACGTCTAAAGCGGAAGAAAAAGCTGCACTTGAGAAACTGGATGTTCATCACGACCGCAATGTTAAAGGCTTGAAGGATAATCTTCTTGAAAAGCTTTTCACCATTGTCGACGGAAAAACATCGCAAGGCGTTTACAATGTCTACAAGGAATTATTAGTACCAAAAGGCGCTAAGTTCACGCAGAAGATTTTGAAGGAGCTGGATTATAATAATATCAATCCGACAAAATGGACTACAGACGAGGATAAGAATGAGCTTATCAAACAATTGCTGCATAACTACGGCATCAAGATGAATGAAGAGCTGGGCGCCTACAAACGTGACAAATTCGCGATCAGTGTAGGTGACGAACTTCCTTCGGGCATTGTACAGATGGCCAAAGTATATATCGCTAAAAAGCGGAAGCTGAAAGTAGGGGATAAGATGGCTGGCCGTCACGGAAATAAAGGGATTGTTGCCCGTATTGTTCGCGATGAGGACATGCCTTTCCTGTCTGACGGAACACCGGTCGATATTGTACTCAACCCGCTTGGTGTACCATCCCGGATGAACCTGGGCCAGATTTACGAAACCGTTCTCGGCTGGGCCGGAAAAGAACTGGGCGTAAAATTTGCGACCCCGATTTTTGACGGTGCAACGCATGAAGAGGTGGAAGACTGGGTTAAAAAATCTGGTATTCCTGAATCTGGCCAGACTTATTTATACAACGGTTTGACCGGCGATCGCTTTGATCAGCCGACCACAGTAGGTATTATTTATATGCTGAAACTGGGTCACATGGTTGATGACAAGATGCACGCGCGTTCAATCGGACCCTATTCGCTTATTACGCAACAGCCACTGGGCGGTAAGGCCCAGTTCGGTGGACAGCGTTTTGGGGAGATGGAAGTTTGGGCACTTGAAGCTTTCGGAGCGGCAAATATCCTGCAGGAGATCCTGACGGTGAAATCCGATGACGTAATTGGTCGTGCCAAAACGTATGAAGCGATCGTTAAGGGTGAAAACCTGCCAACACCGGGCGTGCCTGAGTCATTCAATGTACTCGTGCACGAATTACGCGGACTTGGTCTGGAAATCAGTCTTGATTAGTTGAAAGTTTAAAGTTGAGAGCGGGTTCATACCTGCTTTCAGCTTCAATACTTCACACTTTTAACTTAGAAAAAGAGCTATGTCTTACAAGAAAGATAATAAAATCAAAAGTAATTTCACCTCGATTACGATCAGTCTGTCTTCACCCGAAGCCATTCTCGAACGGTCAAGCGGTGAAGTTTTGAAACCTGAAACCATCAATTACCGGACCTACAAACCGGAGCGTGATGGTTTATTCTGCGAACGTATTTTTGGTCCGGTTAAAGATTACGAATGTCATTGCGGTAAGTACAAGCGTATCCGGTATAAGGGTATCGTGTGCGACCGTTGCGGTGTTGAAGTGACGGAAAAAAAAGTACGCCGCGAGCGTATGGGACACATCAACCTGGTGGTTCCGGTTGCGCATATCTGGTATTTCCGGTCGCTGCCGAACAAGATCGGTTACCTGTTAGGCCTGCCTACCAAGAAACTTGATATGATCATCTACTACGAACGCTACGTAGTTATTCAATCGGGTATTATGGAAGGCGACGGGATCCAGCAGATGGATTTCCTGACCGAGGAAGAATATCTGGACATTCTGGATAAATTGCCAAAAGATAACCAGTTTAAAGATGACCGTGATCCTGAAAAATTCATAGCGAAAATGGGTGCGGATGCGCTCGAAGACCTGCTGAAACGGTTAAATCTTGATCAGCTTTCTTACGATTTGCGTCACCAGGCAGCCAATGAAACTTCGCAGCAACGGAAGAACGAAGCGTTGAAACGCCTTCAGGTTGTGGAAGGTTTCCGCGATGCAAATACCCGTGTTGAAAATCACCCGGAATGGATGATCGTAAAGATCGTTCCTGTTATTCCGCCGGAACTTCGTCCGCTTGTGCCGCTGGAAGGTGGCCGTTTTGCCACATCCGATCTGAACGATCTTTATCGTCGTGTGATCATCCGGAACAACCGGTTAAAACGTCTGATCGAGATCAAGGCACCTGAGGTTATCCTGCGGAATGAAAAACGTATGCTTCAGGAAGCCGTGGATTCATTGTTTGATAATTCACGTAAGGTAAATGCGGTGAAAACCGAAGGGAACCGTGCGCTGAAATCCCTTTCGGATATCCTGAAAGGTAAACAGGGCCGTTTCCGTCAGAACCTTCTGGGTAAACGTGTCGATTATTCGGCCCGTTCGGTTATTGTTGTTGGTCCGGAGCTGAAACTACATGAGTGCGGTTTGCCTAAGGACATGGCCGCCGAATTGTTCAAACCGTTTGTGATCCGTAAGCTCATCGAGCGCGGTGTGGTAAAAACAGTTAAATCAGCCAAGAAGATCGTTGACCGGAAAGATCCGATTATCTGGGATATTCTCGAAAACGTATTGAAAGGACACCCTGTGTTGCTGAACCGTGCGCCTACGTTGCACAGATTGGGTATCCAGTCGTTCCAGCCGAAACTGATCGAAGGAAAGGCGATCCAGCTTCACCCGCTTGTATGTACAGCGTTTAACGCCGACTTTGACGGTGACCAGATGGCTGTTCACGTACCTTTGGGTAATGCTGCGATCCTGGAAGCCCAGATCCTGATGCTGGCTTCTCATAATATTCTGAACCCGGCGAATGGTACGCCGATCACGGTACCGTCTCAGGACATGGTACTTGGTCTGTACTACATCACCAAAGGCCGTAAGTCGGACGCGGATCTTACCGTAAAAGGAGAAGGTCTTACGTTCTATTCGTCAGAAGAAGTGCACATCGCATATAACGAGCAGCGCGTGGATCTGCATGCTTTTATCAAGGTGCGCGCCCGTGTGAAGGAAAAGAGCG
>Ga0256888_1000296_pt1 | contig 10553 bp, 8 predicted proteins | sample MC6MC0511MT_FD_186347 | JGI IMG/M metagenome (GOLD analysis project Ga0256888, IMG submission 186347) | Metatranscriptome of enriched soil aggregate microbial communities from Iowa State University, Ames, United States - MC6-MC0511-MT... | ecosystem: Environmental > Terrestrial > Soil >... | reverse complement strand
TGACGATGAACACGTCGGTGATACGCATCAGGATCGCATCCACGACGCCGCGGAAGTACCCGGCGATGGCACCGACGACGACGCCCACGACGCTCGCGATCACGCCGAGCACGACCATGACCAGCACCGAGTTCTGGATGCCGCGCATCGTGAGGGCGAAGTAGTCCTTGCCGATGCGGTCCTGGCCGAACGGGTGCTCCCAGGTCGGAGAACCCTGCTTGACCTGGTCATTGAGCTCGGTGAAGTTGTACTTCCACCAGCCCGGGATCGGTCCGAGCCCGATCGCCGAGATGGAGAACAGCACGATCAGAACGAACAGGATGACGCTGGCAACGGCCAGCTTGTTCGAGAGGAAGCGCTTCCAGATCAGTTTGCCCTGGCTGACGGGCGGGGCACTCGGCTCCTGCAGCTCGTCGGCGATAAGCGGTTCAGTAGTGGACATCAACGGACCCTCACTCTTGGGTCGAGCGCGGCGTAGCTCAAGTCGGCCAGGAAGTTGAACAGGATGGCCATGGCCGCGATGATCACGAAGTACGCCATGACCGGATTGAGGTCACCTCGGAAGAGGCCCGCGTAGAAGAGCGAGCCCATGCCGGGGATTGCGAAGACCTTCTCGGTGATGATCGCTCCTCCGAGGAGGGCGCCGACGTCGAAGGCGACGAGCGTCGTGATCGGGATGAGCATGTTGCGGAACGCGTGCCGCACGACGACCGTGCGCTCGGGAAGGCCCTTCGCGCGGGCGGTCCGGATGAAGTCCTGGTTCAGGACCTCCAGCATCCCGGCCCGGGAGTACCGGGTGTACGAGGCGAACGAGATCAGCAGCAGGGCGACGGTGGGCAGCAGGAGGTGCGTGAACGTGTCCAGCCCCGTCACCCACATGTCACCCTCGAGTCCGGGGGTCGAGGATCCGACGGTCGCGATCGGGCGACCGTTGGTGTCCTGGAAGTACGTCGGCCACGCCTGCATGAACCGGTCGACCACGATGAAGAAGCCCGACACGATGGCCACGATGACCGCGACGCGCATGTTCTGGCCGCGGTCGTAGCCGCCGACGAACCAGCCGATCGCCAGACTCACGATGATCGACACGATGGCGAGGATCACGATCGTGGCGACCGTCGACACGTCGAACAGCGGCTGCAGCGCGAAGTAGCAGACGAGCGACACAGCCCCGGTGATGGCCGCCGAGATGAGCGCACGGCGGTTCTGGAGCCCGGCGATCAGTGCGGTCGCACCGATGACCGCGGCCGCGATGAGGATGATCATCACGATCGGCCCCAGGCCCGGCACGAGGAACCAGTTCGTCGCCGACATCAACAGCAGCACGCCGGCGGTGGCGACGCCCGAGATCACGAACGTCAGCAGGCGCCGCCTGCGGTCGCCGCCGATGAGGGACTGCCAGATGAGACCGGCCACCACGCCGATGATCAGCGCCAGCCACCAGGGGATGGTCGGATGCACCAGGAAGTCGTTGAAGCCGATCGCGACGAACTCCTTGAGGAGCACCGCGACGAGGAACGCCGGCAGGGAGTACAGGAAGAAGCTGAGGAACGTGACGACGTTGTCGAGTCCGCTGTACTGCCGCAGGGCGGTGACGATGCCGATGGTGACACCGAGCAGGATCGCCAGGATGAGGGCGACGGTGACCAGCTGGACCGTCGAGGTCAGCGCCGTCGGCAGGATGTCGACGACCTTCGCGTTCGAGATGGTCGAGCCCAGGTCACAGGCGTTGGCGAACGGGATGAGGCACTTCGCTGCTCCTCCCAGCCAGAGAAGCCAGCGCAGCGGCGGGGCGACATCGAGCTGGAGCAACTGGACCCGCGCGCTGATGAGCTGGGTCTTGTTGGGGGAATTGCTCGACCGCAGATCCTGGAGCGGGTCGGCACTGTAGGCCACCAGCATGTACATCAGGAACGATGCGGCGATGATGATGAGCACTGAGACGAGAAGGCGCCTCAGGATGAAACTCGCCATAGGGTTCAGAACCTTTACTGACAGGACGCGCTGAACGGGGTGTCGACGAGGGGGGTCGCCGAGCGCGTTGCTTCGAAGGAGGAGGCCGGGTCGCGACCGCCGACTACATGATACGGGGCGCCGGTGGAAACCGGCGCCCCGCCGCAGGAGAGTGCCCGGGGTTCACCCGGGCACTCTCACTGTCGGAGTTGTTACTTCGAGGAGGAGGACTTGACCGACCACTCCCAGAAGTTCCAGAACGGACCGGTCTGGTTGCCCATGTACTTCACGCCGTCGACGCGAGAGGTGGCACCGAAGACACCGGGAAGCTGGAACAGCGGCAGACCGTAGCCATCCTTGAAGGTGGCCGTGTCGATCTTCAGCTCGAGCTTGGTCAGCTCGTCCTTGTCCAGAGTCGTCTGCGTCTCAACCGCGGTGTCGTTCTGAGCGTTGTAGCGGTTGTAGTTGCCGCCGCCACCGGTGGTGAACAGCTGCGGGATCTGCGACGTACCGGCACCCGGGCTGATCCAGCCGAAGAGCGATGCGTCGTAGTCGCCACCCGGGAGGAGCTTGCTCCAGTCGGGCGAACCGGCGTCGACGACCTTGAAGCCGGCCTTGGAAGCCGAGGCCTGGATGGCCTGGAACTCGTCGACACGGTTCGGGTTGTTCGTGTTGTACAGGATGCGGACCGTCGGGGTGGCACCGGCGAGGAGCGACTTGGCGCCGTCGATGTCAACCTTCGCGTACGCGTCGGAACCGTTGTTCTTGATGGCGTTCGCGTACTCGTCCTGGTTCGGCAGCCAGATCTGGGAGTCGAGGACCTTGGCCTTCGGGTTCACGGGCGTCACGATCGAGTCGAGGATCTGCTGACGCGGGATCGTCTTCAGGAACGCCTCACGGATCTTCGGGTCGCTGAACGTCGGCGAGCCGAAGTTCAGGTCGAGGTGGTCGTACGACGCCTGGTCGCCGGTCAGCACCTTGGCGCTGGTCTGCTTCAGGGCGGTCAGGGTGTCCGCAGAGGCCTGCGGGTTGATGATGTCGACCTCACCGTTCTGAAGAGCGGTGACCTGAGCGTTGGCGTCCGGGATGATGCGGAAGACGATCTTGTCTACGTTGGGCTTGTTGCCGCCCCAGTAGTACTTGTTCTTCGTCATCGTGACGGACTGGCCCGGGGTCCACGCCGAGACGACGAACGGGCCGGACGAGACGAGGAGGTCCTTGTCCGTCGGGAACGCCGTGATGTCGTAGCCGGTGTTGACGAAGTCCGCCGCCTTCTTCAGGGTCGGGTCAGCAGGCTGCGGGTTCGACTTGTCGCCCTTGGGGAGGCCCTTCAGCAGCTTGGTCAGGTCGGCGGCCGAGGAGAGGCCCGCCTTCTTGGCCACGATGTGCGCGGGCTGTGCGATCGGGTTGAAGAGCTCCCAGTCCACGAACGGCTTCGCGTACTTGAGCGTGATCGTCCGGTTGTCGTCGCTCACCGTCGGGTACGCCGTCTGGTCGATGCCGGCGGTGCCTGCTGCGGGCGTGAAGTACTGCGTGCCCGTGGTGACCTCGCCGCTGTCCGGGTTGAGCGTCGCCGAGTCGTAGTAGCCGGACTGCATGGCCCATCCCAGGATCATGTCGTCGGCGGTGACGGGCTGGCCGTCGGACCACTTCGCATTGGCGGGGAGGGTGTACTTGACCGTCAGCGGGTCGTCCGAGGTCTTCTCGAACTTTCCGAAGGTGTCGTCGTGGACGATCTTGTAGTTGTTGTCGATGTACTGGAAACCAGAACCGTACGAGCCGTCGAGGTAGCCGACCTGGCCGTTGGTGTCCAGGTTGCCCTGAGGCGTCTGAGAGTTCAGCGATGTCAGGTCGTTGACGACAGCAACCGTCACGGTGCCGCCCTTGGCAGCGGACGAGGTGCTGGTGCTACCGGACGTGGTGCAGGCCGACAGCGCGAGCGCGGTGACGCCGGCGATGGCGATCGCGCCGACCGCCAACCTGCCCTTTCTTCCGTTGATGTGCAATGTTCCTCCTGTGCGAAGTGTGCGACGGTGCAGGCGTGCGAGAGTGCCTGTCCCGCGCGGGATAAGAATGACCCTAGGTATCGCCGGGAGGGATTGCAAAATAGCCGGGCAAAACGTTACATAGTGGTAACTCAGTCGACGAATTCCTGCACGAAGCGCACAAAAACGAAGAAATCGTTCGCGTAATGCAACGATCTCCCTGTCTGTGCCCCCGGCTCGGGCCTGGCAGGATTCACCTATGAGTGAGACGCGGACCTGGAGCGGTGAGACCACCGTCGCGCGGGACGGCCGGGCCCGGCTGTGGTGGGAGATCGCCATCGTCCTGGGGCTGTCGCTCGGGCAATCGGCCGTCTACTCCATCGTCACGATCGTCGACCGATCAACCCAGAGCACACCGCTTTCCGACCAGACGGCGCAGGTGAATCCGAGCCAGTCCAGCCGCGAAGTCTTCGACTTCATCTATCAGGTGCTGGGCAACCTGTTCCCGCTGTTCGCCGTCGCACTGGTGATCTACCTGCTCTGGCAGCCGGAGCGGAGCGGCTTCCGCCGTATCGGTTTCGATCTCACCCGCCCGGCGCGAGACCTCGGCGGCGGAGCGCTGCTGTTCCTCGTCATCGGCGTGCCCGGCATCCTCTTCTACGCCGTCACGCGCATCCTCGGCATCACCGTCCAGGTGCAGGCTTCGCCGCTGGATGCGCACTGGTGGACGGTGCCCGTCCTCATCCTCGCCGCCCTGCGCGCGGCGCTCGAGGAGGAGGTGATCGTGGTCGGCTACCTCTTCACCCGGCTACGGCAACTGGGCTGGGGCAAGTGGACGATCATCATCGCGGCGGCCCTGCTCCGCGGCAGCTACCACCTCTACCAAGGCTTCGGCCCCTTCGTCGGCAACGCGATCATGGGCGTCGTCTTCGGGTGGTGCTACACCCGCTGGGGCCGCGTGATGCCTCTCGTCGTCGCCCACACGATCATCGACATCGTCTCCTTCGTCGGCTACCCCCTCGCCGTCGCCTGGTGGCCCGCCATCTTCGCCTGACTCCCCCCGCCCCACCCATCTCTTCCTCGCTTAATCCGCCTTGGCGCCGCGTGTCGCCGGATTAATCGAGGAAGCGATGGTTGGGGAAGGAGCAGGGAGCGCGGTTAGGCGAAGGCCTCGGGAGGCGGGCAGGCGCAGAAGAGGTTGCGGTCGCCGTAGGCCTGGTCGATGCGGCGCACGGGAGGCCAGTACTTGTCGCGGACGAGGGCAGGGACGGGGTAGACGGCCTGCTCGCGCGAGTACGGGTGGCTCCAGTCGGAGGAGACGACCGACTCGGCGGTGTGCGGCGCGTTGCGCAGCGGGTTGTCGTCCGACGGCCAGTCCCCCGCCGCCACGGCGTCGGCCTCCTCACGGATCGCGATCATCGCGGCCACGAAAACGGTCGAGTTCGGCGAGGTCCTCGCTCTCGGTCGGCTCCACCATGAGGGTGCCTGCAACCGGGAACGACATCGTCGGAGCGTGGAAGCCGAAGTCGATGAGCCGCTTGGCGACGTCGTCGACCGTCACCCCGGTGCGCTCGGTGAGCGGACGGACGTCGAGGATGCACTCGTGCGCGACCAGGCCGTCCTCCCCCGCGTAGAGCACCGGGAAGTGCTCGCGCAGCCGTGCGGCGACGTAGTTCGCGGCGAGCACGGCCGCGCCCGTCGCATCCTTCAGCCCCTCGGCGCCCATCATCCGGACATACGCCCAGCTGATCGGCAGGATGCTCGGGCTGCCGTACGGCGCGGCCGAGACCGGCGCGCCGCCGTGCTCCACCCGTCCGCCGCCGGCGAGCGGATGCGTCGCATCCTGAGAGAGCGGATGCCCGGGGAGGAACGGAGCCAGGTGTGCCTTCGCAGCGACCGGGCCGACTCCGGGACCTCCGCCCCCGTGCGGGATGCAGAACGTCTTGTGCAGGTTGAGGTGGCTGACGTCGCCCCCGAAGTCGCCGAACCGGGCGTACCCGAGCAGCGCGTTCAGGTTGGCGCCGTCGACGTACACCTGGCCGCCCGCGTCGTGGACCGCCTGGGTGATCGCGACGACCTCGTGCTCGTAGACGCCGTGCGTCGACGGGTAGGTGATCATGAGTGCGGCCAGGGTCTCGGAGTGCTCCGCGATCTTGGAGCGCAGGTCGTCGAGGTCGACGTTTCCGAGCTCGTCGGTCGCGACCACGACGACGCTCATCCCGGCCAGCACGGCCGAGGCGGCGTTGGTGCCGTGGGCGGACTGCGGGATGAGGCACACCGTCCGCGTGAGGTCCCCGCGCGAGCGGTGGTAGCCGCGGATCGCGAGCAGTCCCGCCAGTTCGCCCTGGCTGCCCGCGTTCGGCTGCAGGGACACGGTGTCGTAGCCCGTGACGTCGGCCAGCCACTGCTCCAGCTGGTCGATCAGCTCGAGCGATCCGGCGACATCGGAGGCCGGGGCGAAGGGATGCAGCGCCGCGAACTCGGGCCAGGTGACGGCCTCCATCTCGGTCGCCGCGTTCAGCTTCATCGTGCAGGAGCCGAGCGGGATCATCCCGCGGTCGAGGGCGTAGTCGCGATCCTGGAGCAGGCGCAGGTACCGCATCATCGCCGTCTCGGAGTGGTGCGTGTTGAAGACGGGGTGCGTCAGGTACGCCGACTCACGCGCCAGTCCGGCGTCGAAGGAGGACTCCGTCGGCAGGTCGAGCGCGATGTCGCCGTCACCGTCGACGGTGCCCCCGAGCACGCGGATGAGGTCGGCCAGCGGGAAGTCGCCGTCGCGCAGGTCGGCGGCGGACTCCTCGTCGAGGCTCAGCGAGACCAGGCCCGCGTCCGTCGCGTGCAGCAGCAGGCCATGATCGTGGGCGCGCGCGACGACCGTAGCGGCGTCATCCACCTCGACCTGGAGCGTGTCGAAGAACGACCGCGACACGACCTCGACGCCCGACTCCCGGAGCGCCTCGGCGACGGCGGCGGTCGTCAGGTGCACCTGGCGACCGATCGCCCGCAGGCCGGACGGGCCGTGGTAGACCGCGTACATCGCGGCCATGACGGCGAGCAGCACCTGAGCGGTGCAGATGTTGGAAGTGGCCTTCTCGCGGCGGATGTGCTGCTCGCGCGTCTGCAGTGTGAGCCGGTAGGCAGGCTTGCCCACGGCATCCTGCGAGACGCCGACCAGGCGACCCGGGAGCTGACGCTCGAGGCCCTTGCGGACGGCCATGTAGCCGGCGTGCGGACCGCCGAACCCCATGGGAACGCCGAAGCGCTGAGTCGTGCCGACGGCGACGTCCGCTCCGAGCTCGCCGGGAGCGCGCAGCTGCGTCAGCGCGAGCAGGTCGGCTGCGGCGACGACGACCGCGCCGGCCTCCTTGGCGGTGCGGATGGCGTCGGACGGATCCCAGACGCGCCCGGAGGCGCCGGGGTACTGCACGAAGAGCCCGAACGCGTCCGACAGCTCGGGCGCGTCCGCCGCCAGGCTCGCCAGGTCGAGCACGACCAGCTCGATGCCGACCGCCTCGGCACGGTTGCGGAGCAGTGCGAGCGTCTGCGGGAACGTGTCGGCATCGACCACGAACCGGGCCGACTTCGCCTTGGACGCACGGCGCGCCAGCAGCATCCCCTCGACGACGGCCGTCCCCTCGTCGAGCATCGACGCGTTGGCCGTGTCGAGCCCGGTCAGGTCGGAGACCATGGTCTGGAAGTTGATCAGCGCCTCCAGCCGGCCCTGCGAGATCTCCGGCTGGTACGGCGTGTAGGCGGTGTACCAGCCCGGGTTCTCGAGCACGTTCCGCTTGATGACCGCCGGAGTGATGGTTCCGTAGTAGCCGAGGCCGATGAGGCTGCGGTTCACGGTGTTGCGGGCGGCCAGTGCACGCAGCTCGCGCAGCGCGGCACGTTCGCCGAGGGGTGCGGGCAGGACGGACGTGCGGTCGCGGTCCACCCGGATGGAGTCTGGGACGGCGGCGGAGACGAGCTCCTGGACGGAAGCCCACTCGCGGGAGGCAGCGGCGCCGATCACGGACAGCATGGTGCGCTGCGCGTCGTCGTCGGTGCCGATGTGACGCGCGGGGAAGAGGTCGGTCATGAAGAGGGGATGCCTTACTCGCCGGTCAGGGCGGCGTACTCGTCGTAGCTGAGGAGGTTGTCGGGCAGCTCGGTGAAGCGGACCTTCACCAGCCAGCCCTCGCCGAACGGGTCGGAGTTGACCAGCTCGGGCGCATCGACCACGGCGGAGTTCGCCTCGGCCACGGTGCCATCGACCGGCGCGAACAGCTCGCCGACCGACTTCGTCGACTCGATCTCGCCCACCACTCGGCCGGAGGTGACGTCGCTGCCCTCCTCAGGCAGCTCGACGAAGACGACGTCGCCGAGCTTCTCAGCGGCGTAGGAGGTGATGCCCACGGTCGCGACGTCGCCCTCGATCAGGAGCCACTCGTGCTCCGGCGTGTACTTCAGGTCTCGTTCTGCGGCCATGGCTAGCGCTTCTTTCTGCTGTAGAAGGGGAGGGCGGTGACGGTGAACGGGAGGCGCGTGCCGCGCACATCCACGTGGAGCACGGTGTTCTCTCGAGCGAACTGCGGTGCGACGTAGGCCATGGCGATCGGGCGTCCGAGCGTCGGCGACAAAGCGCCGGAGGTGACGACACCGATCTCGGCGTCCTCGCCGTCGGCGACGTTCTTCGCGAACACCGGGTAGCCGGCGCGCGCGGCGCGCTTGCCCTCGCCGGTCAGGCCGACGAGAACGCGGGCGTCCGGGTGGGGGCCCTCCTCGCTGGCGGCGCGGCCGATGAAGTCGGTGTCCTTCGCCAGGTTGACGACGCGGCCGAGGCCCGCCTGGGCGGGCAGTGTGTCGCGGCCGAGCTCGTGGCCGTACAGCGGCATCCCGGCCTCCAGGCGGAGCGTGTCGCGGCTGGCGAGACCAGCGGGCACCAGGCCCTGCTCGGTGCCGGCCTCGGTGAGGGCATCCCACAGCGCTCGTGCGTTGTCGGGCGCCAGGTACAGTTCGAAGCCGTCCTCGCCGGTGTAGCCGGTGCGGGCGATGAGCACGGGATGCGTCTCGAAGGCGGCCGGGAGCGACCAGTAGTACTTCAGCGCGGAGAGGCGCTCGCCGAAGTCTTCACCGTCGAGCGCGCCGGCGTCTGCTGCCAGACCCGGCGTCGCGAGCAGGATGGAGAGCGCGGCCGGACCCTGCACAGCGATCAGCGCGATGTCGTCGGACTCGTCGAAGACCTCCACATCGAACGGGGACGTGCGGTCGCGCAGCTCTTGCGCCACAACGTCACGGTTCGACGCGTTCGCGACCACCATGTAGCGGTCGTCGCCGGTGCGGTAGACCACGAGGTCGTCGATGATGCCGCCGGAGCGGGACAACAGGAGGCTGTACTTGGCCTGGTCGATGGCCAGCGCGGACAGCTTGCCGGCGAGCGCGTAGTCGAGCGACGGCCCGGCCTCCGGCCCGATCAGCACGATCTCGGCCATGTGGGAGAGATCGAAGAGACCCGCGGCGGTGCGGACAGCGTGATGCTCCTCCAGGTCCGACGAGTAGCGGACGGGCATCTGCCATCCGGCGAAGTCGGTGAAGGATGCGCCGGCCGCGGTGTGCGCGTCGTGGAGCGGGGAGGTGCGCTCGTCGTCCGTGGACGGGCTCTGCTGCGAGGTCATGAGTTCTCCGATTCGCCGGCCGTCGGCCGGGGGCTGCGGAAGCGTCACCGCTCCCGGGAAGAACTCCCCCTCTGTCATCCGGCCTGAGAGTTTCACCGCGTCCGTGAAGGACATGGCTTTCACCGTGGGCGAGGGCGGCGGGCGCCGTCCTGCTTTTCAGAGTGGCCAGTTCGATGCGGTACACGTACCTGAGAGATTGTCGGGGAGGATTGCTCCTTCGGTGCCGCGCGCACGCACGCGACTCTCCCGCATCGACCTCGTTGGCCCAGTATTCAGTTGGATGTCCGGCCAGCATATCCGGTTCGGTCGCGCGGTGCGCATCCGCGCTCAGCTGGCGTGCTTGTACCGCTCCAGCAGGAGATGTACGCCCTCGCGCAGGAGGTCGGCTTCAGTGCGGCCCGTCTTCTCGCGGAGCTGTGCCAGCTCAGCGAAGTCGTGGCGCGAGATTCGTGCGCGAACCGTCGGCGACGGACCGTCCCCCGGCTCGCCGAGTGCTGGCCGACCTGGCTTGAGCGCCCGCTCCAGAGCCTCCTCGCTGCCATATTCGCGCAGCAGGAATTCTCTGCCGGCGCGAGCCGCGTCCTCCCCGAAGAGCGCCTTGCCTGTCGGCTTGAGGGGGATTTCAGGGTCGGTCAGGCGCGCAGCGAGCGCTTCGTAGTCGATGTCGTCATCAGTCATTTGCGGGAGTCCTCTCGATAGCGGCGGAACTTCGGGCCAAGCACCATGGCATGAAAGATGGATGCTTCCGCCCCCGTGCGCTTTGGTTTTCGCACAAGAATCTCCACTTCCCGTTCCGTCTGCGAATGCTCGGGACCGATGTACAAGACGATCACGTCGCCGTTCGGTTTCGTCTCGATCTCGTCGATGAACGTGGCGTGCAAGATCGCGTGCGTCTGATCCTCGGGCGAGATTCCGTGCTTGTGGCTGGAGAGCTCCCAGTGTGGCGGTGGCATTCGAC
>Ga0256888_1000288_pt1 | contig 10645 bp, 10 predicted proteins | sample MC6MC0511MT_FD_186347 | JGI IMG/M metagenome (GOLD analysis project Ga0256888, IMG submission 186347) | Metatranscriptome of enriched soil aggregate microbial communities from Iowa State University, Ames, United States - MC6-MC0511-MT... | ecosystem: Environmental > Terrestrial > Soil >... | reverse complement strand
TAAATGTACCATTAAAGACTAACTTTCAATACATAGATGCGCCATATTGGTCGTTATGGGTGGAAATTCAATTTTATCTGCTAATAGGAACTATTTATTTTCTTTCACGAAAAAACTTTATTTCAATTTTTATTACTATTTCTATATTAATTTCCGTTATCAATTTCTTTTACAATGAAAATTTTCTGCCCGAAAATAATTTCACTAGTACGGTCATAATAGTGGTTCTAGGTATTTTTAATTACTCAGACTATGCTAGTTGGTTTGTTTGTGGAGTAATTCTCTATCAAGTTTATTTCGTTAAGAGGAACTGGGTTTATTTGGTTACATTGCTATTTTCTTTACTAGTGGCTTTTGGTCTGGGGAAGAGAGACATGGGTCATTTTGTGTTTGTACTTTTTTGTGCTGTTTTACTTTATAGTTTTATTTATAATTTAAAGTATTTAACCGTGCTTAATAATCCATTAATAAGTAAGATAGGACTTGCCTCATACTCTATTTACTTAATCCATCAAAATGTGGGCATTTTAATTTTAAATAAGCTATACCATATATTACCACTTTACCCAGTCTATGCTTTTGCTGTAATGATTTTAGCTGTTATCTTTGGTTTACTTAGCTATAAGTATTTTGAAAAACCTGTAGGTGTTTTTACGAAAAAAATGATGAAACTATGAAACTCCTATATATTACGAACGGTATAAACGGCTCCGGCGGGCTAGAACGCGTCTTGTCTATAAAGGCTTCTTTATTAGCAGAGCATTTTGGTTACCAAGTAGAGGTACTTTGCTTAAACGAAAGTCAAAAAAATCTTTTTTATCAATTTAGCAGTAAGATAAATATGCACTCAATTAAGGTTGGAGGAAATCCTGTTTCTTATATCAAAGCCTATAAAAATGGCATTCAACAGGTTGTTAATGACTTGCAACCAGATGTAATTTCTGTATGTGATGACGGTTTGAAAGGCTTTTTTATACCGCTAATCCTGCAAACCAAGGCGAAGATTATATATGAAAGACACGTTTCCAAACTGATTGAAAGTCGCTCAAGTGATGGACCTATCAACAAGCTTCTATCAAAGATAAAATGGGAGGTGATGGAAAGGCTTGCAAAAAATTTCCATAAATTCGTTGTACTAACAGAAGGAAATACTGCTGAATGGCCAAGCTTACGTAATATCACAATAATTCCTAATCCATTACCTTATAAAGTCAAGGAAAGCGCAGCATTAGAAAGGAAGGTCGCACTTTGTGTTGGTAGAATTGCGTATCAGAAAGGGCAGGATATACTGGTGAGTGCATGGCAAAAGGTGTATTCGAAATATCCAGATTGGGAATTGCATTTTTATGGCAAGGCAGATCCTGATTTTCTCGATACCAGTAATTTACCAAGTAACATTCGTTTTTTTCCACCTGTGCAAGATGTTAAAAGCGTATATATAGACAGTTCCATCTATGTGATGCCTTCACGTTTTGAAGGTTTTGGTATGGTGTTAATTGAGGCGATGGCCTGCGGTCTACCTTGTATTTCTTTTAATTGCAATTATGGTCCGGCAGATATTATAAAAAATAACGTGGATGGCATTTTGGTGGAAAATGGTGACATTGATGACTTAGCGTGTCAAATAATAAAGCTAATCGAAAAGCAAAATTTAAGAAAAGAAATGGGCAAAAGAGCTCAACTGAATGTACAGCGATTTGAACCTGAAGCAATCGTACAAAAGTGGGATAACCTTTTTCGAAGCTTATTTCAGTAATATGCCCCTTATCAGCGTATAAGAGTTCAAAGCTAATTATAGCGGTATTGTGTTTCACAACTATCAATCGATATATACTCAGCATAAGGGAATTGCAAGCAAGCGTTGATAGGCAGCCATTAATTATAATAATTTAAACACATCACATGAAAAATATACTCCTATTTATGCCTTACGGAAGTGTTGGAGGCATGGAAAAGTTAGCTTTTACATTTTATAAACACTTTAAAAGTTTGGGTTATAATGTAACAGCAATAAAAATTATAAAACTACCAGATGATCTCGTAAATTTTGGTGCTGACGAAATAAGCTTTTCGTCAAAGGATTTTTCAGCATTTTCCAAGTTAGGTCGACTCAAATTTTATATGAGCATTCCCCAAAAGCTTAAAAAAGTAATTAATAAGAAGAAAATAGACTATACAATATCTTTCGGTGATATGGCGAATTGTTTTAATTCGTTATCAAATACTTCCGAGACCAAAATCGCTACAATACACGCTCATAAAAGTATAGAATTAACATCCAAATCTTTAATGAATAGCTTGTTTAAATTAAGTTATAGCACTATCTATAAGCGATTTAGAAAAGTTGTGTGTATCAGCGAGGAAATTAAAAAAGATTTACAACTCAATCTTAAATATAAATTTAAAAACCTAGAAGTTATTTATAATCCGCATGATTATAATTTTATAGAACGGCAAGCTGCGGAGGTAATTGAGGATAATTTTGAAAATAAGGTTTTTGAACAGGACACTATTTTATTTTTAGGACGGCTATCCGTTCAAAAGGCACCGTGGCACTTGCTAAATGCGTTTCATCTTTCTCAACAAAAAAGTTTAAATTTGGTTTTTATAGGTGATGGTACTTCGGCAGTACTAAATACACTTTTAAAATTGACCAGAGATTTGGGGATGGAAGACCGAGTATTCTTTTTTGGTAGAAAGAAGAATCCATATAAATATTTAAGACGAGCTAATGTAATTGCTTTAACTTCGTACTATGAGGGAACGCCCAATGTTATTGCAGAAGCCATTGCTTTAGGTATTCCTGTTATATCTTCGGATTGTACGGCAGGCATTGCTGAAATGATGTCGCTCACTCAAACGGAACCCGACGGCTCCAATCTGATTACTGAGGCAGGAATAATAACGCCTACTTTTTTCGAAGGTAAGCTAGAAATACCTACTGATTTTAGTTATAAGAAAAGCGAAGAGGACTTTGCAGCAGCAATTGATTTCTTTTTTGAGAATCAGACATATCTGCGGGGTAATTTGCAAAAAAATAAAGCCGCCCTATGGAGAAAGTATGAAGTGGCGACCGTGTGCGAAAATTATTTAAGTTAGATAATAATATGTTTGACTGGATTCCTTTGCAATATTATACTTCTATACAGTATCATTTTTTACTGTTAACGGCTGTATTAATCCTGTTCTACGCCTCGCAGTTCCATATTTCTGATCCGAAGAGTACGTCTTTTTTTACAATTTATGGGTATTTTTTTGCGCTCTTATTTACACTTTATATTGGTTTACGGCCTATTAGTGGCCGTTATTTTGTCGATATGGGGACCTATGCGAAGATTTATGAAAGGCTTCAGAATGGCGCGTCCGTTACAATTGAGAAGGATTACCTGTTCAACTATTTCATGAAGTGGTGTTCAAACTTTATGGAGGCACGAACATTTTTTCTAGTACTTGATGTATTATATATTATTCCTTGTATTCTGTTCTCGCGAAAATATTTTGGAGCATATTGGTTTTTTTCATTCTTTATGTTTGTAGGATCATTTTCATTTTGGGCGTACGGAACCAATGGACTAAGAAATGGGCTTGGTACTTCCCTGTTTATTTTAGGTTTATATTTATATGAAAAAAAAATTTGGATGTTTATGCTATTTTTGCTAGGATATTTTATGCACGCTTCCATTATTATCCCGATAGCTGCGTTCGTGCTTACCGGCGTATACAAAAATCCTAAAGTGTATTTTTATATATGGCTTGCTGCCATTCCTTTGTCCCTGGCAGGAGGAAGTTCATGGTCCGTATTTTTTGCTTCTTTAGGTTTCGAAGAGGAACGAACTCAAGGTTATCTCACGGGAGGTGAGCAGTATATAGATAAATTTTCTCAAACAGGTTTTCGTTGGGATTTCCTACTCTATAGCGCGTCCGCAGTATTTGCAGGTTGGTATTTCATCTTTAAGAAACATATTAAAGACCGCTTCTATATTCACCTTTTCGGTACTTATTGCATTGCTAACGCCTTTTGGATACTTGTTATTACTGCAGCTTTTAGCAATCGTTTTGCTTACCTTTCATGGTTCCTAATGGCACCCGTAATCGCATACCCAATGTTCCGCTATAAAATCTGGAAAGACCAGTATAAAGTGGCTGGTTTAATTTTGTTCAGTTACTTTTTGTTTACTTATATCATGAATGCTGTGAAAATATGAAACATCCTTTATTTTCAATTATTATCCCGATGTATAATGTGGAATCATACATTGAACGCTGTATTGGCTCCGTTTTTAACCAAGTTAATCATGGTCTTAGCAGTTTTGAAGTTTTACTAATAAATGATGGATCAACTGATAATACTGAAGAAGCTGCTAGAAAATGTTGCACCGATCTAAAAAATGTAAAAATAATCACCCAAAAAAATAAAGGTCTAGGGGGAGCGCGTAATACGGGCATAATAAATTCTACAGGGAAATACTTGGTTTTTCTTGATGCAGATGATGTTCTGGTAGATGATTTCTTTCAAATTTGTAATGCTAAAAAATTCAATGAAGATATAATTGAATTTGGCTTTAACCGCGTTTCGAAAAGTTTTTTTAAAGTATATACATTTCCTAACACGGTAGCGATGCCAGGAATTGACTATATACTGAACAAGGTAAGTATTAACTCTGCATGCAATAAGTTCTATAAAAGAGATTTTTTAGTAAAAGACGAGTTGTTTTTCAAAGAAAGAATATACGGTGAAGATATCGAATTTAATATAAGAGCATTTTTAAAAGCTAAGAAGGTAAAAAGTTGCAACTTGGTTTTGTTTACCTTTAATCTCAGTGCAAATTCAATAACAAGGAATGCCGACACACAACGAAAGTTGAAGTATGTAAATGATGTTGTAAGAACGATAATCTCAACGAAGGAATTAATGACCGTAGCAAAAGGTAAAGAGATAAATTATTTAAAATACCGATTGACAGCACTTAACACCAATAACTTAGTTTTTATATTAAAAAATCGATTGCCTAAACATAAAGTTATAAAACAACTAAAGACACTGAATATGAATCAGGCTTTTGTTTTAAGCTACAAACTCAAAGAACGAAATTTGCTAAGGATTATCCTAAATAACCGGATAAATAGAAAAATACTGTTTCTCTTAATTCTACGAAAATGAAAATATTAATTGCTGGAGATTTTTGCCCCATTGGTCGTATTGACCGAATGTTACAAGAAAAGAGATTCGCAGAACTATTCAATGGTTTTCAGGAGATTACAAGCGTAGTTGACTTTGCGGTTGTAAATCTCGAAATTCCTGTGACCACATCTGACTGTAAACTCGACAAAACTGGTCCAAATTTAAAAACTGACAATTTAAATACTTTTGCAGCGTTGAAATATGCGGGATTTGATTTGCTAACATTAGCAAATAATCATATTCAGGATTTTGGGAGTATTGGTGTAAATGACACCATCAAGTATGCGACAGATTTTAATTTTTCCACTGTTGGAGCTGGTAAAAATATTACTGAGGCTAAAAAACCTTTTATCAAAGAAATAGGGGGAAACAAAGTAGGTTTTATAAATATTGCTGAAAATGAATTTTGTGCAGCGACTGAAACATCAGCCGGTGCTAATCCTTTAGATATTATTGAAAATTCAAAAGAAATACGGAATTTAAAAAATAAAGTTGATTACCTTATATTGATTTATCACGGAGGAAGAGAACATTATCAGCTTCCAACACCTCTACAAAGAAAAAGACTGCGGTTTTTTATCGATTGCGGAGCCGATGCAATTGTTTGTCATCACACCCACTGCTATAGTGGTTTTGAATATTACAAGAATAAGCCGATTGTATATAGTGTTGGTAATTTTATTTTCGATTATAAAAGCAAGTATCAAGCAGGCAAGTGGACCGAAGGAGCTGCAGCGGTATTACATTTGGAAAATGGGTGTTTTAATGTTAAATTATTACCCTATTATCAAGGACGGAAAAAGGATCCCACCTTAAAGCTGATGACTGGTACTGATGAACTTTCATTTCAAAACAGAATCGTTGAATTGAATAAGATAATTGCTGATGATCAGTTGTTTCATGATACTTGGAAAAGCTATATTTTAACACAGGAAAAATTTTACTTAGCAAGTTTATACGTGAAAAACTTCTATGTCAGAGCGCTTTTTTCCAAAGGGTTACTGCCAATTTCTATTTTAAAGAGTAAACATAACAGGTTACTGTTGAATTTAAGCCGCTGTGAGACTCACAGAGAAATCTCACATAATATTCTCGAATTAAATACCGAAATTGTACCCCAGTAAGGTTTGGTGTGCGACAAATTACGAAAACTTAAAACTTTAAAATATCTACCGATGAAGATTGCTGTCCTATATGATGAAAAAGAGAAAGTACATACCACCAGTTGGAGTACACAGTGGAAAGAATACTGCGCAGAGCATAACATTGAATTTTTAATAGTAAATCCTTACCAAAACAATGTTGTAAAAATACTTGCGGACTTTGATATTGTTCTTTGGCATTATAGTAATTATTCATTTAAAGATATGCTAATGGCACAAAATGTATTAGTTACATTGCAGGATAGAGGCATATCAGTTTTTCCGTCGTTCAAAGATTCGTGGCACTTTGATGACAAACTTAGTGAAACGTACCTCTTAGAAAGCGTGGCCGCACCAACTCCTAAAACGTATTATTATTATACTGCTAAATCTCTCGAAGAAGATATTATTAAAAATATTATCTCTTTTCCGATAGTCGCTAAGCTGCGTAACGGATCAGGCTCGCATAATGTTAAACTACTTCGCAACAAAAAAGAGTTATTGAGCTATGCGAAAAGAATGTTTACAAGCGGTTTAAATAGTGCACCTAGTTTATTATATAAAGCAAGTTCAAACGTAAAGTCGTCAAAAAATCTGCAAACCTTCATAAATAGGAGTAAAAGAATACCTGAATTTCTAAATTCGTTAGCCAACGCGAAAAAATTTGCTATGGAGAAGGGATATGTCTACTTGCAGGAATTTATTCCAAATAATGGATATGACCTAAAAGTTGTTGTGGTTAAAGACAAATTAAGCTTCATCGGTAGAAATATACGCAAAGGTGAATTTCGAGCTTCCGGTGGAGGTAGCATTTTTTACGACAAAAGTATAGTACCCCAAAATGTCATTGACTCGGCTTTTAGGACTTCGGATATCCTTGGTTTTAGTTGTATGGGTTATGATTATGTTGTTGATTCCGAGACCGGGGAAGGGAAAATTGTTGAGATTAGTTATGGTTTTTCAAATGAGGCGCTTATGCAGGCAGATGGATATTTTGACCGGCAAGGGAATTGGTATGACAAACCATTAAATGCTCCCAAAGAAGTTCTTGAAAATATGATAAATGATTTTAAAAAATATAAAAGTTAAGCAGGTGTGCTCAATACATATTGGTTTACGGCGATAGTTATACTCTTCTGTTCCATTTTTTAATGTTAACCAAGTTTTTTTTAGCAAATTCATAATTTGAAATTCGGTAAACAATTGCTAAAATAGAAAGTGATTCTATCATTATTTTTATATTTACAAATCGGTAATCTTAAACAACTTGAAAAAACTTTTTCGTATTACTACCGTCCCTATTTCTCTCGACAAGCTGTTAGGAAAACAGCTTACATTTATGAATCAGTATTATGATGTTACTGCAATTTCAGCAGATGCTCTTGAACTAAAAAAAGTAGCTACAAAGTATGGAATCCGAGATTACCACGTTGAAATGACACGGGATATATCGCCAGTTAGAGATATTTTAGCGGTCGTAAAGCTATATCTATATCTCCGAAAAGAAAAGCCGGAGATCGTCCACAGCCATACCCCAAAAGCCGGTATTGTTGGTATGATGGCTGCATGGCTCGCCGGAGTACCTCACCGTTTTCATACCGTTGCCGGTTTGCCCTTGTTGGAAGCTACCGGAATCAAAAGAAAAATCCTAAATCAGGTGGAACGTCTAACTTATCGGTTTGCGACGCATGTTTATCCCAATTCTTTTGGCTTACAAGAAGTTATTGTGAAGGAAAAATTTTGCTTGCCGGCGAAACTAAAGGTGCTAGGACAAGGCAGCAGCAACGGCATTGATACCAACCACTTTATGATTGAGCAAATCAGTATAAGTGAACGAGAGCAACTGCGCGCAGCTTTAAAAATTAATTCTCATGATTTCGTTTTTATATTTGTGGGGCGACTGGTTGGTGACAAAGGAATTAATGAATTGATTCAGGCGCTTACAAAGGTGCAGGCGGAAGGAAACAAAACAAAGCCGAAACTTTTATTGGTTGGTCCATTAGAAACCGATTTGGATCCGCTTTTACCCAACACAATTAAGGAAATAGAAAATAATAGTGCAATTTTAAATGTTGGGTATCATGATGATGTTCAACCATATTTTGCGATAGCTGATGCTCTGGTTTTCCCGAGTTACCGGGAAGGGTTCCCCAATGTGGTTTTACAGGCTGGTGCGATGGAACTTCCCGCTATCGTTTCAGATATTAATGGCTGTAACGAAATAATTATTAACGGGGAAAACGGTCTAATTATTCCTCCAAAAAATGTAGATGAACTCAAAAACGCCATGTTGAAATTGCTTAACAATACAGAACTATACAATAAACTGAAAGAAAATGCGCGTCAACGAATTGTTGAAAATTACGAACAATCCGTGGTATGGCAGGCAATTTTAGCTGAATATAGAAAAGCCGAAAGTAATGTATAAAATATTCTTTAAAAGACTCATCGACTTCCTTGCTGCTTTGCTTGCAATAATCGCCCTCAGCCCCATTTTTTTATTCGTCATGGTCGGTCTTTTTTTTGCGAACAAAGGCAAACCTTTCTTCTTCCAGTTGAGACCGGGTAAAGATGAGAAACTGTTTAAAATCGTGAAGTTTAAAACGATGACTGACGAGAAGGATGATGAGGGGAATTTGCTGCCGGATGAACAGAGGCTGACGAAACTGGGACAGTTTGTCCGAAAAACTTCGCTAGATGAAATTCCACAACTCGTGAACGTTTTGGTGGGTGATATGAGTCTTATTGGTCCGCGCCCTTTATTGCCGGAATATCTGCCGCTGTATAACCATGTTCAAAAAAGAAGGCATGAAGTAAGACCGGGTATTACCGGCTGGGCACAGGTAAATGGTCGAAATGCCATTTCCTGGGAACAAAAGTTTGAATATGATATTTGGTATGTGGAACATATATCATTTTTGTTGGATGTTCAGATTGTCTTTAAAACGGTACAAAAAGTCTTTGTAAGGGATGGTATTTCTGCAGACGGACATGCGACAACAACAATCTTCACCGGAAATAAAATTTAATAATGAAAAAAATAGCGATAATTGGGGCGGGTGGCTTCGGTAGGGAGGTAAAATTAATAATAGATGCAATTAATAAAGAAAACCCAACCTACACTCTTATTGGTTTTTATGACGATAATGTAACCAAAGGGACGACTATTAATGGATATCCTGTGTTAGGACGGGTAGAAGAACTAAATAATGTTTCTGAAACCTTAGCGGTGGTTGTGGCCACAGGTACTCCTTTAATTAAAAAAAGTATTGTTAGAAGCATCAGTAATGATAGTATCATTTTTCCAAATATCATTCATCCAACTTCTATTATTAGTGAGGATGATGTAAAATTGGGCTATGGAAATATTATCTGTGCTTACTGCGTGATAACGTGTAATATCATAATAGAAGACTTTGTGATTTTAAACCTGATGTGTACCGTGGGTCATGATACTAAAATTAAAAATTACTGTTCGTTTATGCCATCAGTTAATATTTCTGGAGAAGTAGAAATTGGAGAGGATGTTTATGTTGGTACAGGTGCAAAAATAATCAATCAACTTCAAGTAGGCAACGGTACTATAGTGGGCGCCGGAGCGGTGGTTTCAAGGTCACTTCCAGACAACTGCACCGCAGTTGGCATTCCCGCAAAACCCATTAAATTCCACTAAATATTGCTTCCAAAACGCCTGTTTGATCTTGTTTTTTCGCTGCTGGGACTTTTTGTACTCAGTCCGCTTATTTTGGTGATGGCCATACTTGCGGCGATTGATACCAGGTCAAACGGTTTTTTTCTACAGAAAAGAGTCGGGCAATATGGCAAACTTTTTAAAATTGTCAAACTGCGAACGATTGATGCGAAAACCCAGTCCATATCTCGCTTTGGAAGATTTCTGCGCAAATCAAAAATCGACGAGTTGCCGCAGCTTTATAACGTGCTAATTGGCGAAATGAGTTTTGTCGGTCCCCGCCCGGACATTCCGGGTTATTACGATAATTTGACCGGTGATGCACGAAAAATTTTAGAACTCAAGCCCGGTCTGACTTCCGAAGCGAGCCTCAAGTATTACGACGAAGATTCACTTTTAGCACAGCAGGAAGATCCTTTGCGCTACAACGACACCATTCTTTTTCCAGACAAAGTGCGCATGAATCTGCAATATTATTATAATCGCAGCTTTTTGGGCGATTTGAAAATTATCTGTAAAACGATTTTCCGCTAAGGAGGTGAGGGATGCGGGATGCTGCTAAATGCGAGGTGCATCTCACCCCGCATCCTGCGCCCTGCATCCTCCACACCCAGCACCTAACACTATGGC
>Ga0256888_1000286_pt1 | contig 10745 bp, 10 predicted proteins | sample MC6MC0511MT_FD_186347 | JGI IMG/M metagenome (GOLD analysis project Ga0256888, IMG submission 186347) | Metatranscriptome of enriched soil aggregate microbial communities from Iowa State University, Ames, United States - MC6-MC0511-MT... | ecosystem: Environmental > Terrestrial > Soil >... | reverse complement strand
CCGCCACGGCCTTTGCACTTTGCTCGTCCTCGAGGAGGAATGCCATCATCTTCGACGGGAACGGGCCCGGCGCAATGGCATTGACCGTGATCTGTTCCCCCGCAAGCGTTGCCGCGAGCTTGCGCGTCAACATGTGCACCGCAGCCTTACTGGCTCCGTACGAGAAGTTCTCCGAACCCGACACCACGAGTCCGTCGATCGATCCGATATTGATCACGCGCGCGGGATCTTCGGCCTTGGCCGCAGAACGCAACTGCGGCAACAGCTTCTGGGTCAAGAGGAAGATGGCTTTGACGTTGATGTCGAAAATCTTGTCGAAGCCGGCGGCCGGAAAATCGTCGACCGGAGCTCCCCACGTCGCACCGGCGTTGTTGACCAGTACGTCGAGCGTCGGCGAAATCTCGGCGACCTTCGCAGCGAGGCTCTCGATCCCCTCGTCCGTGGACAGATCGGCCGGATGCGAGATGCAGGTGCCGAACTCCGAAAGCTCCCGCGCGGCTTCGTCACAGGCTTCGGCTTTTCGGGCCGAAATGACGACCGTCGCACCGCCTTCGACAAATCCGCGAGCGATCATGTATCCGATGCCACGTGATCCACCGGTGACCACAACGGTCTTGCCACTGACGTCGAACAGTCCCTCGATCAAGCTCATGCGACCTCGAAAAGCCCGGCAGCACCCATGCCGCCGCCGATGCACATGGTCACGACCACGAGCTTGGCTCCGCGCCGTTTTCCTTCAAGAAGTGCATGGCCGACCAGACGAGCACCCGTCATACCGTACGGATGGCCGACGGAGATACCGCCACCGTCGACGTTGTACTTCTCGGGATCGATCCCGAGCTTGTCACGGCAGTACAGGGCCTGAGAGGCAAAGGCCTCGTTGAGTTCCCAGAGATCGATGTCGTCGACCTTCAGCCCGTGCAGATCGAGCAGGCGGGGAATCGCGAACACCGGCCCGATGCCCATCTCGTCGGGAGCGCAACCCGCGACGGCCATGCCACGGTAGATACCGAGAGGAGCCAACCCGCGGCGTTCCGCCTCGCCTGCCTCCATCAGCACGGAAGCGGAGGCACCGTCCGAGAGCTGAGACGAGTTGCCCGCAGTGATGGAGGAATGCGCACTGACAGTACCGTCGGCCAGAACCGGTCGCAGACTCGCCAGACCTTCCAACGTGGTGGAAGCGCGGTTGCCTTCGTCCCGGGTCAGCGTCACGGACTCGCTGCGGATCTCACCCGTCTCCTTGTCCTGCACCTGCTTGATCGAGGGCAGCGGGACGATTTCGAGATCGAACCGACCTGCGTTCTGAGCTGCTGCGGTCCGCTGCTGCGAGACGAGCGCGAATTCGTCCTGCTGCTCGCGGGTCACTCCGTAGCGCTCGGCGACGATTTCGGCCGTGTGCAGCATCGGCATGTAGATCGACGGCTTGTTTTCCTTCAGCCACGGATCAGCCGCGCGGAAGTTGTTCATGTGATCGTTCTGTACCAACGAGATCGATTCGACGCCGCCGCCGACCGCGATCTGCATTCCGTCGTCCACGATCTGCTTAGCTGCGGTTGCGATGGCCATGAGCCCGGACGAGCACTGACGGTCGATCGTCATTCCGGAAACCGAGTCCGGAAGCCCCGCCCGCAGTACCGCTTGCCGCGCGACGTTGCCGCCGGAAGATCCCTGCTGCAACGCAGCGCCGAGAACGACGTCCTCGACCTCGCCGCCTTCGAGTCCCGCGCGCTGAACTGCATTCGAAATGGCATGTGCAGCGAGCTCTTGAGCCTGAGTGTTGTTGAACGCGCCGCGGTACGCCTTACCGATCGGGGTACGGGCAGTGGAAACGATGACAGCTTGCCTCATCGGGGAAACCTTTCGTCGAACACGAAGTGCTGTGCGCCTTTATTAACCGCCGGGGGTTAATAAAGGCGCACAGCAAGAATCAGGGCTGGAACACGACGCGACCGACTGTGGTGCCGTCGCCGAGGCGGCCGATACCGTCGGCCACGTCCGTCAACGACAACCGCTCACTGATCAGTGGTTTGACCAGACCGGCATCGGCGAGCCTGGTGAGCTCGACGTGGCAATCGTCGATGGCCTGCTGGTTGTAGGCCTTGTACAGCCCCCAGTGCAGACCGATGATCGAATAGTTCTTGATGAGAGCATGATTGAGTGCCGGCTGCGGAATCGTGCCGCCCGCGAAACCGATGATGACGATCCGTCCCTCGAAGGCGATGCACTTGGTGGACTTCGCGTATGCGTCACCGCCGACCGGATCGAAGACGACATCGGCGCCCTTGCCACCGGTGAACTCCTTGACCGCTGCCACGAAGTCCTCACTGTGACGGTCGACCACGAGGTCTGCGCCCAGCTTGCGCGCGTACTCCGCCTTGTCCGGCCCACCGACGACACCGATCACCTTGGCGCCTGCCGCCTTGCCGAGTTGCACTGCAGCACTGCCCACACCACCCGCAGCGGCGTGCACCAACAAGGTTTCACCTTCGAGCAGTTGAGTGCGCCGGTGCAGAGCGAACCACGCCGTCTGGTAGCCGATGCTCAGTGCGGAGGCTTCCGCGTCGTCGAGAGCCGACGGCGCCGGGAACGTGTTGTTCTGATCCAGTACCGAGTACTCGGCGAATCCACCGGACGGCAGACTCGGATTACCGATCACCCGGTCCCCCACCGCGAACTTGGTCACCGATTCACCGACCGAGACCACTTCACCACACAGTTCGACGCCGGGGGTGAAGGGCAGCGGCGGCTTGATCTGGTATTCACCCCGGCACATGAGGACGTCGGGGAAGTTGGCCGGAGCGGCCAGCACCTTCACCAACATCTCCGTCGCGCTGGGGGTGGGATCCGCGGTTTCCTCCAACGCGAGTACATCGCGGGGTTCGCCGAGTTCGTTGACGCGCCAAGCCTTCACAGCAATTCTCCAGACAGATAGTGGGTGGGATTCAGGACGAGATCGGGAGGTCGACCAACTCGGCGAGGCGTGCCCGATGCTGATATGCGGTTCCCAGCGACAACTGATCGCTCTTCGCCCGTTTGAGGTAGAGGTGCGCCGGATACTCCCACGTCATTCCGATACCACCGTGGAGTTGGACGCATTCCTCGGCAGCATGAACCGCGACGCCGCTGCAGAATGCCTGGGCTACCGTCGCCGCGATCGCCGCATCGTCGTCGCCGCGTGCATAGGTGTCCGCCGCATAGCGTGCTGCCGCGCCCGAGGAACTGACTTCGAGCCAGAGATCGGCCAGGCGGTGCTTGATCGCCTGGTACGAACCGATCGCCCGGCCGAACTGCTTGCGCTCCTTCACATACGCGAGAGTCGTTTCGAGGCACCACTGAGCTACAGCGAACTGTTCGGACGCCAGAAGTGCGCTTCCGCAGAGCAACGCTTCCTCAACCGCTTGCGCCGCATTGCCGCCGTCGACCCGGACTGACGGCGACCCCGCGAACTCGACGTCCGCCAGACGGCGCGTCATGTCCAGGGACAGAACCGGCGTGACGGCAGCGTCGGCGATCCGAACGGTGTGCAACTCCAGACCGCTCTCGCCGGCAACCGGGACAACAAGAACATCGGACTCGGCGACACCGGCAACCGTTGTGACACTGCCGACGAGTCCACTCGCCGTCACCTTGACAGAGGGTGTGAAAGTTCCTGGTGCAGTGGACAACGGGACGACCAGAGCAGCCGTCGACTCCCCAGCGGCCAATTGACCGAGCACCTCGGTCTCACCTGCCTTCAGCAACGCCGTGGTCGCCAGCACCGCGCTGGTGAAGAACGGAACGGGCGCGACCGCACGTCCGATCTCCTCCATCACGACCGCCGCCTCACGCGTCGACGCACCTGCCCCGCCCAGTTCCTCGGGTACCAGCAGTCCCGCCAAACCGAGTTCCGACGCCAGCGACTTCCACAGCCCGGTGAAGTCGGCGGACACGTCGTCGTATGCCGTGACCACGGTGTCGGCGCCGGCACGCTCGGTCAGCAGTCGTCTGACGCTGGCTCGCAGATCTTGTTCGGTCTCGGAGTACAGCAGATCGGCGCTCATCGGGGTAGGTCCTTCCAGGCGATGTCCTTGTCGACGCGATGCTCGGGTGGCAACCCGAGTACGCGTTCTGCGATGACGTTGCGCAGGATCTCCGATGTTCCGCCCTCGATCGAATTGCCCTTGGCTCGCAGGTACCGGTATCCGGGTTCACGCCCGGTGAAGTCGACGGAATCCGGTCGACGCAGTGTCCAGTCGTCGTAACGCAGACCGGCTTCGCCGTGCAACTCTAGGTCGAAACCCGAAATCTGTTGGGCCAAACCGGCAAAGGCGAGCTTCATTCCCGAGCCTTCGGGGCCGGGCTGGCCGGCGGCGAGCTGCTGACGCAGTCGCTCCCCGGTCAGACGCGCAACTTCGGATTCGGTCCAGAGCCGCATCAACTCGTCGTGCATTGCCGGGTTACGCAACTCGGGCTCGTCGCGCCAGGCCTGTGCGACTTTTCCGATCATGCCGCCCTCACGCGGTGCGCCCGAACCGATGGCAACACGCTCGTTGTTCAGGGTGGTGGTCGCAACCTTCCATCCCTGCCCTTCGGCTCCGAGGCGGTTGGCGTCCGGAATCCTGACGTCCGTGAGGAATACCTCGTTGAATTCGGCCTCGCCGGTGATCTGACGGAGCGGCCGGACGTCGACGCCCGGGTCGGTCATGTCGCAGATGAAGTAGCTCAGACCCGCGTGCTTCGAGCGTGACGGATCGGTTCTGGCCACGAGAATCGCCAGCTGCGCGTTCTGCGCGCCCGACGTCCATACCTTCTGCCCGTTGACTATCCAGTCGTCGCCGTCGCGGACGGCACGGGTAGCGACAGCCGCGAGGTCCGAACCTGCGCCCGGTTCACTGAACAGCTGGCAGTAGACCGTCTCCGCAGTCCACAACGGGCGCAGGAACTTCTGCTTCTGCTCCTCGGTGCCGAAGGCAGCGATGGTCGGTGCCGCCATGCCCAGTCCGATCCCGTTCTTGCCGCTGGCCGGGCCGGGTGCACCGGCAGCCTCCAGCTGAGCGTTTACCTGCCGCTGAAAGCTCTGCGGTACACCGAGTCCCCCATGACCTTCGGGGAAATGAACCCACGCCAGTCCGGCGTCAAATCGTGCGCCGAGGAAATCCGATACCGACACACTGTTCGGATCGTTCTCCGCGAGAAGCGTGTTCACCTTCTCGGTGAGATCACGCGATACTGCCTCTTCGTCGAAAGCCATGCCCATTCCTTCGGTTCGAGCGGTGAGCGGACGGTCAGTCCTTGGGTCCACCGGCGACGTAGACGACCTGACCGGAAACGAAGCCCGCGCCTTCACTGACGAAGAACGACGCGGTGTGCGCGATATCCTCGGGCTGACCGACGCGGTTGACCGGAATCTGCGAAGCGGCAGCGGTCTTGAAGTCCTCGAAGCCGACTCCCATGCGCTCGGCCGTTGCGGCGGTCATCTCGGTTTCGATGAATCCGGGGGCAATGGCGTTGGCGGTGACGCCGAACTTGCCCAGCTCGAAGGCCAACGTCTTGGTGAATCCCTGCATCCCGGCCTTGGCTGCGGAGTAGTTGACCTGTCCGCGGTTGCCGAGAGCCGACGTGCTCGAGAGGTTCACGATGCGGCCGAACTTCGCTTCCACCATGTACTTCTGCACCGCACGCGACATGAGGAACGCTCCACGCAGGTGGACGTTCATCACCGAATCCCACTCGGCAACGCTCATCTTGAACAGAAGGTTGTCGCGAGTGATGCCGGCATTGTTGATCAGCACGGTAGGTGCACCCAGTTCTGCGGCAACACGATCCACCGCTGCAGCAACCGAAGCCTCGTCGGAGACGTCAGCGCCGACGGCCAAGCCCTGGCCGCCTGCAGCCTTGATCGCGTCGACGGTTCCGGCACACGCCGCTTCGTCGAGGTCGAGCACGGCGACGGCAAAACCGTCTTCCGACAGTCGCTTCGCTACGGCCGCACCGATTCCGCGTGCTGCACCCGTGACAATTGCGGTTCTACGTTCCTGGCTCACTGGCCCTCCATACTTTCGTGATTCGACGGACACCGGACGATCTCGTCAGATCCCGGCCTGATCTGCAACTTCCCTGGCTTTGGCGACCAAGGCGTCAATACGTTCCACGGTGGGAGTTCCGCTCTCGGCGGCATTCTGCGGTTCGTCGCGAGCGCGACGCATCACGCCCTCGGCGATCACGGCAATCTTCCACAGCCCCAAGGTGTGCCAGAACTTCAGCGCAGCCGGATCCCGTCCGGTGGCCTCGAGATAGATCCGGGAGATCTCCTCTCGCGAGGGGAATCCGGGGAGCGCCGACGCCGGAAAATCGCCGCCGGTGTCCTCCCCAGCCGCCGGCCAGTACGCCAACAAGCTTCCGACGTCCGCCAACGGATCACCGAGTGTGCACAGTTCCCAGTCGAGGGCCGCGACAACTTCGCCGTTGCTCGCCGAGGTGATCACATTGCGTAGGTGAAAGTCGCCGTGCACCAACGTGGTTTCAGTGTGATCCGGCTGGGCCGCAATGAGTCGTCGGGTGAGATCGTCCAGATCAGGGCATTCCCGCGTCTTCGACTGTTCCCACTGACCACCCCAGCGCTTCAGCTGCCGCGCGGCGTAGGGCTTGTGACTTGCCAAGTCGTCGAGACCTGCCTGCTTCAGATCCACGGCGTGAATCTTCGCGAGCGTCTGAGCCAGCGAGATTCCGATTGCCCTGCGACGCTCTTCCGACAACGCCTCGGCAAGAGGCATCCGGTCGACGACTTCGCCGTCCACGAATTCCATGAGAAGCAGCGGAACTTCGGTGACGGACGGATCCTCGGTCAACCCGAATACTCGCGGCGAAGGCACGTCGGTGGATTCGAGAGCGCTCAGGATGCGAGCCTCACGCGCCACGTCGTGAGCCGAGGCGAGAAGGTGACCGAGCGGTGGGCGTCGTAGAACCCAACGGTTACCGTCCTGATCACGAACCAGGTACGTGAGGTTGGACTGCCCCAAACCGATTCGATCGAAGGACAGCGGCCCGGTGAAGTCGATCCCCAGGCCTGCAATCCACCCGGTAACCGCCTCGGTATCGAGTCCCACTACTCCGACGCTAGCCACCGACGGACGCTCCCTGCCGGAACGGGAGTGCGTCACCCAACAACTGGCCACCGTCGATGGTCATGATCTCGCCGGTGATCCACTGGGCTGCATCCGAAACCAGGAAGGCGATGGCCGCGGCCACGTCCTCGGGTTCACCGATGCGTCCGAGAGCGGTCGACGCGGACACCGCTTCTTCATGTTCTTTCCACAGAGCTTCGGCGAGTTTGGTTCTCACTACTCCCGGAGCAACGGCGTTGACACGAATCTTCGGTGACAACTCGAGCGCCAACTGCTTGGTGATGTGGATCAGAGCAGCCTTCGACGCGTTGTACGTACCGATCCCGGCCTCGAACGCCATGCCGCCGATCGAGGCGGTGTTGACCACGGAACCACCGTGCTCGCCCATCCAGGCCCGCGCTGCCAGGCCGGTCCACAGGACTGGAGCCCACACGTTGACGTCGAAGGTCTTGGCGAAGCGCGAGTGATCCTGGTTGATGATCGGCCCGAACGACGGGTTGGTGCCCGCGTTGTTCACCAAGATGTCGAGACTGCCGAAACGCTCGATCGTCTGATCGACGTACGTTCGTGCAGCATCCTCGTCCGTCGCGTGAGCGCCGACGCCGATCGCGTTGCCGTTCACCTGTGCGGCAGCCGCATCTGCGGATTCCTGTGAGCGCGAAGTCAGTACGACGTTTCCGCCCGCCGCCGCAATCGCCTGCGCGGTCGCGAGGCCGATGCCCCGCGATGCGCCGGTGACGATTGCCGTCTTACCTGTGAGATCCAGTCCTGCCATGTCAGTTCGCCTTGACTTCGCGGTACTTGCGCAGTTCCTGCTTGGCGATGGCGCGCTTGTGCACCTCGTCCGGGCCGTCGGCCAGGCGAAGGGTGCGCATGTGGGCGTAAGCCATCGCGAGCGGGAAGTCGTCCGTGACGCCGCCGCCGCCGTGAACCTGGATGGCGCGGTCGATGATCTTGAGCGCGATGTTCGGCGCCGCAACCTTGATGGCTGCGATCTCGGTGCGCGCTTCCTTGTTGCCCACCGTGTCCATCATGTGAGCGGCCTTGAGCGTGAGGAGTCGAACCATCTCGATGTCGATACGAGCCTCGGCGATCCAGTCCTGGATATTCGCGTTGTCACTGACGGGCTTTCCGAAGGTGATGCGGGTGGATGCGCGCTTGCACATCAGTTCCAGTGCGCGCTCGGCCATTCCGATTGCACGCATGCAGTGGTGGATGCGGCCGGGTCCGAGGCGGGCCTGGCTGATCGCGAATCCTTCGCCCTCGCCGGCAAGAATGTCCTTGGCCGGCACGCGCACGTCCTCGAAGGTGATCTCGCCGTGTCCTTCACGGTCCTGGTAGCCGAAGACCGGCAGGTTGCGCAGGATCGTGACGCCGGGAGCATCGATCGGAACGACCATCATCGACTGCTGACGGTGGGTGGCGGCATTGAAGTCGGTCTTGCCCATGACGATCAGAACCTTGCAGTTCTGGTGCAAAGCGTTGGAAGCGAACCACTTACGGCCGTTCAGTACGTACTCGTCGCCGTCACGGTCCATACGAAGCTGGATGTTGGTGGCGTCGGAACTGGCAACCTCGGGCTCGGTCATCGCGAAAGCAGAACGGATTTCGCCTTCGAGAAGCGGCTTGAGGTACTTCTCCTTGTGCTCGTCGGTGCCGAAGAGCGTGAGCACCTCCATGTTTCCCGTGTCCGGAGCGGCGCAGTTGGTGGCTTCGGAAGCCAGGTGGCTGCGGCCCATGATCTCCGCGAGCGGTGCGTATTCCAGGTTGGTCAGGCCGGGGCCCCACTCGGGATGCGGGTGAAAGAGGTTCCACAGCCCGCGCGCCTTGGCTTCCTTCTTCAAGTCGTCGATGATCGGCGGCTGGAAGTGCGGGTTACCGGACTCACGCATCTGCTCTTCGTAGACCGCTTCGGCCGGATAAACGTGCTTGTCCATGAAATCGAGCAGTTCGGCCTGGTACTTCTTGGTGCGATCCGAGAACTCAAACACTGACATGTGAACTCCTGACAGAGAGGGAAGGAAAATTGGGGGCTCGATGTTCGAGATGGCTGTTGATGCCTTCGACGACATCCGGGCCGTGAAATGCATTCAGCATCAGCGATTCCGCACGCCTGGCGGAATCGGTGAAGGACGAGTGTGCGTCGGCACTCATCTGAGACTTGATGACGGAGAGGGACGTCGGCGAGCAGTTGGCCGCGATGTCCTCGGCGTAAGCGATCGCCGCATCCAGAGCGTCACCGCCGGTGACCAGGTGGTCGATCAAACCGATGCGGTACGCCTCGTCGGCATCCACCATCCGGCTGGAAAGCAGCAGATCGACTGCTCGACTGTGACCGACCAATCGGGGCAACATCCAGGAGATGCCGTACTCCGCAATGAGGCCTCGACGCGCGAACGCGGTAGTGAATCGTGCTGCACTCGAACCGAAACGAACGTCGCAGTACAGAGCCTCGACCATTCCGAGGCCTGCGGCGACGCCGTTGACGGCAGCGATCAGCGGCTTGCGGATGGTGGTCGGGAAATCACGGTCTCGCGGTCGGACCAGATCACTTTCGGAAACGCCGCCGACGTTCTTCAGATTGCCGAGGTCAGCCCCCGAGCAGAATCCGCGGCCCGAGCCGGTGACTACAATTGCTCGGACACCGGGATCTTCGTCTGCTGCGGCCAAAAGGTCGTAGTACTGATCTTCGAGCTCGTTGGTCCACGCGTTGAGAACGCGGGGCCGATTGAATGTCAGGACCAGCACCGCTCCTCTCTGCTCGGAGAGGACGAGTTCCTCGGTCATCGCGTTCCCGCGAGCAGCGACGCCTGGTACCGACGCATCCCGCGCAGCCAACGGTCGTAGTCGGCGCCCTTCTGCCGGTACATGTCCAGCACGTTCTTGTGCGGAAGGATGAGGAATTCCTCGGCATCTACTGCGGCAAGAACGATTTCGGCGCATTCAGCCGGCTCGAGAACGTTGCCGGCGGCAAGCACGGCTCCGGTTGCGGCCTTGCCGACCGGATCGCCGGAGTTCTCGCCTTCGTAGAGAAGCTTGGTGTTGACGCCCATCGGACACAGGCAACTGACGCGAACGCCCTGATCTCCGTAGGTGATCGAGAGCCACTCCGCAAATGCGACCGCGGCATGTTTGGTCACCGAGTACGCGGCCGAGCCGACCTGGCTGAGCAAGCCGGCCGCAGAGGCGGTGCTGATGAAGTAGCCCTCCCCGCGCTCGGTCCAACGGGGGACGAGGAGCCTGGCAGCGCGAATGTGAGCGCGAACGTTGACGTCGATCGTCGTGTCCCAGACGTCCTCGCTGATGTCGAGGCCCATGCCTCCGGTGACGCCGGCATTGGCGAAGTAGAGGTCGACCGGGCCGAATTCCTTCTCCGCCTGCGCGATCAGGCCTGCAATGACCGTCTCGTCGGAGACGTCGCCACCGGCAGACACGGCCGCTCCGGGATGCTCCTCGTTGATCGCCTCGGCTACCGCTGACGCCGCAGCTCCGTCGAGGTCGGCCACTACGACGCGAGCCCCCTCGGCAGCCAGTCGCTCGGCCAGCGCACCGCCGATCCCCCCGCCGCCACCGGTGACAATTGCTACCTTCTGGGCAACCTTCATGAGCGATTCCTCTCGCTTGCGTCATACCTACGCGCTG
>Ga0256888_1000283_pt1 | contig 10822 bp, 7 predicted proteins | sample MC6MC0511MT_FD_186347 | JGI IMG/M metagenome (GOLD analysis project Ga0256888, IMG submission 186347) | Metatranscriptome of enriched soil aggregate microbial communities from Iowa State University, Ames, United States - MC6-MC0511-MT... | ecosystem: Environmental > Terrestrial > Soil >... | reverse complement strand
GCCGTCTCCGCCGCTGTAGCCGGTGACCCGGCCGCTCGACGACAGCACCCGGTGGCAGCCGACGATGATCGGAACCGGGTTGGCGCCGACCGCGCCGCCGATCGCCCGGCCGTAGCCGGCGCGGCCGAGCGATGCGCCCAGCTCTCCGTAGGAGACGAACGTGCCGAACTCCAACGACGCCAGCCGCTCCCACACCGCCTGGCGGAAGGGGGTGCCCTGCAACCGGACCGGGACGTCGAAGCTGCGCCGGTCGCCCGCGAAGTACTCGGCCAGTTGTGCGGCCGCGTCGTCGAGAACCGGCGTGCTGCGTTCCGGGTGTTCATCGAGTGGGAGACGGCCGGCCCGCTCGATGGAGAGCGACGTGACGGCGGTGCCGTCACTCGTCAGTTCGAGCCGCCCGATGGGGCTCGTGGTGCGAAGGAGGTAGGCGAAAGAACTGCTCATGGGTCGACTCTAGAGCGCACCGCCGACGTCCACTCGCGGGAATCGGACATCGGGGAGAACTGTCACACAGCGCGGGCTGTGGACGGTTTGGCGGCGGCCGCCGCGCCGTGCCCGCGTGCCTAGACTCGTAGGCATGGCGAACATCGAATACCGCACTCTCGGCCGCTCCGGACTCGTCGTCTCGACCGTCGGCCTCGGCTGCAACAACTTCGGCCGGAAGGACACGGCGACCGAGACGCAGGAGGGTACCGACGCGGTCATCGGGGCCGCCATCGACGCCGGGGTGACCCTGTTCGACACCGCCGACATCTACGGCAAGGAACGCGGCTTGTCGGAGACCCTGATGGGCAAGGCTATCGAGGGCAAGCGCGATCAGATCGTGCTCGCCACGAAGTTCGGAATGGACATGGCCGGCGCCAACGGCCCGGACTGGGGCGTGCGCGGCTCGCGCCGCTACATCCGGCTCGCGGTGGAGAGCTCGCTGCGCCGCCTCCGGACGGACTGGATCGACCTCTACCAGCTTCACCAGCCGGATGGAGTCACGCCGATCGAGGAGACCCTGCAGACGCTCGACGATCTCATCGCCGAGGGCAAGATCCGCTACATCGGCCACTCCAACCTCACCGGGTGGCAGATCGCCGAGGCGGAGTTCACGGCCGAGTTGCACGGGCACCCCAAGTTCGTCTCCGCGCAGAACGAGTACAGCCTCCTGGCGCGCGGTGCGGAGCGCGAGGTCCTGCCCGCCGCGAATCGGTACGGCCTCGGCTTCCTGCCGTATTTCCCGCTCTACAACGGCCTGTTCACCGGCAAGTTCACCCGCGAGGGCGGCCCGGCGGACAGCCGGATCATGAACCTCCGCAAGCACCTGCTCGACAACGCGCCCTGGGATCGGATGGACCGCTACCAGGCATTCTGCGACGAGCGCGGCGTCACGATGCTCGAGGCGACGTTCGCGTGGCTGCTCGCTCAGCCGGGACTGACCAGCGTCATCGCGGGCGCCACGAAGCCCGAGCAGATCGTCGCGAACGCCGAGGCCGCCACGGCCTGGACGCCGACGGCGGAGGACGTCGCCGCGATCTCGGAGATCTTCTCGACCCCGTGAGCTGAAACGCTTGTGAGTGAGCACTCACTCCGCGTAGAATAGCGCGGTGATCGAAGACGCCCCAACCGTCGCGCCCCGCACGCGCGCCCAGCCGATGCCTGCCGGGGACCGCAAGGCGATGATCGTCGACGCCGTCATCCCGCTGCTGCTGGAGCACGGCCGGGGGATGACGTCCCGCCAGATCGCCGAAGCGGCCGGGGTCGCCGAAGGCACGATCTTCCGAGTCTTCGGCGACAAGGAGTCGCTCGTGCAGGCGGCGATCGAGAAGTACCTCGACCCCGAGCCGCTGCGTGAGGCGCTCCGCAGCATCGACCCCGCACTCCCGCTGGAGAACAAGCTCCGCGCGATCCTCTACCTACTGCGGGAGCGGTTCCACAGTGTCATGCGGATCATGCCGGTGATCGGCCCCGAGCGCCCACCCGTCCCGCAGGAGCGGGGCGAGTTCGCGCGCATCATCGCGCGCATCCTGGAACCGGAGACGAGCGAGCTGAACTGGCCGCCGGAGCGCGTCGCTCACATCCTCCGGCTGATCAGCTTCTCGTCGGCGTTCCCCGCGCTCAACGAGGGGATCGAGTTCAGCATCGACGATCTTGCCCGGATGACGATGGTCGGCATCGCCGGCACCTCGCCGCACATCGCACCCCCTCCAACCCGCCCGTCGACATCCCACCCCGCTGCCCACACGGAGGCATCATGCTCCTGAGAATCCTCGGCCGGTTCCTCCGGCCGCACTGGCCGCTCCTGATCGGCGTGATCTTCTTCCAGCTGGCCCAGTCGCTGCTGTCGCTATGGCTGCCCACGCTGAACGCGCAGATCACCGACAACGGTATCGCCAAGGGCGACACCGGGTACATCCTCTCGGTCGGCACCGAGATGCTCGGCGTCACCCTGGTGCAGGTGGCCTGTGCGATCACGGCCGTGTACTTCGGCGCGAAGGTCGCGATGCTGGTCGGCCGCGACCTCCGCGAGGCCATCTTCCATCGGGTCGGCGAGTTCTCCGAGCGCGAGGTGTCGTCGTTCGGTGCCCCGTCGCTGATCACCCGCAACACCAACGATGTGCAGCAGGTCCAGATGCTCGTCATGATGACGTGCACCCTGCTGGTCTCCGCGCCCATCCTCGCCGTCGGCGGGATCGTGCTGGCGATGCAGCAGGACATCGACCTCTCCTGGCTGATCGCGGTCAGTGTGCCGGCGCTCCTCGTCGCCGTGAGCATCATCATCTCGCGCATGGTTCCGCTGTTCCGCCGCATGCAGGACCGCATCGACCGCGTGAACCGGGTGCTCCGGGAGCAGCTGAGCGGCATCCGCGTCGTCCGGGCGTTCGTGCGGGAGGACGTCGAGACCGCCCGCTTCCGGACCGCCAACGAGCAGGTGACGGAAACGGCGCTCAAGGCCGGGCGGCTGTTCGCGCTGATGTTCCCGATCGTGATGCTCGTCCTCAACGTGTCCAGCGTCGCGGTGATCTGGTTCGGGTCGTTCCGCATCCAGGACGGGTCGCTGCAGATCGGCACGTTGACGGCGTTCCTCCAGTATCTGGCGCAGATCCTGATGGGGGTCATGATGTCGACGATGATGGCCGTGCTCGTGCCGCGTGCGGCCGTCTGTGCGGACCGGATCGGCGAGGTCCTCGGCACCGAGCCGTCGGTGCGCGCGTCCGCGAACCCGGTCACCGAGGTGACCGCGCAGGGGACGGTCGAGTTCGTGGACGTCGGCTTCTCCTATCCCGGAGCCGAGCATCCGGTGCTCACCGACATCACGTTCCTCGCCGAAGCGGGCAGGACGACCGCGATCATCGGCAGCACCGGGGCCGGCAAGACGACGCTGGTGAACCTGATCCCGCGTCTCTTCGACGCGACCAGCGGCATCGTGATGGTCGACGGGGTGGATGTGGCCGACCTCGACCCGGAGCTGCTCTGGTCACGCATCGGGATCGTGCCGCAGCGGCCGTACCTGTTCTCGGGCACGGTCGCCTCGAACCTCCGCTACGGCAACCCCGACGCGACGGACGACGAACTCTGGCACGCCCTCGAGGTGGCGCAGGCCCGCGACTTCGTGTCGGAGATGCCGGAGGGGTTGGATGCGCCCATCGCGCAGGGCGGCACCAACGTGTCCGGCGGCCAGCGCCAGCGCCTCGCCATCGCCCGTGCGCTGGTGCGGAAACCGGAGATCTACGTCTTCGACGACTCGTTCTCGGCGCTCGACACGGCGACGGATGCGCGACTTCGCTCGGCGCTCGCCCGGGATGTGACGGACGCGACGATCATCGTCGTCGCCCAGCGGGTGTCCACCATCGTGGACGCCGACCAGATCATCGTCGTCGACGACGGCCGCGTGGTCGGCCGTGGGACGCACGACGACCTTGTGGAGAGCAACGCGACGTACGCGGAGATCGTGTCGTCGCAGCTCGCCGCCCAGGATGCGGCGTAAGGGAGAGCACGGGATGAGCGACAAGACGACAGCACCAGGCCGCCCCGCCGGACCTCCGATGCGGAGGGGCCCGGGCGGCGGCGGACCGTTCGCCGGGATGGGGATGCCCGTCGAGAAATCCTTGAACTTCGGCCCGAGCGCCAAGCGCCTGCTCGGCCGACTGCGGCCGGAGCGGCTGCCGCTCATCGCGGTGATCGCGCTCGCCGTCGTATCCGTGGTGTTCGCGGTGCTCGGCCCCAAGCTGCTCGGGAACGCGATCAATCTGGTCTTCGCGGGCGCGCTGTCGCTGCAGTTCCCGAAGGGCATGACTCAGGAGCAGGCCATCGCCGCGGTCCGCGCGACAGGGCAGAACCAGTACGCCGACCTGCTCTCGGGCACCACATTCACGCCCGGTGCGGGCATCGACTTCACGGCGGTCGGGCAGACGCTGATGTGGGTGCTCGCCCTGTACGTGCTGTCGTCGCTGTTCAGCTATCTGCAGGCGTACGTGCTGAACGGCGTCACCCAGCGGACGGTCTTCCGGCTGCGTGCGGATGTCGAGGACAAGCTCCACCGGCTGCCGTTGAAGTACTTCGACGGGATGCAGCGCGGTGAGCTGCTGAGCCGGGTCACCAACGACATCGACAACATCTCGCAGTCACTGCAGCAGACGATGAGCCAGCTGCTCACGTCGCTGCTGACCGTCGTCGGCGTCGTGGTGCTGATGTTCGTCATCTCGCCGCTGCTCGCGGTGATCGCTCTCATCACCATCCCGCTGACGCTGATCATCACCACGATCATCGCGAAGCGTTCGCAGAAGCTCTTCGTCGCCCAGTGGCGCCACACCGGCGAGCTGAACGGTCAGATCGAGGAGGCCTTCACCGGTCACTCCCTGGTGAAAGTCTTCGGTCGGCACCGCGAGGTCGAGGCGCGCTTCCGTGAAAAGAACCAGGAGATGTACCGCGCCAGCTTCGGCGCCCAGTTCATCTCCGGGATCATCATGCCCGCGATGATGTTCGTCGGAAACCTCATGTACGTGGCGATCGCCGTCGTCGGCGGTCTGCAGGTCGCGACCGGCGCGATGCAGCTCGGCGACGTGACGGCGTTCATCCAGTACTCACGGCAGTTCACTCAGCCGCTCACCCAGCTCGGGTCGATGGCGAACCTCCTGCAGTCGGGCGTCGCCAGTTCCGAGCGCGTGTTCGAGCTGCTGGACGCGGACGAGCAGTCCTCGGACCAGCGGCAGCCTGAGAGCCCAGAGGGCACCAAGGGTCTGCTCGCTTTCGAGGACGTCTCGTTCCGCTACACCGAGGACACTCCGCTCATCGAAGACCTGTCGCTGGTAGCGCAGCCGGGCCAGACAGTGGCGATCGTCGGCCCGACCGGGGCAGGCAAGACGACATTGGTCAACCTGATGATGCGCTTCTACGACCTCGACAGCGGCCGCATCACCCTCGACGGCGTCGACATCGCGACCATGAGCCGGCACGACCTGCGCAGCCGGATGGGGATGGTCCTCCAGGACACCTGGCTGTTCAAGGGCACGATCCGCGACAACATCCTCTACGGCCGCCCGGACGCGACCGACGAAGAGGTGCTGGATGCGGCGCGCGCCACGTACGTCGACCGCTTCGTCCACTCGCTGCCGGACGGCTACGACACCGTGCTCGACGATGAGGGGGCGAACATCTCGGCGGGGGAGAAGCAGCTGCTGACCATCGCCCGTGCGTTCCTGGCGCGGCCGAGCGTCCTCATCCTCGATGAGGCGACGTCATCGGTGGACACCCGCACGGAGGTGCTGGTGCAGAAGGCGATGAGCGCGCTGCGGGCCGACCGCACGTCGTTCGTCATCGCGCACCGCCTCTCCACCATCCGGGACGCCGACCTCATCCTGGTCATGGAGGCGGGGCGGATCGTGGAGCAGGGCACGCACGCCGAGCTGCTGGCCCGCGGCGGCGCGTACTACTCGCTGTACAACGCGCAGTTCGCGGGAGCCGCCGATCAGTAGGCTCACTGCTCCTTGAGCCGGGATGCGAACGCGCGCACGCACCAGAAGGCGCCGTAGGCGATCAGCCCGAGAGCGATGAGTACGAGCAGGATGATGCCGAACGGCACCTCCGTCAGCGCTTTGAGGCTGCCGTCCAGGCCGCCGGCCTTCTCCGGGTCGGAGGTGATGGCCCCGAAGGTGACGAGGCCACCGACGATGACCAGAGCGACGCCCTTCGACACGTAGCCGACGCGACCCAGCGTCGTCGTGATCGTCGCCCAGCGGTTCGGCGGCAGCCGGAGGTCGCGCTCGAAGCGGTGGGTGACCCCGTTGAACACGAACACGACGCCGCCGGCGACGATGCCGAGTCCGATGGCTGCCAGCAGCAGCACGCCGCCGGGCATCGCGAGCAACTGCCCGGAGGCCGTCTTCTCGGAGGACGACGCATCCTTGTGGCCGCCCGCCGCGATCGAGATCGCAATGCCCGCGAGCACCGCGTACATGACACATTTCGCGACCTCGATCAGCTTCTCACCGGGCTTGTGGGCCGTGATCGACTGGAGGATCTGCCACAGCGACAGGAAGATCAGCCCGACGATCACCGCCCACACCACGAACAGGCCGCCGGGTACGGCGACGAGGGCCTGGAGAGCGCCGGACTGGTCCGCGCTCCCACCCGCGCCGAAGGCGACGGCCAGGGCGATGATCCCGATCAGGATGTGCAGGATGCCGATGGCCGCCAGCCCCACGCGGGCGAGGACACGGACGGCAGGCTGGCGCTCCACGCGGGAGGCGACTCGGGAGGGGGACGTCATGAGGTGAACGGTACCCGGCGTTCCGGGCTTCCGGAATCTCGGGTACCCTGGAGGACTGAGTCCGCCGCGCCCATCGCGTGGCGGCGAGATCTGAATAGAGGAGGCCGGCATGGACATCGACCTCAGCGTCTTGCGTCTCATGGAGCGCGAGAAAGAGATCCCGTTCGATGAACTGGTGCAGATCATCGAGCAGGCGATCCTGACCGCTTATCTGAAGCACACCAACCAGGCCGAGCACCGGCACGGTCACAGTGACCAGCCGCCGGCCGCGCGCGTGCACCTCGACCGCAAGACCGGGCATGTCACCGTCTACGTTCCCGAGCACGACGACGAGGGCAACATCATCGGCGAGGCCGAGGACAGCCCCAGCGACTTCGGCCGGATCGCGGCTTTCGCGGCCAAGCAGGTGATCAACCAGCGTCTGCGCGACATCGCGGACGACGCCGTGCTCGGCGAGTTCCGCGGGCGCGAGGGCGACATCGTCGCCGGTGTCATCCAGCAGGGGCCGAACCCGCGCATGATCCACATCGACCTCGGGTCGGTGGAGGCGATCCTCCCTCCCGAGGAGCAGGTGCCGGGCGAGGAGTACACGCACGGTTCGCGCATCCGCGTCTACGTCACGAGCGTCTCCAAGGGCACGAAGGGTCCGTCGATCACCGTGTCGCGGACGCACCCCGCTCTCGTCCGCAAGCTGTTCGCACTCGAGGTGCCGGAGATCGCGAGCGGCGTCGTCGAGATCGTGTCGCTGGCCCGCGAGGCCGGTCACCGCACGAAGATGGCGGTCCGCGCGACCGAGCCCGGCGTGAACGCGAAGGGTGCCTGCATCGGCGAGCTCGGCCAGCGTGTGCGGGCCGTGACCGCGGAGCTGAACAACGAGAAGATCGACATCGTCGACTACTCGCCCGATCTCGCGACGTTCGTCTCGAGCGCGCTCAGCCCCGCGAAGGTCACCAGCGCCTTCGTCATCGACGATTCGCTCAAGGCCGTTCGCGCGCTCGTTCCCGACTACCAGCTGTCGCTGGCGATCGGGAAAGAGGGCCAGAACGCCCGCCTCGCCGCGAAGCTGACGGGCGCGAAGATCGACATCCAGCCGGATTCGATCCTCGACCGCGACTGAGGCGACCGTCGGTCAGTACTACTTCACGTAGGCTCCCAGCGCCGACTGGACGGCGTCGCTGACACTGTTCGGGCCGCCGGTCAGCCAGATGTGGCTGGGCGCGAGACGGGTCAGCTGGGCGCTGATCGTCGACGGCACGGAGGTCGGCGCGGTGAGCAGCAGGGGCTGGCCCGAGTTGCCCGCGGCCGCCGACGCCGACAGCGCGTCGGGGAAGCTCGCCCCGGAGGCGACGAACACCGCGCCTCCCGCCGGGAACTTCGCGGCCACCGCGGCGCTCGCCGCATACCGGTCGGCCCCGCTCAGCCGCGTGACGCTGCCGGTGGTGTACTTCTGCAACGCCGTCAGCACGCCGTCGCTCACCGAGTCAGGACCGCCGACGACGACGATGCTCCCGGGCTTCACCCGCTGCAACTCGGTCGCGATCGAGGCAGGGACTGCCGTCGGCAACGTGAGCAGCAGGGGAGCGCCGGTGGTGCGCGCCGCCAGGGCGCCCGCGGAGAGGGCGTCGGGGAAGTTCTCGCCCGAGACCACGTAGGCGACCGGGACGCCGACGGTGGAGGTCGCCGCGCTCACCGCGGCACTCGCCGCGTAGCGGTCGGCGCCGCCGATGCGGCTGACCGTGCCGGAGGTGAACCCCTTCAGCTGGTTGAGGACGCCGTCCGAGACGCTGGCAGCGCCGCCGAGGACCACGATGTGTGCCGGATGGAGGCGCTGCAGCTCGGTCTGCACTGCGGCCGGGATGGCCCCCTGCTGCACGAGGAGCATCGGTCCGTGCTCGCGTCCGGCGGCGGCGGAGCCGGAGAGCGCGTCCGGGAACTGCTCGCCGGAGGCGACGTACGCCACGGGGGCGTTCGCCGGGAAGATGGCGGCGGACACCGCGGCGCTGGCGCCGAACCGGTCGTCGCCGCTGAGGCGGCCGACCTTCTGCGCGCTCGCGGGCACCGAGTAGGCCCGCAGCTTGCCGCCACCGTCGGTGAAGTACAGCGAGCCGTTGACGACGATCGGGCTCTGCCAGTGCAGCCCGCTCCCGCCCGCGGTGTCGGTCCACAGCTGGCTGCCGGTGGCCGGGTTCAGCGCACGCACGCCGTTCTTCGACAGGTAGAAGAGCACGCCGCCCGCGATGACCGGAGTGGTGCCGGCGGCCGCGGTGGACGTCTGGTTCCACACGGGCACGAGGGCGGGCTTGCCGCCGGTGCCCGCCTGCAGCTTGAGGGCGGAGATCCCGCTGTTGTTCGCGATGAAGACCCAGGAGGTCCCGCTCCCGTCCACCCAGTTCGCCGGCTGGGTGAGCACCTGGCCTCCCTGGGGCACGGGGATGGACTGGAGTTCTCCTCCCGTCGCACCGGGGTGTCCGGCGCCGCTGAGGTTCGCCGTGTTCAGCAGGCGGATCATCGCATCCTTGCCGCTCTGCACGGCGAGGTGTGCGACGGACGTCCCGGAGGGCGCGGCCACCACCTGCGGTGCGGTGCTGCCGAGGTCCAGATCCTGCTGGTTGAGGGCGGCGTAGTTGGACGGCGTGTAGCTGTCGACCGGGCCGCCGCCCGAGCCGGTGCCGTCCGGGTTGATGGCGAGCACCGTGTCGCCCCAGTTGCGGCTGCCGTCGAAGACGGAGTTCCCGGTGGAGAACAGGATGCGCTGGGTGCCGGCATCCCAGACCACGCTCGGTCGCGCCCACACGGCGGACTGCACGTTCGCGCAGCCGCCGGCGGCCAGGTGGCCCGTCTTGTCGCTGCAGAGCGAGTTGAACACGCGCTGGGATCCGGTGGCCAGGTCGATCGTGGTCACGTGCCCCTGGTAGTCGCCGCGGTCACCCGGGTAGCCGCCGTTCGAGGCGTACAGGTAGGTGTGGCCGCCGGTGGTGACGATGGTGAGGGCGGGGGAGGCTTTCTCGTCGTACGGCTTGACCGTCGTCACCTCGGGCCAACCGCCTCCCGTGGTCTCGGTTCCGCTGCCGGTCGCGTACTTGTGCACTTTCCCGTCGAGCCCGTAGCTGTACACGTACGCGCCGCTCGGATCGACCGCGGGGGAGGACGTGGTGTAGCAGGTGGTGCTGCCGTTGTTGATCTTGCAGGACCCGGGGCCGTTCTGGTGCTTCCACACCTCCGCGCCGGTGGTGGCGTCGGTCGCGGTGATCCAGCCGTCCTTCGTGGTCGTGAACAGCAGGTCGCGTGTGCCGCTCGCCGTGGCCACGCCCGGCTGCTCGACCGGGGGTCCGTCGGACACCCCGGGGAGGGTCGCGGTGAAGCGCGGTTGCAGCGCGCCGACGGACGACGGAATGATCTGCGTCTCTGCGGCGTTCACTCCGGTGTGCGAGGGGCCGTTGCCGAACTGGCTCCAGGCCAGTGGCTCAGCGGTGGCGGGAGCAGCAGCCGGTTGCACCGCCGTCAGTAATGCCGCGGCGAGGCCGCCGGCCAGGATGAGGTGGATGGTGCGCCGTGCGGCGGGGTTCGCGCCCTCGCGAAGTGTGTTCATGAGTCCTCCCTGGGGCAGTGTGCGCCGTTTCGGGGCACGTCGCCAGTCCTCCAGACGACGGACATCCGGTGTGGGTGCCGCCGGGCCGGTAACCTGAGAGGTGACGACGCCCGCCCGCCGCGTTCGGCGCAGGGCGTCGAGAGGAGTAGGATGGAACCCGTCAGAACGTGCGTCGGATGCCGTTCTCGCGCTCCCCGATCCTCTCTTCTGAGGATCGTCGCCCATGATTCGGAACTCGTGGCGGATCCGTCCGCCACCCGTCCAGGGCGAGGTGCGTGGCTGCATCCCGTCGACGAGTGTCTCGACCTCGCGGTGAAGCGCCGGGCCTTCGGGCGGGCGTTACGCGCCGAGGGAAAGCTCGACACCGCGACCATCCGGTCGCAATTCATTAGAACAGGCTGAAGAAGTTGACTTCACATGAGTGACAACCGATGAGTGTCTCGAAATGAGATCCGTCCGCTATTAACGCCTGCCCCTGT
>Ga0256888_1000282_pt1 | contig 10831 bp, 9 predicted proteins | sample MC6MC0511MT_FD_186347 | JGI IMG/M metagenome (GOLD analysis project Ga0256888, IMG submission 186347) | Metatranscriptome of enriched soil aggregate microbial communities from Iowa State University, Ames, United States - MC6-MC0511-MT... | ecosystem: Environmental > Terrestrial > Soil >... | reverse complement strand
TTGACCCTTAAGTCAGAAAATTATTGACCAGCGTGTCAGCTCTGCTTATTGTCCGCCCAACAACAATAAAACCATTGCGAGGCCATCCCCCGTGATCCAGTTTCTCGTCAACCAGGAGCTGCGCAGCGAGCACGCCCTGGACCCGAACATGACGGTGCTGCAGTACCTGCGCGAGCACCTGGGCAAACCCGGCACCAAAGAGGGCTGCGCCAGCGGCGACTGCGGCGCCTGCACCGTGGTGGTCGGCGAGCTGACCCAGGATGACCAGGGCCAGGACCGCCTGCAATACCGCAGCCTCAACTCCTGCCTGACCTTCGTCTCGTCGCTGCACGGCAAGCAACTGATCAGCGTCGAGGGCCTCAAGCACCAAGGTGAACTGCACAGCGTGCAACAAGCCATGGCTGACTGCCACGGCTCGCAATGCGGCTTTTGTACCCCCGGTTTTGTGATGTCGTTGTTCGCCCTGCAGAAGAACAGCCAGGGCCACGACCTGCATCAGGCCCAGGAAGCCCTGGCCGGCAACCTGTGCCGCTGCACGGGCTACCGGCCGATCCTCGACGCCGCCGAACAAAGCTGCCGCCTGCCCTGCCGCGACCAGTTCGACGCCCAGCAGGCACAGACCATCAGCCGCCTCAAGGCCATCGCGCCCACCCAGACCGGCGAACTCAACAGCGGCGACAAACGCTGCCTGGTGCCCCTGACCGTCGCCGACCTGGCCGACCTGTACAGCTCGCACCCCGAAGCGCGCCTGCTGGCTGGCGGTACCGACTTGGCGCTGGAAGTCACGCAGTTTCACAAAACCCTGCCGGTGATGATCTACGTCGGCCACGTGGCCGAGCTCAAGCGCATCGACAAGACCGCCAGCCACCTGGAAATCGGCGCAGCCACCCCGCTCACCGACTGCTACGGCGCGCTCAACGAGGAATACCCCGACTTCGGCGACTTGCTGCACCGCTTCGCTTCGCTGCAGATCCGCAACCAGGGCACCCTGGGCGGCAACATCGGCAACGCTTCGCCGATTGGCGACTCGCCGCCCTTGCTGATCGCCCTGGATGCGCAGATCGTCCTGCGCCAGGGCGACCGCCAGCGCACGATGGCGCTGGAAGACTACTTCATCGACTACCGCATCACGGCCCGCCAGGACAGCGAGTTCATCGAGAAGATCATCGTGCCACGTGCCAGCAATGACTGGGCCTTCCGCGCCTACAAAGTGTCCAAACGCCTGGATGACGACATCTCGGCGGTGTGCGCTGCGTTCAACCTGAGCATCGAGGACGGGGTGGTCAGCGGCGTGCGCATCGCCTTTGGCGGCATGGCTGCAATCCCCAAACGCGCCCGCGCCTGCGAAGCCGCCCTGCGCGGCAAACCGTGGAACCAGGCCAGCATCGAGCGCGCCTGCCAGGCCCTGGCCGAGGACTTCACCCCGCTCAGCGACTTCCGTGCCAGCAAGGAATACCGCCTGCTGACCGCGCAGAACCTGCTGCGCAAGTACTTCATCGAACTGCAAACGCCGCACATCGAAACCCGGGTGACCGATTATGTCTAACCATCACGCCGTCAAGAGCCAGACCGAGATGGCCGAACTGTTCAGCCAGGACCTGACCACCGGGGTTGGCCGCAGCGTCAAGCACGACAGCGCCGACAAGCACGTGGCCGGCGAGGCGTTGTACATCGACGACCGCCTGGAATTCCCCAACCAGTTGCATGTGTATGCGCGCACCGCCGACCGCGCCCACGCGCGCATCCTGCGCATCGACACCACGCCGTGCTATGCCTTCGAGGGCGTGCGCATCGCTATCACCCACGAGGACATCCCCGGCCTGAAAGACATCGGCCCGGTGGTCGCCGGTGACCCGCTGCTGGCCATCGACAAGGTCGAGTTCTTCGGCCAGCCGGTGCTCGCCGTGGCCGCCCGCGACCTCGACACCGCGCGCCGCGCGGCGATGGCCGCGGTCATCGAGTACGAAGACCTGGAGCCGGTACTGGATGTGGTCGAGGCATTGCGCAAGAAGCACTTCGTGCTCGACAGCCACACCCACCAGCGCGGTGACTCCGTGGCAGCCCTGGCCAGCGCCCCGCACCGCCTGCAGGGCACCCTGCACATTGGCGGCCAGGAGCACTTCTACCTGGAAACGCAGATCTCGTCGGTGATGCCCACCGAAGACGGCGGCATGATCGTGTACTGCTCCACGCAGAACCCCACCGAAGTACAGAAGCTGGTGGCCGAAGTGCTCGACGTGCCGATGAACAAGGTGGTGCTCGACATGCGCCGCATGGGCGGCGGCTTTGGCGGCAAGGAAACCCAGGCGGCCAGCCCGGCCTGCCTGTGCGCGGTGATCGCGCGCCTGACAGGCCAGCCGACCAAGATGCGCCTGCCGCGCGTCGAAGACATGATGATGACCGGCAAGCGTCACCCGTTCTATGTCGAGTACGACGTCGGCTTCGATGACAATGGCCGCCTGCACGGCATCAACTTCGACCTGGCCGGCAACTGCGGCTACTCGCCCGACCTGTCCGGTTCGATCGTCGACCGCGCGATGTTCCACTCCGACAACGCCTACTACCTGGGCGATGCCACCGTGCACGGCCACCGCTGCAAGACCAACACCGCCTCCAACACCGCCTACCGCGGCTTTGGCGGGCCTCAAGGCATGGTCGCCATCGAGCAGGTGATGGACCATATCGCCCGCCACCTGGGGCGCGACCCGCTGGCCGTGCGCAAGGCCAACTACTACGGCAAGACCGAGCGCAACGTCACCCACTACTACCAGACCGTCGAGCACAACATGCTCGAAGAAATGACCGCCGACCTGGAAGCCAGCAGCGACTACGCCGAGCGCCGCGAGTCGATCCGCCGCTTCAACGCCAACAGCCCGGTCCTCAAGAAGGGCCTGGCGCTGACCCCGGTCAAGTTCGGCATTTCGTTCACCGCCACCTTCCTCAACCAGGCCGGTGCGCTGATCCACATCTATACCGATGGCAGCATCCACCTGAACCACGGCGGCACCGAGATGGGCCAGGGCCTGAACACCAAGGTCGCGCAGGTCGTCGCGCAAATCTTCCAGGTCGATTTCAGCCGCATCCAGATCACCGCCACCAATACTGACAAGGTGCCCAACACCTCGCCGACCGCTGCCTCCAGCGGCGCCGACCTGAACGGCAAGGCCGCGCAGAACGCCGCCGAAATCCTCAAGAAGCGCCTCACCGAGTTCGCCGCGGGGCACTACCAGGTGACCGAAGAAGACGTCGAGTTCCGCAACGGCCATGTGCGCATGCGCGACCAGATCGTCAGCTTCGAGCAACTGGTGCAGCAGGCCTACTTTGCCCAGGTGTCACTGTCGACCACCGGCTTCTACCGCACGCCGAAGATCTTCTACGACCGCAGCCAGGCGCGCGGCCGACCGTTCTACTACTACGCCTTCGGCGCTGCCTGCGTCGAGGTGATCGTCGATACCCTGACCGGTGAGTACAAGATGCTGCGTGCCGACATCCTGCACGACGTCGGCGACTCGCTGAACCCGGCCATCGACATCGGCCAGGTAGAGGGCGGGTTCATTCAGGGCATGGGCTGGCTGACCACCGAAGAGCTGGTATGGAACGCCAAGGGCAAGTTGATGACCAATGGCCCGGCCAGCTACAAGATCCCGGCCGTGGCCGACATGCCGCTGGACCTGCGGGTGAAGCTGGTGGAAAACCGCAAGAACCCGGAGGACACCGTGTTCCACTCCAAGGCCGTGGGTGAGCCGCCGTTCATGCTCGGCATCGCCGCCTGGTGCGCGATCAAGGACGCCGTGGCCAGCATCGCCGACTACCGCGTGCAGCCAAACATCGACGCACCGGCGACACCGGAGCGGGTGTTGTGGGGCTGTGAGCAGATGCGCAAGGACGTGGCTGCGGCGCAGCAGGCCAAGCAGCTGGAAACCGTGACGCAGTAATCGGGACAGCACCGCTCCCACAAGGACCGCGTGCATTTACGAAGAGAGGCTGAATCATGCACCAATGGATCAACGCCCTCGCCGACCACCAGTCCCGCGGCGAACCCTGCGTGCTGGTGACCATCATCGAGGAACGTGGCTCGACGCCACGTAACGCCGGCTCGAAAATGGTCGTCAGCGCCAGCGGCCTGTACGACACCATCGGCGGTGGCCACCTGGAGTTCAAGGCACTGCACATCGCCCGGCAGATGCTCGAAGAACACCGCAGCACCCCGCACCTGGAGCGCTTCAGCCTCGGCGCCAGCCTCGGCCAGTGCTGCGGGGGCGTCACCGTGCTGCTGTTCGAGCCGATGACCGCCGTGCAGGCGCAGATCGCCGTGTTCGGCGCGGGCCATGTCGGCCGGGCTCTGGTACCCTTGCTCGCCGCGCTGCCCTGCCGGGTGCGTTGGATCGATTCGCGTGAACAGGAATTCCCCGAGCTCATCCCCAACGGGGTGACCAAGGTGGTGAGCGAGGAGCCGGTCGACGAAGTGGCCGAACTGCCCGCCGGTTGCTACTGCATCGTCATGACCCACAACCACCAGCTCGACCTGGAGCTGACCGCCGCCATTCTCAAACGCAACGATTTCACCTGGTTCGGGCTGATCGGCTCGAAGACCAAACGGGTCAAGTTCGAGCACCGCCTGCGCGAGCGCGGCTTCGACGACGCCGTGATGGCGCGCATGCGCTGCCCGATGGGCCTCGCCGAGGTCAAGGGCAAGCTGCCGATCGAGATCGCCGTGTCCATCGCCGGCGAAATCATCGCCACCTACAACGCCTGCTTCGGCCAGCACGATGCTGGCGCCAATGCCGGCCCCATTGCCCAGTTGCTGCCGCCCTCCCGGCGCAGCCAAGCTATCTGACGAGTGAGTTATGACCGTTACCCGCAAAGCCTACCGTGCCGCCATCCTGCACAGCATCGCCGACCCGGCCGAGGTCGGCCTGCAAGCCTCCCATGAGTATTACGAGGACGGCCTGCTGGTGATCGACGATGGCCGCATCAGCGCCCTCGGCCATGCCAGCGAGTTGCTGCCGACCCTGGCGGCCGACATCGAAGTGGTGCATTACCAGGATGCCCTGATTACCCCGGGCTTCATCGACACCCACATCCACTTCCCGCAGACCGGCATGATCGGCTCCTACGGCGAACAGCTGCTGGACTGGCTCAATACCTACACCTTCCCGTGCGAAAAGCAGTTCGCCGACAAGGATCATGCCGACACGGTGGCGAAGATCTTCCTCAAGGAACTGCTGCGCAACGGCACCACCACTGCGCTGGTGTTCGGCAGTGTGCACCCGCAGTCGGTCAATGCGCTGTTCGAAGAGGCCGAGCGCCTGGACCTGCGGATGATCGCCGGCAAGGTGATGATGGACCGCAATGCCCCGGACTACCTCACCGACACCGCCGAAACCAGCTACACCGACAGCAAGGCGCTGATCGAGCGCTGGCACGGCAAGGGCCGCCTGCACTATGCGGTCACCCCGCGTTTCGCGCCGACCAGCACGCCTGAGCAACTGGCCCTGGCCGGCCAGTTGCTCAAGGAACACCCGGGCGTTTATTTGCACACCCACCTGTCCGAGAACCTCAAGGAGATCGACTGGGTCAAGGCGCTGTTCCCTGAGCAGAAAGGTTACCTGGACGTCTACGACCACTTCGAACTCCTGGGCGAGCGCTCGGTGTTCGCCCACGGCGTGCACCTGTGTGACGAAGAGTGCCAGCGCCTGTCCGAAACCGGCTCGGCCATCGCCTTCTGCCCGACCTCCAACCTGTTCCTCGGCAGTGGCCTGTTCAATTTGCCGCAAGCGGAGAAGTTCAAGGTCAACGTGGGCCTGGGCACCGACGTCGGCGCCGGCACCAGCTTCTCGCTGCTCAACACCCTGAACGAAGCGTACAAGGTGATGCAGCTGCAAGACGTGCGCCTGCACCCGTACAAGTCGCTGTACCTGGCCACCCTCGGCGGCGCCCGCGCGCTGCGCCTGGATGACCGCATCGGCAGCCTGCGCCCGGGCAACGATGCCGACTTCGTGGTGCTCGACTACAAGGCCACGCCGCTGCTGGACTACCGTATCCAGCAGTCCGGCAGCATCGAAGAAACCCTGTTCGTGCTCACCACCCTGGGCGACGACCGCACCGTACGTGAAACCTACGCCGCCGGGCGTTGCGTACACCAGCGTTAAGGCTGTTTCGCCAGGCCCCGGTACAGCGCGCCGCCGATCGCCGCCCCGATCAGCGGCGCCAGCCAGAACAGCCACAGCTGCTGCAAGGCCCAACCACCGACAAGCAGGGCCGGCCCCGTGCTACGCGCGGGGTTGACCGAGGTGTTGGTCACCGGGATCGAGATCAGGTGAATCAGGGTCAGGGCCAGGCCGATGGCGATCGGCGCAAAGCCGGCCGGGGCCCGCGCGTCGGTGGCGCCCATGATGATCACCAGGAACATCGCCGTCATTACCACCTCACTGACAAACCCCGCCGCCAGCGAATAGCCACCGGGCGAGTGGTCGGCGTAGCCGTTGGAGGCCAGCCCCGACGACAGTTCGAAACCCGCCTTGCCACTGGCAATCAAGTAGATCACCGCCGCGGCCAGGACTGCCCCGATCACCTGGGCGATCACGTAAGGCAGCAATTCCTTGGCTGGAAAGCGCCCACCGACCACCAGCCCGAACGACACCGCGGGGTTGAGATGGCAACCGGAGATGTGGCCAATGGCGAAGGCCATGGTCAATACAGTCAGGCCAAAAGCGAAAGCGACACCAAGGACACCGATGCCAACCGGGGAACTGGCCGCCAGTACGGCACTGCCGCACCCGCCCAGCACCAGCCAGAAAGTGCCGACCAGCTCGGCACCCATGCGCACACCCAAAGACGTAGTCATGGACCTCTCCTCAAGTAGTGGAACGCAGCGACTGCGCAAGCCCAACCACATTGAAAAGGGGTTTGCAACTAGCAAATTTATCAGGTATTGGGCGAATGACCAGCAGGGCCTGCAACGCAAAAGGGCCGCTTAGCGGCCCCTTCGGTTCACAGGCAAACGATCAACCCTTGGCCGCAGCCTTCGGTTTTTTCAGCAGGTGCGAGAACACCGCATGCAGGTCGTCCGAGGCACTTTCCTCGTCCAGGTTGAGCTTGCTGTCGATGTGGTCCATGTGATGCATCATCAGGCTCACGGCCTGCTCCGCATCCCGCGCCTCGATGGCATCGATCAGTTGCATGTGCTCGTCATACGAGCAGTGCGAGCGGTTGCCGCTCTCGTACTGGGCGATGATCAGCGACGTCTGCGACACCAGGCTGCGCTGGAAGCTGACCAGCGGCGCATTGCCGGCCGCCTCGGCCAGCTTGAGGTGAAATTCGCCGGACAGGCGGATGCCCGCACCGCGATCGCCACGCGAGAAGCTGTCGCGCTCTTCGCGCACCATATGGCGCAACTCGTTGAGCTGCTCCAGGGAGGCGTGCTGCACCGCCAGCTCGGTAATGGCGCGCTCGACCATGCGACGCGAGAAGAACACCTGGCGCGCTTCTTCGACCGTCGGGCTGGCTACCACAGCACCGCGGTTGGGCCGCAGCAGCACGACGCTTTCATGTGCCAGGCGCGACAAGGCGCGGCGGATGATGGTGCGGCTGACGCCAAAGATCTCGCCCAGCGCTTCCTCGCTCAACTTGGTGCCCGGCGCCAGTCGCTGCTCGAGGATCGCCTCGAAGATATGCGCATAGACGATATCGTCCTGGGTACCACTGCGGCCGGCCTTGCCGACGCGTGCAGGTTTCTTCAGAGGTTGCAGCTGTTCGTTCATGGGCTCTCGAGGCACGAAGGAAAGTATGTCGGCATTGTACACAGGCTGAGCCGTTTCTGCAGGTAGCCTTTTACCTATATAGCCGTTGCACGACAGATTGTGCGCACAAAACATAAAACATTATTTGCTTTCTTTGTACACAAAAGCATAATCCATCGGGCAACTTCTTGACCCGTGAGTCAACAAACGCGTCAGACGTCTGCCATCCCTCGCGGAGCCACCAAGTGCATTGCGCAGGTCACTGGCTCCAAGAACAACAAGAAAGACTTGAGGAGTATCGCTGTGGAAAGCCGCAAATCCGACGCACCTACGCTGGATCTCGCTCCACCGCTCGAAACGAGTTGGCTGGAACGGATTTTCAAACTCAAGCAACACGGCAGCACGGTCAAAACCGAACTGATTGCCGGGGTGACCACGTTCATCACCATGGCCTACATCATCTTCGTCAACCCCAACATCATGGCCGACGCCGGCATCGATCACGGTGCGGCGTTCGTCGCCACCTGCATCGCCGCCGCGCTCGGCTGCCTGCTGATGGGCCTGTACGCCAACTGGCCGGTGGGCCTGGCGCCGGGCATGGGGCTGAACGCCTTCTTCACCTATACCGTGGTCGGCACCATGGGCTACAACTGGGAAACAGCCCTGGGCGCGGTGTTCGTCTCGGGCGTGCTGTTCATGTTCCTGACCTTGTCGAAAGTGCGCGAATGGCTGCTCAACAGCATTCCAGTCAGCCTGCGCCATGCAATGGGGGCTGGCGTCGGATTGTTTCTCGGGCTGATCGGCCTGAAGACTGCTGGCATCATCGTCGACAGCCCGGCCACGCTGATCAAGCTGGGCTCGCTGCATGAGCCCGGCCCGCTGCTGGCGGCAGTGTGCTTCCTGCTGATCGCCATCCTCAGCTACAAGCGCGTGTTTGGCGCAATTCTCATCAGCATCATTGGCGTGACCCTGGCCGGTTGGGGCCTGGGCCTGGTGAAGTTTGCCGGGGTCATGTCGATGCCGCCGAGCCTGGCACCGACCTGGATGGCGATGGACGTGGCAGGTGTGTTCAACGTCAGCATGATCAGCGTGGTGCTGGCGTTCCTTTTCGTGCACATGTTCGACACCGCCGGCACCCTGATGGGGGTTGCCCAGCGCGCCAACCTGGTAGCCCCGGACGGGCGTATCGAAGGCTTGTCGCGCGCGTTGAAGGCTGACAGTGCCTCCAGCGTATTCGGCGCCGTGGTTGGCGTGCCGCCGGTTACCAGCTATGTAGAGAGCGCCGCGGGTGTAGCCGCCGGCGGGCGTACCGGCCTTACGGCAGTAGTGGTCGGCTTGCTGTTTGTCGCAGCGATGTTCTTCGCCCCACTGGCCGGGATGATTCCGGCCTATGCCACTGCGGGTGCATTGATCTACGTGGCCATGCTGATGATGGGCAGCATGGCGCACATCCACTGGGACGAAGCCACCGACAGCATTCCGGCGATCGTCACGGTGATCATGATGCCGCTGACCTTCTCGGTGGCCGATGGTATTGCCCTGGGCTTTATCAGTTATGTGGCATTGAAGGCGGGTACTGGCAAGTACAAGGAGATCTCGGCCAGCCTGTGGGTGCTGTGCGCGATCTTCATTGCCAAGTTTGTGTTCCTCTAACCCACCTCAGTAAAAAGGGCGCTTCGGCGCCCTTCGTTCTTCGCTCATTCTCTGCAAGGCAGCTCTCACACTGACCGGACCGCACTGCCATTTTTGTCAGGTGTGATAATCGTCGGGGCCTGATACAAACGCTCAACACCGCACAGGCGTAATTGCAAGGGGCATTCCCAATGCACACCATGATGCTTGGCCAATGTGTCTACACCCCTTATGGCTACTCAGTGGCAGGCAAAGGCCGGATTGGTTTCAATGGCGAATGCCGGGACCCGGTTTTCGGGTTTTACCAGCTCGGCAACGGCTACCGCATATACTGCCCGACGCAGGCAAGATTCTGCAGCCCAGATAATTTGAGCCCGTTTGGAAGAGGCGGCATCAATGCATACGCCTACTGTAAGGGAGACCCTATCAACAGGGTGGACCGTGACGGGCATTCTCCTTGGGAAGTGCTCAAGGCCATAGGCATCACAATCAAGCGCATAGTCACCACGGGCGAGGTGCCCTATGAGCAATTCTCGCCGACTCGCAAGCGAGTGCACGATGAGATCGATACATCAACGGTATATGGCAGAACCGTTTTTGGGATAAACGGCGGTCTGGGTGCACATGGCGACACCAACCTTCCAGCCTGGAAAGGTGACAGCTATATCAGAAGATCGCAAAGCAACGACCGCTTGAGTGCTGGCTCCCCCCTCACACTGCCCTCTCGGCCTTTGAGGAAGAGCATGAGCGAATCAAGCATGTTCTTCGTAACAGTCCCCGAATGGTTTGAAGTTGCAAAGGAGGCTTACAGCAGTGGCTCAAGCGAACAAGTAGGGGCTGCAATCGTAGGCATGGCCGCAAACGCTGCGGGCGCGATAGCTGTGTCACCCCATGACCATTCGCCCTATAAAACGGGGAAGGTGTTTCTTTATCCAGGTGATAAAATGCCGAATATCCGAAATAAAAAAAGCCCGCCAGTGTGAGAGCGGGCCAAAGGACCTACGAAGATTCTTCTAGCGACCAACTAGCTTCCACGATAGGTCGAATAGCTGTACGGCGAAATCAGCAGCGGCACGTGGTAGTGCTCCTGCGCCTCGTCGATGCCAAAGCGCAGCACGACAACATCCAGAAACGCCTGGGCCGGCAACTGCACGCCACGGGCGCGATAGTAATCACCAGCGCTGAACTGCAACTGGTAAACACCGGTGCGGTAGTCGTCACCCTGCAGCAGCGGCGCGTCGACGCGGCCATCGCTGTTGGTCAGGGCGGTGTTCACCAACTCCAGCTGCTGGCCTTCGACGCGGTACAGCTCGACCTTGATCGAGCTGCCCGGGCAGCCATGCGCGGCATCCAGTACGTGTGTGGTCAAACGTCCCATTGCGTGTCGCCTCTTGTTCAATCTGTGGGCAAAAAATACTCAGCCATCGCACCAGCATAGCGCCTGCGGCAGGCGGGAA
>Ga0256888_1000245_pt1 | contig 11905 bp, 10 predicted proteins | sample MC6MC0511MT_FD_186347 | JGI IMG/M metagenome (GOLD analysis project Ga0256888, IMG submission 186347) | Metatranscriptome of enriched soil aggregate microbial communities from Iowa State University, Ames, United States - MC6-MC0511-MT... | ecosystem: Environmental > Terrestrial > Soil >... | reverse complement strand
CGCTGGCCCTCGCGGCCTGGTGGCTGGGCGAACCGGTGGGCTGGCCCCAGATCGCCGGCGCGGCCTGCGTGCTGGGGGCGGTGGCCCTGGTCTCGCTCGACGGGCGCCGCCGGGAAGGGGTGTCCGGGACGGCCGATGTATAATCCCAAGGCTTTGCATGCCGCAAGGCGCACGGTGAGCGCAGTTCCAGCACCCACCGCAAGTCAAACACCACCGGAACAAAGGAAAAACCAATGATCGCAGCCTCCATCAAGGCCGAAGTCGTCAAGGACAACGCCCGCGCAGCCAACGACACCGGCAGCCCCGAAGTGCAAGTCGCACTGCTGACCGCCCGCATCAACGAGCTCACCCCCCACTTCAAGACGCACGCCAAGGACCACCACGGCCGTCGCGGCCTGCTGCGCATGGTGAGCCGCCGTCGCAAGCTGCTCGATTACCTGAAGTCCAAGGACGCCGACCGTTACACCGCGCTGATCGCCAAGCTGGGCCTGCGCAAGTAAGCCGAATCGCATGAAAAAACGCCTGGGTTAGTCCGCTAGCTCAGGCGTTTTTTACTTCGCGAACCACTTTCGGGGTGCCCTACAGAGCGAAGCTGTGTCATTCCAATGAAGTTCGCCCCGAGCTTCGCTGGAATGGCATCGTGTTCTGAGAAAGCCCTCCGAGATCCTGCGGATCTTCGATGATCTGCTACTAAAACAGGAGCAAACATGAGCCTCTTCAACAAAGTCACCAAGTCCTTCCAATGGGGCGACAAGACCGTCGTCATGGAAACGGGCGAAATCGCCCGTCAGGCCACGGGCGCCGTGCTGGTCGACATCGACGGCACCGTCGTGCTGGCCACCGTGGTCGCTTCCAAGAGCGCCAAGCCGGGCCAGGACTTCTTCCCGCTGACCGTCGACTACATCGAGAAGACCTATGCCGCCGGCAAGATCCCCGGCAGCTTCTTCAAGCGCGAAGCCAAGCCCAGCGAGCTCGAGACCCTGACCAGCCGCCTGATCGACCGCCCGATCCGTCCGCTGTTCCCCGAGGGCTTCCTCAACGAAGTGCACGTGGTGATCCACACCGTGTCGCTGAACCCCGAAGTCGACGCCGACATCGCCGCGATGATCGCCGTGAGCGCCGCCCTGTCGGTCTCGGGCATTCCGTTCGATGGCCCGATCGGCGCCGCGCGCGTGGGCTACATCAACGGCCAGTACGTGCTGAACCCGGGCCAGACCGCGCGCAAGGATTCGCAGATGGACCTCGTCGTGGCCGGCACCGAAGCCGCCGTGCTGATGGTCGAGTCCGAAGCCCAGCAACTGGCCGAGGAGATCATGCTCGGCGCCGTGGTCTTCGGCCACGAACAGGGCAAGGTGGCGATCAACGCCATCCACGAACTGGTGCGCGACGCCGGCAAGCCGCTGTGGGTCAAGGAAGGCACCTGGGCGCCCGAAGCCAAGGACGAGGCCTTCATCGCCAAGGTCAACGGCCTGGCCGAGGAGAAGCTGCGCGCCGTCTACCAGATCCGCAGCAAGCAGGCCCGCACCCAGGCCCTGCGCGAAGCCAATGCCAGCGTCTACGAGGCCCTGAAGGCCGAAGGCGCCGAATTCGACGCCGGCAAGGTCAGCGACCTGCTGTTCGCGATCGAAGCGCGCATCGTGCGCAGCCAGATCCTGCAAGGCGAGCCGCGCATCGACGGCCGCGACACCCGCACCGTGCGCCCGATCGAGATCCGCAACTCGGTGCTGCCGCGCACCCACGGCTCGGCGCTGTTCACGCGCGGCGAGACCCAGGCGCTGGTCGTGACCACGCTGGGCACCGAACGCGACGCGCAGCGCATCGACGCGCTGGCCGGCGAGTTCGAGGACCGCTTCCTGTTCCACTACAACATGCCTCCCTTCGCCACCGGTGAAGTGGGCCGCATGGGCTCGACCAAGCGCCGCGAAGTCGGCCACGGCCGACTGGCCAAGCGCGCGCTCGTCGCCGTGCTGCCGAACAAGGAAGAGTTCCCCTACACCGTGCGCGTGGTGTCGGAGATCACCGAGTCGAACGGCTCCTCGTCGATGGCTTCGGTCTGCGGCGGCTGCCTCTCGATGATGGACGCCGGCGTGCCGATGAAGGCCCACGTGGCCGGCATCGCCATGGGCCTGATCAAGGAAGACAACCGCTTCGCGGTGCTGACCGACATCCTGGGCGACGAGGACCACCTCGGCGACATGGACTTCAAGGTGGCCGGCACGACCAACGGCATCACCGCGCTGCAGATGGACATCAAGATCCAGGGCATCACCAAGGAAATCATGCAGGTCGCGCTGGCACAGGCCAAGGAAGCGCGCATGCACATCCTCGGCAAGATGCAGGAAGCGATGGGCGAGGCCAAGGCCGACGTGTCGCAGTTCGCACCGCGCCTGACCACGCTGAAGATCAACCCCGAGAAGATCCGCGACGTGATCGGCAAGGGCGGCGCGGTCATCCGCGGCCTGCAGGAAGAAACCGGCACGCAGATCAACATCGACGAAGACGGCACCATCACCATCGCGTCGACCGATCCGGCCAAGGCCGAAGAGGCCAAGAAGCGCATCGAGCAGATCACGGCCGAGGTCGAGATCGGCAAGATCTACGAAGGCCCGGTCACCAAGATCCTGGACTTCGGTGCGCTGATCAACCTGCTGCCCGGCAAGGACGGCCTGCTGCACATCAGCCAGATCGCGCACGAACGCGTCGAGAAGGTGACCGACTACCTGAGCGAAGGCCAGATCGTGAAGGTCAAGGTCCTCGAGACCGACGACAAGGGTCGCGTCAAGCTGTCGATGAAGGCGCTGACCGAGCGTCCGGCCGGCATGGAATACAGCGAGCGTCCGCCGCGCGAAGACCGTGGTGACCGTGGCGGCGAGCGCCGTGACCGTGGCGACCGTGGCGACCGCGGCGACCGTGGTGGTGATCGCGGCGACCGCGGTGACCGCGGCGGCGACCGTGGCGAGCGCGCTCCGCGCTTCAACAACGACCAGCAGCAGCCGCGCAACGAGCAGGCTCCGGCCGGCGAGTCGCAGCAGCCGCAAGCTCCGCGCGAGTCGCAGGAGTAAGAAGGCCATGGCGGCCGCGGCATGCGCCGCGCGCCGCCTTTGCCTTTCCGATTGCTGAATGCGTCCGTCGCACGGGCGGCTGGAGGCCAGGAGACCATGAAAGCCATTGAAATCGCTTCGTACGGCGCCCCCGAGGTGCTGCGCGTCACGGATCGTCCCGATCCGGTCGCCGGCGCGGGCGAGCTGCTGATCCGCGTGTCGGCCAGCGGTGTCAACCGCCCCGACGTGCTGCAGCGCATGGGCCACTACCCGGTGCCGCCCGGCGCCTCCGACCTGCCGGGCCTCGAAGTGGCCGGCGAGATCGTGTCGGGCGATGCCGCGGCATTGGCCGAGGCGGGCTTCGCGATCGGCGACCGCGTCTGCGCGCTGATCGCCGGCGGCGGCTATGCGCAACTGTGCGTGGCGCCGGTGGCGCAGTGCCTGCCGGTGCCCAAGGGCTGGAGCGACGTCGAGGCGGCTTCGCTGCCCGAGACCTTCTTCACCGTCTGGAGCAACGTGTTCGAGCGCGGCCGGCTGCAAAAGGGCGAAACCCTGCTGATCCAGGGCGGCTCGAGCGGCATCGGCGTCACGGCGATCCAGATCGCCAAGGCGCTGGGCGCGACCGTGATCGTCACGGCCGGCAGCGACGACAAGTGCGAGGCCTGCCTGAAACTCGGCGCCGACCACGCGATCAACTACCGCACGGCCGATTTCGTCGAAGTGGCGAAGTCGCTGACCGGCGGCAAGGGCGTAGACGTCATCCTCGACATGGTCGCGGGCGACTACGTGGCGCGCGAGGTCGAATGCCTGGCCGAGGACGGCCGGCTGGTGATCATCGCGGTGCAGGGCGGCGTCAAGAGCCAGATCAACGCGGGCCTGGTGCTGCGCAAGCGGCTCACGATCACGGGCTCGACGCTGCGTCCGCGGCCGGTGGCATTCAAGGGCGCGATCGCCAGGGCGCTGCGCGAGAAGGTGTGGCCGCTGCTCGAGAGCGGCGCGGTCAAGCCGGTGATCCACAGCACCTTCGCGGCGGCCGGCGAGCCCAGCGGCGCGGCGCAGGCGCATGCGTTGATGGAATCGAACCAGCACATCGGCAAGATCGTGCTGACCTGGTGACGAGACGAGCACGATGACGAGCCACAAGAAACTGATCGCAGGGAACTGGAAGATGAATGGCAGCCTGGCTGCCAACGAGGCGCTGGTGACGGCGCTGCGGCAGGGGCTCGCGGCGAATGCGCCTGCGTGCGACATCGCGCTATGCGCGCCCGCGCCGTATTTCGCGCAACTGCAGTCGCTGCTGGCGGGTTCGCCGATGGCGCTGGGCGCGCAGGACATTTCCGCGCAGGCGCAGGGCGCCTTCACGGGCGAGCAGTCGGCGGCGATGCTGAAGGACTTCGGTGTGCGCTATGCCATCGTCGGCCATTCGGAGCGCCGCCAGTACCACGGCGAGACCGACGACGTCGTGGCCGCGAAGACCGCGGCCGCGCTGGCCAACGGCATCACGCCGATCGTCTGCGTCGGCGAGACGCTGGCGCAGCGCGAAGCGGGCCAGACCGAGGAAGTGGTGAAGCGCCAGCTGGCGGCGGTCATCCACGTGAACGGCCACTGCATCAGCGAGATCGTGGTCGCCTACGAACCCGTGTGGGCCATCGGCACCGGCAAGACGGCCACGCCCGAACAGGCGCAGGCGGTGCACGCGGTGCTGCGCGCGCAACTGCATCACGCCGCGAGCGAGCACGCGGCCGGCATCAAGATCCTCTACGGCGGCAGCATGAATGCCGCCAACGCGGCCGAACTGTTGGCGCAAGCCGACATCGACGGCGGCCTGATCGGCGGCGCTTCCCTGAAGGCCCCCGACTTTTTGCAGATCATTTCCGCCGCCGTCCGCTGAAGCGGGCAGGGCAGGCATCAATTAGGAGTAAGAACGAATGAACGTGGTCCTCAACCTTCTGGTCGGCGGCAGCCTGTTCGGCGCCAGCGGCAGCGCGAACTTCCTCTCGCGCACCACGGCCGTGCTGGCCGCGGTGTTCTTCGCCTGCACGCTGCTGCTGGCCTACTTCAGCCACGCACGTCCCACGGGCGGCGGCAGCCTGCTGGAGCGCGCAGCCATCGGCGCGCCCGCTACGCCGGCTTCGGGTGCGGCAGGCCAGATTCCCTCGGGCCAGTCGGGCGCGGCGCCTTCCGCGGCACCCGCGAGCGCGCCCGCGGCTGGCGCGGGACAGATTCCCAGCAAGTAACTCTGATGTTTTCAGAGTGACCCGTAAGAAATGGCTTCATTTCAGGGTAAACTCTAAAGCTGTTCGGAAAGCCAAACCTCTTTGTAGGCACCTCATGCCATCCGAACAGAAAAAACCGCGGTCGTGGTGAAATTGGTAGACACGCTATCTTGAGGGGGTAGTGGCGAAAGCTGTGCGAGTTCGAGTCTCGCCGACCGCACCAAATCTCACCGACAGGACGCCTCATGAAGGTGCTTCTGTCGGTGGCAAGCGGTGAAAGCTCCCGATGAACCTCGATTCCTACCTTCCCGTCCTTTTGTTCATTCTGGTCGGGGTCGGCGTAGGCGTCGCTCCACAGGTCATCGGATACATCCTCGGCCCCAATCGGCCTGACGCAGCCAAGAACGCACCTTACGAGTGCGGCTTCGAGGCCTTCGAGGATGCGCGCATGAAGTTCGACGTGCGCTATTACCTGGTTGCCATTCTCTTCATCCTGTTCGATCTGGAGATTGCCTTTCTCTTCCCGTGGGCCATTGCGCTCAAGGAGATCGGTGCTGTCGGCTTCTGGGCCATGATGATCTTTCTCGCCATCCTCGTCGTGGGCTTCGCCTACGAGTGGAAAAAAGGCGCGCTCGACTGGGAATAAGGAAGCTACACGATGGCCATTGAAGGCGTTCTCAAGGAAGGCTTCGTCACGACCACCTACGACTCGGTGGTGAACTGGGCGAAGACCGGATCTCTGTGGCCGATGACGTTCGGTCTGGCTTGCTGTGCGGTCGAAATGATGCACGCGGGCGCGGCCCGCTACGACATCGACCGTTTCGGCATGCTGTTCCGTCCGAGCCCGCGTCAGTCCGACCTGATGATCGTGGCCGGCACGCTGTGCAACAAGATGGCGCCGGCGCTGCGCAAGGTCTACGACCAGATGCCCGAGCCGCGCTGGGTGCTCTCGATGGGTTCGTGCGCCAACGGCGGCGGCTACTACCACTACAGCTACTCGGTGGTGCGTGGCTGCGACCGGATCGTTCCGGTCGACGTCTACGTGCCGGGCTGCCCGCCCACCGCCGAAGCGCTGCTCTACGGGATCATCCAGCTGCAGCAGAAGATCCGCCGCACCAACACCATCGCGCGTGCCTGAGGAATTGCCGAGATGACCGACTTTGCAATTTCTCCGGAGGCGCTGCAGGCGACTCTGGTGCAGACCCTGGGCGACAAGGCCCGGAGCGTGACCGTTGCGCTGGGTGAAGTGACCGTGGTGGTGGGTGCTGCCGACTACATCGACGCGGCGCTGCTGCTGCGCGATGCGCCGGGCTGCCGCTTCGAACAGCTGATCGATCTCTGCGGCATGGACTATTCCGACTACCGCGAAGGCGAGTGGGAAGGCGAGCGCTACGGCGTCGTCTCGCACCTGCTGTCGGTGAGCCTCAACCAGCGCGTGCGCCTCAAGGTGTTCGCGCCCAGCGAAGACCTGCCGGTGGTCGACTCCCTGCAGCCGGTGTGGAACGCGGCGACCTGGTTCGAGCGCGAGGCCTTCGACCTCTACGGCATCGTGTTCGAAGGCCACGACGACCTGCGCCGCATCCTGACCGACTACGGCTTCATCGGCCATCCGTTCCGCAAGGACTTCCCGGTGTCGGGTCATGTCGAGATGCGCTACGACGAAGAGCAGAAGCGCGTGGTCTACCAGCCGGTATCGATCGAGCCGCGCGAGATCACGCCGCGCGTGATCCGCGAAGACAACTACGGCGGCGGACTCCACTGACATGGCCGAAATCAAGAACTACACCCTCAACTTCGGTCCCCAGCATCCCGCGGCACACGGCGTGCTGCGCCTGGTGCTCGAGCTCGACGGCGAAGTGATCCAGCGCGCCGATCCGCACATCGGCCTGCTGCACCGCGCGACCGAGAAGCTCGCCGAATCGCGCACCTTCATCCAGTCGCTGCCCTACATGGACCGCCTCGACTACGTGTCGATGATGTCCAACGAGCACGCCTACTGCCTCGCCATCGAGAAGATGATGGGGCTCGAGGTGCCGATCCGCGCGCAGTACATCCGCGTCATGTTCGCCGAGATCACCCGGCTGCTGAACCACCTGCTGTGGCTCGGCGCGCACGGCCTCGATTGCGGTGCGATGAACATGCTCATCTACTGCTTCCGCGAACGCGAAGACCTGTTCGACATGTACGAGGCGGTGTCGGGCGCGCGCATGCACGCGGCCTACTTCCGTCCGGGCGGCGTGTACCGCGACCTGCCGGACGTGATGCCGCAGTACAAGGTCAGCAAGATCAAGAACGCGAAGGCGATCGAGAAGCTCAACGAGAACCGCCAGGGCTCGCTGCTCGACTTCGTCGACGATTTCTGCAAGCGCTTCCCGAAGATGGTCGACGAGTACGAGACGCTGCTCACCGACAACCGCATCTGGAAGCAGCGCACCGTGGGCATCGGCGTGGTCACGCCGGAGCGCGCGCTCAACCTCGGCTTCACCGGCCCGATGCTGCGTGGCTCGGGCGTCGAATGGGACCTGCGCAAGAAACAGCCCTACGACGTCTACGACCGCATGCAGTTCGACGTGCCGGTCGGCCGCACCGGCGACTGCTACGACCGCTACCTGGTGCGCGTCGAGGAGATGCGCCAGGCCAACAAGATCATCCAGCAGTGCGCGGCATGGCTGCGCGCCAACCCCGGCCCGGTGATCACCGACAACCACAAGGTCGCCGCGCCCGCGCGCGAATCGATGAAGGCGAACATGGAGGAGCTGATCCACCATTTCAAGCTCTTCACCGAAGGCTTCCACGTGCCCGAGGGCGAGGCCTATGCCGCCGTCGAGCATCCGAAGGGCGAGTTCGGCATCTATCTCGTGAGCGACGGCGCCAACAAGCCGTACCGCCTGAAGATCCGCGCCCCTGGCTTCCCGCACCTCGCCGCCCTCGACGAAATGTCGCGCGGTCACATGATCGCCGACGCTGTCGCGGTGATCGGCACGATGGACATCGTGTTCGGCGAAATCGACAGGTGAGAAAGAGCGAATGACTTCCTCTACCCATGACACTCACGCGGCGCCTTCGGCGCCGCTGAAGCCTGAGACCCTCGAACGCTTCGCGCGCGAGGTGGCCAAGTACCCCGAGGCCGGCAAGCAGTCGGCCGTGATGGCCTGCCTGGCGATCGTGCAGCAGGACGAGGGTTTCGTGAGCGCCCAGCGCGAGCGCGAGATCGCCGAGTACCTCGGCATGGCGCCGATCGCGGTGCACGAGGTCACGACCTTCTACAACATGTACAACCAGCATGCGGTGGGCAAGTACAAGCTCAACGTCTGCACCAACCTGCCGTGCCAGCTGCGCGATGGCGTCACCGCCCTCGTGCACCTCGAGAAGAAGCTCGGCATCAAGATGGGCGAGACCACGGCCGATGGTCTGTTCACGCTGCAGCAGAGCGAATGCCTGGGCGCCTGCGCCGATTCGCCGGTGATGCTGGTCAACGACCGCACGATGTGCAGCTTCATGAGCAACGACAAGCTCGACCAGCTCGTCGATGGCCTGCGCAGTGCAACCCCCGGGGAGGCTTCGTGATGACGCCCGATCAGGTTCTTTCGCAGTTCCGCGCCACCGGCGTGCAGACCTGCTTCCATGACCGCCACATCGGCGCCCAGATCTATGCCGGCCTCGACGGCACCAACTGGCATCTCGCCGACTACGAGGCGCGCGGCGGCTACCAGGCGCTGCGCAAGATCCTCACCGAGGGCCTGACGCCCGACCAGGTGATCGCCGAAGTCAAGGCCTCGGGCCTGCGCGGCCGCGGCGGCGCCGGTTTCCCGACCGGCCTGAAGTGGAGCTTCATGCCGCGCCAGTTCCCGGGCCAGAAGTACCTGGTCTGCAATTCGGACGAAGGCGAGCCGGGCACTTGCAAGGACCGCGACATCCTGCAGTTCAACCCGCACATCGTGATCGAGGGCATGGCCATCGCCGCCTATGCGATGGGCATCAGCGTGGGCTACAACTACATCCACGGCGAGATCTTCCAGAGCTACGAGCGCTTCGAGGAAGCCCTCGAGGAGGCGCGCGCCGCCGGTTATCTGGGCGACAAGATCATGGGCAGCACGTACAACTTCCAGTTGCACGCCGCCCACGGCTTCGGCGCCTACATCTGCGGCGAGGAAACCGCGCTGCTCGAATCGCTCGAAGGCAAGAAGGGCCAGCCGCGCTTCAAGCCGCCGTTCCCGGCCAGCTTCGGCCTGTACGGCAAGCCGACCACCATCAACAACACCGAGACCTTCGCGGCGGTGCCCTGGATCATCCGCAACGGCGGCCAGGCCTACCTCGAGTGCGGCAAGCCGAACAATGGCGGCACCAAGATCTATTCGGTCAGCGGCGACGTCGAACTGCCGGGCAACTACGAAGTGCCGATGGGCACGCCGTTCTCCAAGCTGCTCGAACTGGCCGGCGGCGTGCGCAAGGGCCGCACGCTCAAGGCCGTGATTCCCGGCGGCTCGTCGGCACCGGTGCTGCCGGCCGACATCATGATGCAGTGCACGATGGACTACGACTCCATCTCCAAGGCCGGCTCCATGCTGGGATCGGGCGCGGTGATCGTGATGGACGACAGCCGCTCGATGGTCGAGTCGCTCAAGCGCCTCTCGTATTTCTACATGCACGAATCCTGCGGCCAGTGCACGCCGTGCCGCGAAGGCACGGGCTGGCTCTACCGCGTGGTCGACCGCATCCACAACGGCCAGGGCAAGCCCAGCGACCTGCAACTGCTGGACTCCGTCGCCGGCGACATCATGGGCCGCACCATCTGCGCCCTCGGCGACGCGGCGGCCATGCCGGTGCGCGCCATGATCAAGCACTTCCGCCACGAGTTCGAAGCCTTGATCCCGGGCTACGTCCCGAAAGCAACGGTCCAGGCCTGAGCGCGAGAAAAAGACATATGGTTGAAATCGAACTCGACGGCAAGAAGGTCGAAGTGGCCGAAGGCAGCATGGTCATGCATGCTGCCGACAAGGCCGGCACCTACATTCCGCACTTCTGCTATCACAAGAAGCTCAGCATCGCGGCCAACTGCCGCATGTGCCTGGTCGACGTCGAAAAGGCGCCCAAGCCGATGCCGGCCTGCGCCACGCCCGTCACGCAGGGCATGATCGTCCGCACCAAGAGCGAGAAGGCGATCAAGGCCCAGCAGTCGGTCATGGAGTTCCTGCTGATCAACCATCCGCTGGACTGCCCGATCTGCGACCAGGGCGGCGAATGCCAGCTGCAGGACCTGGCCGTGGGCTACGGCGGTTCCTCCTCGCGCTACGAGGAAGAGAAGCGCGTCGTGTTCCACAAGGACGTGGGCCCGCTGATCAGCATGGAAGAGATGAGCCGCTGCATCCACTGCACGCGCTGCGTCCGCTTCGGCCAGGAAGTGGCCGGCGTGATGGAGCTCGGCATGTCGCACCGCGGCGAGCACTCGGAAATCGAAACCTTCCTCGGCGACTCGGTCGACTCCGAGCTCTCGGGCAACATGATCGACATCTGCCCGGTCGGCGCGCTCACGAGCAAGCCCTTCCGCTACAGCGCCCGCACCTGGGAACTCTCGCGCCGCAAGTCGGTGAGCCCGCACGACTCCACCGGCGCCAACCTGATCGTCCAGGTCAAGAACAACCGCGTGATGCGCGTGGTGCCGCTCGAGAACGAAGACGTCAACGAATGCTGGATCGCCGACCGCGACCGCTTCTCGTACGAAGCGCTCAACGGCACGGAGCGCCTGACGCAGCCCATGCTGAAGCAGGGCGGCCAATGGCAGCAGGTCGACTGGCAGACGGCGCTCGAGTACGTTGCCAACGGCCTCAAGCAGATCAAGACCGACCACGGTGCGCAAAGCATCGGCACGCTGGTCAGCCCGCACAGCACGCTCGAAGAGCTGCAGCTCGCCGCCATGCTCACGCGTGAACTGGGCAGCGACAACATCGACTACCGCCTGCGCAACGCCGAGTTCACGGCCTTCGAAGGCGTGCGCTGGCTCGGCACCTCGATCGCCTCGCTCACGCAAGTGCAGCGCGCGCTGGTCGTCGGTTCGAACCTGCGCAAGGAGCACCCGCTGTTCGCACAGCGCATCCGCCAGGCCGTGCGCAAGGGCGCCGCGCTGTCGGTGATCACCTCGTCCAGCCTCATGGCCGACCGCGGTGCCTGGGCCATCGACGTGGCGCAAGCGGCCATCGTTGAAGCCGACCAGTGGGTCGAGGCGCTGGCCGCCGTGGCCGCTGCCATCGCCCAGACCAACGGCGCCGCCGCACCGCTGGCACCGAAGAGCGCGCCCGACGCTGCCGCGCAAGCCATCGCAGCCTCGCTGCTGAGCGGCGAACGCAAGGCGATCCTGCTCGGCAATGCCGCCGCGCACCACGCACAAGCCAGCAGCCTGCTGGCCCTCGCGAACTGGATCGGCGCACAGACCGGCGCCACCGTCGGCTACCTGACCGAAGCCGGCAACACCGTGGGCGCACAGCTCGTCGGCGCCTTCCCGCAGAACGGCGGCCTCGATGCCGGCCGCATGCTCGCCGCCGGCTCCGGCCTCAAGGCCGTGCTGCTGCTGAACACCGAGCCGGTGTTCGACTCGGCCGCCGGTGCTGCCGCCGCCGATGTCATCGGCAATGCGCAGATGGTGGTCACGCT
>Ga0256888_1000241_pt1 | contig 12005 bp, 15 predicted proteins | sample MC6MC0511MT_FD_186347 | JGI IMG/M metagenome (GOLD analysis project Ga0256888, IMG submission 186347) | Metatranscriptome of enriched soil aggregate microbial communities from Iowa State University, Ames, United States - MC6-MC0511-MT... | ecosystem: Environmental > Terrestrial > Soil >... | reverse complement strand
GCCGGCGGAGAACTCGCCCCCAAGTCCAAGTCCCATCGTTGCGTCGGCGTCGCGGAAGCGCCGGTCTCAGTGGCGGGGAGCGCGGTCGCGCGCGGGAACGCGCAGGCCGCTCGCGATCAGCCGCCTGACCAGCTCGCGGCCGGAGACGGGATGCGCGCCCGCGGCGACCAGCTCGTCGTGACGGCGGTCGGGCACGTCGTAGTGATCGAGGTCGAACGCCCTCCGCTGGATACCGTTGGCCGCGGCGAACGCGTGCAACTCGTCAAGGGACGCGTCGCTGACCAGGTGCGACCACAACATGCCGTGCGCGGGCCATGCCGGGGGATCGATCAGGACGGTCATACAATGATTCTAGGAACCGGTTCCGCTGGCGGAGCCGGGCGGTCCCGACCGCTCCTGGGAGTCTCCCGCTGGAGGCGGCATCGAATTGACGGTGTCCGGGCTGTCGGGTAAAGTTGACCGTTGGTGTGTGTCGGGCTTGTCCGTGTTCGGGCGTGGCCTGGCCGCCATCATGGTTTTCTGAGAGCAGCCGGGCGCATCAGCATCCGGCGGGACTCGCCAGTTATTTCCAGAACAGTTGAACAGTAGGACCAGATCCACGGCGGTGCCGGGACCTGTTCCCCGACGAAAAGGTACTGACAAGTGGTTTACGCAGTTGTGCGCGCCGGTGGCCGCCAGGAAAAGGTCGAGGTCGGGACCATCGTGACGATGGACCGCGTCAAGACCCGCAAGGACGGCAAGGTCGAGCTCGCGCCGGTGCTGCTCGTCGACGGTGACACGATCACCTCCGATGCCAAGTCGCTGGCCAAGGTCGTCGTGACCGCCGAGATCCTCGAAGACCTCCGCGGCCCGAAGATCCACATCCAGAAGTTCAAGAACAAGACCGGCTACAAGAAGCGCCAGGGCCACCGCCAGGAGCTCACGCGCGTCAAGATCACCGGCATCAAGTAGCCGACGACCGCTACGTAGCTCAGAGACTCGAGGAGAAGACACCATGGCACACAAAAAGGGAGCGAGCTCCACTCGCAACGGCCGCGACTCCAACGCACAGCGCCTCGGCGTGAAGCGCTTCGGCGGCCAGACCGTCAACGCGGGCGAGATCCTGGTCCGCCAGCGCGGCACCCACTTCCACCCCGGCGTGAACGTCGGCCGTGGCGGCGACGACACCCTCTTCGCCCTCGCCGCTGGTGCGGTCGAGTTCGGCAACAAGGGCGGCCGCAAGGTCGTCAACATCGTGGCCGTCGGGGCCTGATCCTCGACCACGAGCAGCACTTCCGGATGGGCGGGCTTCGGCCCGCCCATCCGCCGTTTCAGCGGTACCGCAGTTTCAGCAGTAAGACATTAGGAGAGCACCATGGCGACGTTCGTTGATCGCGTGACGTTGCATCTGCGCGCCGGCAACGGCGGCAACGGGTGCGTCTCGGTCCGCCGCGAGAAGTTCAAGCCCCTCGCCGGCCCCGACGGCGGGAACGGCGGCAACGGCGGCGACATCGTCCTGGTCGCCGATCCGCAGGTCACGACCCTGCTCGGCTACCACCGCGCACCGCACCGTTCCAGCGACAACGGCGGCTTCGGGATGGGCGACCACCGCAGCGGTCACACCGGCGAAGACCTCGAGCTTCCCGTTCCTGTCGGCACGGTCGTCAAGGACGCCGACGGCGCTGAGCTCGTCGACCTGAACGAGCCGGGCATGCGCTTCGTCGCGGCAGCCGGCGGCATCGGCGGCCTCGGCAACGCGGCCCTCTCGAACCCGAAGCGCAAGGCGCCCGGTTTCGCCCTCCTCGGGACCCCCGGGGAAGAGGGCGACATCTACCTGGAGCTCAAGACGGTCGCCGACATCGCCCTGGTCGGCTACCCGTCGGCCGGCAAGTCGAGTCTCATCGCGGCGCTGTCTGCGGCGAAGCCGAAGATCGCCGATTACCCGTTCACGACGCTGCACCCGAACCTGGGCGTCGTGCAGGCGGGCGACGTGCGCTACACCGTCGCCGACGTCCCCGGTCTCATCGAGGGCGCGAGCGAGGGACGCGGTCTCGGCCTCGAGTTCCTCCGTCACGTCGAGCGCTGCTCCGCTCTGCTGCACGTGCTCGACTGCGCAACGCTGGACCCCGGACGCGACCCGCTCACCGACCTCGACGTCATCCTCGGCGAACTCGGCGCCTATCCGGTCCCCGAGGGCCAGACGCCGCTCCTGGAGCGCCCGCAGCTGATCGCACTCAATAAGATCGACGTCCCGGATGCGCGCGAGCTCGCCGACTTCGTCCGCCCGGAGCTCGAACAGCGCGGCTACCGCGTATTCGAGATCTCGAGCGTTAGCCACGAGGGTCTGCGCCCGCTGTCCTTCGCTCTGGCGGAGATCGTGGAGCAGGCGCGCGCCGAACAGACGGCCCTGGAGGAGGCTCGCCCGCGCATCGTGATCCGTCCGAAGGCCGTCGACGACTCCGGCTTCGTCGTCAAGGTCGAGGGCGGCACAGATGGACCGGTGTACCGGATCCTGGGCGCCAAGCCCGAGCGCTGGGTCGCGCAGACCGACTTCGCCAACGACGAGGCCGTCGGCTACCTGGCCGACCGGCTGGCGAAGCTGGGCGTCGAAGACCAACTGGTCCGTGCGGGCGCAGTGCCCGGTTCGACGGTCGTCATCGGCCGGAACAACGGCGTCGTCTTCGACTGGGAGCCCACGCTGAGCTCGACCGCCGAATTGATGACGGCCCCCCGCGGCACCGACACGCGACTGGACATGAACCAGCGTCCGACCCGCGGGCAGCGGCGCGAGAACTACTTCGAGCGCATGGACGCCAAGGCGGAGGCTCGCGAAGAGCTTCTGCGCGAGCGTGCGGCAGGCCTCTGGCAGGACGACAGCTACGACGACAACGTCGACGCAGGCGAGGGCGCTTCCGTCACCTCGGCCGACGGCGGCGTGGGTGGAGATGAGGAGAGCACCGGCCGATGACGATCGACGAGCGCAGCCAGATCCCGTCCGCCCGACGCATCGTCGTCAAAGTCGGGTCCTCATCCATCAGCGGTGAGAACGCGGGACAGATCGCGCCGCTCGTCGATGCTCTGGCCGAGGCCCACGGGCGCGGCACGCAGGTGATCCTCGTCTCGTCCGGTGCGATCGCGACCGGGATCCCGTACCTGTCGTTGTCCGAGCGCCCGACCGATCTCGCGACCCAGCAGGCGGCAGCTGCCGTCGGGCAGAACGTGCTGATCTACCGCTACCAGGACAGCCTCGACCGCTACGACATCGTCGCCGGGCAGGTGCTGCTGACTGCGGGCGACATGGAGAACCCGACACACCGGGTCAACGCTCAGCGGGCCATGGAGCGGCTGCTCGACCTGCGCATCCTGCCGATCGTCAACGAGAACGACACCGTGGCGACGCACGAGATCCGTTTCGGCGACAACGACCGGCTTGCAGCGCTGGTCGCGTTGCTGATCGACGCCGACCTGCTCGTGCTGCTCTCGGATGTGGACGCGCTGTACACGCGGCCGCCGCACGAGCCCGGCGCCGAGCGCATCGAGTACGTGGGCTGGGACGACGAACTCGCGGACGTCGAGATCGGCTCCACCGGGCTCTCCGGCGTCGGCAGCGGGGGAGCGGTGACGAAGGTCTCAGCGGCACGGCAGGCCGCCGAGCGGGGGACCGCGGTCGTGCTGACCGCGACCTCACTGGTGTCGCGGGCTCTCCGCGGGGAGCAGGTCGGCACCTGGTTCGCGCCGGCCCCGAGCGAATCCGTCCCCAGCCGAAGCCTGTCCACAGGTTCATCCGATCCCGCCACCGCAGACGCCGCCGCGTCCTAGAATCGACGCATGTCCTCGTTCCCCCTCGCGGCGCCCGCCGCCACGCTTGCGCTGCAGGAGCGGCTCGCCGCCGCGAAGACCGCGTCGCGCGCGCTGGCGACGGCCAATACGGACCAGAAGAACCGTGCGCTCCGCGCCATCGCCGATGGCGTGATCGCGGCAACCGCTGACGTGCTGGCTGCCAATGAGCTCGACCTCGCCAACGGACGCGAGAACGGACTGTCGACCGGCCTGCTCGATCGGCTGACGCTGAGCCCGGCGCGATTGCAGGGCCTGGCCGACGCTGTGCTCGAGATCGTCGCCCTCACCGATCCCATCGGGCAGGCGGTGCGCGGCAGCGCGCTCCCCAACGGGGTGAAGATCACGCAGGTCCGGGTGCCGTTCGGGGTGGTCGGCGCGATCTATGAGGCGCGACCGAACGTGACCATCGACATCGCTGCGCTCGCCATCAAGAGCGGAAACGCCGCGGTCCTGCGCGGCGGCAGCGCGGCCATCGAGACGAACCGGGTCCTCGTGCGGGTGATCCAGGATGCGCTGGCCTCGGCCGGCCTCCCTGCCGACGCCGTGCAGACCATCGACGACTTCGGCCGGGAGGGCGCCGCAGAGCTGATGACGGCGCGCGGACTCGTCGACGTGCTGATCCCGCGGGGGAGCGCCGACCTCATCCAGACGGTCGTTACGCAGTCCACCGTGCCCGTCATCGAGACCGGCGCAGGAGTGGTGCATGTCGTTCTTGACGAGTCCGCCCGCGAAGACTGGGCCGTCGATATCGTCCGCAACTCCAAGGTCCAGCGTCCCAGCGTCTGCAACGCGGTCGAGACGCTTCTCGTCCATAGCGGTGCAGCAGAACGGTTGCTCCCCCCGGTCCTCGGCGCGCTTCGCGATGCCGGTGTGACCATCCACGCGGACGAGCGGGCTCTGCCGTTCGCGCCGGAGGGCGTGCCGGTCACCGACGAGGACTACGCCACCGAGCACATGAGCCTCGACCTGTCGGTGAAGGTGGTCGACGATCTCGACGAGGCGATCGACCACATCCGCCGCTACTCGACCCAGCACACCGAGTCGATCGTCACGAGCGACCTGGAGAACGCGGAGCGCTTCCTCGCCGAGGTCGACTCCGCCGTGGTGATGGTGAACGCCTCCACCCGCTTCACCGACGGTGGTGAGTTCGGTTTCGGGGCAGAGGTCGGCATCTCGACCCAGAAGCTGCACGCGCGGGGCCCGATGGGGCTGCCCGAGCTGACCAGCACGAAGTGGATCGTCCGCGGGTCCGGCCAGATCCGGGCGTAGGCGACCGCTAGACTCGTAGGCGGGCCGCTGGCCCGGAGAAAGGATCACGCACGATGTCATTCCTGACGACTGTCCTCGCCGAGGCGGAGACCCACGTCGAGCTGCCGATGCCCACCTGGGCGTACGGCGCCATCGCGATCGTCACCTTCATCGCTCTCGCCTTCGTGATCTGGAGCTTCAAAGACGTCGCCAACCGGCACAGCCACCGCTCGGCTCCCGACGCCGCCGCCCACGCGGGCGCGCCGGGTGCGACGCACCACGGTAGCGGCCACCCGACCCAGGGGCACTAGCCACTTCCCGGCATGGAGCTGACGCAGACTGGCCGACCGCGGATCGGCGTGATGGGCGGCACGTTCGACCCCATCCACCACGGTCACCTGGTCGCCGCCAGCGAGGTCGCGCAGTCGTTCGACCTCGACGAGGTCATCTTCGTGCCGACCGGCGAGCCCTGGCAGAAGGGCGCGGTCACCGAGGCCGAGCATCGGTACCTGATGACCGTCATCGCGACGGCATCCAACCCGCAGTTCACCGTCAGCCGGGTAGACATCGACCGTGAGGGCCCAACCTACACGATCGATACGTTGCGCGACCTGCACAAGGAGCGCCCGGACGCCGAACTGTTCTTCATCACCGGCGCGGACGCCATCGCGCAGATCCTCAGCTGGCGCGACGTCACCGAGCTGTGGGAGCTCGCGCACTTCGTCGCTGTGAGTCGCCCGGGACATGACTTGAGTATTTCTGGATTACCGGAGCAAGACGTAAGCTTGTTGGAAGTTCCGGCCCTGGCGATCTCGTCGACCGATTGCCGGAGCCGGGTGAGCAGGGGATTCCCGGTCTGGTATCTCGTACCGGACGGGGTCGTTCAGTACATCTCCAAACACCATCTGTATCGGAGCGTGGCATGACATCGTGGCCTGAACAGCCGCCGACGGGCCAGCCGCAGGCGCAGACGCGGCGACAGGCGAGGGAGTTCGAGCGCTCGCGCCGTGCGGGCACTGCAGGCTCGACGCCCGCGGGCCAGATCCCCGAAATGACGACGACTGCGCCTCCACGCGAGGCTGCCGAGGCCGAAGCCCCCGTGATCGAGAGTGCTCAGGACCCGGCGAACGACGAGCAGTCGGCCGCCGACAGCCAGACCGTCACGGCTCCAGAAGACGACGCGTCGGATCGGGATGTCCAAGCCGATGAGCGTCCCTCCATCCCGGCCAGTGCGTTCGCCGAGCCCGGTGTGTCGTCGCCGTCGGGCAACGCATTCGATCTCTTCCGTCAAGCACCCGATCACTCCCAGCCCGAACCGGTGACCCAGCCCATGGCGATCCTGCAGCCGCCGAAGGCCGACACTGCAGCATCGTCCGCCGCGCCGGCCTCGGCCGTGCCGAACCCCGCGCCGGAGCGCACCCTCACCCGCCGCGAACTGCGCGCGATGCTCCAAGCGCAGGAGGCCAACGCCCAGGCGAACCAGCCGGCCGCGCTGGGCGAGCCGGTGTTCCCGGTCTCGTTCACTTCGGACGCGGACGCCGATGACGACGATTCGGTGTCGGACACCGATCGCGCCCAGGACCCGTCCGTTTCCGCCGACGCGGCCGCTTCGATCGACGTCGACGGAACTGCCGCGAGCGAGAAGTCCGCATGGCCCTTCGCCCCGCTGACTCCGTCCTCCGCACCCGCCGCATCGCGCACCGCCCAGCCGGAGACCACGGTGACGCAGAGCACGACGTCGCCGTTCGCCGCCTTCGGCGCGCCCTCAGCACCGAAGGCCGACACGCCTGCGCCGGCCACGCCCGCACCGGCCACGCCTGCGCCGCCCGCCGCCGTCCCGGCAACGACCGCGCCTGAGGGGGAGACGGCCGCCCAGGAGCGCCGGCCCTTCACCCCGCCGACCGGGCACTGGTCGACCGCCGCCGAGTTCGACGACCAGAATCAGCCGATCACCACGCGCAACGTCGGTCAGTCCACTGCGGCCACCACGACCAACGCGTTGATCCTGCCGGTGATCCCTCAGCCCGACACCAAGGCGCCGTTGACGAGCACGGGCGAGATCCTCGTCACCGGCTCGATCGACCTGCCTCGCGGGATGGGCGCCACCGGCGCGCACCCCGACCGCATCGACTCGTCGGACATCGACCGCCTGCTCGACGCCGAAGAGAACGAATTCAACACGTCCGAGGTGCAGCCGGTGCGCGCGTCCCGCGCCATCAGCACGCACACCTCGACCCGCGGCGTCATCGCGCCGCCCAAGAAGCGCGGCAACACGCTGCCGGTGATCCTCATGGTCACCGCGGGTGTCCTCGCCGTCGGCGTCATCGGCCTGCTCGTCGCGGCCTACGTCCTGAAGGTGTTCTGATCATCCGCGCGTCCGCATCCACTACCGCGACATCCTCGCATCGACAGCGTCCGGAGGACCGCCTGTGACCGCATCCCAGCACGCCCGGGACATCCTGCAGCTGGCGGCCGCCGCCGCCGATTCGAAAGGCGCCCAAGACCTGGTCGCCCTCGACGTCTCCGGACCGCTGCCCCTCACCGATGTGTTCCTCCTGGCCAGCGGCCGGGTCGAGCGCAACGTCCTGGCGATCGCCTCCGAGGTCGAAGACAAGCTCAACGAGGCCGGGGTCAAGACCCTGCGCCGCGAGGGCAAGTCGGAAGGGCGCTGGGTGCTGCTCGACTTCGGCGACCTGGTCGTGCACGTCTTCCACGAGGAGGACCGCATGTACTACGCGCTCGAGCGGCTCTGGAAGGACTGCCCGGTCGTTCCCATCGAGCTGCCCGTCCACGAGACCGCCGAGTAGTCAGCCACACGCGCCGGGCCGAGGGCAAAACGCTCACAGCTGTTTTGCGGGTTCGCCTGAGAAGCCTTTCATGAACGCCCACTTGGATGGGTTCATGAAGTGTCCCACCGACAACGCGACCCTGATCATGAGCGAGCGTCACGGCATCGAGATCGACTACTGCCCGGAGTGCCGAGGCGTCTGGCTCGACCGCGGGGAGCTCGACAAGATCATCGACCGCGCGAACTCCACGTCGTCGGTTGCGGCTGCTCCGACCGCGTTGCCACCGGCGCAGTACGTCGAACCGCGCTACGTCGAACCGCAGTACCGGGAATCGCAGTACCGGGAATCGCAGTACCGCGATCAGTCCTCCGGCCAGCGCCCGTACAAAAAGAAGCGCGAGAACTGGCTGAGCGAGCTCTTCGACTGACGCGAGCCGGCCTCAGTTTTTTCTGGCGGTCGCGATGTAGTAGTCTGAATGAGTTGTTCCGGGAGGTCCGAAAGGCCCGCCCGGTCCACATTCTGGGTCTGTGGCGCAGCTGGTAGCGCACCTGCATGGCATGCAGGGGGTCAGGGGTTCGAGTCCCCTCAGATCCACCAAAGCCCCTGGTCGCAAGCGAATTCGTCTGCTTCCAGGGGCTCTTTTCGTTATCGCTGCCCGTCAGTACAGTTCCCGTATGGATACGCGCACCGTCGGCACCGACGACGTGGACGCGATCACCACGACGATCGCTCTCGCCTTCCGCGACGACCCGGTCTGGGGTCCCGCGCTGACTGCTCCCGACGGCTCCACCGGCCACCTCGAGGGGTTCTGGCGGTTCTTCGTCGAGGGCGCCGTCCCGCACGGGCGCGTCTTCCTGAGGGACGGCCAGAACGGCGAAGCCGCTACCGTCGCCGTCTGGCTCCCGCCGGGCGTCGACGAGCTGACCGACGAGCAGGAGACGCTCGTCGACGCGCTCATGCAGCGCACCCTTGCGCCCGACCGCTTCGCCGCTTACCAGGCGTTGTGGGAGCGCTTCGCGGAGTCGCATCCGCACGAGACGCCGCACCTGTACCTGAGTCTGCTGGCGACCCATCCCGACCACCGAGGTCGCGGCGTCGGCCAGGAGCTGCTCGCAGAGAACCTCCGGCGGTTCGACGCCGAGGGGCTTCCGGCCTACCTGGAGTCGACCAACCCGGCGAACGATCACCGCTATGCGCGCGCGGGATTTCACCGCGTCGGCGGCTTCCGTTCGGTGATCGACGGAGCCGTGGTCACCACGATGTGGCGGGACGCGCGCCCGCCAGGCGACGAGTCAGCGGGCGACCAGTCAGCGGGCGACCAGGCAGCAGGCGACCAGTCAGTGGGCGACTAGTCAGCGGAGGCGGTTCTCCTCCTCGTGCTCCAGGCGCTCCTTCTCGGCGTCCTTCGCCTCCTGCTCCTTCTGGATCTCTTCTTCGCGCGGCGTCTTGTTCGTCATGCTGCGAGCGTAGCCGCACCGTGCGGGTGACCGGAACGGTCGGTCGGGCATTGTGCGCGGCTCGCGGGCTGAGTTACCCTCCACAGCGGAGCGGATGTCGACCATGCCAGCAGGAAAGCCCGATGTTGCCGACCCCGTCACCTTCGCGGGCGGGGTGCTCGACCATTACCGCCACGTCTGCGCCTTCGTGAAGGGCCAGACAGAGGCTGACACCGTGCTCGATCCGTTCGTACAGGACGGGGTCGAACGCGGCGACCGCCTCCTGTACCTGGTCGACCCGGCGGAACCGGCCGCTCCACTGACCCGCTTGCGCAGGCTGGGCTACGACACCGCGGCCCTCCTGGACGACCACCGCTGCGAAGTGCACACCTGGGCGGAGACGTATCTCCGCACAGGCGACTTCGACCAGGACGACATGCTCGAGCAGCTCGAAGGGATGCTCGGCGCGGCGCCGGAGCCGCGCATCCGGCTGCTCGCCGACATGGGCTGGGCGGCCGGCGACCCGGACGCAGCCGAGCACCTGATCGAGTTCGAGGCCCGTGCCAACTTCCTGCACGCCCGGCACCGGCATGTCGTCATCTGCTCGTACGACACGTCCCGGTTCGACGGCGCCTTCATCGTGGACATCCTGCGCACCCACCCCATGGTGTTGATCGGCGGAATCCTTCAGGAGAACCCATTCTTCGTGCCGCCCGAGGAATTCCTCGGGGAGTTCTTCGACGAGCGCCGAGCCCGGAGTGACGGCTGAGCGGCCGATGGACGGCGACGACCGGAGCTGGATGCGCGACCTGGGCGCGCTCCTGGCGTTGCCATCCCTGTGGGTCGACCACTCGCCGACCGAGATCGCGGACGGCCTGCTCAGTGTCCTGATCGGGATGCTGCGCCTGGATTCCGCGTTCGCACGCTTCCGCACACCGGGGACGGACGCACCGCTCGAAGCGTGGCGTCCATCCGGTCCGTCAGCGCCGCCCGACTTGCTGGCCGCGATCGGACCGGGGAATGACGCGGGCCGGTTGGAGTCGGAACCGGGGGTTGCCACGGCGGCCGTGCGTGCGACCGAGGGCGGTCCCGCCGCGGCGACGACCATCACGCGCGTGGCCACCCTTGCGCTCACGCTTCCATGGGGGACGGGACTTGTCGCGGTCTCCGCGCAGCGCGCCGACTTCCCGACCGAACGGGAGACGCACCTCCTGCGCGTCGCCGTCGGACAGGCTGCCATCGCCTTGCACACCGCGCGGCGGCTGGCAGGCGAGCAGGGGGCGCGCCGGAGGGCCGAGCGCGAACTCGAGCGACAGGGCCGGGTGCTCCGGACCCTGCTCGACGAGGTCGGTCCTGCGTTGTCGGCGGCGTCGCACCGCGTTCAGCAGGCGTCCTGGGAGGCGGACCAGCCGGAGGGGCGGGACGCGCCGGGCCCTGTCGCCGCGGTCGCGCCCTCGCCGTCCGTCACTCAGATGCTGACCCGCCGGGAGCTGGAGGTGCTCGGCCTTCTGGCGCAGGGTCTCAGCAACAAGGAGATGGCCGGGGTCATGTGGTTGAGCGACCGCACGGTAGAACGGCACATCACCAGTCTGTACCGGAAGATCGGCGTGGCCCGGCGCAGCGAGGCGACCGCGTTCGCGCTTCGCCACGGCATCGCCTGACAAGTCGCCCAAGCGTCTGCGGCGGCTCACCCGAAGGTGAAGCAGTAGGCCTCCAACCCGGGGCGGTCGAATCGCAGAGTCATCACCCGATCGTCGATACGCTCGGGCTGCCGGATCAGCTGGTACGTGTCCTGCCGGTCCACGACCCCGCGGCCCTCCGCATCCACATCCGTCCCGTGGGCGTCGCCCGGCGGCTGTCCGTCGAGCAGCACCTGGAAGGGGATGCTCGCCCCGGTGGGAGTCGGTCCCATCACCAGGTTCGCGTCCCGGGCGTGGAATGCGAACGAGACGCTCCCGCCCGCCTCGTCGAGCACCGCGGCGTGCTGCGCGTGAGTCCACCAACCGTCGAGCGCCCAGCCGTTCAGAGGGAGCGACCGGGCGCCCTGATACTGTTCCGACCGGTCGTAGCGGTCCGCGGATTCGGAGACGAAGCCGCTGCTCTGGCCGTAGCCGAGGTACGTCTCGGGGGAGCGGAGGTCCCGCCAGTCCGCGGCGACTTCCAGCCCGGAGGGCTCGACCATGACGAGGTCCATGTCGAGGTCGCGGGCTCCCGCATCCATCAACAGCCGCTGGATCATCATCTCGGTCCGCGCGTATTCGCCCTCGCCGAAGTGGTGATATCGCAGCCGCCCCGTGGCGTCGGCCAGGTACACCGCCGGCCAGTAGTGGTTGGCGAAGTCGCTCCAGACGCCGTAGTCGTCGTCCACCGCGACCGGGTACTCGATGCCGAGGGCGCGTGTGCGGGCGGTCACGTTCTCGCGGTCGTGCTCGAAGCCGAACTCGGGAGTGTGCACGCCGACGATCGTCAGCCCGGCGTCGGCGTACTTCCGGTGCCAGGCCCGCAGGTAGGGGGCCGTGCGCAGCCAGTTGACGCACGTGTACGTCCAGAAGTCGACCAGCACGACGCGGCCCCGGAGCCCCTCGGGGGTCAGCGGTTCGGTGTTGAGCCAGCCGGTCGCCCGGCCGAACGACGAGAGGCGACCCTCGTCGGGAAGCTCCTCCACGTCGCCGGCCAAGCGGTGCGAAAAGCTGCGGAACAAGCCGCGCGCGCG
>Ga0256888_1000230_pt1 | contig 12239 bp, 9 predicted proteins | sample MC6MC0511MT_FD_186347 | JGI IMG/M metagenome (GOLD analysis project Ga0256888, IMG submission 186347) | Metatranscriptome of enriched soil aggregate microbial communities from Iowa State University, Ames, United States - MC6-MC0511-MT... | ecosystem: Environmental > Terrestrial > Soil >... | reverse complement strand
GCGCGTCCTGGAGCAGGCGGCCGACGCGAAGATCGTCCGCCCCTCCGCCCGCTACGTCGGCCCGGCCGCGCCCGTCCCGCTGCCCGCCCGCGTCTGACCCCGGCGGCGGAAGTGAGTTACGCCCGAGGGGAGTAGACACGCAGGCTGGCGGGGCGGAGGCGCAGGGTGAGCGCCTTCGGCTCGCCGGGCGTCTCCGTCGACGCCTCGCCGTCGTGGGCGAAGCCCGGATCGTCGTCACCGACAGCCGTGATCGTGATCTCCTCGACCGTCCGCGCATCCAGTGCCGGCGGCCCCTGCAGGAACGGCAGACGGGCGACGAGCGCATCCGTCCGCCCGCCGAAGGCAAGCGCGACCGCGCCGCGCGTCCGGGGGCGGCCCCCTGCGAACAGGATGCGCACATCCAGCAGGTGGTCGTCGAGCCGCCGTCGCTCGATCGGCGCCACCGCGACCGGGTAGTACCGGTCGACGCCGACGAACACCGACCAGACGTCGCGCGTCGTGCCGTCGATCTCCACCCGGAGCGGGTTCCCTCGTCGGACGACGCGGATGGCCGCGATCAGAGCCGCGATCGGCTTGCCCAGCCGCTTCTCGTGCTTCTCGCGCTCCTCGACGAACGCCGGGTAGAGCCCCACGGATGCCGTGTTGAGCACCGTGAACTCCGTGCCGTCCGTGAACGAGAGATCGGCCACATCCACTTCGCGCCCGCTCCCGGTAGCCAAGGCGTCGAGCGTCGCGTCGACGGTGTCGAGCAGAGCGGCCTTCGCGAAGTGGTTGAACGTGCCGCCCGGGAAGACCAGCAGCGGCAGGCCGGCCTTTCGGGCCTGCTTCGCCACGGATGCGACGGTGCCGTCGCCGCCGTACACGCCGAGCACACGCGGTGGTGAGTCGCCTCCGAGCTGGGCCGCGATCACCTCGTCGACGTGATCTCCCTCGGCGAGTTCGTGGATGCGGGCCTGCGGCAGGCGCTCGCGGAGCAGCGGCCCCGGTTCCGGCCGCCCGAGCCCGCGTCCCGAACCGGGGTTGACGACGATGAACACGCCGTCGCCCGTCTCCGTGGCCGGAAGGCCGAGCATGCGCGCGGTCGGCGGGTCGCGGCGGACGATCGGCTTCACCGCAGGAGCGACCGCCTTGAGCGCCAGCGCGGCGCCGGCACCGATGGCCGCGCCCCCAGCGACGTCGGACAACCAGTGCGCGCCGGTGTGCAGGCGGGAGTAGCCGACTCCCGCCGCGAGCGGCGCCAGGGCCGCGCCCGCCGCCGGCCACTCCAGGGCGACGCCGGTGGCGAACGCGGCGGCGCTCGCCGTGTGACCGGAAGGGAACGACGGCGACGTGGGGGAGCGCTCCAGCCGTCGGGCGATCGGGATGGACGTGTGCGCGGGACGCTCGCCGCCCACCAGCCGCTTGCCGACGAGGTTGGCGATCAGGCTGGCCAGCCCCAGTGAGGCGAGCCCGCGGGCCGCAGCTCGCGGGCGGCCCAGCGCCAGCAGTACCGCAGCGGCGGCGAACCACAGCTTCCCGTGGTTGGCCGCGAGTGTCAGGCCGCGCCAGAAGCCGTCCGATACCGCGCCCGTCGTCCGCGCGTTGATGCGGGACGCGACGCGCGCGTCCGCCCGTTTGATGCGTGCGGGGAGAGGGATGCGCGAGCGCGCTCTGCGACGGGGCGAAGCCATGCTCGCCAATGTACGCCGACGCCTGCGGAGCATCCCAGCGGGCGGTAGGATCGACGTCGTGAGCACGCACGTCATCTCCCAGCCCAACGAGCAGGACCGCGACGCCATCGGCAGCGACGAGCACGGCACGCTCGTCCGCAGCCTGGCCACCACCCTGCCGAGCGCCCTCGGCAACCTTCTCGCCACCCTCGTGGTGCTGGTGTCCGTGGTCATCGGAATCTGGAGTCTCGTCGCGACCTGGACCGGTAACGCCGACTCCTTCCTGCCGTTCTTCCAGGTGACCGTCGCGGCCACGGTGGTGTCGCTCAACGCGCTCTACGCCCGCCGGACCTTCAGCTACGTGATCACGCTGATCGGCGCCATCCTCTGGCTCTGGGTCTCGGTCACGCCCTTCGCTCCGTTCTTCCAGGTGCTGCTCCAGTCGATCACGGTGACGATCATGCTCGCGGGCGTGGTCTACTCCACCGCCGCGGTCCGCCTCAGCAAGCAGCCGCGGTTCTGAGCGGGGATCCGGCGGACCGCACCGCCGACCCCGCCGCACCACCGGTCTCCGCCGACCCCACCGCTCCGGTGGAGGCCGGCGATCCGGCGACCGAAGCGGCGGCGACCCTCCCGCACCGCCGGCACTTCGTCGACCTCTCGCCGCTGCGCGAGTCGCCCGCTTTCGCCCGCCTCTGGCTGGGAGGCGCGATCTCCGGCATCGGCTCGCAGATGACCATCGTCGCGGTCGGCCTGCACATCTTCGACCTGACGCACTCGACGCTGGCCGTCGCCCTCGTGGCGCTGTTCGCTCTCGTTCCGATGATCGTCTTCGGGCTCTACGGCGGCGTGCTGGCCGATGCCTTCGACCGCCGGAAGGTCGCCCTCGTCACCGCGGTCGTCGCCTGGTCGTCGACCGCCGCGCTCGCCCTGCTGGCCTGGATGCACATCCCCGTCGTGTGGCCGCTCTACGTGATCACGACGATCAACGCCGTCGCGGGCGTGATGATCGGCGCGACCCGTCAGGCCATCACGCCGCGGCTGCTCCCGGTGAGGCTACTTCCGGCCGCCAGCGCCCTCGGCGGCATCAGCATGGGCGTGATGGTCACCGTCGGCCCGGCGCTGGCGGGCCTGTTGGTCGCCACCGTCGGCATCCCGTGGACCTACACGGTGGATGCCGTGCTCTTCACCGCGGCGTTCCTCGGCATCTTCACGCTGCCGTCGATCGTGCCGGAGGGTGAGCGCACGGGGGCGGGACTCGCGTCCGTGCTCGAAGGGCTGCGTTTCCTCCGGACGGCCCCGAACCTCAGCATGACGTTCGTGCTCGATGTGATCGCGATGACGTTCGGCCAGCCGCGCGCGCTCTTCCCTGCAGTCGGGGCGCTCCTGATCGGCGGCGGACCGATCACCGTCGGCATCCTCACCGCCGCGGGCGCCGTCGGGACGCTGGCCTCCAGCGTCTTCTCCGGCCGTCTCGGCAGCGTGCGCTGGCAGGGCCGCGCGGTGGAGCGGGCGATCATGGTCTACGGCGCGAGCATCCTGGGCTTCGGGATCGTGCTCGCGGTGGTCGCGTTCACCGGTACGGCCGGTGGCGGGGCGTCCCTGGCGCAGGCGAACCTGCCGGCGCTGCTGGTCGCCACGCTCATGCTCGCCGCTTCCGGCGCCGCCGACAACGTCAGCTCCATCTTCCGGATGACGATCCTTCAGGCGTCCGCTCCGGACGTGATGCGCGGCCGTTTGCAGGGCGTGTTCACGGTCGTGGTCACCGGCGGCCCTCGTCTCGGTGACCTGTACATCGGTGTGCTCGCGCTTACCGGAGCGCTCTGGTTCCCGCCCCTGCTCGGAGGTCTCCTCATCGTGGTGCTCGTCGGCGTGATCGTCCGCGTCCAGCGTTCGTTCCGCCGCTACGACGCGCTCGCCCCCACCCCCTGACTATTCGGCGGGCGGGGATGCGGGTCAGGACTCGCGGATGACCTCGTCGGGGCGCTTGTCGGGGCGGAGCCCCCGCCAGGACGGCTGTCGGAGGCGCCCGGGGCCGGTCCACTCGGCGAACTCGACCTCGCCGACCAGGTCGGGACGCACCCAGTGCGCCCCGCGCGCATCCGCCGACGGCACACCCTCCATCGTCTTGGCCTTCTGCTCCAGCTTTCCGAGCTTCGCGGCGAGGTCGTCGAGCGCGCGGTCGCTGAACCCGGTGCCCACTTTGCCGACGTAGCGGAGCGCGTCCCCGTCCGGGATGCCGAGCAGCAGCGCGCCGATCGTGTCGGCGCGCCGGCCGTTGCCGGGGGTCCAGCCGGCGATGACGACCTCCTGGGCAAGGTGGTGCTTGATCTTGATCCAGGAGCGGGAACGCCGGCCGGTCGCGTACGTGCTGTCCCGCCGCTTCGCCATGACCCCTTCGAGGCCGAGCTGCTTGCTGGAGGCGACCGCGTGCTGCAGGTCACCGTCGAAGGCGGGCGGCACCTGGACCGCGTCGTTCCGCCCGGGCTGCAGCACTTCGAAGAGCAGCTCGCGCCGCTGGTCGTACGGGTCGCGGGTGTGTTTGGTCCCGTCGACCTCGAGCACGTCGAACACCATGTAGTGCGCCGGCGCGCGCTTCAGCGCTGCCTGCACGTCCGCTGGGCGGGTCAGGCCCATGCGGGTCTGCAGGAGCCCGAAGTCCGGTCGGCCCTGCGGGTTGAGCGTCACGATCTCGCCATCCACGACCAGGTCGTGATCGCCGGCGAGGTCGACGAGCTCCGCGAGGTCCGGGTAAGTGACCGTGACGTCGTTCCCGTTGCGGGTGGTGAGTCGCAGCCGTCCGCCGCGTATCTCGGCGACGGCCCGGATGCCGTCCCATTTCATCTCGAAGGCCCACTCGTCCTCGTCCGTGATCTCCGCCTGCGAGCCCAGGGTGGCGAGCATGGGGGAGACGGGCGCGTCCGTGATCGGCGGCCCGGGGGTTCGGGATGCGCGGGCGGCGGGCGCAGACGCAGACGCAGACGCAGACGCAGGCGCGGCGGCCGCAGCAGGCGCGCCAGCATCCTCGTCGCCCTCCGTCTTCATGCGGTGGATGAGCCAGTTCTTCTCATCTCCGCCCCGCGCCGTGCGGATGAGCGCGAACTTCTGCGGCACTCCGCCGAGCCCGCCGTCGGGCTGGCCGTGCAGCGTGGCGATCACTTCGTCGTCGCGCCATTTTTCGAGCTCGTAGTCGCCGTGGTCCCAGATGTCGACGTGCCCGGCGCCGTATTCGCCGTGCGGGATGTCGCCGGCGAAACCGCCGTATTCGAGCGGGTGGTCCTCGGTGTGCACGGCCAGGTGGTTCTGCTTGGTGTCGGTGGGCGTGCCCTTCGGCAGCGCCCAGCTGACCAGGACGCCGTCGTTCTCGAGCCGGAAGTCCCAGTGCAGCCGTCGCGCATGGTGCTCCTGGATGACGAACGAGCGTCCCTCGCGCGCGCTCGGCCGTTCGGCGGGCACCGGCTCGGGAGTCTTCGCAGCGTCCCGCATGGACCGGTACGTGGACAGCCGGTCGGGTTCGGCCGACGGAGTCGCGACCGTTCCGCCGTGACCGGCCGACAGCTCCGCCAGCGGGTCGCCCTGCTCCTTCAGCCGATCCATCACCTCCCGGTAGTCGAGGTGCCGGAGGTCCGCGGATTCGAGCTCCTCCCACGTCCGGGGAGCTGCGACCGTCGGTTCGAAGCGCCCTCGGAGCGAGTACGGCGCGATGGTCGTCTTCGAGCCGTTGTTCTGGCTCCAGTCGACGAGGACCTTGCCTGTCCGCAGCGTCTTCTTCATGTCGCTCACGACGAGGTCGGGATGGTCGGCCTCCAGCGCCCGTGCCAGTTCATGCGCGACGGCTGAGACCCGCTCGCTGGTTTGGGTGCCGTCCAGCGCCGCGTAGAGGTGGATGCCCTTGGAGCCCGAAGTCACCGGCAGTGGATGCAGTCCCATGTCGGTCAGAATGGCTCGCGCCAGCCGGGCGACCTCGGCGCAATCGGTCAGCGCGACGCCCTCGCCGGGGTCGAGGTCGAGCACGAGCCGGTCGGGGTTGCGGCGCTCACCGTCCGGCCCGACGCGCCACTGCGGGACGTGGATCTCCAGTGATGCGATCTGCGCCAGCCAGATCAGCGTCGCCCGGTCGTTGACCAGCGGGTAGCTCTTCGTGCCCGACGAGTGCTCGATCGCGACCTGTCGCACCCAGTCGGGGGTGGAGCGGGGGTCCAGGTCTTTCTGGAAGAACACCTGGGCGGGGTCGTCGGGGGTCCCCACCCCGTGCACCCAGCGCTTGCGGGTGGCGATGCGGTCGCGCACGTGCGGGATCATCGCGTCGGCGACGGCGTTGTAGTAGCCGAAGATGTCGGCTTTGGTCGTCCCGGTCTCCGGGTACATGACCTTGTCGAGGTTGCTCAGCTTGAGGCGGTGGCCGTCGATGTCGACGACCTCGGTGTCCTGGGCGGCCATAGGCACACCGTACGCCAGAGGCGCCGTACCGGTGCATTCCCTGATCACTGCTTGAAAATGCGCTGATCCCCGGACACGATGGACGCATGAGGGCCATATGGACGGGCGCAATCACTTTCGGTCTCGTGAACGTGCCGGTGAAGGTGTACAGCGCGACCGAGGATCACGACGTCTCCTTGCACCAGGTGCACGACGAGGACGGCGGACGCATCCGCTATCAGCGGCGCTGCGAGATCGACGGCAAGGTGATCCCGTACGAGCACATCGCGAAGGCGTACGACGACGGCGAGCGCACGGTCATCCTGACCCCGGAGGACCTCGCGTCGCTCCCGTCGGAGCGCAGCCGCGAGATCGACGTGGTGGAGTTCGTGCCCAACGACCAGCTCGACCCGCTGATGTTCGACCGCAGCTACTACCTGGAGCCCGACTCCAAGTCGTTGAAGGCCTACGCGCTGCTGCGCAAGACGCTGGAGGACGAGGAGCGGACCGCCATCGTGGAGTTCGCCCTCCGTCAGAAGACGCGCCTGGCCGCGCTGCGCGTGCGCGGCAACGTCCTCGTGCTGCAGACGCTGCTCTGGCACGACGAGATCCGCGCCGCCGAGTTCCCGTCGCTCGACCAGACCCCGCGCATCACCGACCGGGAGTTGCAGCTCTCGAGCGCACTCATGGAGAGCTTCGCCGGAGACTTCGAACCCGAGAAGTTCACCGACGAGTACCAGGAGGAGCTGCGCAAGCTCATCGACGCGAAGCTGGAGCAGGGCGAGAGCGTCGACACGGCGGCCACCTTCGGCGAGGAGGAGGAGAAGAAGGGCGGCGGCGAGGTGATCGACCTGATGGAGGCCCTCCAACGCAGCGTCGAGCGCAGCCGGTCGTCGAAGTCCTCGTCCTCGAAGACCGCCGAGAAGGCACCGGCGAAGAAGGCCACCACGAAGAAGACACCGGCAGCGAAGGCACCCGCAGCGAAGGCACCGGCCAAGAAGTCTGCGAAGAAGCCCGCGTGACGCGCCTGAAGCGCAGCAACCCGTCCGGCCCGGGCTACCACCGGACCATGACCGACAAGGGCCCCGTTTACGAAGACGAGGCGGGCAACCGGATCGTCGACGAACGCGAGTTGGAACGCATCCGCTCGCTCGTGCTCCCGCCGGCCTGGCAGGACGTCTGGATCTCGCCCGATGCCCGCGGGCACATCCAGGCCGTCGGCACCGACCAGGCCGGGCGCCGCCAGTACCGCTATCACGACTCCTGGAGGCTGAACCAGGATCGCCTCAAATTCGAGCGCGCCGCCCAGCTCGCCGAGACGCTGCCCTCCGCCCGCCGCAAGGTGACCATGGACCTGCGCGACGAGGGCTTCAGCCGGGACCGCATCCTCGCCGCGGCCTTCCGCATCATCGACCTGGGCAGTGTCCGGATCGGCAGCGAGGAGTACCTGCACGCGAACGGCAGCCGCGGGCTCACCACGCTGCTGTGCCGGCACGCGAACATCGACGGCGATGACATCACGCTGACCTTCCCGGCCAAGTCGGCTCAGAAGTGGACGAGCACCATCACCGATACCGACCTCGCCGAACTGCTGCGGCAGGTCCAGGCGTTGCGTGGCCAGCGGTCGCGGCTGCTGTCATGGAAGGAGGGTACGTGGCACACCATCCGTCCCGCCTCCCTCAACGAGTACATCCGCCGGCAGACGCGCGGCGAGTTCACGGCGAAGGACTTCCGGACGCTGCACGGCACCATCGTCGCGGCGGAGGCGCTCGCCGCCCTCGGCGTCGCGGGCACCGATTCGCAGCGCAAGAAGCGGGTCAGCGCCGCTGTCAACGAGGCGGCCTCTGCGCTGGGCAACACGCCGACGATCGCACGGAACAGCTACATCGACCCGCGCATCTTCGACCGCTACCGGAACGGCGAGGTCATCGAGACCGGCCGCGTCCCGGAGGCGGCCCTCCTCGATCTCCTCTCGAACGACTAGCCGCCGTCAGCGGGTCGGGGACTGGGCCGGGGTCTCGGAGGAGAGCGGGGCGGCGATGTCCTCCAGGGACTTCCCCTCGGCGTCGATGCCCAGGAAGAGCTCCACCAGGCCCGCGGCGATCATGAGGCCGGCGCCGATGTAGTAGCCGATCGCGACCGCGTGGCTGCCGTCCTCGATCAGGTGCCCGAACAGGATCGGCCCGATGATGCCGCCGATGGCGGTGCCGATCGCATAGAAGAACGCGATAGACATGGCGCGGGTCTCCATCGGGAAGATCTCACTGACCGTCAGGTACGCGCTGCTCGCGCCCGCCGAGGCGAAGAAGAACACGACCATCCAGCACGCCGTCAGCCAGAAGGCGTCGAGAAGCCCAGCGTCGAACATGATCGCGGTCCCGACCAGGAGCACGCCGCTGCCCACGTACGACAGCGTGATCATGAAGCGACGACCGACCGTATCGAACAGGCGGCCGAGCAGCAGCGGGCCGAGGAAGTTACCCACGGCGATAGGGACGAGCGCCCACGGGGCGACATCGTCCGGCACGTGCAGCAGCTTCGTCAGCACCAGCGAGTAGGTGAAGAAGACGGCGTTGTAGAGGAACGCCTGGCCGATGAAGAGGGAGAGCCCGAGCACGAAGCGCTTCGGGTACCGCGTGACGGCGGTGCGGACGATCTCCCCGAAGCCGGTCGACCGGCGCTGGTGGATGGTGATGCCCTTGTCATCCGGCACGTCCGCCAGGTGCTCGTGGGTCTCGTCCTCGATGTCGTGCTCGATCTTCCCGACGAGTGTCTCCGCTTCCTCGTCGTGGCCGTGGATGAACATCCAGCGCGGCGACTCGGGCACACTGCGGCGGACGAGCAGGATGACGAGCCCCAGCACGGCGCCGAGGCCGAACGCGATGCGCCAACCGATGTTGGCCGGGAAGATCGCGGTGTTCAGCAGGAAGACGGTCAGCACCGCCCCGAAGGCGGTCCCGAGCCAGTAGGAGCCGTTGATGGCCAGGTCGACGAGTCCGCGCCGGCGGGCCGGGATGAGCTCGTCGATCGCCGAGTTGATGGCCGCGTACTCACCGCCGATGCCCGCGCCGGTGAAGAACCGGAACAGGAAGAACATCCACGGCGTGAAAGAGAAGGCGGTCAGGACCGTGGCCAGCAGGTAGAGGCCGAGGGTCAGGATGAACAGCTTCTTGCGGCCGAACCGGTCGGTCAGATAGCCGAACACCAGGGAGCCGGTACACGCGCCGGCCACATAGATGGCGGCGGCGAGACCGACTTGGGCGGTGGTCAGCCCGAGGCCGCTGTCCGGCTCGGTCAGCCGGCTTCCGATGGCACCGACGATGGTCACCTCGAGTCCGTCGAGGATCCACACCGTGCCCAGTCCGACGACGACGAGCCAGTGGAACTTCGACCAGGGGAGGCGGTCCATCCGCGCGGGGATGGTGGTGCGGATCGTCTTCAGCGACGCCGCGCCCTTTTCTGAGGAGGTCTGCGCACTCACCCGAACGAATGTAGGGGCCCTGTGCGTCCCCCGTCAGAGCCTTGACAAACGACTCACTGTGCGCATTGACCAGCGAGTAGCTTACGTAATGCGCAACTGTCAACCCCTTGTTGGCGGGAGGGGTGCATTGCTTATCGTTGCTAATGACTTCATACCCTGAACACGGGTGTGGAGACGCCCGAACTGAGAGCACCAAACGATGGCTGCCCGCGAGCAATGGGCTGAATGGGATGACACGATGACGACTCTCGAAGTGACCAGTGACCCGGTCCGCGACTATCTCAACGCGATCGGCCGGACTCGTCTGTTGACGGCCGACGAAGAGGTGATGCTCGCCAAGCGAATCGAGGTGGGTGTGCTCGCCGGAGAGCGCCTCGCCGTCCGCCCAGGACTCACCCCGCGCGAGAAGCGCGAACTCCAGTACCTCGCCGACGATGGCAAGCGTGCCTTCGAGCGGTTCATCGAGGCGAACCTCCGACTGGTGGTCAGCATCGCCAAGCGTTACGCCGGCCGCGGCCTCCCCGTCATGGACCTGATCCAGGAGGGCAACCTCGGCCTGGTGCGTGCGGTCGAGAAGTTCGACTACCGCACCGGCAACAAGTTCTCCACGTACGCGACCTGGTGGATCCGCCAGTCGATCCTGCGCGGCATCGCCGACACGGCCCGCCTGATCCGCATCCCGGTCCACACCGTGGAGAAGATCGACAAGCTTGACCGCATCCGCCGCGACCTCGGTGGCGAGCTGGGCCGCACGCCCACGCTGGAGGAGATGGCGGAGGCGTCGAACCTGCTCCCGGCCGAGGTGCACAAGCTGCAGATGAGCGACTCCGAAACCGTGTCCCTGGCCGTGCCCGTCGGTGAGAACGAGGGTGCCGAGCTGGGCGACCTGATCGAGGACGACGACTTCCCGGGCCCCCCGGAGGCTGTGGAGATGGAGTTCCGTCACCGCGACCTCGAGGAGCGCCTCCGTGAGCTCCCGCCGCGCGACGCCAAGGTGGTGCGGATGCGCTTCGGGCTCGACGGACAGAAGCCGATGACGCTGGATGAGGTCGGCGAGGTGTACGGGATCACGCGCGAGCGCGTCCGTCAGCTCGAGACCCGCAGTCTGAAGCGCCTGCGCAGCCCGGAGCTGCTCGAGTACCTGCGTTAGCCCGTCCCAGACAGTCTCGCAGGCTGTGAGTTATCCCAACACGCGTAAGGTCGACGCTCTCCTTCCGTCTTGTTCATTGAGGGGGATCCTCCCTCTCAGTGAACGAAAGGGAGAGCATGAATCTGCGAAGAAGTGGATCTCGTCGTCACCTCCGTGCGTGGAGCGCCGTCCTGCCCGTGGTCGTCGCGGGCCTCGTCCTCGGCACGTCGGGCCCACCTGCGTCAGCTGCGCCGGCGTCCGGCGACTCGGCGCATCGGCAGACCAACCTCGCGCTCGGCGGGAAGGCGACGCAGTCGTCCACCTGGGGTGGCCTGCCCACGGCCACCGCCGACAAGGCGATCGACGGGAATCTCGATGGCGTGTTTTCCAACGGCTCCGTCACGCACACCGGCCTGGAGGCCAACCCGTGGTGGCAGGTCGACCTCGGGGCGTCGTACGCGATCTCGGACATCGAGGTATATAACCGCAGCGACTGCTGCCAGGAGAGGCTCGACGGCGCACAGATCGTGATCTCGAACACGCCGTTCGATACGTCGCTCAGCCCTGCGGAACGGGCGAAACGACCCGGTGTCACGACGCTGTCTCCTCTGTCTTCCGGCGCCTCCGCGCGGTATCAGAAGGTCGACCGGGCTGGTCGCTATGTGATGATTCAGGCCGAGGGGTGGCGGCTCTTCTCACTGGCCGAGGTGCGCGTGCTTGGCACGGCGTCGCTTCCCTCCCAGCTCGAGCTCAGATGGGATGGTAACTGGCCGCTCGACGTCGACTGCGCCCCGCCGGGAGAAGAACACATCGCCGTGGCCCCGACCTTCACGCGCTGCTGGGGACCCCCGTCGTTCGCGGTGGTGCCGAACGCTGACGGTACTGTCAAGCTCAAGTCGCCGAACGTCGGGAAGTTCGTCCGCTACGCGCCGGGCGAGAGATACCCGTTCCAGGTCGACGGAGACGGTGACTCCCGCGATTCTCGGCAGAGCTTCCTGATCACGACGCGAGAAGACGGCCGGGTGGCGATTCGAAACGCCGATCGTACGTCGTGGCGGGTCACGGACACGTTCGAGGTCGTGACGGCTCCGGATCCGGATTGGGACTTCGATTCGACGTCGATGCGCTGGGGGCTCTTCACGGTGATCGCCCAATAGGCGACGGAGGCGTCCCACGCGGTGTTCCGCACCTGGGGGGCGCCTCTGCGGCGGCTCCGCGAACGGGACAGCCCGATTACTTACCGGGAGGGGCGTCCGCGTCGACCTCGTCAGCGCCGAGCGCGCCGATCTCCTCGGTCAGCTGCAGCCCTTGCGCGCTGTTCGACGACAGCGTCAGCTGCTCGAGCCAGGTCTTGTTGATGCGGGGGCCGCGGCCTCCGCTGTAACGGAAGAGCAGAGGGATGGCCGGGTCGATCCAGATCGCGCTGCGCCCGTCCCCGACGCTCTGCTCGTCGCGCCAGGAGAAGAAGAAACCTTCTTTGCGGCGGAGCTTCAGCCCGATCACGATCTGCAGGTGCGCCAGGACGCGGTCCTCGAAACCGATCTCGGTGGTCCCGCCGTAG
>Ga0256888_1000228_pt1 | contig 12250 bp, 3 predicted proteins | sample MC6MC0511MT_FD_186347 | JGI IMG/M metagenome (GOLD analysis project Ga0256888, IMG submission 186347) | Metatranscriptome of enriched soil aggregate microbial communities from Iowa State University, Ames, United States - MC6-MC0511-MT... | ecosystem: Environmental > Terrestrial > Soil >... | reverse complement strand
GGTTAAGATGGCCGCCTTCCAAGCGGTTGATCGGGGTTCGATTCCCCGACGGCGCACTGCTTTTTTTAGTCCTACCCGTTAAACTGTCCCCCCTGCTGAAAGAAAGAGAGCCGCGAAAAGAGAGCCGCGAGGGCTGAGATGAGAAATTGACGACATCGCAGCTCTTCTGAAGGGGACGGAATCGCTGCGCGTCGTCGGCTGCTCCAGCGGGCGTTGTTAAACGAGCGCGTTACGTAGGAGAATAATCGCTTGACTTTACTTGACAGCACGCTGTCGAACACACGAGCCGAAATCCGGCAGCATCGTGAACGCTGCGTTTACAGAGCAGCTGTGCGAATTCGTGAAATCGGCGAAAATTCAAAGCGTGCGCTTGGCATGGTTCAAGTTGAACAATGTGATTCAAAAATGCGTGCTACCGCGCGAGTGATGCTTCATTCGATTTCGATGCTGGCCTCCGCGCTGCGTCCTGCGCCACTGGTGTGCTCCAGAGCGGCGGCCGCATCCTGACCGCCCTCCGACACGCGGTCGAACTCGCGAATTTCCGGTTCCCGCTCCCGAACGAACGTGATGGTTTCCTTGAGCCACTCGAATCCGTGGTACACTGCGATGTTCGCGAACACGCGCATCTGCGCGTCGAACTGCTGCGGGCTGACGGTGTTGACGAAGTGGCCGCTGCAGGGGCAGAAGCGCTGCATGTTGGACTGCTTCACCTTGCCGCAGGTGGCGCACTGAAGGTCCTGCACCTGGTACGCAACGGCGCGACGCTGCACGTACTCCACGAGCATCCACTCAACCACGCCCAGGTCGTAGGGCTGCGCGCACACCGGGCAGCGCCAGTGGTGGAAGGTCAGCTCCGGGTCGCGGCACAGGTCCAGGTCGCGGCACTGGTTGCAGTACGAGCAGATCACGTCAGGCAACACGAACGTCAGGCAGGGCGGAACGAACGTCGCCTCGGGGCTAAAGGACTTCACGCCCACCAGCTTCAGCAGGGACTCGCGCAGCACGCGCGTGGGAGTCGACAGCGACATGTCCAGCGAGAGAACTTTGCACACGGACTTGACGAACTCCAGCGCCGGGTTGTGCAGCGGCAGGTAGCTGCCAGCCAGCACGGGGAACTGGATGGCCGCGTCGCTGGAGCCGGCGCGCTCGTTGCCGCGCAGCTGCGCCTTGATGCGCGCCACGTGCTCGAACAGTTCGCGCGAGAACTCGCCCTTGATGTAGTCGGCCACCTCGGCCACCACTGCGGCGTCCTCCTGCTCGGCCGTCTGGCCCAGCGTGGCCAGGTGCTGCGAGGCGCTGAAGTCTGCTTGCTCGGCGCGGCGTTGCGCCAGCAGGGCTGCGTGGCTCTCCAGCTGTTCCAGGCGCACCTTGTAGGGGTGCACGAGGAACTTGGCCACGCTGACCACGAAGGCGTCCTGGGTCTCGCGCGGAAGGTAGTCGGCGAGGTTCCAGTGCGAGTGCACGGCCACGCGCACCGTGCGACCGCTGCTGAGCGTCACCGTGAGCTTGCCGTCAGAGGAGCCCGCGCCGTCCCCCGCGCCATCCTCCTCGTCGTCCTGTCCGTCCGCAAGGATGCCGCCATAGTTCGCCGCGTCCATGAACGCCAGGCACTCCCACAGCCGCGCGGGCTCCAGGGTCAGCATCTGGAACAACGCGTTCTTCTGCACGCTGTCGAGGATGAACTTGGTGTAGGCCAGGGCGTGAGGGATGCTGCTCTTGTTCGTGGACAAGATGAGCTTGGACTGATTGGCGAAGACGATCGTGCTGCCCAGCTTGCGGAACTTGGCCAGCAGCTGCTGCAGAATCTTCTTCATCAGCTGGTGCGTGAAGCGGTGCAGGGCACCGTCGTACAGCTTGCTGGAGGACGAGCTGAGCCAGCGGTAGAAGTGGCGCAGGAGCATGTCGGCGTCCTCATTCTGGTTGTGCAAAGTGTCGCTCAGCCAGTTGCTCACGCAATTCTTCAGCACGCGGAACGCGTCGCGGCACGCACCACTGCTCTCCTGCAACGAGCGGAGCGCGAGCTGTCCGAGCTCGGCGGGTGCCGCACTCGCTGCTGCCGCTGATGCCACCGCGACTCCCCCCGCGCTGCCCTCGATCTCCTCGATGAGGCTCTGCTGCACGACGGCGTTGACAGCCAACTGTCCAATGTCGATCTCCATGCACACCTTCCTGTACACCCCCTCGTGCGACCACTCGGGGTTCACGTGCTCGTCGCTGAAGTAGTTGGGTTCTTCCTCGAACCCGCCCAGGTCCGGACGGGGGCCATTGCTGAGCCAGAGCAGGTGGCCCGAGTGCTTGAGCGCGCGGGCATAGAAGAGGTCCGCGATGAACGCGGGGTAGTCGCTCTCGATGTTGCCGATGGGCACGTGGGCGTAGCGGCAGAAATGCAGCTGCTCGTGCCACCACTGCGGGTGCGCCACGTAGCGCTCGATCATTTTCTTCACCGAGGCGGAGTACCAGTTCAGCGCGGGGTAGGTGTTGTCCGCCAGGTGCGCCGGAAGCTGCACCACGGGGAACTCGCTGCGCAGGATGGGGAGGTGCGCGTAGAGCGACGACACTGACAAGCCGCCGACCTGGCTCAGCACGACCGTCGCGGCGCTCGTCTCATCCTTGTAGCTGCGCAGAAGATTGTTCACCAGCGCGAAGCCGGCGTCGAGGTCCTTCACCTGGTGGCTGCGGAAGGTGGCGTGCGGTGACGGCGTCAGCACGTCGCTCACCCCGGCGCCCACGCGCGGCGCATGCTCGCTGCCATCCTCCTGCGCTGGCACTCCCAACGTCACTTCCCGCGCCGCGTCGACGCAGCTGCGCAGCATCTCCTTGGTCTTGGGCTTCTCGAGCTCGCCGCGGAAGGGGTTGACGCTGATCAATTGCACCTCGCCCTTGGTCTCATCGAACAGGCCGAACACGCCGCGCCCGTCACCGGCGTGGGAATGGTACAGGAACAGGCGGCGCAGCGGCTGCGTGGGGTTGCTCAGGTAGGCGCACTCGGCTGTCGTCTTGTACTGTAGGTCTGGCAAGTTGTACTCCGGCTGCACCTCCTTCGCCGTCTTGTTGTCCAGCTTGCACACGCAGCCGACCTCCATGATGAACTTGAACAGAAGCGGCAGCTGCGTCTCGTACACGCCCTCGATCTCGACGCGGCTGGACAGCTGCGCAGTGAACTCCTTCTCGCTCGCGCGCCACTCGCTCTCATCCATGCTCAGCTCGTACAAATGCAGGCAAGGCCGGCTGCGCGGGAGGGTGCGCTGGACCTTCTTGCCGGAATCGGGCAGCTCACGCTGGGAGTTGACGTAGATCACACGGGGCACACGCACGCGCATCTGGCGCAGCGCGCCGGAGTCCAGCAGCACCCACACGCGGAACAGACCCGGGGACGTCTCGTCCTCAACCAGTTGCACGATCTGCCAGTAGGATGCGCGGACCGCAAGAGCAGTCTTGCGCAGGAAACCAGTCAAGCCGTCGCGACCGAGCTTCAGGGATTGATCGGCGGCGCCGCGCGCGCCGGTCTGCAGACGCGTCTCGACGGCACGATCGGCCTTCCGCGCGGCGCGAAGCTTCGCCCACTTGGCAGAATGGTAGCGCACCCATCCAGCGAAGTCCTCGGTTTCGCTCGGCTCCGCCTCCACCGGCGCCATGGTAGCATCGTCGCTGCTCGCCGCGGCGGAGGCGTCGAATCGCGCACCGAGCGAGCCCATCGCACGGCTGCCTGCAGCTGCAGCGGGATCACGCGGCGGCCTGCGCGCCTTCGAAGGTGACAGCTGTGAGGGCGACAGCACGGCGAGGTCGAGCGCCTTGTCGACCAGCGAGGTGGCGCGCTCGTCCTCCAGGTCGAGCCCATCCATCAGCGGAACGACCGGCGCCTCATCGTCGCTATCGGCCTGGCCCTCGTCGGCACTGTCGAGCACGATGCGATCACGCCGCTTGCGGGATCCCGGAGAGCCACTGCTGTCCGAGCTTGCATCGGCATCCTCGCCTTCGGCAGGGAGCAGGCCAGTTCCAGGCGCCGACGAGCCAGCCTGATCGCTGACGCGGTGCTTGCTGCGCTTGCTCGCCGACAATTGCGGCACCTCTGCACTCGCTGCTGCAGCGGCCTGCTCCTTGAATTCCTCCTCCACGATGCCGAGCCCCTTGGCCTGCTCCACGTTCGACGCTGCGAAGCGCTTGACGCGCACCAGTCGCTGCTTGAGCGGGTTGGTGAACATGTCGCCCGCTCCCTTCTGCGAGGAGGCAATATCCTCCATGTCCGCTCCCGGCCTGGTGTTGACAAAGAAGCTGCTGATGCTCGTCTGCTTGTGCGTGTCATCGCGTTCCTTGATCTTCTTCCTGAGCCAATCGGGGTGTTCCACTCGGGGGACGGGATTGGGCACCTTTTGGAACGCGGCGGGGATGGTGATGATTTTCTGGATCGCCGACTTGAGGCGACCGATGTAGTAGTCCCAGTCGATGAGCTTCTTCACGTCGAAGTCGGAGAGACCCGGGTCCTTCAGCCACTTGCGCAGGTAGGACTTCATGATGGCCGGCTCGGCGGAGAAGATGGCCACGGGCACGGCGCGCTCGGACGTCGGAGCGCCCAGAGGCTTCTTGGTGATGATGAAACGACAGTTGAGTCCCTTGTCCTTGATCATTTCATCTCCCAGGAACTCTCCCAGTCGCTTCGCCGTGCTGATGCTCGTGCTCTTCCTATCCCCGTACTCCGAAAGCGCCTCCACCATGTTTTTGTTCTCGCTGATGAGGTCGAACACGTCTTCGTCCTCCAGGTCCTCTCCGCCGTTCTCGCACACGTCCAACCAGTGGTTCGCCGTGGAGCCCACGCTGTCGTAGCATTCCACCAGCGTCTTGCCGTCGAGGAACTTGGCGAACACCTCTTCTTGGAACACCTTGATCAGCTTCAACTCGCCGCGACGCTTGATTTCGAAACCCTTCAGCTCCTTCAACGCGCCCTTCTCGCTGAACACGGCGTAGCGCTTCTTGATGCCCTTTCCCTCATCCTTGGACGCCGGCAGGATCATGGCGCCGTAGGGTCCGTCGACCTCGAAGAAGATGCCGCACTCCTTGCTGATGGCGTAGGTGCCATCGGGCTGGCGCGTTTGGTAGCGATCGTTGGTGTAGTTGTCGTGGACGCCGATGTTGAGCATGCTGCAGGGATAGGAGATCTCGAGCGCCGTCAGCGGCTTGCCCTCCGCCGTAGTCTTGCCAGGCTTCAGCTTCAGCTGGAACGACTCGGGGAACGTAGAGGGAAGCATGCACCAGATTCCATCCGTATCCAGCTCGAGCGGTCGTCCGATCTCCTCGACAAGAATGCGCGCGTCCTTGATGATGTTGGCGCCGGTCTGGGTGACGACGCCGGCCATCTCGATGGAGTGCCATCGGGCACCGCGGCGCATCACGTATCCGTAGAAGCTATTCAAGATACACTTGTGCGCAAGCTGAAGCGACTCGTACAGCAGCACTTCGTCCGAGGCCTTGACTTTGTCCAGTTCGTTCTTGGCGTCACGGTATTTCTTCTGCGCGTCCTTTCCCAGCGCCTTGTAGACGTAGCGACGGTCGCGGAAGTTGCGCACGGTGTCGACGTAGAAGGGGTTCTCGCGCTGGCAAATGCACGCGAGGCGCTCCTCCACGTCCTCGCGCACGTGGCCCTTGTAGACCGTCGAGGAGTATTTCTTGACGCGCGCGATGATGCGCTTGGCCTGCAGCTCGCGCGGCAGCTCCTCGAACGAGGCGACGGGTTTGCGCAGCGCCATCGAGTCCGCGTCCTGCTTGAAGCTCTCCTCCTTCAGCTGCGCCATGATGGTCTGCACCTCAGCGTTGGTGGCGGGGTAGTAGCGCCCGCGCCACGACCATCGCATCCACTTCTGGCACTTTGCGCCGGGGCGGTTGAAGTCGCACGCGGCGCACACGGCCTCGTCGACGATGGCCATGGGCTGCAGACGGTTGGTGAGAATGATGTTCGGGTACATCGCTCCGACGTCCAAATGGTAGATGCGCGGGTTGACCTCGATGTTGGGGTGCTCGCGCAAGTGGCGCAACTTTGCTTCAATCGCCGCTTTGACCTGGGCCAGCGACTCGGGCTCCACATCCTCCATGCTGAGCTTGCCCTCGACCACGATGGCGAACTCCAGGGTGCGGTCGAGGTTGGCCATGAGCTCGTCGAGCCTGCGCGGCACCAGCTTGAACTTGGTCGGCAGGTTCGATCGGAACACGCCCGATTCGAGCGCCTCGACGTGCCCGCCGATGTAGGTCTCGCTCTCGAGCAAGTGGCCCTTGTGGAAGGACAACGGCTCGGAGCGCTCCTTGTTTGGGCACACGATGCGCTTGTTGAATGCCTCGACCATGAGCAGCGCCTCGCACAGCGTGCCACTGCCCTTGCGCAGCACGTCCGACACCGGGAGCGGGATGATCGACGACAGGGAGAACACGAACATGTGCACGTACGTCGTGTACAGGTAGTAGGTCGCCACGGCATCGGAGACGGAGTAGGCGGCAAGGTCCTGCGGCCGGTCGCGCGCATAGGGCAACATGGACTCAGGGTCGAGCTCCACGGGCTCGTACTTGAGCTTGTTCTTCGTCACGGCCTTCAGGCCCTGGGAACCCTGCGGCAAGTAAGAGTCGCGCTTCACCCAGCAGAACGCGTCCAGGTGGAGGCTGAAGCGTCCCATGTACTCTCCGCTCTGCTCCCACACTCCGATGCGCTTGCGCATGTCGATGTTGTGCACCTCGCAGCGCTTGGCCAGGAAGGGCCAATCGAAGAAGTCACCGTTGTACGTGACGTACAGCAGGGGTTTCTCCTGCTCAATGTGCTGCAACCATCGCTCCAACGTGGCCTTCTCGTCGGGCTCGTTGAACACGGTGAACAAACCCTCGTACTCCGGCTTGGGCGTGTACTCAAAGTCTGCGATGTCTTCGCTCACGATGGCGCGGTTGACGATCAGATACCCCGCGCCCTCGAGCATGTAGCTGATCATCATCACGTTGTCGCTGGCAGCGTTGGGGAACTTGAGCGGCGGCTTCGTCGTCTCGATATCGAAGGCCATCTTCTTCAAGGGGGCCGCATCCTTCTTGTCGGCGCGGCGCAGCAGAGTGCTGTGGTGGCGGCCGTGCTCGGGCGTCACGTCGTACCAGCAGCCGCAGCGGATATCGCTGTCGATGGCCACGCGCGTCACGTAAGTCACGTCGTACTCACGCATGTCGATCACGGCGGACATGCACTGGTCGCGCTTCTTCTGCGTGCCCGCGCGCCCGCCGCGCATGCCACCAGCTGCAGCAGCGCCCTCAGACTCCAGCGCCACCTGCCTCCCGCTGGAGGCCATGTCGTCGTCCATGCCCGTGGCCTGCTTTTGCTTGTGCGCCTCCCTGTTCTTCTCGACCAGCCTGGAGAGCCTGTTGCGCACGAGGACCTGGTCGTCGACGTTTTTGAAGTACAGCTTCATGTACACGCGCTCCAGTCCTGCCAAGTGATTAGGCAGCTCAAGGTCCTCGCGCGCGTAGTGCTCGATCTTGACGATTTGGTCATCGTACTCGCCGAGCAGGTACTGCTCCACCTCGCCGAACACGGTGCTGTTGCCATTGACATGCAGCAGGAAGTAGGGCTGGAAAAGGTGAGACGCTTTAAACGTCGATCCATCCTCCTCGACGAAGTACAAGTCCAGACACGACTCCTCTTTGGTGGAGTCAGCCGAGCGCCCGTCCAGCACCTTGATCGAGCTCTGACGCATGTTGTACAGGTAGGCCGTACGCGTGTGCGTGGTCTCGCGCGCGAAGCCAAATGCGACATCGAGCTCCTCGTCCTGCTCCGCTTCGAGCTGGCGCTGCTCCTCGCGCTTGCGCGCCTCGTAAGAGCTGGCAGAGGGGCCCGCGGTCGTCGCGACCAGGTTGGAGGGACGCCCACGCTGTGGGCCGCCGCTCTGCTGGCCCACCTTCTTCGTCTCCTTGAAGCGGCCAGCCATGGCGCCACGCAGCAGCGAGCGCAGGGAGTGCGAGGAGAGACTGCTGTGGACGAAAGGAGAAAGAGGCGGCGCTGGAGTAGACGAGGTAGCGTTGTGGACGTGAGATGACTGGTGTGCGGCAACTTTCCTGCCGCTGCACTGATGTCGGGCTGGCGCACTCAAGTTCGAGCAGCAGCCCGCCGATGTGACAGCGGGCAGGCAGGCAGCGGACGGCCTTCTGCCACTTGCTGTGGACTATCCGCGCGATTGTTCCCTGTGATCTCTATGCTTTCTCTCTCCTGCCTGTCCTGTCCCACTGTTCCCTCTGCAGTCCTGCTGTCCTGTGGGGTCGCGCGGGCGGGAAAAACCAAACGCGGGTCTCCGCCTAACGGACCGAAGAAGCCGCAGGCACCGGCACACACAGCAACAGCATGAGTCTGTGGTCGCAACCACCGCGCACTGGACTATGGTCCTCACCCGGCGACGCGGGCAGGGGCGACGAGTCCCTCTGGACGCAGCTCAGCGAGGAGCCGGCCGCCCCCGCGCCGCCCTCCAAGTCGGCCTGGCCGCCCCAGTTCAACCCGCTCCGTCGCGCGCACGTGCTGCAGGCGGAAGAGGCGGCAGCGAGGGAGAGGGAGAGACGAAGGCAGGCTGAAGCAGCTGCAGCCAGCGCGCATGTGGTGGCGGCGTATTCGATCCCCGCCACTGCTGCACCCGCTCCCTCGACAACGAGCCTGTTTCGCCTGCAAGGCGCCTCGGCAGCGGGCGCGATCGTGGCGGCGCATTGGCAGCAGCACCGCGACGCTCAGCAGCAGCAACAGCCAGTCGACGTATTTTCGCGCCTGCTCGCTGTGGTGGACGCTGAGGCTGAAGCAGCGGCGGAGCGGAGCGTCACCACAGCTTCGTCGCCCCTGAGCCAATCCTCCGCCACGCCGTCACCACCGCCCCGGCGGACGCCATCAACAACTTCAGCGAGTGAGCGTTCGCCCGCGACGCTTGAGCGACCTGCGGCAGCACCGAGTGCCTCTGCGCCCGCCGCTGCCCCAGCTCGGCCTCCAGCAGTTTCGTATCATGGCGCCAGGGCGTTGGACTCTCCGTTCAGCGGCTCGAGCAGAAGCTTCGACTCCTCGCGCTCCTCCGTCTCCAAAGCCGTTCCGACGCAGCAGGATCTCGACGAACTCGCGAGGCAGATTGAGTTCATCGATAGACAGCTGCGCGGGGAAGCGCCGCTGATGGATTCACCGCGGGCGGCGACGAAGGGGCTACAGTCGCCTGGCCTGCAGAAGCGTGAACAGCAGTTCCGACCAGCCACAGCACCGGCCGATGAGGTGCGCTCCCCCACCACTCCCCTTCATACTCGCACGCCGCGCTCTCAGCGCGACTATCTCTCGGCGAACGAGCGCCGGGTGCTGGATCAGTACAAGCGTGAGCAAGCCTGGCTTGAGGCGCACCCGGACACCGTATCCGCGTCGCATCCTTCGGCGCTGTTCGACGCCGCAGCAGCTTCAGCGTTCTCGTCCAGCCCCTCGCCATACACGCTCGACGCGACCAAGCTGGACGACTCTGTGCCGTCGACCATTACCGAGGAGTCGCAGTCTCACGAGGTGAACAGCAGCATCGATGCGGCTAATCGAAGCGTCGACCAGCAACAGCAGGAGGATGAAAGGGAGCAGAGAGTAGTAGATACGTCGTTGTACGCACCTGCAACAGCATCCGGTGCAGATGCGGCCCCTTCAGCCTCTGCGGATGCTACGAGCGCGCCCTTCGACGTCGACATCGCTCTGGCGCACCTGCCGCCGAACCCGCCCGCCGCGGCAACAGCGGCCACGGGCAGCTTGTCCTCGCTGATGCACATGTCCGATCTGGCCTACCCCGAGCTCCTGATGCAGGGCTACTCGTCCTCCCGCGCGCTGCCGACCTCGTCGCCGTGGAAGGCCAAGCCGATCCCGAACCCGCTCGCCCCACCGCCCGCCACTGTACCGTCTGCGAGCGCATGGATGGAGCAACAGCGTCAGCGCCAGCGCGAAAGAGAGATCGAAGCGCGCGACAAGGAGCTGCACGCTTCGATGCGCGCGCGCCTGCACGACGGGTTCGTTCGGATTCTTGGCACGGATGTCACGCCCTCTTCTCCCTGCGCTCCTCCCACTGCCACCGCCCCTGGCGATCCGAACGCGAACTTGCTCGAGTCGCTCTGGGCTGCAGAAGCGGAGTTTGAGCGCATGATGGCGGAGGAGCTGCCGGAAGTCCAGATCAACCGACCCGCGCGCCAAGCTGCGAGGGCACCAACGCAGCCGATGCAGGCGATGTCGCCTCCACGCACTCCGAAGTCGCGTGCGAACGAGTGGGAGTCACGCGGCGAGGTGCCGCATATCACTGCTGCCAGCCCAGCTGCAGTGAAGCCTTTCGCCAACTCTCCGCGCAGTTCCCCTCTGTGTCGCAGTCAGCATTCTGGTACCGGTGTGCTTCCTCGCAACTCGTCTGCTCCAGCCCCCTCAGTTGCCTTCCGCCCCGGCGCGCTGTTCGATCCCCGCGACGAAGTGAAGACCGCGTACCTCGACATGCCCCTGGAGCACGTCACCAGGCCGGACCTAGGCGGCCGGGGGATGCAACGCGCACTCGAGGAGGAGCTGGAGGCGCACCAGCGCTTTCTGCACGTCGCCGATTTGGACGCACACAGCGCGGAAGAGGCGAAAGCTATCGCGGCTGCTGCTGCTGCTGTCGCCTCCGCCGAGCTGCACCCTCCCTCCGGAGACGTGCTCTTGGCCGTGGCAGATTTCGACGTACCGCCTGAGCTGGCCGAGCTGCTCGACGTCGACTTGGACGCGCAGGGCAACCTCACGCGCTTCCAACCTGCGTCGGCGGTGGCGGCGACGGCGGGGGACTTTGGACGCCTCGTGCCCATGCGCACCACACGCATTCTCAACAAGCTCGAGCAGCAGCGACCTCCCGCCTCTCCGCAGCAGAAGGACTCGTCTACCCCGCCGCTGCGACACAGCCACTTGCACGCTGGGCCGGACCCCGTTGTGCTGCAGCGACACATTGCTCTCCGCCGCGCCAAGGAGAGCATGCGCGAAATGGACGAGGAACTCGAGGTACGCAGAGCGAGCGACACGCTGGCGCAGGCACAGTAGGGAGGTTTTGTCTCCGCCAGCTGCTTACTTGCTCGCATGCTCCCTCTTTGTGTCTGTGTTCAGCTTCTATCCCAGCGCGCCGCTGCCTTGTCCGCCGAGTATCAGTCGGACACGCGAGCCATCAACGCGTACGAGCAGCGCAGGAAGCAGCGCGAGCAGGTCAGAGCAATGACACACGCAACGGATGTACTGTCGCGAGACGCCATTGCCGCTGGGATTTGTCACTGTGTGGAGCTGATGGTGTTCCTGCTGTCTACCTGCCCTTTCCTCTGTGTGTGCTCAGGATCTTCTGTCGATCCAACTGAGCCGCGCGCAGCAGCTTCAAGTGCAACAGCGGCTGCAGGCGGAGGAGGCGCGCGCCACGCTGCAGCAGATCGACGACATTCTCGACGAACGACAGCAGCAGCAACGTGCGCCGGAACAGGAGCAGCTGCAGCAACCTCGCCAGCAGCAGCATCCGTTCCCCGATACGCGCTCGCCTCCTCTGTCGCCGCATCGCCGCGTGTCGCGCAGTCCCAGTGTGCATCCATCGCCGCGCGGTCCTGCCCGTCATCCCGAGCAGCTCGCGGCGCTCGCTGGTGCAGCCTCCGCGCCGGTCCCTCCGCTCGCCGCATCGTCCTCCGCGTCCGTCGCTGCCCGTCCTTCGCGCATTCCCGTCGCGCAGACGCAGCGCCGCGACACGAGCAAGGCAAAGCCGCGCCCGCCGCCGGTGCGCAAGCAGCGGATGGCCAAGCTGGAATCCGACCTGGACTCCGCGCTCAACCAGGCGCAGAAGCTCATGGCCGGGTTCATGAGCCAGCTTGTGTGATGCTGTCCTCCTTCGCCCGTAATTTTGAGTTGATTCTTTCAAAAGCCCCTCGTGGTGTTGAGCGACCCCGCAATCGCACGCAAGCGAGCACATCAAGCAAGCGCACAGGACAGAGGATGTTTGCAGAATGAAGGTCGAAATGAGCGAAAGGAAGAAGCGGATGATTGTTGGGTGAGATTGGTCAGAAATTTGCTGCCCCGTGTGCTTGCGCGCACAGACAGCAGGGGTTTGGTTGCTAGTTAGTTTTCAATTAGCAATAATGCAGACGTCAGTCGAAACTTCATTGTCTTGCATATAACCCTGACGATGCATGCGAAACGACCTTGAACCCGGGGTTCAAGTGGGTACGCTGGGGTTCCATCGGGCTTCCCGCTACAAGGCGGACTTGC
>Ga0256888_1000227_pt1 | contig 12269 bp, 8 predicted proteins | sample MC6MC0511MT_FD_186347 | JGI IMG/M metagenome (GOLD analysis project Ga0256888, IMG submission 186347) | Metatranscriptome of enriched soil aggregate microbial communities from Iowa State University, Ames, United States - MC6-MC0511-MT... | ecosystem: Environmental > Terrestrial > Soil >... | reverse complement strand
GCTCCCTCGACGCCGCCGGTTATCCCTCCGTCCTGGTCCGCGCATCGGACGACCCGACGCCGTTGCGCTGGCCCACCGCGCCTCCCGAGTCGACCATCGTCGTGCGCAAGCCGAACATCGGCTACGACTTCGGCTCCTGGACCGTCGGACTCGACCGGTTCCCCTCCCTCGCGAAGCGCCGCAATGTCATCCTCGTCAACGACTCGATGGCCGGTCCGTTCGCCCCGCTCGACGAGATGGTGACGTCTCTCGAGTCGACCGGCGCGGATGTGTGGGGCGCGACGAACACCCGTCAGATCGTCCCGCACCTGCAGAGCTACCTGCTGGGCTTCCGCGGCGGGATCCTCGCCGACCCGACGGTCCGCCAGTTCTGGAGGAACGTTCACCACCTCGAAGACAAGGGCCGCATCATCGGGGACTACGAAGTCGGCCTGAGCAACCTGCTGCGGGCCGAGGGCCTCACCACGAGTGCCTGGTTCGCCTCGGAGCGCGTGGTGTCGCCCGCCGACAACCCGGTCGTGAACGGCTGGCGCCGGCTGGTCGACCTCGGCTTCCCGTTCGTCAAGCGCGAGGTCCTCCGCGAGCCCGCGGTCGTGCTCGACGCACGACTCGCCCCCGAAGTCATCCGCGAGCGGTTCGGCGCCGAGGTCGCCGAGTGGCTGTGAGCGGCCAGGAAGGAGAACCCGTGGTCTCGCGTGGAAAGCGGATCCGCCGGAACGTCAGCGCCGTGTTCCAGATCGCCGCGAGCGGGATCGCACCGCACGAACCGATCGTCCCGCCGAAACGGCATCCCGCCGAGCACTCGGCCTGGGTCGACCGCCTCTCGGGCAAGCTGCGCCCGACTCTGCCCGACGCATGGTCCTCGCTCTACGAGTTCCCACCGGCACCTGCCCGGGTCGGCGTGCTGATGCACGTCTACTACACGGACCTGGTCCCCGAACTGTGCGAGCAGCTCGCGAACATCCCGGTGCCGTTCGACCTGATCGTCACGAACGCGAGCGGCGAAGAACTGGAGCTGCCGCTCGACGGCGTACCGCTGGTCGGCCACGTCGCCGTGCTTCCCGTCGCCAATCACGGGCGCGACATCCTCCCCATGGTCGAGGTGGTCAACGCCGGCCTGCTCGATCCGTACGAGCTCGTGCTCAAGATCCACACGAAGAAGAGCACCTGGCGTGCGGAGCACACGGAGCTCTCGGGCACGGGAGACGCCTGGCGCGCCTCCCTCTACTCCACCGTGCTCGGCTCGCCCGAGAACGTGGAGGAGCTGCTCGGCGCGTTCGCGGAGGACCCGAGCGTCGGGATCGTCACCGCCGACGAGGACATCGTCGGCACCGAGTTCTGGGGCGGCGACCTGGTACGCACCCGCGAACTGATGCGGCGGCTTCAGCTGGAGGTCAGCGAGCACGACCTCCGCTTCGCGTCCGGGTCGGTCTACTGGATCCGCGGTTTCCTGCTGCAGGGGCTGCGCGCCTTCGCGATGGATGCAGAAGACTTCGAGCCGGAGGCCGGTCAGGTCGACGGCACCACGGCGCACGCGGTCGAGCGGGCGCTCGGCCTGGTCACGACCGAGGCGGGCTATCGCATCGCGGGCCGGGCATCGCTCGAGACGCTCGACGCCGAGTCCTGGCGCCACTACCAGCAGGACGCCGACCGTGTCCCGCGCGCGCGGGTCGTCCCCTTCTATCTGCCGCAGTTCCACACGTTCCCCGAGAACGACCAGTGGTGGGGCCCCGGCTTCACCGAGTGGTCGAACGTGACGGCTGCGCGTCCGATCTTCGAAGGTCACAACCAGCCGTTCCTGCCCTCCGAACTGGGCTTCTACGACCTGTCGGTCGAGGGGGTCCGCGATCGCCAGTACGAGCTCGCCCGGTCGGCGGGGCTCGAGGGCTTCATGTACTACTACTACTGGTTCTCGGGCAAGAAGCTCATGGACATGCCCGTCGAACGGCTGCACGCGGCCGACGGCGACCAGCCGTTCTGCCTGATGTGGGCGAACGAGAACTGGTCCCGCCGCTGGGATGGCAGCGAGTCGAGCATCCTGATCGCCCAGGACTACGACGAGGTCCCCGCCGAGCAGTTCATCGACGACATCATGCACCTCCTGCTCGACCCGCGCTACATCCGCGTCGACGGCAAGCCGCTGATCGCCGTGTACAAGATCGCACAGCTGCCCGACATCCGGGGCACCCTGAGCCACTGGCGGAAGCGCGCCGCCGAGGAGGGCCTGCCGGGCCTGCACATCGTCACGGTGGATGTCGGTCGCGAACTCGACGGCGTCGACGGCGACCTGGGCTCGTACGACATCGACGCGTTCCTGGAGTTCGCGCCGCACAACCGCCGGTGGAGCCTCATCGACCGGAACGACCTCGACGAGCTCGACTCGCGATTCGACGGACACATCATGAGCTATACCGAGATGGCCCGGCACTCCGAGCTGGTTCTGCGCGAGCCCGTCGACCCCCGGCGCTACCCCGGAGTCATGGTCAATTTCGACAACACGGCCCGCCGTCAGTGGCGTCCGGACCTCTGGTATGGTTCCAATCCATACACGTTCCGGCGGTGGCTGAACTCCGCCATTTCCGCTGTCGCCGACCGTGAACCCGAACACCGCATCGTCTTCGTGAACGCGTGGAACGAGTGGGCGGAGTCCGCTGTGCTCGAGCCCTCGCAGCGCTTCGGCCGGACGTTCCTGCTCGCCGTGAGGGATGCGCTCCTCAGCTAAGGAAACCCGTGAAACTGGCAATGACGGTGATGGTCCGCGACGAAGCGGACATCATCCGGCCCATGATCGAGCACCATCTCGAGCAGGGTGTCGACGTACTCATCGTGACCGACAACGGCTCGGTCGACGGCACGGCCGAGATCCTCGGCGAGTTCGCGGAGCGCGGACTCATCGACCTGCGGCACGACCCGGTCCAGCGCAAGCAGCAGGGCGCCGTGGTCACCGGAATGGCGCGCGACGCGGCCACCCGGTACGGAGCCGACTGGGTGATCAACGCCGACGCCGACGAGTTCTGGATCACGCGTGACCCCGCGCTGACGCTCAAGCAGGCGTTCGAGCACATCGATCCCGCGCTGCGGACTTTCACGGTGCCGGTCACCGACATGACCGGTCCGGCGGCACGGGCCGGAACCGGCCTGCAGCGGCTGATCTACCGCGACGAACGCGACACGGCGCAGCTCAACGCCGTCGGACTGCATGCCCACGCGACACCGGATGCCGTCCACGTCGGCGACCCGTCCATCGAGGTCGCACAGGGCAACCACTTCGTGAACATCGACAGCACGGGCCGGCCCGACGAAGCGTACGAGCTCGAGGTGCTCCACTTCCCGTGGCGTTCATGGGAGCAGTTCGCCCGCAAGGTGGAGAACGCCGGACGCGCCTACGAGGACAACCCGGAGCTCACCCCGAGCCCCAACCACCATGGGATGCGCGACTACCGACGCCTGCTCGGCGGCACTCTCCTCGGTTCCTACCTGGTGCGCAATCCGACGGCCCAGGAGCTGGCGGACGGCCTGGCCAGTGGCGCGTTCCGCGAGGAGCGCCGCGTCGCCGACCGCTGGCCGTCGCCGGTCCCGGACGAGCCGATCGACGAAGAACAAGTGGCGACCGAGTACGCCTACGGACGCGAGCTCGGCGCGATGGAGCTGCGGATCCGGGAGCTGGAGCGCCAGGGTGTGCGCGAACGCGACATGATCTTCGAGATGGCCGCGCACGTCGACTCTCTGCAAGCACGCATCGCGGAGCTCACGGAGGAGGTCCGCGAGGCGGACGCGCGCACCGATCGCTACGCCTCGCGCAAGCTCGTCCGCGCGGCCGACAAGGTCTCCCGCACGCTGCGCCGCGGCTGAACGACGGCGCCGTCCGGCACTCAGCCGCCGCACGGCCGGGCTCAGGAGCCTCCGACTATACTTGCGAGGTCCCCCACCCCCGACGAAAAGAAGTGCATGTCAGCCCAGGCGCGATTCGAGGCTCTCTCCCGCCAGAAACTGGCGACGGTCGGAGCCGCCTCGCCCAGCGGTCGGCGTTCCATCGCCGCGCTCAAGGAGATCTTCTCGCACCGCGAGATGCTCTCCCTCCTGGTCCGCCGTGACCTGAAGTCCCGCTACAAAGACAGCGCCCTCGGGTTCCTCTGGACCCTGATCCGGCCGCTGACGCAGCTCTTCATCTACTACATCGTCATCGGCAAGTTCCTCTCGGCCGAGCGCGGCATCCCCGAGTTCGCGGTGTACGTGTTCACCGGTCTGACGGCGTACGGCCTGCTCAGCGAGATCATCGGCGGCGGCACGGCGTCGATCGTGGGCAACTCCGGCCTGATCAAGAAGGTCTACCTCCCCCGCGAGGTCTTCCCCCTGGCGAGCGTGGGCTCGGCGCTGTTCAACTTCGTGATCCAGCTCGCCATCCTGTTGATCTTCTCCGCCATCCTGGGCTCGTTCCCATGGTCGCCGGACTTCTTCTACTTCTTCCCCTCGGTGCTCGTCCTGCTGGTGTACGGCACGGCCTTCGGCCTCCTGCTCTCCGCGCTGAACGTCTATCTGCGCGACATCCAGTACCTCGTCGAGGTGATGCTCCTGCTCCTGCTGTGGGCCTCCCCGATCGTGTACTCGTGGAGCATGGTCAAGGGCATCCTGGGCAACGGCCTGGCGATGCAGATCTACACCAACAACCCGATCACGCTCGCCGTCCTGGGCTTCCAGAAGGCGTTCTGGATGGGCGGCCAGGCCACCGCGGAGTACCCGGCCGGCCTCGGGCTGCGCCTGGGCATCGCCTTCGTCATCGGGCTCGTCCTGCTGGTGCTCTTCCAGCGGGTGTTCCAGCGCCTCCAGGGCAACTTCGCACAGGCTCTCTAGGAAGCACGGTATGACTGACAGACTCACCACCCGCCCGGAGCAGAGCGTCGACGACGCCGCGCCCGAGATCGTCGTCATCGACGACGTCTCCAAGCGCTTCGTGCTGCGGAAGGACAACTCCCTCAAGGAGCGCTTGACCGGCCTCGGCCGCGGCAAGAAGCACCGCGAGGAGTTCTGGGCACTCCGCAACGTCACCGCCTCGATCAGCGCCGGCCACACCGTCGCCCTGATCGGCCACAACGGTTCGGGCAAGTCCACCCTGCTGAAGGTGATCGGCGGCATCGTCGACCCGACCAGCGGCACCGTGAGCCGCCGCGGTCGCATCGCGGCCCTCCTCGAGCTCGGCGCCGGCTTCCACCCTGACCTGACCGGGCGCGAGAACGTCTTCCTGAACGCCTCGATCATGGGGCTGAGCCGTTCCGAGACCGAGTCCCGCTTCGACGACATCGTCACCTTCTCGGGCATCGGCGACTTCATCGACACCCAGGTGAAGTTCTACTCCTCCGGCATGTACGTCCGGCTGGCGTTCGCCGTCGCCGTGCACACCGACCCCGACCTGCTCCTCGTCGACGAGGTGCTCGCGGTGGGCGATGAGGCGTTCCAGCGGAAGTGCCTCGACAAGATTCGCTCCTTCCAGGAGGAGGGGCGCACGATCATCCTGGTGACGCACACCCTGAGCCAGGTCGTCGAGCTGTGCGACCGCGCGATCCTGCTCAATAAGGGCGAGATCGTGTTCGACGGGGAGCCGCGCGACGCGGTGTCGCAGTTCCGCGACATCCTCGAGGAGCGCCGGGTGTCCGAGGTGGACGCGGCGGGTGACCTGACCGCGCCGCCGAAGGAAGCCCGCATCAACGTCGTTTCGGCGAAGCCCGCCGGAAAGACGGTCGGAGCGGTCCTCGAAGACGGCGAAGACCTCGTCGTAACGGTCCAGATCGACCACTACGAGGCGATCGAGGGCTGGTTCTGCGGTATCCAGATCGACAGCACGCTCGGCCAGGTCGTCTACGGCACGACCACCAAGCGCGCGGGTGTCCAGCTTCCGGCGGTCACCGGTCCGCAGACGATCGAGCTCCGACTCGACCGTCCGCAGTTCGGCGGCGGCAAGTACTTCGTGAACGTCTCACTCATGGACCCGACCGGTCGTCATTTCGCCGACCTGCCGCAGGGGACCAGCTTCGACGTCGCTCCGAAGAAGAAGTCGGCCGGCACGCTCTACGCCGAGCCCGTCTTCAGCGTCGTCACCGATTGATCCTCGACCCAGGATGCCGCACCCCCACACGCCGTCCGTGCTGATCGTCACGGTCACGCACAACACCGGCGACGTGCTGCGCGAATTCCTCCGCTCCGCCCGCACCGCGACCGCTGAGCCGGCCCAGATCTTCGTCGTCGACAACGCCTCGGCGGACACCACGGTGGAACAGGCCGCGAGCGACGAGTTCGGTGCCGAGTTCATCGCGTCGACGGAGAACCTGGGCTACGGCGGCGGGATCGAGGCGGGCTACCGTCACGGCTCCCCGGACGCCGAGTACCTGGTGATCGCGAATCCCGACGTCGTCTTCTCACCCGGCTCGGTGGATGAGCTGGTGCGCGTGCTGCGCGAGCGCCCGGCCGCAGGGTCGGCCGGCCCCCGCATCCTGAACGCCGACGGAACGGTGTACCCGTCCGCCCGCAGCCTCCCTTCGCTTCGCACCGGCGTCGGCCACGCCCTCTTCGGCCGCCTCTGGCCCGGTAACCCCTGGACGAAGCGCTACCGCGGGGTCGACTACGCGAGCGACGCAGTCCGGCCGGTCGGCTGGCTCTCGGGCGCGTGCTTCGTCGTCCGCCGCGACGCCTTCGAACAGATCGGCGGCTTCGACACGTCGTACTTCATGTACTTCGAGGACGTCGACCTCGGCGCCCGCCTGAGCAAGGCCGCCTGGGCCAACCTGTACGTCCCCACCTCCAGCGTGATCCACACCGGCGCGCACTCGACGAGCACCGCCTCGCGTCGCATGGAGGCCGTCCACCACGAGAGCGCCTACCGGTACCTGTCGCGCAAGTATGCGGGGTGGTATCTGCTGCCCGTTCGGGCCACATTGTGGGTCGGGCTGCGGGTGCGCCAGTGGTGGGTCACGCGATGAGAGAGAAGGTCAGCTGATGGAGGACCGCAGGAAGCACATCCTCGTCGTCACCCCGGACACGATCGGCGAGCGGATGGCCGGTCCGGCCATCCGCGCCTGGAACGTGTCGCAGGCGCTCAGCGCCGTCGGCGAGGTCCGCCTTGCGTCGACGGTGGGCGCGACGGTCACGACCTCCGACTTCACGATCCTGCACGCCGGCGGAGAGGCGCTGAAGCCGCACGCCGAGTGGGCGGACATCGTCGTCTTCCAAGGCCACATCCTCCGCACCCACCCCTGGCTGAAGCCGATGGACAAGCTCCTCGTCGCCGACATCTACGACCCGGTGCACCTGGAATGGCTGGAGCAGGGCCGCGACCTGCCCGAGCCCGATTACTACGCCTCCACCATCGACGCCGTCGAGGTGATGAACGACCAGATCGAGCGCGCCGACTTCATGGTGTGCGCCTCGGAGAAGCAGCGCGACTTCTGGCTGGGCCAGCTGGCAGCGATGACCCGGGTGAACCCGGCGACGTATGCGGCCGACCCGACCCTGCGTAACCTGCTCGACGTCGCCCCGTTCGGCATCCAGGACACTCCGCCGGTGCAGAAGCGTCACGGCATCCGCGGCGCCGTCGACGGCATCGGGATGGACGACAAGGTCATCGTCTGGGGCGGCGGAATCTACAACTGGTTCGACCCGCTCACCCTCATCTCAGCGGTCGGCCGTCTCGCGGCGGATCACCCGGAGGTGCGCCTGTTCTTCCTGGGCGTGAAGCACCCCAACCCGGACGTCCCGCAGATGGAGATGGAGCGCGCCGCGCGCCGCCTGTCGGACGAACTGGGACTGACCGACCGAGTCGTCTTCTTCAACGAGACGTGGGTGCCGTACGACGAGCGCGCCGACTACCTGCTCGACGCGGACCTCGGCGTGAGCACCCACCTGGAGCACATCGAGACCGCCTACAGTTTCCGCACCCGCGTGCTGGACTACTGGTGGGCCGGTCTTCCCGTCGTCGCGACCGACGGCGATACCTTCGCCCCGCTCATCCGCGAGAACGGCCTCGGCCGGATCGTGCCGCCGCAGGACATCGAGGCTCTCGAAGAGGCTCTCGGCGCCCTCCTCTTCGACGAGGAGGAGCGGGCTCGCACCCGTGAGCACGTCGACGGTTTCGCCGACGGGATGCACTGGTCGGACACGCTGGAGCCGCTGGTCCGCTACGCGAAGGCGCCGTACCCCGCCGCGGACCGCGTGCGCGGCGTCATCTCGCAGCGCAACCAGATCACGGCCGACCTGCGGAAGCGGGTCGCGGGGATGGAGCGCAGCTCGTCCTGGCGGCTCACCGCGCCGCTGCGCGCCGCCGGCACGTGGGTGAGCTCGCTGCGCCACCGCAAGGGCTAGGCACTCCCCGGTTCGTCAGGCGAGCGGGCTGTGGTCCGAGCGCAGGACGTCATAGAACTCGCGCTTCAGGTCGCCGAGGTCGTGGTGCTGGTTGGTCTCGTCCATGACGAACTCGATCGCCACATCAAGCTTGCCGAGCGAGTATCCCGTTTCAGTCGCGAAGTACGACAGCCACAGGTCGTCGAGCACCCAGTAACGCAGCGGCATCCGGGTGAAGAAGCGGTCGTCGAGGAACACCGATCGATCGCAGATCATCCCTCCGGGACCGATGTGATCGACACGATCGCCCAGAGCGGCCGGTGCACGATCCCAATAGCCGGCTCCCATCGTCCAGGCCCACCAGCCGGTGAGCACCCGAGGGTCGTACTGACTCAGGGCCTCGGAGACGAACGTGGTGTCGAAGTTCTCGTCGTCGTCGATGACGATCATCGGCCCCGCGCCGAGGCGCTTCGCCAGCTTCCGTGCCCAGTAGAACCGGGCTATCGAGCCGAGGTTGTACGGCGTCTTCACGATGTGCGCCGCGGTCAGCGTGCCCTGAGCGGTGAATCGCTCGAGCTCGGCGATGTAGTGCTCATGATCCTTCTTGGCGTTGTTCCACAGGTACAGCTGAATGCCGTTCCCGTCGGTCTGTGCGTCCAGCCGCTGAAGAACGTAGTTCAGCCGACTGGGCCGGTTCCACAAGCACATGATCACGACGGTGTCCGTACTTGCGGGCTTTCCGTAGGTGAACTGGCGGGATCTGAACCAGCCGTAGAGCAACGCCCGTTGGATGGTGCGCTTCACTACGGACTTCAGGAGGGGAATCGGGCGCACCGGGTTACCCTATCAAGCGCGCGCCGCCCACTCGGACGACACGATCTCGGAGAGGCTGAAATGCGCTGCCCAGCCGATCTCGGTGTTGGCGCGGGCCACGCTCGCCACGACTGAGGCGGGGTCCCCGTCGCGGCGTGGACCCACCCGCGCTTCGACCTGCCGACCGCTCGCTGCCTCGACCGCGCTGATGACATCCCGGACACTCGACCCGGCACCGCCACCGATATTGAACACGCGGTGCGGATCGCCTGCCCCGGTGAGGTGGTCGAGGGCGGCCACATGGGCGGACGCCACGTCCTCGACGTGCACATAGTCCCGCACACAGGTCCCATCGGGGGTCGGGTAGTCGTCCCCGAAGATCTGCACGGGACGCCCGTTCAGCGCGGCCTCGACCACGATCGGGACGAGATTGGTCACTCCCGGGTCCGCGAGCTTGGCATCCGACGCGCCAGCGACATTGAAGAAGCGAAGGCTCGCCGCGCGGAAGCCTTTTGCGCGCGCGGTGTCGGCGAGCAGCCACTCCCCCACGAGCTTCGAACGGCCGTAGGGGTTGATGGGAGTAGTGGACGATTCTTCGGCCACTGCCGTCTCCGCCGTCTCGCCGTACACGGCGGCCGTCGACGAGAACACCACCCGCGGAACCCCGACCGAACTCACGGCAGACACGACGTTCGCCAGTGCATCGATGTTGTGGGCGTAATACAGCAGTGGGTCGCGCGTCGATTCACCGACCTGTTTCTTCGCCGCAAGATGAATGACGGAGTCGACCGCGGTCCGCTCCATCAAGCGCTCCAGAGCCGTCGCAGAGCCGGGAGCGGCGACATCGATGGCGTGCAGCGGCACCTGTCCCAGGCGGTCAGCGCGACCGGTTGAGAGATCGTCGACCGCGACGACGTTCTCGCCTCGAGAGGTCAGAACGCGAACGATGTGCGAGCCGATGTAACCCGCCGCCCCGACCACTAGAATAGCCACCGGCCTACAATACCAGCGTTACAAACGCATCGACGGCCCTGCGCCGGGACGCGGACGCGGCGCCGGTCCGGTGGGACCGGCACCGCGTCTCAGATCAGCTGGCGCAGAGCTTCAGGGCGGCGACGTTGGTGTCCAGCGAGGCGGGCCCGCCGAGGAGCGTCATCGCCGACGCACCCAGCCGCTTGACCTCTGCTGCGACGCCCTGCGGCACGCAGCTGGTCTGGGCCAGGTACACCGGCGCCGTGTTCTTCCCTGCAAGCGCCGCTCCCGCGAGCGCGTCCGGGAAGTTGAACCCGGTCGCGACGTAGACCTTCGTCTCGGCGGTCGTGAAGGCGTCCGCGTTGATCGCCGCCGCGGCGTTGAAGCGGTCGTTGCCGCTCAGGCGCGTGGTGGTCGCGATCGTCGATAGGTCGTTCTGGATGCCCTGCGACACGGAGTTCGGACCGCCCGCGATCTTGATCGTCGAGGCGTGCAGGTCGCGGATCAGCTGAGCGGTGGCTGAATCGAGCGACCCCTGCGTACCGGGGACGAGGATGACCGGCGCGCTGAACGAGCCGCCCGCCCCGCTCGCCGCCAGGGCGTCGGGGAAGTTGAAACCGGTCGCCACGTAGACGGTGCTCGCGCCCAGGGGGAACGCATCGCGCACGATGTTGCGGGAGGCCTCGAACCGGTCAGCGCCGTTGATGCGCTTCACGTCCGGAACCAGTCCCTGCAGCTGCGCGATGACCGCGGGTGACACCGAGTCGACGCCTCCGACCACGACGACGTGCTGCGGCTGCAGACGCTGGATCTCCTGCGCGACAGCGGTCGGCAGCGCGGTCGGCGCGGTCAGGAGAAGGGGACCGCCCTTCTTCACGGCCGCTGGCGCGGCGCTCAGCGCGTCGGGGTAGTTCGCACCGGTCGAGACGTAGACGGTGTCGGGATGCGCGGACGGGTACGCCGCCTGCGAGATGGCGACGGCCGCCGCGTAGCGGTCGGACCCTGAGAGCCGGTCGACGGCGGGTGCCGGAACGACCGTGAAGCTACCGCTGACCGGCGTCGACGCGGAGAGCGTGCCCCAGGTCACGACGATGCGGTACGTGTGCACGCCGAGGGAGAGGTTCTGCGAGAAGGTCCAGGCGAGGTCGTTGCCGCTCGGCGTCACAGTCACGCTCGGGTTGGTGGCGCCGTCGAGGTAGACATTGACGCGCTCCTGCGCGTTGCCCCCCGGGACGGTACCCGTGATCGGCTTGCCCTGGAACACCGTGCCGCCAGACAACGCGGGAGCCGCGGGCGGGACGAACGCGGAGAGCTCCCAGTCGGGGTGCTGATCCTCGATGTCCATCGTCGCTGTGGACTTCATCGGGAAGATGCCCGACTTGTCGTCGCTGGCGCAGGCCGGCGCCCCGTCCGGGGCCGTACCGGCCGACGTGATGCCGAGCGCCAGTGCACCGACGACCGCCGCGCCGCCACTGTCACCACCGAGGGAGCACGCACTGGTGATGTAGAGGTTGACGGGGGTGTCCGACACGTTCGTCACCTGGTTGACGGCCTCGATGTAACCGCAGCGCCACCCGGTCGTTCGACCCGACTTGCAGATCACCGAACCGACCGTGCCCTGGATGTCCCCTCGGATGAGCAGCTGCGTGGACGCCGGGACGCCCGCTCCGCCACCCCACGTCGCAACCCTCGGCTGCGGCGTCACCGCGGCCGTGTTCGTGGTCGCGAGTCCGGAGTCGTAGCCGCCGCCGAAGGTGTAGCTGCCGGCGAGCTCGGTGCCGATCAGGTTGCCGAGCGGCTGGGACTCGTCATTGGGGAAGCTCTGGTTCTCAGCCCACAGCTGGCTCGCGTAGGGCTGGCAGTGGCCGGCGGTGACGAACTGGGCAGCCTTCGTCGACTTGCTTGCGCCGTTGAAACCGACCGAGCAGACGTAGCCTCCCTGGACTCCAGGCTCGGCGTCGAAGTAGTAGCCCGTCCCGCCGAGCAGGTCGGCCTGCTTGTGCATCGCGGGAGCCGTGAACGGCTCGACCGGGGCGTTCACGGTGACGAGGGCGCCGGTGGCCTTGACCGCCGACACGTCGGCCTTGTCGGCGACATTGACCGTGAGAGCCTGGCCATCGAGGTGGGACGAGAGGATCTTGACGCCCTGCTTGCGG
>Ga0256888_1000221_pt1 | contig 12385 bp, 7 predicted proteins | sample MC6MC0511MT_FD_186347 | JGI IMG/M metagenome (GOLD analysis project Ga0256888, IMG submission 186347) | Metatranscriptome of enriched soil aggregate microbial communities from Iowa State University, Ames, United States - MC6-MC0511-MT... | ecosystem: Environmental > Terrestrial > Soil >... | reverse complement strand
GTTATTATTTTTGGATTGTTGATACAACGCCAGAACCAACTGTACGTCCACCTTCACGAATAGAGAAACGAGTTCCGTCTTCGATCGCGATTGGTGAGATCAATTCAACAGTCATTTCAACGTTATCACCAGGCATAACCATTTCTACGCCTTCTGGAAGATGAACAATTCCAGTTACGTCAGTTGTACGAAAGTAGAACTGAGGGCGATAGTTTGTGAAGAATGGAGTGTGACGTCCACCTTCTTCTTTAGATAGTACATAAACTTCTGCTTTGAAGTTTGTATGTGGTGTGATTGTACCAGGCTTTGCTAATACTTGACCACGTTGGATGTCTTCACGAGCAACCCCACGAAGAAGGGCACCAATGTTGTCACCAGCTTCTGCATAATCAAGAAGTTTACGGAACATTTCTACTCCAGTAACAACAACTTTTCTAGATTCTTCAGCAAGACCGATGATTTCAACTTCTTCACCGACTTTAACTTGTCCACGCTCTACACGTCCAGTTGCAACTGTACCACGACCTGTGATTGAGAATACGTCCTCAACAGGCATCATGAATGGTTTGTCAGTGTCGCGTTCTGGAGTTGGAACGTACTCATCAACTGCATCCATTAATTCAACGATTTTTTCTTCCCACTCAGCTTCTCCTTCAAGAGCTTTAAGAGCAGAACCTTTAACAACAGGAATGTCGTCGCCAGGGAAATCATATTCAGAAAGAAGATCGCGAATTTCCATTTCTACTAACTCAAGAAGTTCTTCATCGTCAACCATGTCACATTTGTTCATGAATACAACGATGTAAGGAACACCTACGTTACGAGAAAGAAGAATGTGCTCACGAGTTTGTGGCATTGGGCCATCTGCAGCAGAAACAACAAGAATTGCTCCGTCCATTTGAGCAGCACCAGTGATCATGTTTTTAACATAGTCAGCATGTCCTGGACAGTCAACGTGTGCATAGTGGCGTTTTTCAGTTTCATATTCAACGTGAGAAGTTGAGATTGTAATTCCACGCTCGCGCTCTTCAGGAGCGTTGTCGATCATGTCATAACCTTTAGCTTCTCCGCCGCCGCGCTTTGCCATAACAGTTGTAATCGCAGCTGTAAGAGTTGTTTTACCATGGTCAACGTGACCAATAGTACCAATATTAGCATGTTCTTTGGAACGATCAAATTTAGCTTTAGCCATTTGAAAATCCTCCTTTTATTTAAGAAAAATAGTAAGTATGAGAGGCGCTTTAAAACTAGAATAGAAATTTTAAAGCGACTCCTAGCATATCTAATAGTAGTTATACTTGATTAATGGTTTAAAATCAATTATTCACCGCTATTTTTTTTGATAATTTCTTCCGAAATAGATTTCGGTACTTCTTCATAATGATCAAAGAACATTGTATAAGTTCCACGACCTTGTGTATTAGAACGAAGTGATGTTGCATAACCAAACATTTCAGCAAGAGGAACGAACGCTTTAACGACTTGTGCGTTTCCACGAGCTTCCATTCCTTCAACGCGCCCACGGCGTGATGTAATATCACCCATGATATCTCCGAGGTATTCCTCAGGGATTACGACTTCAACTTTCATGAGTGGCTCAAGTATAACAGGATTACATTTTTTCACAGCGTTTTTAAGTGCCATAGAAGCTGCGATTTTAAATGCCATCTCACTGGAGTCAACATCATGATAAGAACCGTCAAATAATCTTGCTTTAACGTCGATTAATGGGTATCCGGCAAGTACACCGTTTGCCATTGAATCTTCAAGTCCAGCTTGTACAGCAGGGACATATTCACGAGGAACAACCCCACCAACGATTCCATTTTCAAATTCGAAGCCTTTTCCTTCTTCGTTAGGAGAGAATTCAATCCATACATGACCAAATTGTCCACGACCACCGGATTGGCGAACGAACTTACCTTCTACTTGAGCAGAAGTACGGAATGTTTCACGATATGATACTTGAGGAGCACCAACGTTTGCTTCTACCTTGAATTCACGTTTCATACGGTCAACAAGGATGTCTAGGTGAAGCTCACCCATACCAGAGATAACAACTTGACCTGTTTCAGGATTTGTTTCCGCACGGAATGTAGGATCCTCTTCCTGAAGCTTCGCAAGCGCAGAACCCATTTTGTCTTGGTCTGCTTTAGATTTCGGTTCAATTGCAACTGAGATAACCGGTTCAGGGAATTCCATAGACTCTAAGATAACTAAATCTTTTTCGTCACATAGTGTGTCACCCGTACCTGTATCTTTTAGACCAACCGCTGCTGCGATATCTCCACTATATGCAGTAGAAATTTCTTCACGGTGATTGGCATGCATTTGTAGAATACGTCCGATACGTTCGCGTTTACCTTTCGTGGAGTTTTGAACGTAAGATCCAGAGTTCAAAGTTCCAGAGTATACACGGAAGAATGTTAGACGACCAACATAAGGGTCTGTCATTACTTTGAAAGCAAGTGCCGAGAATGGCTCGCTATCGTCAGCATGACGAGCAACCTCTTCTTCTGTATCAGGTACAATCCCTTTAATAGATTCAATATCAGTCGGTGCAGGCAAGTAATCAAGAACTGCATCAAGTACTTTCTGAACACCTTTGTTTTTAAACGCTGTTCCGCAAAGAACTGGGTAGAATTCTACCTTCAATGTAGCTTGACGGATAGCAGCTTTTAATTCTTCGACAGAGATTTCTTCTCCCTCGAGATATTTCATCATAAGTTCTTCATCAAAATCGGCAACAGCTTCAATTAAGCCTGCCCGCATTTCTTCCGCTTGGTCACGCAGATCTTCAGGAATTTCTCCTTCAACAGCATCAAGTGCTGAATCTCCTTCGTAGAACCATGCTTTCATTTCTACAAGGTCAACCATACCTGTGAAGGTATCTTCTGCACCAATTGGAAGTTGAATTGGATGAGCATTTGCTTGTAGACGATCATGAAGTGTTTTAACAGAGTAAAGGAAGTCCGCACCAATTTTATCCATCTTATTAACGAATACAATTCGTGGAACACCATATGTTGTTGCTTGGCGCCAAACTGTTTCAGTTTGAGGCTCAACGCCTGATTGAGCGTCAAGTACAGTTACAGCTCCATCAAGTACACGAAGAGAACGTTCAACTTCTACTGTGAAGTCTACGTGTCCTGGTGTATCGATGATATTAACACGGTACCCTTTCCATTGTGCTGTTGTAGCAGCAGATGTAATTGTAATTCCGCGTTCCTGTTCCTGTTCCATCCAGTCCATTTGTGAAGCACCTTCATGAGTTTCACCAATTTTATGAATGCGCCCTGTATAGAAAAGAATACGTTCGGTAGTAGTTGTTTTACCGGCATCGATATGAGCCATAATTCCGATATTACGTGTCTTTTCTAAGGAGAAGTCTCTAGGCATTTCGTATTTCTCCTTCCTGGGATGAGTAGTAAAATTTTATATAATGATATCTTACCAGCGATAATGTGCGAATGCTTTGTTTGCTTCCGCCATTTTATGCATGTCTTCACGCTTCTTAACAGAAGCTCCAGTATTATTAGCTGCGTCCATAATTTCATAAGCTAGACGCTCTTCCATCGTTTTTTCTCCGCGAAGACGAGCGTAATTTACTAACCAACGCAACCCTAAAGTTGAACGGCGGTCCGGACGAACTTCAACTGGTACTTGGTAGTTGGCACCACCTACACGGCGAGCTCTAACTTCCAATACTGGCATAATATTTTTCAACGCTTGATCAAATACTTCCATTGCATCCTTGCCTGTGCGGTCTTGGATAAGTTCAAATGCTGAATAAAGAATAGTTTGTGCTTTACCTCTTTTACCGTCTACCATAAGCTTGTTGATCAGACGTGTTACAAGCTTTGAGTTGTGAATCGGATCTGGTAGTACGTCTCTTTTTGATACAGGTCCTTTACGTGGCATCGGTGTTCCTCCTTTCGATGATTCTATCTAATCATTTATTATTTTTTTACTTTAGGCTTTTTCGTACCGTATTTAGAACGGCTTTGTGCACGTTTTTCAACACCAGCAGTATCAAGTGCACCACGAACGATATGGTAACGTACACCCGGTAAGTCTTTAACACGGCCTCCACGGATAAGCACAACGCTGTGCTCTTGCAGGTTATGGCCGATACCAGGGATATAAGCAGTTACCTCAATTCCGTTTGTCAAACGAACACGCGCATATTTACGCAATGCTGAGTTTGGTTTTTTCGGAGTCATAGTACCAACACGTGTACATACACCACGCTTTTGTGGTGAAGATACATTTGTGTTCACTTTCTTAAAGCTGTTATAACCTTTGTTAAGTGCTGGAGAGTCAGAAGTTGTTACTTTTGATTTTCTATTTTTACGCACTAGTTGGTTAATTGTAGGCATTTTTGTTCCTCCCTTCACATTTGTTTAAGTCCACACATCCAGGTGGTTCTTTTTAAGGCAAAAAACAAGTTTTTGCAGGTGAATCAACTGCAAAAACACCTTTAATAAATAATGGCAACAGTCGTTGCTCCAACATCAATGCCGCATGCTTTCCCAAGCTTTTTCATAGAGTCCACTATTGTAATAGGAACATCCATTTCTTTAGCCGTGTGAATAATACTTTCCGTAATTCGCGGATCCGCATCGGATGCTACGAAAACTTCTTGTACATGCCCTGATTTAAGAGCTCTTACTGTCTGTTTTGTTCCTACGATCACATTTGAAGCCTGTGACACTTTTTCATAAGACATTTTCAATATCCTCCAAAGTTACAGGTATAATGATAGGAGCACCTTGAATATATTATCATCTGTCATTTTCTATGTCAATAAAAACATAAAAAATAATAAGAAAAGCGTAAGCGCCTTGCCCATCGTCGTACAGGCCCGCAGGAAGCGGGTCCGTCGACGATGCCACAGGATGTGGCGGTTTTAGTCGACGTTCCTTTTTCGGCCTTCGACTGAGATAAAGGAAACACGATGAGCCTGCAAGGCGAATCGATGTTGACTTATCGTAGGGAGAAGGACAAGAAGTTTGCTAGACGATGGGCGCTGGAGCTAGACAGCAAAAAGTTATGTTTAAAATATAAACTTAACTTTACTATTCTTTAATTCAAAGTATTGCTAGTCGGCGTTTATACCGACTAGCAACACATGATATAAGCTTTTAAACTACTCTGCACTCACTGCTTCGTCTTCTGCCATAACTGAAACTGCTTTGCGGTACCGTTGCATTCCAGTTCCTGCTGGTACAAGCTTTCCGATAATGACGTTTTCTTTCAAGCCGAGCAATTCGTCTCTCTTTCCTTTGATGGCGGCGTCCGTAAGAACGCGAGTTGTCTCTTGGAAAGATGCAGCAGAAAGGAAAGAGTCCGTTTCTAAGGAAGCTTTTGTAATACCAAGCAACACTGGACGACCCGTTGCAGGTTGTTTTCCTTCCAGCAGTGCTTTTTGGTTGGCATCCGTAAATTGATGGACATCAAGTAGTGTACCTGGCAATACATCTGTATCACCTGCATCAGATACACGCACTTTCCTAAGCATTTGACGAACCATCACTTCAACGTGCTTATCGCCAATTTCAACCCCTTGCATTCGATATACCTTTTGTACTTCAAGAAGTAAATACTCTTGAACAGCGGCAACATCACGAATGCGAAGTAGTTCTTTCGGATCAATGGAACCTTCTGTTAATTCATGACCACGTGTAACATGATCATTAACTGCAACTTTTAAACGTGCAGTATATGGTGCGTTATATGTGCGTGATTCAATCTCGCCTTGAACAACAATCTCGTGCTGACGATCGCGTCCTTCAGAAATAGAAGTAACGACACCGCTAATTTCAGAAATAACAGCAACCCCTTTAGGATTACGTGCTTCAAACAACTCTTGGATACGTGGAAGACCTTGTGTAATATCGTCTCCCGCAACCCCTCCTGTATGGAAGGTCCTCATCGTCAACTGTGTTCCTGGTTCCCCGATTGATTGGGCTGCGATAATACCTACAGCTTCACCAACATCAACGACTGAGCCAGTAGCTAAATTACGGCCGTAGCATTTTTTACAGACGCCATGGCGGGTGTTACATGTAAATGCAGAACGAATCCAAACCTCTTGAATTCCCACATTTTCAATTTCCTTCGCCAAATCTTCGTCAATAAGTTCATTCTCTGACACAAGAACTTGGCCTGTTTCGGGATGAACGATTTTTTTCCTTGCATAGCGACCAATTAAGCGTTCTTCGAGAGGCTCTATTACTTCAGTACCATCTTTCAACGCAGCTACTAGGAGTCCTCGATCTGTTCCACAGTCGTCTTCGCGAACAATGACGTCCTGTGCAACATCAACAAGTCTTCTTGTTAAATATCCAGAGTCAGCTGTTTTCAATGCTGTATCCGCAAGACCTTTACGAGCCCCGTGAGTCGAGATAAAGTACTCTAAAACGGTTAGTCCTTCTCGGAAACTAGATTTGATTGGTAATTCAATAATTCTACCTGCCGGGTTGGCCATCAAACCACGCATACCTGCAAGCTGAGTAAAGTTAGAAGCGTTACCCCTCGCTCCGGAGTCACTCATCATGAAGATAGGATTCAATTTTTCTAATGTTTTCATTAGTTTACTTTGAATTGTATCTTTAGCAGCACTCCAGATAGCAATGACACGGTCATAACGTTCTTCCTCAGTGATGAGACCACGCTTAAATTGCTTCATGACATTATCGACTTTATTTTGAGCTTCATTCAAAATCGTTTCTTTTTCGGCTAAAACTACGATATCCGATACTCCGACTGTAATCCCTGCCTTAGTTGAATACTTAAATCCAAGGTTTTTCATACGGTCTAGCATCTTCGAAGTTTCCGTAATTTGGAAACGTTTAAAGATCTCAGAGATGATATTCCCTAAAATTTTCTTTTTGAATGGTTCCACTAGTGGTTGTTGTTTGATAAATTCAGCAACATTAGTGGTCGATGGTACAAAATATTTGTCAGGTGTATTACCTTCTAAATTTTCATTAGTCGGTTCATTAATATACGGGAACGATGGTGGAAGAATCTCATTAAAGATCAACTTACCTACAGTTGTCACTAACAAGCTACTTCTTTGTTCTTCCGTAAATCTTTCATTTTTCAATGAGCTTGCTTGAATCGCAATTCGAGAATGGAGATGTACATATCCATTTTGATACGCAATTAGGGCTTCGTTCGTATCTCTGAATACCATTCCTTCCCCATCAGCACTTTCACGCTCTAGCGTTAGGTAGTAGTTACCAAGTACCATATCCTGAGATGGAGTAACAACAGGTTTCCCATCACGCGGATTTAGAATGTTTTGAGCTGCAAGCATCAATAAACGTGCTTCTGCTTGTGCTTCCGCAGATAACGGTACGTGAACGGCCATTTGGTCTCCATCAAAGTCAGCGTTATATGCTGTACAAACGAGTGGGTGGAGTCGAATGGCTCTACCTTCTACTAATGTAGGTTCAAATGCTTGAATTCCTAGTCTATGAAGAGTTGGTGCTCTGTTTAATAAAACTGGATGTTCACGAATAACATCTTCAAGTACATCCCAAACTTCTGGTTGAACTCGCTCTATTTTTCGTTTTGCACTTTTTATATTGTGTGCTAATCCTTTTTCAACTAATTCCTTCATGACAAAAGGTTTAAATAGTTCAAGAGCCATCTCTTTCGGTAAACCGCATTGGTACATTTTTAAGTTAGGACCAACGATGATAACCGAACGACCGGAATAGTCAACACGTTTTCCGAGTAAGTTTTGACGGAAACGCCCTTGTTTTCCCTTCAACATATGAGAAAGGGATTTAAGCGGACGGTTACCTGGACCCGTTACAGGTCTTCCTCTTCTGCCGTTATCAATCAAAGCATCGACAGCTTCTTGAAGCATCCGTTTTTCGTTTTGAACGATAATGCTAGGTGCACCAAGGTCTAGAAGCCTTTTTAAACGGTTGTTGCGGTTGATTACACGTCGGTAAAGGTCGTTTAAATCAGATGTGGCAAATCGGCCACCTTCGAGCTGTACCATAGGACGCAACTCAGGTGGAATAACAGGAAGAACATCTAAAACCATCCAATCAGGTTGGTTTCCTGAATGACGGAACGCCTCAAGTACTTCCAAGCGTTTAATAGCTCGGGTACGGCGTTGTCCTTGGGCAGTTTTGAGTTCATCTTTAAGCTGTTCCACTTCTTTTTCAAGATCGATATCTTGAAGAAGTTTCTTAATAGCTTCTGCACCCATTGATGCTTGGAACTGTGTTCCATATTTCTCACGGTATGCACGATATTCTTTTTCAGAAAGAAGCTGCTTTTTATCTAAAGTAGTATTTCCTACATCCGTTACAACATAGGATGCGAAATAGATGATTTCTTCCAGAGCACGCGGGGACATGTCGAGGACAAGTCCCATACGGCTTGGGATGCCTTTGAAATACCAAATATGTGAAACAGGTGCGGCTAGTTCAATATGACCCATTCTTTCACGGCGGACTTTCATACGTGTTACTTCAACACCACAGCGATCACATACGACTCCCTTATAGCGTACACGCTTATACTTTCCGCAATGACATTCCCAGTCCTTCGTAGGACCAAAAATACGTTCACAGAACAAGCCATCTTTTTCTGGTTTCAAAGTACGATAGTTAATTGTTTCTGGCTTTTTCACTTCACCGAAAGACCAAGAACGGATCTTATCGGGTGAAGCAAGACCGATTTTCATATACTCAAAATTATTAACATCCAGCAAGGGGCCTACCTCCCTTTTCGTCTACAGGTTTTACCCTTAATGCTAATTTCAAGGAATTATTCATATGATGCTGCCGTTTCTTCTACTTTAGCATCAGGAGCAATATTCAATGTATCTGCCTGATTGACATCGTCGTCATCATCCAGGTCGCGCATTTCTATTTCTTCTTCATCTCCTGAAAGGATTTTTACATCCATACCAAGACTTTGAAGTTCTTTGATTAATACTTTAAATGATTCAGGTACGCCTGGTTCAGGAACATTTTCGCCCTTCACAATCGCTTCATACGTTTTCACACGTCCAACAACATCATCTGATTTAACCGTTAGGATTTCTTGAAGTGTATAAGCTGCACCGTATGCTTCAAGTGCCCAAACTTCCATCTCTCCAAAACGCTGTCCACCAAATTGTGCTTTACCACCAAGTGGCTGTTGGGTAACAAGCGAGTAAGGTCCTGTTGAACGAGCGTGCAGCTTATCGTCAACCATGTGCGCTAGTTTGATCATGTACATGACCCCTACAGATACACGGTTATCAAAAGCTTCTCCCGTCCTACCATCATAAAGGACTGTTTTGGCGTCGTTCGCCATTCCTGCTTCTTCAATCGTTTCCCACACGTCTTCCTCAGTTGCACCATCGAATACTGGGGATGCCATATGAAGACCGAGACTTCTAGCTGCCATTCCTAAGTGTAATTCTAGTACTTGCCCAATATTCATACGAGATGGCACCCCAAGTGGGTTTAACATGACATCGACTGGAGTTCCATCAGGCATATATGGCATATCTTCTTCAGGGAGGATACGGGAAATAACCCCTTTGTTACCATGGCGTCCTGCCATTTTGTCCCCTTGGGAGATTTTTCGTTTTTGAACAATATAGACGCGAACAAGTTGATTTACTCCTGGTGGAAGCTCATCACCATCTTCACGGTTGAAAACTTTTACGTCTAATACAATTCCGCCTCCGCCATGTGGTACACGAAGGGATGTATCACGAACTTCACGTGCTTTTTCACCAAAAATAGCGTGAAGGAGACGTTCCTCTGCAGTCAGTTCCGTTACACCCTTCGGAGTTACTTTACCGACTAGCAAATCACCATCTTTTACTTCTGCACCAATTCGGATAATTCCACGCTCATCAAGATTGCGCAGTGCATCTTCACCAACGTTTGGAATATCACGTGTCATTTCTTCTGGTCCAAGCTTTGTATCACGAGCCTCGGATTCGTATTCTTCAATATGGATAGAAGTATAAACATCATCCTTAACGAGACGTTCGCTCATAATGATCGCATCTTCGTAGTTATATCCTTCCCATGTCATAAATGCGACAAGGACGTTTCTTCCAAGGGCAAGTTCACCTTTATCCATTGAAGGACCATCACCTAGGATTTCTCCTTTAGTTACTCGATCTCCTACACTTACAATTGGACGCTGATTGTAACATGTTCCTTGGTTAGAACGAATAAACTTTTGCATACGATATTTGCGCAAATCACCTTTTACTTCTTGACCGTCAACTTCTTGAATGTTGCGGACCCATACTTCACGAGATTCAACATGCTCAACGATTCCATCATGCTTACAAATCACCGCTGCACCAGAATCCTTCGCTGATACATACTCCATACCCGTTCCTACTAGAGGAGCTTCCGGCTGCATGAGCGGAACAGCTTGTCGCTGCATGTTCGCACCCATTAGAGCACGGTTCGAGTCATCATTTTCCAAGAAAGGTATACAAGCTGTCGCTGCAGACACGACTTGTTTCGGTGATACATCCATATAATCTACACGTTCTCTTCGTACAACCGTGTTTTCACCACGGAAACGAGCTATGACTTCCTCATTTATAAATCCACCATCATCAGATAACGGAGCATTCGCTTGAGCTACAACATAATTATCCTCTTCGTCCGCAGTCAAGTAATCAATTTGCGGTGACACTAACCCTGTTTCTGGATCAACGCGACGATATGGGGTTTCAATAAAACCAAAACGATTAACCTTCGCGAAAGATGATAATGAGTTAATTAAACCGATATTCGGTCCTTCTGGCGTTTCGATTGGACACATGCGGCCATAATGCGAGTAATGGACGTCACGCACTTCCATACCGGCACGTTCACGTGTTAATCCGCCTGGTCCAAGTGCAGAAAGACGACGTTTATGCGTAAGTTCTGCAAGCGGGTTTGTTTGGTCCATAAACTGAGACAGCTGAGAACTGCCGAAAAACTCTTTTATAGACGCAATGACTGGACGAATATTAATCAATTGCTGTGGGGTGATCGTGTTAATATCCTGAATGGACATACGTTCTCTTACGACACGCTCCATACGAGACAAACCAATTCTAAACTGATTTTGCAATAATTCACCTACAGAACGAAGACGTCGATTACCAAGATGATCGATATCGTCTGTGTCGCCTACATCATAGAGCAAGTCAAAGAAATAGCTGATAGATGAGATAATGTCTGCAGGTGTAATATTTTTGATGCCTTCCTCAACATAGGCATTCCCAATTACATTGATGACCTTATCATCATCTTCATGAGGAGCATAAATTTTGATGGACTGAACAACAATATCTCCATCTAATACTCCACTATGTTGGTTATATGTTTTAAAACCAGTCCCATTTTCCAAATGAGAAATTATTTTATCTAAATTACGGCGATCAAGCAGTGTTCCTTCTTCAGCAATAATTTCTCCTGTTTCCGGATCTGCTAAAGTTTCAGCCAAGCGCTGGTTGAAAAGACGATTTTTAATGTGAAGCTTTTTATTTAATTTATATCGTCCAACACTCGCAAGGTCATATCTTTTCGGATCAAAGAACCTAGAAACTAGTAAGCTTTTTGCATTTTCCACTGTTGGAGGTTCACCAGGACGAAGGCGCTCATATATTTCAAGCAATGCTTTTTCAATGCTCTCCGTATTGTCTTTTTCAAGTGTATTACGGAGATATTCATTGTCACCTATAAGATCGATGATTTCTTGATCAGAACCAAATCCTAATGCCCGCAAAAGAACCGTAACAGGTAATTTCCTAGTACGATCGATGCGTACATAGACAACATCCTTGGCGTCTGTTTCGTATTCTAGCCATGCACCTCTATTAGGGATGACTGTAGCTGTAAAACCTTTTTTACCGTTCTTGTCAAGCTTTCCGTTATAGTACACACTCGGAGAGCGTACAAGCTGCGAAACAATTACTCGCTCGGCACCATTTATAATAAAGGTACCCATTTCAGTCATTAGCGGGAAATCACCCATAAATACATCTTGGTCTTTCACTTCACCTGTTTCTTTATTAACAAGGCGGAGTTTAACCCGTAGTGGAGCGGAATAAGTTGCATCACGCTCTTTTGATTCTTCTACAGAGTATTTAGGTTCTCCGAGACTATAATCGATAAATTCCAAAGAAAGATTTCCGGCAAAATCCTCGATTGGCGAGATGTCCTGGAACATTTCCTTTAAGCCCTCATCAAGAAACCATTGGTAGGAAGAAGATTGGATTTCGATTAGATTCGGCAGCTCTAAAACTTCGCTGATTCGCGCAAAGCTTCTGCGCTTCCTATGCCGTCCGTACTGAACTAGTTGACCTGTCAACTGATTCACCCCTCAAATCATGCGTTATAATGAT
>Ga0256888_1000208_pt1 | contig 12640 bp, 11 predicted proteins | sample MC6MC0511MT_FD_186347 | JGI IMG/M metagenome (GOLD analysis project Ga0256888, IMG submission 186347) | Metatranscriptome of enriched soil aggregate microbial communities from Iowa State University, Ames, United States - MC6-MC0511-MT... | ecosystem: Environmental > Terrestrial > Soil >... | reverse complement strand
GCGGGAGACTGTGGGCATTCTGGACAACTTCGAGCGTGGGCTCGAGCGCGCCGTCAATGGCGCGTTCGCGAAGACGTTCCGCTCCGGGCTGCAGCCGGTCGAGCTCTCCAGCGCCCTCCGCAAGGAGATGGACACCAAGGCGGCGGTCGTCGCGCGCGACCGCGTCCTGGCGCCCAACCGTTTTGTCCTGCGCATGGCGCACGACGACTACGACCGGATGCGATCGATGGGCGCAGCGCTCACCGACGAGCTGATCGACTTCGTCCAGAAGCATGCCGCCGCACAGCACTATCAGTTCGCGGGCGGCATTTCGATCGACCTCGAAGAGGACGCCGATCTCACCGTGGGGATGCTGCAGGTCGACTCCGAGAACGTGAAGGGCGACGTCGCCTGGACGCCGGTGCTCGACATCGACGGCCGGCACTACCCGTTGAGCCACTCGCGAACGGTCGTCGGCCGCGGCGCCGAGGCGGACATCACCGTGGACGACACCGGCATCTCCCGCAAGCACGTCATGATCACGTGGGACGGGCACCGCGCCCAGGTGGAAGACCTCGGCTCCACGAATGGCACGAAGCTCGACGGCCAGCCGCTCCGCAAGGCGATCCTGGAGCCGGAGTCGGTGATCACCCTCGGTCGCACGCGCATCGTCTTCCGTGTGCTCCCGCAGGCCGCGCCGGCCTCGCGCGGGCAGACCATCGACCCCACGCGACGCCACGACGTCGGCAACTTCTGGAGTCCCTCGTGAACCCCAGCGAGCTGACCCTGCTGGTGCTGCGGTTCGGCTTCCTCCTCCTGCTGTGGCTGTTCGTCTTCGGGATCGTCTACGCGCTGCGCACCGACCTGTTCGGGCAGCGCGTCCGCAAGCTTCCCGAACAGCCGGCGTCCGGCTCCGCCTCCCCGTTCCCGGCGGCCGCCGCAGCTAGCGTCCCCGTGCCCGCGGGCGCACCGCCGGCCGGCCCGACCGAGCCGGTCATGAAGGCCGCGCCGGTGTCGTCGCTTCCCTCCGGAGCCAACCGGGCAACCGGTCATACCAACGCGAGCGTGCAGACCGCCCGCCGCCTCGTCATCACGTCCGGACCCCGGGCCGGGACAGAACTCCCGCTCGGCCGCGACCCGATCACGATCGGCCGCTCCAGCGAGTCCAACCTCGTCATCCGTGACGACTACACCTCCACCCACCACGCCCGCCTGCTCCTCTGGAACGACGAGTGGATGATCCAGGATCTCGACTCCACGAACGGCACGTTCCTCGACGGCCGCCGCGTGACGGTCCCCACCCAGGTCGCACTCGACACGCCGATCAAGATCGGCACGACCACGTTCGAGCTGCGGCGGTAACCGGTGGCGTCGAATAAGGCGGCGGCCCTCTCCCACGTCGGGAAGATCCGATCGAACAACCAGGACTCGGGCTACGCCGGTCACGACCTGTTCGTCGTCGCCGACGGGATGGGCGGCCACGCCGGCGGAGACGTCGCCTCCGCCATCGCGGTGAACCGCATCCGCGAGGCCGACCGCGAGTACGACTCCCCGGCGGAGGCGGAGTTCGCCCTCCAGTCCGCGCTCATCGCCGCGAACTCGCTCCTCGCCGAGACCGTCTTCGAGCATCCGGAACTCACCGGGATGGGCACCACCGTCAGCGCGATGGTCCGCGTCGCCGACCAGATCGCATTCGCCCACATCGGCGACTCCCGCATCTACCTGTTCCGGGACGGCGAACTCAAGCAGGTCACGACCGACCACACCTTCGTGCAGCGACTGGTCGACAGCGGCCGCATCACCGAGGAGGAGGCGATGGTCCACCCCCGCCGCTCCGTGCTGATGCGGGTGCTCGGGGATGTGGACGCGTCCCCCGAGATCGACACCTGGACGCTCGACACGCAGCCCGGCGACCGGTGGCTGATCTGCTCCGACGGCCTCAGCGGCGTGGTCAAGCACGACGACATGCTGGCCGCCCTCGCCTCGAAGGACGGCCCGCGGCAGGTCGCGGAGCGTCTGCTCAAGCAGAGCCTCGACGCCGGAGCGCCCGACAACGTCACCGCTGTCGTCCTCGACATCGCGGACACGGCCCGCGGCGAGGTTCTGAAGGAGCCGGTGACGGTCGGTTCCGCCGCTTCGCCCCTGCAGTTCGGTGCGGAGCCCAAGCCGACGACCCGCGCCGCGCGCCTGCCGGGCCTCCGGCTGCATCCCATCCGTCCGGCCACTGGGCCCACTCACTTCGAGCCGCAGTCGGAGGACTACCTCGACGAGCTCATCGAGGAGGACGCCCGGCGAGCCCGGCGGCGTCGCATCACCTGGATGGTCGGTCTCATCGCCCTGGTCGTCGCGATCGTGCTGGCCATCTTCCTCGGATACCAGTGGACGCAGTCGCGCTACTACGTGGGATCGACCCCCGACGGCAAGGTCGCCATCTACCAGGGGGTGCAGCAGGGCATCGGGCCGATCAGCCTGTCGCACCTGTACGAGGAGTCGAACGTGACGGTCGACGACCTTCCCGAGTACGACAAGCAGCAGGTCGAGCAAACGATCAACGCCGACGATCTCCAGGCGGCCAAGACGATCGTGGAGCAGCTGAGCGATGCCCACGGACAATAGAACCGCCGCGCGTCAGCAAGCGACGCCCCGGACCGCCACCGGTCCGGTGAAACGGCTGCGCCTGCCCGCCAAGCTGCGCAACCTGGAGCTGTTCCTCCTCGTCATCGCGTGCGCCATCAACGCCGCGGCCATCGTGCTCGTCCAGCTGGGCGCGATCGGCCACGTCGACCTCACGCTCGTCTACCTGGGCGCGGGGCTCTCGGCCCTCGTCGTCGGGATGCACATCGCGCTCCGGTTCGTGGCACCCCAAGCCGACCCGTTCCTGTTGCCGATCGCCACGCTCCTCACCGGGATCGGCATCGCGGAGATCTATCGCATCGACATCCACTACAAGGACTCCGGCTGGGACAGCGCGGGCATCAAGCAGATCGTGTGGAGCGCCATCGCGATCATCTGCGCGATCCTCGTCGTGATGCTCATCCGCAACCACCGCATCCTGCAGCGCTACACCTACCTGTTCGGCTTTGCGGCACTGGTGCTCTTGCTGCTCCCGATGCTCCCGGGAATCGGCAAGGAGATCTACGGCGCCCGGGTCTGGATCGGGATCGGGCCGTTCAGCTTCCAGCCCGGCGAGATCGCCAAACTGTGCCTCGCGGTGTTCTTCGCCGGATATCTGGTGCAGGCGCGCGACTCGCTGTCGGCGGTGGGCAAGAAGTTCCTCGGGATCCGGTTCCCGCGCGCCCGCGACCTCGGCCCGCTGCTCGTCGTCTGGTTGATGGCCATGGCGGTCATCGTGTTCCAGCGCGACCTCGGCACCGGTCTGCTGATCTTCGGCCTGTTCCTCGTCATGCTGTACGTCGCGACGTCGCGCATCAGCTGGGTGATCCTGGGTCTGCTGCTCATCGTCGGCGGTGCCGTCGTCGCCAGCCAGGTGCTGCCGTACGTGCACGACCGCTTCGCGAACTGGCTGTCGCCGTTCTCGCAGAACGTGTACGACGCGCAGGGTGGCAGCTTCCAGCTCGTGCAGGGCCTGTTCGGCCTCGCTCAAGGCGGGCTGATCGGCACCGGCCTGGGACAGGGTCAGCCGTGGATCACGCCCGTCTCGCAGAGCGACTACATCATCGCGAGCCTCGGCGAGGAGCTCGGCCTCGCCGGCCTCTTCGCCATCCTCGCCCTCTACATCGTCTTCGTCTCGCGCGGGCTGCGCATCGGCTTCTCGGGTCAGGACGATTTCGGCAAGCTCCTCGCCGTCGGGCTCTCGTTCACGGTCGCCCTGCAGTGCTTCATCGTCATCGGCGGTGTCACCCGCGTCATCCCACTGACCGGCCTGACCACGCCCTTCCTCGCGGCCGGCGGCTCGTCGCTCGTCGCCAACTGGATCATCGTGGCCCTGCTGCTGAGACTGTCCGACACCGTCCGCAACCAACCTCGGCTGGTGGTGAGCTGACATGAACCGTGAGATCAAGCGCGTGAGCGTGATCGTGCTCGGGATGTTCCTGGCGCTGCTCGTCTCGACGACCATCCTGCAGGTGTTCCAGGCGGACACGCTGAACGCGGACGCACGCAACACCCGGGCCCTGAACGACAGCTACTCAGCACAGCGTGGGGCCATCCTCGTCGGCGGCCAGCCGATCGCCCAGTCGGTGCCCTCCAACGACGTCTACAAGTGGCAGCGGGTGTACAGCAACGGGCCCCTCTACTCGGCGGTCACCGGCTTCTTCCCGATCAACGGCGAGCCGACCGGGCTGGAGGGCGCCCTCAACGCGAAGCTCAGCGGCTCGGCCAACTCGCAGTTCTTCGACCGCATCAACGCCATCCTGACCGGCAAGAACCCGCAGGGCGCAGCCGTCGAGACCACCATCGACCCGGTGGCGCAGCAGGCGGCCTGGGATGCGCTCGGCGACCAACAGGGTGCGGTGGTGCTGCTGGAGCCGAAGACCGGAAAGATCCTGGCGATGGTCTCGAAGCCGACCTACGATCCCAACGTTCTCGCGTCGCACGACGGCAAGGCCGTCGATGCGGCGTATCAGCAGCTGCTCGCGGCTCCGGGCGACCCGCTGATCAACCGCGGCATCGGCGGAAACCTGAACCCGCCCGGATCGACGTTCAAGCCGGTGATGAGCGCATCCGCTTTCGGCACGGGTCAGTACACGAAAGACAGCCAGCTCCCGAACCCCGCGTCGCTTCCGCTGCCGGGCTCCGGAACCATCGTCAAGAACGACTCGTTGACGACCTGCGGTCCCGGAGCGACCGTCTCGATCGCGACGGCGCAGATCCTCTCCTGCAACATCCCCTTCGCCGAGCTGGGGATGCTGCTGAAGCCCGAGGTCATCAAAGACCAGGCCGACAAGTTCGGATTCAACCAATCGCTGAGCATCCCGATCCCGGTCGAGAAGAGCGTCTACCCGCTCTACACCGACCCGGCGGAGCGTGCGCTCGGCTCCTTCGGACAGATGGACGACCGCGCCACCCCGCTGCAGATGGCGATGGTGTCCGCGGCGATCGCCAACGGCGGCACGCTGATGACACCCAACCTCGTGGACTCGATCCGGTCGGCCGATCTGCAGACCGAGGAGAGCTTCCAGCCCAAGGAATTCTCGCGCCCGCTGAGCCAGGAGAACGCCGACACGATCAAGCAGATGATGGTGGACGGCGTCGATCACGGCGTAGCGAGCAATGCAAGAATAGGTGGGGTTCAGGTCGGCGGTAAGACGGGCACGGCGCAGAACGGGGAGAACGATCCCTACACGCTGTGGTTCACCGGTTTCGCGCCGGCGAACGACCCGGAGTTCGCTGTGGCTGTAGTTGTCGAAAATGGCGGTGGACAGGGTCAGAGCGGCACGGGCAACTCGGTCGCCGCTCCGATCGCGAGGAAAGTACTAGAGGCGGTGCTGAATAAATGAGACCCACAGCAGGGCTCACCTTCGGGGGACGTTACGAGCTGCAGTCGCGGATCGCGATCGGCGGGATGGGCGAGGTGTGGCAGGCCACTGACCTCGTCATCGGTCGTACCGTCGCCATCAAGATCCTCAAGGACGAGTACCTCGGCGACCCCGGCTTCCTCGAGCGCTTCCGCGCCGAGGCCCGCCACGCCGCCCTCGTCAACCACGAGGGCATCGCCAACGTCTACGACTACGGCGAGGAGGACGGAAGCGCCTTCCTCGTGATGGAGCTCGTCCCCGGCGAGGCCCTGTCCAGCATCCTGGAGCGGGAGCACGTCCTCAGCACGGACCGGACGCTCGACATCGTCGCCCAGACCGCCGCCGCGCTCCACGCCGCGCACGCGGCCGGCCTCGTTCACCGCGACATCAAGCCGGGAAACCTGCTGATCACGCCGGATGGACGCGTCAAGATCACCGACTTCGGCATCGCCCGGATCGCGGACCAGGTGCCGCTGACGGCAACCGGCCAGGTGATGGGCACCGTGCAATACCTCTCTCCGGAGCAGGCGTCCGGTCACCCCGCGTCGCCGACCACCGACATCTACTCCCTCGGCATCGTCGCCTACGAGTGCCTCGCCGGCCGCCGGCCCTTCACGGGCGAATCGCAGGTCGCGATCGCCATGGCGCAGATCAACGAGGCCCCGCCGGAGCTCCCGGCCACCGTCGCCGAGCCCGTCCGCAACCTCGTCTTCGCCTGCATCGCCAAGAACCCCGCCGATCGCCCGGCGTCCGCCGCGCACCTCGCACGTGCGGCTCAGGCCCTGCGGCGCGGGGATGTGCGCGCCGCAGCGGCGTCCGTCCCGGCCATCCTGGGTGGCGCCGCCGCAACCGACGCGGCCACCGTCCTCATGCAGTCGCCCGCCGCGGCACCCACCCAGGCCACGACCGTGCTGCCTGCGACCGCGGTCGCACCGGTGGTCGAGGAGGAGACGATCGCTCCCGTCGAGGAGCGCAAGCGCAGTCGCTGGACATGGCCGCTCATCGCGCTGATCGCATTGCTGGCGCTTGTCCTCATCGGCACGATCATCACTCTCGTCGCGCAGCCGAAGGCCGCGCCGTCTCCGACTCCATCGACCACGCCGACCTCGCAGCAGCCGTCGTCGCCGTCTCCGAAGCCCACGCCGACGAGCAACACGGTGCAGATCACCGAGAGCGACTTCCTCGGCCTCACCGCGGACCAGGCGCGCGACAAGCTCCAGCAGCTGGGCATGGTCGCCGACGTCTCGCAGGGCAACGCCGCGACCACGCAGGACCAGGCCAACAAGGTGTACTCGGTCAACCCGACCGGCCCGGTGCCGAAGGGCTCCACGATCGCCGTGAAGGTCTACGGACCTGTCGCGCCGGTCTCTACTCCCACCGACACCGTCTCGGCGACTCCTGCGTCCCCTCAGGCCATGAGCTCCAACTTGCAAATCACCGTAAACTTCGGCTCCGCGACCTGCCCGGCCGGACAGAACCTTGTCGGCCGGCGCCTGTACATCACCGGGCAGCCGCCACAGACCCCGGTCAACGCCACGAGTACTGTGTGGTCTCCGACGGCCGCAGGTACGTACCAGTTGACCTATACGATCTTCTGCGGCGAATCGGTCGAGTCCAGCCAGTCCCCGCCCCTGACCTACGAGGTCACGCCGGCAGCGGCGCTGCCCGGGGGCGGCGGAGCCGGCGCGGGCGGCGGCGGTGCGGGCACGGGCGGCAACGGCGGCAACGGAACGGGTAAGTGACCCCGGTCGCATCGGTCCGGGATATCCCCAGCCGGGCCCCGCTACACTAACCGGAGTCAGCACCCAGAAGGAGTCCGCATTGAGCCCAGATAGCCGCCTGCTCGCAGGCCGATATCAGGTCGGCGAACTCATCGGCCGGGGCGGCATGTCGGACGTTCACCGCGGCACCGACAGCCGACTGGGCCGCACCGTCGCGATCAAGCTCTTGAAGCCATCGCTGGCGACGGACCCCGCATTCCGGACACGCTTCCGCCAGGAGGCGCAGGCCGCAGCTCGCATGACGCACCCGACGATCGTGCGCGTCTTCGATGCCGGCGAGGAGACCATCCGCGAGCCGAACGGCCACGAGGCGCAGCTGCCCTTCATCGTGATGGAGCACGTCGACGGCGTCCTCTTGAAGGACTTGATCAAGAAGGGTCCGCTCGAGATCCCGGAGGCTGTGCGCATCACCGAGGGCATCCTCACCGCGCTCGAGTACTCCCACCGCGCCGGCGTGGTCCACCGCGACATCAAGCCCGGCAACGTCATGATCACCAAAGCCGGCCAGGTCAAGGTGATGGACTTCGGGATCGCTCGCGCGATCAGCGACTCCTCCGCGACGGTCGCGCAGACGACCGCGGTGCTCGGCACCGCCAGCTACTTCTCGCCGGAACAGGCGAAGGGCGAGTCCGTCGACGCCCGCACCGACCTCTACTCGACCGGTGTCGTGCTGTTCGAGATGTTGACGGGGCGGCCGCCCTTCCGGGGCGACACTCCGGTCGCGATCGCGTACCAGCACGTCAGCGAGACGGCGGTCGCTCCCAGCACCATCAACCCCAAGGTCTCGCCCGCGCTGGATGTCGTGGTTGCTCGCGCGATGACCAAGGATCGCTTCGAGCGCTACCAGACGGTCGCCGAGTTCCGCGCCGACCTCGAAGAAGCGGCCGCGGGTCGCGTCCCGAAGCGCAAGCACGAAGACGAACTCGCGGAGACGCTGTTCGGCGCTCCGCCCAGCTCGGTCTCCGGACCGGAGGCGGCATTCCGTCAGCTGGCGGAAGACCAGACCATGACGCGCACGCAGCGGCGCCCACCGGTCATCTGGATCTGGGCCGGAATCGCGATCATGGCCGTCGTCATCGTGGCCGTGCTCGCGTGGGTGCTCCGGCTGGCGCCCAGCACCACGATGCCGGACACCTCGCGCAAGGTGCCGAACCTGTCCGGCCAGGTGCTCGACAAGGCGACCGCCCAGCTCGACGAGATGAAGCTGAAGTGGGTGCAGGCCACCGAGTCCAGCCCGACCTACTCGCAGGGCCAGGTCATCCGCACCGACCCGGGGGCGGGGATCGTCGTCGCCACGGGTGACACCATCACGGTCTACGTCTCCACCGGCAAGAAGACCGTCTCCGTGCCCGACGTCCACAACATGACGGTGGACGTGGCCACGCAGGCATTGCAACAGGCCGGCTTCACCGTGGGTCCGACGACGTCCGAGAACTCTCCCAGCGTGCCCGCCAACGTCGTGATCTCAACAGATCCTGCCGCGAACGCGTCCGCTCATGAGGGCGATGCGATCGGATTGCACGTCTCCAGCGGCAAAGTGACACTCACCGACCTCACGGGGCAGACGATCCAGGCGGCGACGGGGATCCTGTCCCAACTGGGGCTGACCGCGAATCCGAAGCCCGACCCGACCTGCCCACAGGACAAGGGGGCGACCATGGTGCATACCCAGTCCGTGGCCCCGGGCGACGTGCCACAGGGCACGACGGTCGACCTGACCTACTGCTCGGGCTGACCTACTGCTCGGGCTGACCTGCCGCCTGAGCTGATCCGGCCGCCTGGGCTAAACAGGAGAGCCGATGGGCTCAGCCCAGCTTCACCAGCGGATTGAGCGACCGTGCCGCCTGCGCGGCGCCTGCCAGGCCGGCGAGCTCGAGCCAGTTGCCGAGCATCCGGTAACCACCCTCGGTGAGCACGGACTCCGGGTGGAACTGCACGCCGTAGATCGGCGCCTCGCGGTGCTGCAGCGCCATGATGACGCCACCCGGCGTGCGGGCCGTCACCTGGAGGTCGTCGGGCAGCGTGCCGTCGACCACGGCGAGGGAGTGGTACCGGGTCGCCGTGAACGGCTGCGCGACTCCCTCGAAGAGCGGGCTGTCGTCGTGGCCGACCTGCGACGTCTTGCCGTGCATCAACTCTTCGGCGTTGGTGACGACACCGCCGAACGCTTCGGCGATCGCCTGGTGGCCGAGGCACACACCCAGGAGCGGCTGCTGGGTGGCCAGCGCCTGCTCCACGACCGAGATCGAGACTCCCGCCTGCGCAGGTTTTCCCGGGCCCGGTGAGATGAGCACCGCGTCGTACTCGGCGAGCTTCGCCGGGAGGTCCTCGGCGGCGATGTCGTCGTTCCGCACGACGTCCGTCTCGGCGCCGAGCTCGCGGAGGTAGCCGTTCAGCGTGTAGACGAAGCTGTCGTAGTTGTCGATGACGAGTACGCGGGTCACGTGCCCACGGTACCTTCCTGCGGACCGAGGAGCGAATCCACCCAGGGAAACACCCAGGTCACGAGCGCAAACAACACCACGACGATCAGGACCAGCACGATGAGGAGCCGCACCCACCACGGGCCGGGCAGCACCCTCCACAGAGCTCCGTACACGTCAGCCTCCCGCCCCGACCGCCGCGGCGATCTCGCTCGGTACATCCTGCGGCGGCGCGAACGTCTGGAACACGCTGTAGGCGATCAGTCGCTCCCCGGCAGCAAACGGCGGATTGCAGGTCGTGATCGTCATGAACCGCTCGACGGGGGTGGCCGCCGGCTCACGCGGCACAGGAAGGAGGACGCCGACCGCCGAGGGCTGCACGTACTCGAAATTGCGGAACGTGTAGGTGTACCAGCCGTCCTGAGTCTGCACGTAGATGCGGTCGCCGATGTGCAGCTTCGAGAGGTCGATGAACGTGTTGCCCCACCCGGAGTCGTGGCCCGCAACAGCGAAGTTCCCGACCTGGCCCGGCATCTGGGTGTCGATGTAGTGGCCGACGCCGGCGGTGTAGCTGTTGAGGACGCGCTCCGTGTCGACCGTCTGTCGGATGACCCGCTTCCAGTCGGGGCCGAGCCGCGGCACGTAGAGAACGGCGAAAGCCTGATAGGGCGCCGGTTGCGCCATCACGGGCGGATCGGTCTGCGCGGTCTCCGGATCCGGCGCGGCCTTCGGCGCTTTGATGGCGTCGTCCACCCACTTCTGGCTCTGCTGGGCCGCGGCACTCGACTGCTGGTTGGCGAGAACGAGGTTGTTCCACCACACCTGCCACCCCAGGAAGAGGAGGACGAGCACACCCGCGGTGATCAGCAACTCTCCGAGGACTCCCACCACCGTCGGACGCCGGCGCGGTCGGCGACGCCGACGCACTCGAGTCTCCGGGGTGGTCATGTGTCACATTCTAGAGAGGACCGGCTGTGAATCGGCAGCCACCTCAGACGCCTCCCCCATACGGGGGCCTCAGGAAGCTCGGTGCCTTCCCCGCTACACTGTGGTGCTATGGCACGCAGCAATTCGAGGACGAAACCCGAGCGACCCGCCCGCGCAGAGCGCCCGGCGGCCACATCCGGAGAGGACGCGCCCAACCCGGTGTGGTTCAAGCCGGTGATGTTCGGCTTCATGCTGCTCGGCCTCATCTGGATCATCGTCTTCTACGTGAGCCAGAACCAGTACCCGATCCCCGCCCTGGGAGCCTGGAACATCCTCGTCGGCTTCGGCATCGCATTCATCGGCTTCCTCATGACGACGCGCTGGCGATAGCCAAGCACACACTTCGTGCCTCGAACCCGGGTTGGCTGCTGCCGACCCGGGTTCGTTGTTTTCCACAGCTCTCCACAGGCACCCTGTGAACAGTTGCCGCGCATTCTCCGCGGGTTTCCCCAGTGTTAATAAGCCTGTGGAGAGTTACAGGCGTGTAATTACCCACATTGTTAATAAGCCTGTGGATAACTTATCCACGCACTGTGGGAAGCGCGGCGGCGTTCCCTTACACGAAGAAGTGGACGAGACTCAGCGCCACCAAGATGAGGGAGAGCACCACCAGAAGAGGCACCTGCCACCGGCGCCGCTGCGGCTGGCGGGTCTCGACGAAGATCAGGCCGACGAGGAACCCGCCGACCAGGCCTCCGACATGCGCCTGCCACGCGATATTGAAGCCCGGGAGGAAGCCGATCCCCAGGTTCAATGCCAGCAGGATCAGCATCTGCGTGGCGTTACCGCCCAGGCGGCGCTGAATGATGAAGAAGGCGCCGAACAGCCCGAAGATCGCGCCCGATGCACCGACCACCGGCACGTTGTACGGCGCAAGGAGCAGAACGCCGACCGATCCGGCGAAACCGCTGATCAGGAAGAGCGCAAGGAAGCGGAGACGACCGAGCACCGGCTCCAGCGCCATCCCGAACACCCACAGCGTGTACATGTTCAGCGCGAGATGGATGATGTTGGCGTGCGCGAAAATACTGGTCAACATCCGCCAGGGCTCGAACGCACCGGTGAGGGCACCCGGATACGAGTACAACCCCGCGTAGCGCAGGGCATTGGTGACCTGGAAACCCAGCAGGTCACCCACCGTCTGAACGATGAAGACCAGCACGCACAGGGCGATGAGTGCATACGTCACCACGGGAGCACCCGACCCGGTGAGCCGCGTCAGCCACGCCGGTTTGGTGCGGGGATGCGCCGCCTGCTGCTTCGCCATGCACTCCGGGCACACCACACCGACTGCGCCGGGCGTCTGGCATTGGCCGCAGATCGTACGACCGCACCGCTGGCAGAGCACATAGCTCTCCCGGTCGGGATGGCGGTAGCAGTAATTCGCGCGCGCGTCGACGGGCTGAGTCATATCGTGCGCTCGCCCGTCTTCTCTCAGACCTGCTCGATGTCGATCGACTCGATGACGACGTCGTCGAGCGGCCGGTCGCGTGCGTCGGTCGGAACCTCTGCGAGCTTGTCGACGATCTTGCGGGAGGCGTCGTCGGCGACCTCGCCGAAGATGCTGTGCTTGCCCTGCAGCCAGGTCGTCGGCGCAACGGTGATGAAGAACTGCGATCCGTTGGTGCCGCGTCCGCCCTGGATGCCCGCATTCGCCATGGCCAGGATGTACGGCTGGGTGAAGTCGAGCTCCGGGTTGATCTCATCGTCGAACTGGTAGCCCGGTCCGCCGACGCCCTGACCGAGCGGGTCACCGCTCTGGATCATGAAGCCGGGGATAATGCGGTGGAAGATCACACCGTCGTAGAGCGGGGCCGTGGACTTCTCGCCCGTGCCCGGGTGCGTCCACTCGATCTCACCCGTCGCCAGGCCGACGAAGTTCCGCACCGTCTTCGGAGCGTGATTGCCGAAGAGGTTGACCTTGATGTCTCCGTAGTTAGTGTGGAGCGTGGCGACAGCGGTGTGCTTAGACATGGCACCAATTCTTGCACAG
>Ga0256888_1000207_pt1 | contig 12658 bp, 11 predicted proteins | sample MC6MC0511MT_FD_186347 | JGI IMG/M metagenome (GOLD analysis project Ga0256888, IMG submission 186347) | Metatranscriptome of enriched soil aggregate microbial communities from Iowa State University, Ames, United States - MC6-MC0511-MT... | ecosystem: Environmental > Terrestrial > Soil >... | reverse complement strand
GTGCTCGCTGTCGGGCTCGGCTGGGCGGAGTTCGTCTTCATCGCCGCCACTCTGCTCGCTGCTCTGCTCATCGCGACGGCGTTCGTCTTCGGGCGCTCGACGTACCGGGTGGGCATCGAGCTGAACCCGCGACGGGTGGTCGCGGGCGACCGCGCGCTCGGCCGGCTCAGCGTCGCCAACAACGGCAGCCGGCCGGTATTGCCGACGCGAATGGAACTGCCGGTGGGCGAAGGCCAGGCCGACTTCACCATCCCGCGGCTGGCGCCGGGTGCCGAGACGGAGGAGCTGTTCGCCGTGCCGACGGCTCGGCGGGCACTCATCCTGGCCGGCCCCGCGCTGTCCGTGCGCGGCGACCAGCTGGGGCTGCTCCGGAGGACCAACCAGTGGACCGACCGCATCGAGCTGTTCGTGCATCCCAAGACGGTCCGCCTGGCCGCGACCGCGCGAGGCCTGGTGCGCGATCTCGAAGGGCAGACGACGAAGGTCATCACGGACAGCGACCTGGCCTTCCACGCCTTGCGCACCTACGAGCCGGGCGACGACATCCGCAACGTGCACTGGCGTACCTCCGCCCGTACCGGTCAGCTCATGGTGCGGCAGTACCAGGAGACGCGCCGTTCGCAGCTGCTGCTCGCCTTCGACGGCGAACGGTCGCACTTCGCGTCCGACGAGGAGTTCGAGCTCGGCGTCTCGGTGATGACATCCATCGGCTGTCAGGTCATCCGCGAAGAGACCGAGATCAACGCTCTCTGGCAGGGCGGCCCCATGCGGGTCGGCACTCCCACGGCGCTGCTCGACGACTCGTGCCGCATCCAGCCGGTCGAGGGGGCGCACCCCACACTGCGCGAGTTCCTCCGGCAGGCGACCCTGCGGCTCCCGGCGCCCAGTCTCGCCGTCACCGTCGTCGGGTCGCAGGTGGAGGCGGCCGAATTGCGCGGTGCCTCCGCGCTGTGGGGGAGTGACACAGAGACCATCGTGATCCGTGTCGACGAGAGCGGCGAACCGCGGCTCACCCGCCTGGGGCGCTCCATGCTCATCACCGTGTCCGCGCTGCCGGAGCTTCCGGCACTGCTGAAGCGAGCGGGCCGATGACCGCGACCGCCGACGGGACGAGGTCCCGCACCTCAGACGCATCGAGTCCGATCCTCGATCGCCTCTCGGCGACGACCTGGATCGACGTCGCCGTCCTGACCGGACTGAGCCTGATCGCTGTCGTCGGTTTCGAGCCGGCCTTCGGGCATTACGCGTTCGCACCCGCGGCTGTCGGCGGAATCGTCGTCGGCGGGGGAGTCGCCCTGCTCGGACGGCTGTTCCGACTCGCCTGGCCGCTGACGGTCGTGCTCGCCCTGGCCGCGTACTTCCTCCTCGGGACGCCGCTGGCGTTGCCGGGGCAGGCTCTCTTCGGTGTCCTCCCCACGCTCGACAGCCTCTCGGGTCTGGTGCTCGGCGCGGTGTTCGGATGGTCGGATGCGGTCACCCTTCAGGCGCCGCTCGAAGCGCCCCCGTACGTCGCGGTCGTACCGTACGTCGCCGGATGGCTGGTCGCGCTCGTCTCCGTCACCCTGGCCGTACGCTGGCTGCCGCGCGTGCGCCGTCCCTCCGTCGGACGGGCGGCGGTCCTGCTCGTGGGCCCGGCGCTGCTGCTGCTGGCGGCGATCCTGCTCGGCACGCGGGACCCGTTCTTCGCGGGGGTTCGCGGTGTGCTCTTCGCGGGAGTGGCCCTGGTCTGGCTCTCGTGGCGGCGCGCCCGCTTCGCCCGGGATGGCGTGGAGACCGACTCCGCCGTCCGCCGAAGCCGACTGCTCGGGGGAGCCGCCGTGGTGCTCGGGGCTGTCCTCGTCGGAGCCCTGGCCGGCTCCCTGCTCGCGCCTCCGGCGGCCTCGCGTTATGTCGTCCGCGACGAGATCACTCCACCGTTCGACCCGCTCGACTATCCGAGCCCGCTCGCGGGCTTCCGCAAGTACACGAAAGACCTCCAGAAGACGAAGCTCTTCACCGTCACGGGCCTGAAGCAGGGGCAGAACATCCGGCTCGCAACGATGGACAGCTACGACGGCGTGGTGTGGTCGGTGGCGTCGCCCGGCAGCAGCACCGATGCGTCCGGTGCGTTCGAGCTCCTCGGCAGAACCATTCCCCGGCCGCCGCTGTTCACAGCCGGAGCATCATCCTCGGCCTCGATCGCGGTGCTCGGGTACTCCGACGTGTGGCTGCCGACGCTCGGCTACACGAACCGGCTCACGTTCGACGCGCACACCGGGCAGGATCCCGCAGCAGGCGTACGTGTGAACACGGCGACCGGCACGGCCGCCGTGACCAGCGGGGTGCGGGACGGTCTGGCGTACACCGTCGGCGCCACAGCGCAGAAGGTGCCGAACGACCGCGCGCTTGCGAAGGTCCCTCCGGCGAAGCTCACCCTCCCACCCGTCACGAACGTTCCGGACGTGGTCTCGGCCAAGGCGGAGGAGTACGCCGGCTCGGCGGATACCGCCATTCAGAAGCTGCGCAACATCGAGCGCTCGCTCAAGTCGCTCGGCTTCCTCAGTCACGGCCGTGCGTCCGACCCCGTGCCTTCCCGCGCCGGTGAGGGGGCCGACCGGATGACCGACCTGCTGTCGAAATCGCCGATGGTCGGCGACCAGGAGCAGTATGCGAGCGCATTCGCCCTGATGGCTCGCCGGCTGGGTTACCCGACCCGGGTGGTGATGGGCTTCGCGCCCAAGGTCGCCGGAAGCACGACCACGGTCACGGGCGACGACGTGACGGCCTGGGACGAGGTCGCCTTCGACGGCGTCGGTTGGGTGCCGTTCTTCCCGACGCCGACGAAGACCGACGCCCCCAAGAACCAGACCACTAGGCCCAAGCTGGAGCCGCAGCCCCAGGTGCGACAGCCCCCGCCCAACGATCCGCGCGCGGAAGACCTGCTCACCCCGGTCAAGACGAAGGACAACGACCCGAAGGACAAGGCGAGGGGGTTCGTGTTCCCGGTGTGGGGCTGGGTGGTCCTCGGGGTGGTCGGGATCCCACTCCTGGCCTACTTCATCCCCCTCCTGGTCATCGCGGCGCTCAAGAGACGCAGGCGACGACGGCGCGAGGGCGACGGACCTCCCGACAAACGCGCCGCGGGCGCGTGGGACGAACTGACCGACGGGTACGCCGAACTCGGGCTGACAGTCCCGGAGCGAGCGACGCGGCTCCAGGCGGCCGCCGCGCTGGAGGAGCAGTCCGCGGCGCAGAGTCTGCCCGTCCCGGACGGCGGTCTGGGTGACTTGGCTCGCCACGTCGACGCCGCCGTCTTCGACGGCTCGGTCGTGGAGCAGGACCGCGTCGACCGCGCCTGGACAACGGCGGACCAAGCGCTCGCCAACGCGACGAAGGCCGCAGGGCCGCTGCGCGCCCGCCTCGCAGCCTTCCGGTACCGCCGCCCTCGACGCGCCTGAGGACATCCGTATAGTGGGCCACATGGACGACAGCGGGTTCATCGTGCCTCCGCCAGGTCTCATCCCGTCGCGCCCGCAGCACGGGTCGCCGGACGGATCACCAGACTCCGGAGGAGCGCCGAACGACCGGAATTCGGTGCCCGTCCGTCCACTTCCGGCGTTCACCCCGCCGCCGGGACCGGGAGGGCCCTCGGTGCCGGCGCGACCGGTCTGGAGGCTGCACCTGCCCGGCGACCGCAGCATCCCGGTCACCGGAACGCTGCTCGTGGGCCGCAATCCGTCGCACTCCGCCTACTCCTCTGCGCCGGATGCCGACCTCATCGCCCTCGAGGACCCGACTTCGACGGTCTCCAAGACCCACGCCGCAGTCGCCGTCGATCGTGGCGACGGCCTCACCGTCACGGACCTGCACTCGACCAACGGCGTCATCATCGACGGCGTCCGAGCCGAGCCCGGCGCGCCGGTTCCGGTCGCGGACGGCGGCGAGGTGCTCCTCGGTGACCTACGCGTCCGCGTCGAGCGCTCCTGACCCGGTCCGAGAGCCTGCGGGTGATAACCTGTCTCTCGTGAACGCGGGTCTTCTTCTCCTTAGCCGCCGCGGCGAGTCCTAGTCATCAGGCCATCCTCGCCGCGGAGTCCGTCGACGGCTGATCCGTTCACACGCTAGGAGTTCGCACGACATGAGCATTCGCACATCCGCTTCAGAATCGGCGGAGCCGACCGCCGGGCCCACCGCCGGGTCCACCGCTGGGCCGCTGACGCTGGCCGAGAAGGTCTGGAACGACCACCTGGTCAAGAAGGGCGAGGACGGCACTCCCGACCTCATCTACATCGACCTGCACCTCGTCCACGAGGTGACCAGCCCGCAGGCCTTCGATGGTCTCCGGATGGCTGGGCGTCCGGTCCGCCGGCCCGACCTGACCATCGCGACCGAAGACCACAACACGCCGACCATCGGCATCGACAAGCCGATCGCCGATCTGACGAGCCGCACCCAGATCGAGACCCTGCGCCGCAACGCCGAGGAGTTCGGCGTCCGGCTGCACTCGCTCGGTGATGTCGAGCAGGGCATCGTGCACGTCGTCGGTCCGCAGCTCGGCCTCACCATGCCGGGCATCACCGTGGTCTGCGGCGATTCGCACACGTCAACGCACGGCGCGTTCGGCGCGATGGCGTTCGGCATCGGCACCAGCGAGGTCGAGCACGTGCTCGCCACGCAGACGCTGCCGCTCAAGCCGTTCAAGACGATGGCGATCACCGTCGAAGGCGAGCTGCGCCCCGGAGTGACGGCGAAAGACATCATCCTCGCCGTCATCGCGAGGATCGGCACCGGCGGTGGTCAGGGCTACGTCCTCGAATACCGCGGCAGCGCCATCCGTTCGCTCTCCATGGAGGGCCGGATGACCATCTGCAACATGTCGATCGAAGCGGGCGCCCGAGCGGGCATGGTCGCCCCGGACGAGACCACCTTCGCGTATCTGAAGGGCCGCCCGCACGCGCCGGAGGGCGCCGACTGGGACGACGCCGTCGCCTACTGGAAGACCCTGCAGACCGACTCCGACGCCGTCTTCGACGCCGAGGTGTACTTCGACGCCGACGAGATCGAGCCGTTCGTCACCTGGGGCACCAACCCGGGCCAGGGCGTCTCGCTCAGCCAGCCCGTTCCGGACCCGGCCGCCATCGCCGACCAGAACGCCCGCGCCGCAGCCGAACGCGCGCTGGAGTACATGGACCTGCAGCCGGGAACGCCGATGAAGAGCATCCCGGTGGACGCGGTCTTCATGGGCTCATGCACCAACAGCCGCATCGAAGACCTCCGCGCCTTCGCCTCCATCATCAAGGGTCACAAGAAGGCCGACGGCGTCCGCGTGATGGTCGTTCCCGGAAGCGCCCGCGTACGGATCGAGGCCGAGGCAGAAGGCATCGACAAGATCGTCGAGGAGTTCGGCGCCGAGTGGAGATTCGCCGGCTGCTCCATGTGCCTGGGCATGAACCCGGACCAGCTGGCACCGGGGGAGCGCTGCGCCTCCACCTCCAACCGCAACTTCGAAGGTCGCCAGGGCAAGGGCGGCCGTACGCACCTCGTTTCGCCTCTGGTGGCGGCCGCAACCGCGATTCGCGGGACGCTGTCCAGCCCGTGGGACCTCGAGCACGAAGGTGACGACACGCCGCGCGATGGCGGCACCGATATCTCCCGTGGAGAGAAGGTGGGCGCCTGATGGACAAGTTCGAGACCGTCACCGGTACGGCCGTTCCCTTCCGGCGCTCCGACGTCGACACCGACCAGATCATCCCGGCGGTGTTCCTCAAGCGCGTCACCAAGACGGGCTTCGACGACGCGCTCTTCCACGAGTGGCGGAAAGACCCCGATTTCATCCTGAACCGCCCCGAGTACCAGGGGGCAACGGTCCTCGTTGCCGGGCCCGACTTCGGAACGGGTTCGTCTCGCGAACATGCCGTCTGGGCGCTCCGCGACTTCGGCTTCCGCGTGGTGCTCAGCCCCCGTTTCGCCGACATCTTCCGCGGCAACGCGGGCAAGCAGGGCCTGCTCACCGGCATCATCTCCGAGGAGGATGCCGAGCGGCTCTGGGAGGCGATCGAAGCCCGGCCGGGAATAGCGGCGACGGTAGATCTGGTTGCCAAGACTGCGACCGTCGGTGAAGTCCAGGTGTCTTTCGACATCGACGACTACACTCGCTGGCGTTTGCTCGAAGGGCTGGACGATATCGCCTTGACCCTGCGCGATGAGGCGCTCATCTCCGAATACGAATCGGGCCGCGCGAGCTGGCGGCCCACGACACTCCCGGTGAAACTTTGAACTCACTTCTTCAGGACGCCCAGGCAGCTGGAGCACGCGTCGGCCTCAAGGGCGACCGCATCACGATCAACGGCGGCATCCCCCTGCAGGGCCGCATCGAGGTCCGCGGCGCCAAGAACTTCGTCACCAAGGCGATGGTCGCCGCCATCCTCGGCGAAGGGCCGAGCGTTCTGAGGAACGTCCCCGACATCTCCGACGTCCGCGTGGTGCGCGGCCTCCTGGAGGTGCACGGCGTCAAGGTCACCGACGGCACCGCGGGCGAGCTCCTGCTCGACCCGAGCGCGGTCGAATCGGCGCACATGGCCGACATCGACGCGCACGCCGGCTCCAGCCGCATCCCGATCCTCTTCTGCGGCCCGCTGCTGCACCGGCTGGGCGAGGCGTTCATCCCCGACCTCGGCGGCTGCCGCATCGGCGACCGGCCGATCGACTACCACCTCGAGGTGCTCCGCCAGTTCGGCGCGGTCGTCGACAAGCTGCCCAGCGGCATCCGGATGACGGCCCCGAACGGCCTGCACGGCGCCAAGCTCGACCTGCCCTACCCGAGCGTCGGCGCGACCGAGCAGGTGCTGCTCACCGCGGTCCGCGCCGAGGGCATCACCGAGCTGAAGAACGCCGCCATCGAGCCCGAGATCATGGATCTCATCAACGTCCTGCAGAAGATGGGCGCGATCATCTCGGTCGACACCGACCGCGTGATCCGCATCGAAGGTGTGGACTCGCTCGAGGGCTACAGCCACACCGCCCTCTTCGACCGAAACGAAGCCGCGAGCTGGGCAGCCGCGGCCCTTGCGACCGGTGGAGACATCTACGTGGGTGGCGCGCGCCAGCCGGAGATGCTCACCTTCCTCAACGTCTTCCGCAAGGTCGGCGGCGCGTTCGAGATCCACGACGACGGCATCCGGTTCTACCACCCGGGTGGCGAGTTGAAGCCCGTTGTCATCGAGACCGACGTGCACCCCGGGTTCATGACCGACTGGCAGCAGCCGCTCGTGATCGCCCTCGCCAAGGCGAACGGTGTCTCCATCGTTCACGAGACGGTGTACGAGCAGCGATTCGGCTTCGTCGACGCGCTCATCGACATGGGCGCCAAGATCCAGGTCCACAAGGAATGCCTCGGCGGTCACGCCTGCCGTTTCGGCCAGCGCAACTTCAACCACTCCGCCGTCATCATGGGCCCGGTGGAGCTGAAGGGCGCCGACATCGAGGTTCCCGACCTGCGCGGCGGCTTCAGCCACCTCATCGCGGCGCTCACCGCCGAGGGTCGCTCCACCGTGAGCAACGTCGGCATCATCAGCCGTGGCTACGAGAACTTCATCACCAAGCTGCAGCTGCTCGGTGCTGACTTCACGATGGAGGGTTGATCCCCGACCGGGGACTTATCCACAGATCCTCACGCGTCTCACCCGTGATACATTCGTCTCATGGAGACTGTCAGCGTGAGAGACCTACGCAACCACGGCGGTGACATCCTCGACAGGGTGGCCCGCGGAGAACGCCTGACCATCACGCGTGACGGGGCGGCAGTGGCGGAACTGTCGCCTCTGCCCGCTCCGGGCAGAGCGCTGTCCGTCCTCATCGCGGAGCGACGCGCCGTTCCCGCGGTCGACCCGATCGCCCTGCGGTCCGACATCGACGAGATCGTGGACCAGCAGTGGTGATGCGGCCGGGCCTGCTCGACACGTCGACGCTGATCCTGCTGGGGCGGGTTGCAGACCCTTCGGACCTTCCGGACATCCCCTCGATCAGCGCCGTGACGCTGGCGGAGCTCTCGGTCGGACCGCTGGTGGCGAAGAGCCCGGAGGAGCGCGCCGCGCGCCAGGCGCATCTCCAGCTCGCCGAGGCCGATTTCGATCCGATCCCGTTCGACTCGGCGGCGGCTCGGGCGTTCGCGCAGGTCGCCCAGTCGCTGCGCGACGCCGGGCGAAAGCCGACCGCACGGGCTTTCGATGCGCTCATCGCTGCCACCGCCATCTCGCGCGACCTGCCACTGCACACCTGCAATCCCGCCGATTTCGAGGGCATCCCGCATCTCGACCTCCGGCCGGTGGCGGTGAGCGCGTGATCGCCGACGGTCGGCGTGCATGCTCCGAGTGCGATGCCCGTCGCTGATAATGGAATGGTGCCCCAACGTGATTCGTCCGTGACCCCTGTGCCGCCGAAGAAGCAGCGCCCGGAGAAGAGCCGCCCGTCGGTCTTCTGGGTGCTCGCGGGGATCGTGGTGCCGATCGGCAGCATCCTGGCCCGCTTCCGTGTGGTCGACGGGGACAAGCTCCCCAAGACCGGCGCCTATGTTCTGACACCGAACCACTACAGCGAGATCGACCCCGTGATGGTCGGCATGGTCACCTGGAGGCTGGGTCGTTTGCCCCGGTACCTGGCGAAGGAGAGTCTCTTCCGGGTGCCGGTCCTCGGCTGGTTCATGCGCAAGTCCGGCCAGGTGCCGGTCTCCCGTGGCGGCAGCACCCGCGGTGCCGCACCGTTGCAGGAGGCGCGCAAGATCGTCGACGAGGGCCGCATCGTCATCGTCTACCCGGAGGGTTCGTTGACACGGGACCCCGACATGTGGCCGATGCGCGGCAAGACGGGCGCGGCGAGGATGGCGCTGGAATACGATCTCCCCGTCATCCCGATGGCGCACTGGGGTACCCAGCAGGTCATGGCACGGTACGGCAAGAAGATCAGCTGGTTCCCGCGCAAGACCATCGATGTCAAAGTCGGCGACCCGGTCGATCTGTCGGCCTTCCGCGGCCGTCCGCTCGATGCGGCCACGCTCGCCGAGGCGACGGCCGTGATCATGGATGCGATCACCGCGCTCCTGGAGGACCTGCGCGGCGAGAAGGCTCCCCAGACCCGCTGGGATCCGTCGCAGCACGATCAGAAGGAGACCGGGCGCTTCGATGGCTAAGGCACCGAAAGCCCCAGTGGCCCGTCCCCGCCGGATCGCCGTGCTTGGCGCCGGGAGCTGGGGGACCACGTTCGCGAAGATCCTCGCCGACGGCGGCTCCGACGTCGTGCTGTGGGCCCGGCGCCCCGAACTCGCGCGCGAGATCAACGAGGTCAAGCGCAACAGCGACTACCTGGAGGGGATCAACCTCCCGCGCAATCTCCGGGCCACGCATCGGCTCGGCGAGGCCATGCGCGACGCCGAGCAGGTCTTCGTCTCGATCCCCAGCCAGACTCTCCGCTCGAATCTCGAGGCGATGATCCCGCACCTCGGCCCGGAGACCGTCGTCGTGAGCCTGATGAAGGGCGTCGAGAAGGGCACCGGCTTGCGCATGAGCGAGGTGATCGCTCAGGGGCTGCCGATCGAGCCCGAGCGCATCGCCGTCGCCTCCGGCCCCAACCTCGCCCTCGAGATCGCCCGTGAGCAGCCCACCGCCGCCGTCGTGTCGTCGGAGAGTCTGGAGACCGCTCAAGCGGTGGCGATCTCGGCGACCAACCGCTACTTCCGCAGTTTCGTGAACACCGACGTGATCGGAACGGAGTTCGGCGGCGTCCTCAAGAACCTCATCGCGGTGGCGATCGGCATCGTGGACGGCGTCGGCTACGGCGAGAACACGAAGGCATCCATCATCACGCGAGGACTGGTCGAGATGACCGACTTCGCTGTCGCCTACGGCGCCAAGCCCGAGACGCTGTCGGGGCTTGCCGGGCTCGGCGACCTCATCGCGACCTGCGAGTCGTCGCTGAGCCGCAACAACACCGCTGGGCGACTGCTCGGCCAGGGCTACGGGTTCCACGATGTCGTGAAGCAGATGAACCAGACGGCTGAGGGTCTCGCCTCGGTCGCGCCCATCCTGAGCCTCGCCGAGGCACGCGGGGTGGACATGCCGATCGTCCGTCAGGTCAGCCAGGTGCTCGCCGGTACGCTCGATCCGAAAGACATCGCACCGCATCTCACGACGGATTCGGACGAGCCGCAAGGCGAAAGGACACTGGATGACGGACAAGGTCACGGTCGCGCTTCTCTTTGGGGGTCGCTCAAGCGAGCATTCGATCAGTTGCGCGACGGCGGCGGGCGTTCTTGAGGCGATCGACCGCGACCGCTACGACGTCATCCCGGTCGGGATCACCCACGAGGGGGCGTTCACGCTCCAGCCGGACGACGCCGCGCTCTTCGCGCTGAACACCGAGAAGCTGCCCGAGGTCGAGGACAACGGCTCGCGCGTGCTCTGGCCGGACAGCATCGCAACCCGCGAGTTGACGGTCGTGGACCCGGACGGCGTGCGCTCGTCCCTCGGCACCGTCGACATCGTCTTCCCGATCCTGCACGGTCCGTGGGGCGAGGACGGCACTCTTCAGGGGATGCTTGAGCTGGTCGGGCTGCCGTACGTCGGCAGCGGCGTGCTGGCGAGCGCGCTCGGGATGGACAAGCACTTCACGAAGACCGTGCTGCAGCAGGCGGGAATCCCCGTCGCGCCGTGGCGGACGGTGACCGCCTTCGAGTGGAGCACCGCTCCGGACGCCGTCCGGGAGGCCGCGCGCGACCTCGGCCTGCCCGCTTTCGTGAAGCCGGCGCGTGCCGGTTCCAGTGTGGGCGTGACGAAGGTCACCGACTGGAGCGAGCTGGATACGGCGATGGCGACCGCGCTGGCCGAAGACGACCGGGTGCTCATCGAATCGATGGTCACCGGCCGCGAAGTGGAGATCGCCGTGCTGGGTGGCCGTCCGGGGGAGTCGGCCCGCGCATCGGTCGCGGGCGAGATCGTCCTCAGCGGTCGCGATTTCTACGACTTCGCCGCGAAGTATCTGGATGCACCGGGCATCGACCTGGTCTGCCCGGCCGACCTGACCGACACGCAACTCGCCGAGATGCGCGAGCTCGGCATCCGGGCGTTCGACGCGATCGGCGGCGAGGGCCTCGCACGGGTGGACTTCTTCCTGACCGCCGACGGCTTCGTCGTCAACGAGATCAACACGATGCCGGGCTTCACGCCCATTTCAATGTTCCCGCGCTGCTGGCAGGAGTCGGGGCTCAGCTACCCGGCGCTGATCGACGAGCTCATCCAGGTGGCCCTGGCGCGCGCCGCCGGCTGACGGGCGCCGCTGGGCGCGGCGAGTCGCGAGTCGTTGCGGTTGACCGGCGCGAGTTGCGACATGTTGTCGCAACTCGACACCGCCAGGGCGAAGCGGGCGCTACGGGGAGGGCGTCGCCGTCGGATCGGTGTCGAGCGTCGAGAGGCACTTCTGCGTCTGCTTCACGGTCGACACCGCGCTCGCGAACTCGGGCAGCACCGAGGAGTCCGACACTCCCGCGACGTGGTCGATGATGACCTCGGTCGCGGGCGTCCGCCCGAAGGTCTGGTAGACGATGGTCTTGGCCGCCGGGTCCGTCATGAGCACCCAATCCACTCCGTTGACGTTGACGCACGGCTTCGTGGTCGCCCCGATCGGCGGAACCCCGCAGCGCAGGATCACCGCGGTCGGGTCGCCCCAGGCGCCGGTCGCCTGGGCGTCCGTCTCGCGCTCCGCCTTGTCGGCGACCGTGTCGGGCAGGCGGACGCTGATCTCGGCGCAGCCGGGCGCGTTGCTGTCGGCGGCGGGGTCGAGGGACACGGTGGGCGCACATCCGGCGAGGAGGAGCGCTGAGGCGCCGAGGAGGAGGCCTACGAGGGTGCTGCGACGGGACTTCATCGGTTTCAGGCTACCGTTTCAGATCATGGGAAACTCTGGGAGCGACGCGTCCGGCCTCACCCTCGGGGAGGCGTCGGAGCGCGAAGCGTTGCGGCGCATCTTCCCGAGGCTTCCGGAGTCGTCGGCGACCCTGGTCGGACCGGGGGACGACGCCGCCGTGCTGGCCGCTCCGGACGGACGCTTCGTCGTCACGACGGACATGATGGTGCACGGGCCCGATTTCCGGCTGGCGTGGTCCGGTCCCGTCGATCTCGGCTGGAAGGCCGCGGCCACGAACCTGTCCGATGTCGCCGCGATGGGGGCGGTGCCGACGGCCCTCGTCGTCGCGATCGCGGCGCCCCCGGACACGACCGTCGCCTGGCTGGAGGGGGTGGCCGACGGCTTCCGGCTGGCGTGCGAGGAGCTGCAACCGGGCTGCGGAGTGGTCGGAGGCGACCTCTCTGTGTCGGAGACGCTCACGTTCGCGGTGACCGCGTTCGGCGATCTTCAGGGCCGTGCGCCGGCCTTGCGAAGCGGTGCCCGGGTTGGGGACGTCGTCGCCGTTTCTGGTGCGTTGGGGGAGGCCGCTGAGGGTCTGCGCCTGCTGTTCGCTGAGGCGGTGGATGCGTCGGGTGAGCCCGACCCGGCGCGCTTCGCCGCTGTCGCCGCGGCGCATCCCGGTCCGGTCGCCGCGCAGCTGCGTCCGCGTCCACCCATCGCGGACGGTCCGCTCGCCGTCATGGCGGGCGCAACGGCGATGCTGGACCTGAGCGACGGTCTCGCCCTC
>Ga0256888_1000203_pt1 | contig 12759 bp, 13 predicted proteins | sample MC6MC0511MT_FD_186347 | JGI IMG/M metagenome (GOLD analysis project Ga0256888, IMG submission 186347) | Metatranscriptome of enriched soil aggregate microbial communities from Iowa State University, Ames, United States - MC6-MC0511-MT... | ecosystem: Environmental > Terrestrial > Soil >... | reverse complement strand
GCCGACGGTCGCGCCGGCCAGCCCGAGCATCCCGCGACGGGAGAGCCCGCGCGTTGGCTCAGCGGGCTCTCCGACCTCGTCGGTCTCCGGGCGCTCGGCGTCCGCGGGGTGGTGCTGCGTCACGGGCCCTACTTGACGATGATCGAGGTGAGGTGGCTGAGCGGCTCGCTGAGTGCGTTCACCTGGTCGGAGAGCGCCTTGACCTGGTCGGTGCTCAGCTGGGTGTAGCTGACGAACCCGTCGCCGGTCTTGTACTGGGCGAGCGTCTTCGCGATCGCGGCGAACTCCGCATCCAGCTTGGAGACGACGTCCTTGCCGTTGCTGCCCTTGCCCGCGGCGATGTCGCGGACGACGCCGTACGCCACCTGCGCTCCTTCGAGGTTCGCCTGGAAGTCCTGCAGGTCGGTGTGCGAGAAGGCCTCCTCCTCACCGGTGATCTTCGAGCCGGCGACTTCCTCCATCAGCCCGATGGCGCCGTTGGAGATCTGGTCGATAGTGAGGGCGAAGTCCTTCGCGTGCACCAGGTCGTAGAGCTTCTGCGTGTCGGCGACCAGCTTGTCCGCGAGTTGGGTGCGGGTGGCGGCGTCGACCGGGGTGTAGCCGGCGGGGGCCCAGAGGTCCTTCTCGATCCGGTGCCAGCCGGTCCAGTCCTGGCCCTGTTCGAGGTCCGCCTCGCGGAGGTCGAGCGCCGGGTCGAGGTCGCCGAACTGCTCGGCGGTGGGCTCGATCCGCTCGTAGAAGGTGCGGGTGGACGCGTACTGTGCCCGCGCGGCGTCTGCGTCACCGGCCGAGTAGGCCGCGGCGAAGGTCTTCGTGGCCGTGAGCAGGGCGCCCGCCTGGTCCTTGACGTAGCCCGTGTAGTTGGCGACCGCCTGGGCGACCTGCTTGCTCTCGCTTTGCGAGACGGTCGTGCCGGAGCCCGCTGTGACGGTGAAGGCTGCGACGTTGTCGGGCTGCCCGACCATGCCCTTGCGGCAGGCGGAGAAGTACTTCCCCTCGGCGAGCTGGACGACGTAGTTGACCGTCGTTCCGGGACCGATGTTCTCCTTCTCGCCGACGATGCGCAGCTTGTCGGTGGCCAGCAGCTCGAACTCGTTGACGTCGGTGCCGTTGTTGGTCACCTGGAACGTGATCGGCCCGGCTTTCGCGGTGTTCGTCGACACGGTGCACTTCGAGTCGGTGAGCGAGACGGCGATCGCTTCGGCGGTGGCGTCGGCCTTGTTCGGCACGCAGCCCGTCAGTGCGACGGCGAGGGCGGCTGCGCCGGCGAGGGACGCGGTGACGGCAGCGAGCGGACGGAGTCGGGGCATGGGGGTGCTGTGCTTTCTCGGGTGGGACCGGGTCAGGAGGCGACGTGCGCGTGCGGTGCGGGCGCGGCGGCGGGAGTCGGTTTCGCCGCGGCCGGGCGGCCGGAGGCGCGGTGCTGGCGGAGGTAGAAGAAGCCGACCACGAGCAGGTACCCGGCCCAGCCGACGACCTGCAGCCAACTCGGTGAGGGGTTGAAGTTGACGATGCCGGCGGCGATCGTGCCGTACCAGCTGGAGGAGGGGATGGCGCCGCTGATGTCGTAGGCGTGGACGCTGCCGCCGGGGATCAGGCCGGCCTCCTGCAGGTCGCCCAGGCCGTACGCGAACACGCCGGCGGCGACGAGGATGAGGAAGGCGCCCGTCCAGGTGAAGAAGGTGCCGAGGTTGATCTTGACCATGCCGCGGTACAGGAGGAAGCCGAGGACGGCGGCGCTGGCGAGGCCCAGCAGGGCACCGACGGCCGGCTCCCACGTTCCGCCGGCGCTGGCCACGGTCGCCCAGACGAAGAGGGAGGTTTCGATGCCCTCCCGGCCCACGCTGAGCATGGCCAGCAGGACGACGCCCCAGCCCGCACCGACGAGCGCCGAGTCCAGGCGGGTATGGAGGGTGGATTTCATGGTGCGGGCAGTCTTGCCCATCCAGAACACCATCCAGGTGACGAACCCGACCGCGACCAGCGAGAGCGTGCCGCCGAGGATCTCCTGGGCCTGGAAGCTCATGCCGTAGGGACCCCAGGTGAGCGCTGCGCCGATCCCGAGCGGCACGACCAGTGCCACCCCCACGCCGATCCACAGCTTGGAGAGCACGTCGGTGCGGCCCAGCTTGACGACGTAGGCGATGAGGATGGTGACGATGAGCGCCATCTCGAGGCCTTCGCGGAGGCCGATCAGGTAGTTCGCGAGCACAGGGGACCTTGTCGATGGAGCGGGTTGGGAGGTTGGTAAGGCTAACCTTACCCATCGAGCGTATGACAGGACTCCGAAACTGTCCAGCTAGGATTCGAGAATGCTCAGCCGGATCGTCAGCGCCGTCCTGATCGTGCTCGTCGGCGCCGTGTTCGGCGCGATCGGGACGGTCGCGCACCAGATCTCGGTCACGTGGGGGATCAGCATCCCGCTCGGACTCATCGGGTCTCTCCTCGCCTTCGCGGCGCTGCTCACCGGCTTGCGCCTGCTCGGTCACAGCCGCCTTCCGGCCCTGCTCGCGGCGCTCGGCGCGATCGCCGTGATCCTGCTGTTCTCGCAGCAGAGCGCCGGCGGCTCCGTACTCATCCCGAACAACCTCGCGGGTCAGACGTGGCTGGTCGGGACGATCCTCATCGCCGCCGTCGCCATCGCCTGGCCGGACGTGCACGGACGACGGTCCGCTCGCGACGGCATAAGCTAGCAGGGTAGCTCTCGTGAAGGGATCCGAACCACTGTGACCTATGTCATCGCTCTCCCGTGCGTCGATGTGAAGGACCGGGCGTGTATCGACGAATGCCCCGTCGACTGCATCTACGAGGGCGAACGGTCGCTGTACATCCACCCCGATGAGTGCGTCGACTGCGGCGCCTGCGAGCCGGTCTGCCCCGTGGAGGCCATCTACTACGAGGACGACCTGCCCGAGGAGTGGAAGGACTACTACCGCGCCAACGTGGAGTTCTTCGACGACATCGGCTCGCCGGGCGGTGCCGCGAAGGTCGGCGTGATCCAGAAGGATCACCCGGTCATCGCAGCGCTTCCTCCCCAGGCCCACTGACCGTGGCCCTGCAGGAGCTCCCGGACTACCCCTGGGATCTCATGGCGCCCTACGCCGAGCAGGCTCGGGCGGCTGTGCCGTTCGGCGACGCTTCCGGCATCGTCGACCTGTCGATCGGTTCGCCCGTCGACCCGACGCCCGACGTGATCCGGGAGGCGCTCGCGCACGCCACCGACGCGCACGCCTATCCGCAGACCGTCGGCACTCCGGCGCTGCGGGAGGCGATCGTCGACTGGTTCGAGCGGCGCCGCGGCGTCAGCGGACTGACCGTCGACAACGTCCTGCCGACCATCGGCTCCAAAGAACTGGTGGCCCTGCTGCCGTTCATGCTGGGGCTGGGGGAGGGCGACATCGTCGTGCACCCCCGCGCCGCCTACCCGACGTACGCGATCGGCGCGGCGATCGCCGGTGCCACCGCGCTGGCGAGCGACGACCCGGCGGAGTGGCCGGAAGGCACCCGCCTCGTGTGGCTGAACTCGCCCGGGAACCCGGATGGCCGCATCCTGTCCGTTCACGAACTGCGCGCCGCCGTCGCGCGGGCCCGCGAGCTGGGCGCCTACATCGCGAGTGACGAATGCTACGCGGAGCTGGGCTGGGACGCGCCATGGGATGCGGAGCGCGTGCCGAGCATCCTGGACCCGCGGGTGATCGGTCAGAACCGGCAGAACGTGCTCGCCGTGTACTCGCTGAGCAAGCAGTCGAACCTCGCCGGTTACCGCGCCGCGTTCGTGGCCGGCTGCCGTACCATCGTGGGCCGTCTGGTCAACGTCCGGAAGCACGCGGGCCTGATGCTGCCCGCGCCGCTGCAGGCCGCCATGGTGACGGCCCTCGGAGACGACGAGCATGTACGGGTGCAGAAGGAGCGGTACCGCGCCCGGCGCGAACTGCTGGGGCCCGCGCTCGCAGTGGCGGGCTTCCGCATCGACCGGAGCGAGGGCGGCCTGTACCTGTGGGCGACGGAGGGACGCGACGCCTGGGAGAGCATCGGGAGGCTCGCCGAGCTGGGCATCCTGGCCGGCCCCGGGCACTTCTACGGCGACTTCTATCCGCAGCATGTCCGGCTGTCGCTCACGGCGACCGACGAGCGTATTGCGGCCGCGGCCTCCCGCCTCCGTGCTTTTGGAGAGACTCTCTAACCGCTTCCCTCAGCCTTTGCCCGATGCGACAGTTGTCGTCAGCGTTCGTTAGGCTGTACCGGCACGGTTTTTCAGCAGCGCCGCCACGATCGGCGCTCGGGCCGTCTATCCCACCAGGAGGCGTTGTGAGCGGACTCGGCACCGAGAGCACTGGCACCGAGAAGGCGGCCGTGAACGAGAGCGCAGCGGAGGCTGAGCTCGCGTCAGCCACGTTGAGCTTCCCCGGCGGAGTCGCCCAGTTCCCGATCCGGCCCAGCGTCGACGGCGCCTCGAGCATCGACTTCTCCACGCTGACCCGCGACACCGGCCTCACCAGCCTCGACTACGGTTTCGTCAACACGGCGGCCACGCGTTCGTCGATCACATACATCGACGGCGAGCAGGGCATCCTGCGCTACCGCGGGTACCCGATCGAGCAGTTGGCCGAGAACTCCACCTTCCTCGAGGTGGCGTGGCTGCTGATCCACGGCGAACTGCCGTCGGCGTCCGAGCTGTCCGAGTTCGACGACCGCATCCGCCGTCACACGCTGCTCCACGAAGACCTGCGTCGCTTCTTCGACGCGCTGCCGCACGACGCGCACCCGATGTCCGTGCTTTCGAGCGCCGTCTCGGCGCTGTCGACCTTCTACCAGGACTCGCTCAGCGTGTCCGATCCGGAGCAGGTCGAGCTGTCCACCATCCGCCTCCTCGCCAAGCTGCCCGTCATCGCTGCCTACGCGCACAAGAAGAGCCTCGGCCAGGCGTTCCTCTACCCGGACAACTCGCTGAGCTTCGTCGACAACTTCCTGCGCCTCAACTTCGGCACCCTCGCCGAGCCGTACGAGGTGAACCCCGTGCTGTCCCGCGCGCTGGAGCGCCTGCTGATCCTGCACGAGGACCACGAGCAGAACGCCTCCACGTCGACGGTCCGCCTGGTCGGCTCGACGCAGGCGAACCTGTTCGCTTCGGTCTCGGCCGGCATCAACGCCCTCTACGGCCCGCTGCACGGCGGCGCGAACGAGGCTGTTCTGCAGATGCTCGCGGGCATCCGGGATTCGGGCGAGAGCGTCCAGAAGTTCGTCGAGCGGGTGAAGAACAAGGAGTCGGGCGTCAAGCTCATGGGCTTCGGTCACCGCGTCTACAAGAACTTCGACCCGCGCGCCAAGCTCGTGAAGCAGTCCGCCGACGAGGTGCTCGAGGCGCTCGGCGTGCATGACCCGCTGCTCGACATCGCAAAGGAGCTGGAGGAGGTCGCGCTCGCCGACCAGTACTTCATCGACCGCAAGCTGTACCCGAACGTCGATTTCTACACGGGCGTGATCTACAAGGCCATGGGCTTCCCGACGCGGATGTTCACCGTGCTCTTCGCCATCGGTCGCCTCCCGGGCTGGATCGCCCACTGGCGCGAGATGAACCTCGACCCGCAGACCAAGATCGGCCGCCCGCAGCAGCTGTACGTGGGCTCGCCGGAGCGCGACCTCGGGCGCTGAACCCACCGGTGGGCGGCTTCGCGGGTCATTTGTTGGTCCCTCTCCGCGTCTATCGATTCTTGAAGTAGGCGAAAAGTCGGTCTTCCCGGATAGTGGCCAACGCGCCGATCGCGCCAGATAGGCATGCGGGCACGCCGGCCGTCATCGTTGCGATGCAGCTCTGGAGGACAGCGACATCGGATCCAGCCGGGCCGCTCGACGCGAGCCACCATACGAATAGAGCGCATGGGCCGAGGGTCGCGACGGCCCAGGTCGTCGTTTCAATAAGCAGGATTGCAATCAGGTGCATCTCGCCCACCCCGGCGTGCAGAGCAGACGCGAGTTCCATCCGCCGGAGTGAAACGGATATTACGCCGACGAGGAGTACCAAGAACGCACAGAGGGCGCCGTTGAATCGGGTTCCCCTCTGTTCGACCTCGGCTCTGAGGTCGAATGTCCCACCCAGTCTCGTGTTGAGTTGAGAGAGTTCCGGCTTCGAGGTGCTGTCAGTTGGGGCTTTCAGCGCTGTGAAGACCAGTTGGCTAAGCCGTGAGGACACTGGCCAGACGTCCACCCAGCATTCGTCGAAAGCGGCAGTTGTAGGAGCGGGCGCGAGCAGCGCCCATCGAAGACCCCCGCGCCGACCATCGTCTGGATACGAATAGGACCCGGCGATGCTGATCTGTTGGCCGGAGGTCGCGATCTTCCTCGTGTGGGGCCCAAGGGCCTGTGCAACTTCTGGACCCTCCGACACGCCTATTTTCGCTGGAGCGCCAACCAATCGCATGAAGCCCGGAGAGCCCTCGTTGCTCGGAATGGGCTCCGATGCAAGCACGGCGGGGACGACCGGGTCGGGTGAGGTCCGGATGGCGCCAGCTTGTCGAATACCCGGCGTGTTCGATAGCGCGTCGCAGGCTCCGCCGTCTATCCCGTTCGGCGCTGACAGGACGGTGATGCTGGCTCCCGACTGATGGAATTGCTCCGCTCTCGCGTAGGCGCTCTGGAGCGACAAACCATCCGTCAGCACGGCTGCACAAATCAGGACCGAAGTCATGAAAGCGAGGAGGAACGCGCGACTGGTGCCGCTGCGTAGATTACGCACGGCCTCCCGGCGGATAGCTGACGCTCTCATGGTTCGATCTGGGACACGGTCTTCTGGCTTCCCTTGTGCAAGTCGATTGTCTGCGAGCAGACTTCGCGGGTGTGTTGATCGTGCGTAGCGATCACCACCACTGTGCGCTCATCAACGGTTGCAGAGAGAACGCGGTTGACCGACTCGGCCGTGTGTCGATCGAGTTGGGCGGTTGGCTCGTCCACAAGAAGCAGATCGGGCCGGCGGGCGATGGCACGGGCAAGCATCAGGCGCTGCGCCTCGCCCCCAGAGAGCTCCGAAAAGCGCCGCTGGGCCACGTGGCCCAGATCAAAGCGTTCCAGGTGATGGTGTGCGGCTTGGTCTGCGGCCGCGGGAGCCATCCCAGCTGCGAGAAGCGGAAGCGCGACGTGATCACGAGCTGTTCTGCGGGGAGTCCCGTGAGGGTTCTGTAATACCCACGAGATGGTGACGTCCGCTGGCATGACCACTTCGCCTTCGCTCGGATGAACCCATCCGGCAAGAATCGATAGCAGCGTGGATTTACCCGAGCCCGAGGGGCCGGATAAGGCATAAAGGTTGCCCTCATCCAGACGGATGCTTAGTTCTCTAAATAGCCAGCTAGTCCCGTCGAACGAGTGCCCAAGCCGGTGTAAGGTCACCGGCATTCGCGGGTACCCGTCGGCTGAATGTTGATGGGTCCCAGGCGCTCAGCATGCACGGGAGCAACGAACGTTTGGCCGAGGCTCGATCCCAGAATCTTCACTTCGAGCACCCCCTGGGCAGACTCGACGCACCCAGAGTTATCGATGACGGAGTAAATAGAGCTAGGCGGAAGGCTGTAGGCACCAGTGGCGTGCTTCAGCCGGACCATTCCCGTGAGTTTCGACGAGCCACCCGCTGGGTCGGGATCAGTACTGTTGCCCGCCAGTAGCATGTCCGGGACCGTGGCTCGGCCGGAAGAGTCTAAGTCGAAGCTTTGTCCCCCATATTGGAGAACTCGCGCTCCGACTACGCCGTCATCCTGGACCGGAACCTGCGCAGTGGAACCGCTCGCGCGGACAGCGAGGAGGGATTGGCCCGAAGCAACGCGGGTTCCTACCGTGGAAGTGCACTTGCTCACAACAGACTCAGCAGACGGAACCCAAACGATCATCGTCAATTGGACAGCTGTCGCGTGGGGAGCGTTAACGTTCTGGAGGGCCCGGTTGAACGCGGTGAGAGTCAGCTGCCCCATCCGGCCATCGACGGCGTCGACAAGGCCAAGCATCGCGAGGCCCTGCTGGAGCGACGCCACATCCGGTCCGTGATCTCCGACGTTCAGGTTTCGCCAGAGAGGGGTCGGCATAGCGAGAGCCAAACGCGGTACGCCGTCAATAGAAACCGCCGCCGCGCCACTTGTGATCACCTCGCCGGGCTCGCAGGGAGCAGCTGTGACCACCCCGCTGTCGGGAGCTGGCAGCGTTGTTTCGCTGCTGTGCGACACGGAGAACTCAACCTTTTGGGAATCGTCAAATTTGCTCAAGGTTGGAGTGAATAAGCCGGGGGTGCTCTTCGGCTGACTCCGGCCGGGACTCGCAGTTGCAATGCAGACCGCGGCCACTGCTCCGGCCGCCACGAGGGCACACCCGGTCAGAATCGCCATCCTCATCCCGGTGCCCCGTGATCGGCTCGCAAAGCGAATCATCGTGCTCCTTCACCGTAGTGAAGAGGATCTGCTTCACATTTGTCGAAGGCCTTGTTGCGCGTGATGACGGACAGGTCCTTCCCAGCAGACAGATCGGAAGCTGTATAGCCAGGCGAGACTATCTTGTTGCGTTTCAGGCACGCCGTCATGATCTCGTTCTCATCGAGGTTCGCTGGATTCCGGTTGGTCGCGTCCCGCAGCAGGACAATCGACAGGCCGGCGTCCCGATTGCACTCTTGGATCTGGTCGTTAGTCACACCAGATGGCTTGGTGTATTCGAGTGCCTTATCAGCCCCCCAATGGGCGTCCACGCCGAGCTCCGCCATGCAACTGACTATCTTCGACTGGAAAAATGCGTATTCCCGGTCGGAGATCTGGCTGTCGCGCAACGCATCTCGCTCGTCGTCGCTTCGTGCCTCCCGGTACGCCGTCGCAAACGCCGCTGCCCACGGGCCCGAGAACTGCAGACCGGATGCGGTGGTCGGATCATTCCCAGACGTGGACGCCGAACTCGATTCGCATCCGCACAACATCATCGTCATCGTCCCGATCACCAGGAGCGATCCGACCACCTTGCTCTTCATGTCAGAGGGTGTTCCAGTACGCCGCGTTGCCGCTGTAGGAGGAGGTCAGAGACGCCCTAGCCCATTGGTTCTTAACCGCGGCCACCTGCTTGCAGTTCCGGGGAAGCCGACCGTCGCAAGCCGTAGCGGTGTGATTCTTGGTCGCGTGGGTGTAGTAGGAGAAGGTCGTACCGAACCCGTTGGTTCCTTCAGTGCCGTACTGCCAAAGCCCACCCCCGGCGTTAACCGTCGTCGAACCTGCCGACGCCACGGTCGCAGGCACCAACGCGATTACCGCCGCCGTGACTCCGATTCCCAGAACACTCTTTAGGTTCATGCTGCTCCATTCATTTGTCGTTGCGTCCAGACGGACGCTTGGACTCTAATGAATGGCTAGACAGCTCGGTTTAGGAGTGACCTAAATGCCCTCGAAGTCCGACTTTTCGTTGTCCTCATTGTGATGCTTGCGGGCCTTCAGTAGGGGTGCGACGAGGGCCCAAAAGATGATGGCAACGACGAATAGCACCAGCAACAGCAATGCACCGACGACCACGCCCGCCAGTCCCATATGGGGTTCCTTCCGGTCTTTCTCGCTCAAGGCACGAACGCCGACTGTCGGGCGAAATCGCGAGATCACAGTATAGGTGAGGTGCTCTTCTCGGTTGGGAGAAGCGGACTCCTGAGGCCATCATCATTAAGGCAGCCGTCTTCCCAGTCCGGATGTTCACCGTTCTGTCACGGCCGACCACCCACCGCCTCGCCGAGTGGTGAGTCGATGTCGCAACTCGTGCCCGGAAAGCGCAACGACTCACATCTCGGCGGCGTCAGCCGGGCGGACGCAGCGTGAGCGTCTGGTCGGCCGCCTGCTTCACCGCGGCGGGCGAGAACGGCCACGGCCGCGTCTTCCCCGCCGCCCACAGGTCCGTCTGATCGGTGTAGTGCCTGTCGAACGCGTGCCCGGAGGCACCGGTCAGGTTGATCCAGGTGCTCTTGTCGAAGTCCGCCAGGTCGACCACCATCCGCATCGACGGCACCCGACCGACCGTGTAGCCCACGGTCGCGTCCCAGCCGGTGGCGTCCACCACGCTGGAGCCACCGCCGACGTGCCACGGCCCGCGGTTGAACAGCCACTCGATGGGTGCGACACCCGACTCGCCGAGGGATGCGTTCTCCAGCGTCAGCGTGTGGAGGCGGTCCCACCGCCAGGTCGCCGGGTCGCCGCCCAGCAGTCGGCGCGCCTCGCCCCAGGCATGGTCGGCCGCGTAGGCGATCATCGAGTCGCGGTCGGTCGTGCCGAGGTGCGAGTCGGCCCACCACGTGGAGTCAGGCTCCGCGAGGAGCGACCGGACGACGCTGAACCACCGGTCGCCGCCGGTCGGTGCGGTCGCTGCGGGGATCTTCCGCGCGAACACGTCGTGCAGCAGCTCCTTCCAGAAGACGGCGAAGTACGCGGCCGCGGGGCTGTCGGCGTCGTCTCGGTAGTCCCAGCCGTCGAGGAGGCGCCCAGCCTGCTGGAGGTCGGAGGTCGCATCCGGTTTCGCGGCGACCTCCCGGAGCACCGGCACGAGGGCGGCGGCGTTGGCGTCGTAGGTGTCGGACTGGATCGCCGACATGTCGTACGCGGTGACCTTCTTCCCCTCCGAGAACAGACGGGACAGGCGCACCTCGATCTGGTTGGCGCGGTAGCCCTGGTCCCAGTCCGCGGTGATGAGGGCGGGGTACGCGGGCCCGACGGCGGCGTTGTTCGCTGTGACGATATAGCCGGATGGCGGGTCGTAGACCGAGGGCAGCTGGTCGAAGGGGATCGTGCCGGTCCACCCGAACTGGCTGGTCCATCCCGGAACCGGCACCGTGCCGTCGCCGGACGCCCGGACCGGGATGAGGCCCGGAGCCTGGTAGCCGATGTTGCCGTCCACATCGGCGTAGACGAGGTTTTGCGACGGCACCTGGAACGCTTGTGCGGCGGCCCGGAAGGACGGCCAGTCGCGTGCGGCGTCGAAGGCGAAGATCGCATTCGCCGTGGTCCCCGGCGTCAGGGCCGTCCATGCGAGCGAGAGCTGGAACTGCTGCGCCGGCACTTTCAGCTTGCCCGCCTGGTCCTTCGCGATGACGGCGTACGCGTCGCCGATGTCGGTCACGATCGGCCCGTGGAGCGTCGAGCGCACCGTGATTCTCACATCCGTGCCGCCCGCGACGCGGATGCGCTCGGTGCGTTTCTGCAGCGGAACCTGCTTGCCGTCGTACTCGTAGGTGTCGCCGGTGACCTTCTCGACGAACAGGTCGGCGACGTCCGGCCCGAGATTGGTGAAGCCCCAGGAGATACGGTCGTTGTGACCGATGATGATGCCGGGGAAGCCGGAGAAGCTGAACCCGGCCACGTCGAACGGGCACTCCGGGGTCACCGTCCTGCAGTGCAGTCCCATCTGGTACCAGACGGACGGCAGGGCGGCACCGAGGTGCGGATCGTTGGCCAGCAGTGGCTTCCCGCTCGCGGTGTGGGCGCCGCCGACGACCCACGAGTTGGAGCCGATGCCGTCGCCGGCCGGTCCGATCAGCTGGGGGAGCGCATCCACGTTCGCCGCGATCTGCTGCAGCTGGGAGGCGTACACAGTGGGATTGACGGAGGGGGTGGATGCGTCGCTCGCGGACGACGCGGCGGCGCCTGGCCGCGCATCCGGTGTCACCGCGCGTGGATCGCCGCCACCCAGGTCGGTGATCGTCGGATGGCCGGTGTAGGGATACCCCGGGTGCAGCTGGGCGACCTGCTCGGGCTTCAGCTTGGTGGCGAGCAGGGCTCGATCGATCTCGTCTTCGAGGTTGGACCGCAGATCCCACGCCATCGCCTTCAGCCACGCGACGGAGTCGGCGGGCGTCCACGGTTCCGGCCGGTACGACGCATTCTGCAGCCCGAGCACGGCGTACTCCAGCGACAGCTCAGCGCCGGAGTGCTTCGTGAGGTAGGCGTTCACCCCGTCGGCGTAGTCCTGGTAGTAGCGCCGCGACACCGGGTCGAGGAGCGTGACCTCCTGCTCGGCGACCTGACGCCAGCCGAGGGTGCGGATGAACGTGTCCGTCGGGACCTGGCTCGCGCCGAACATCTCCGAGAGCCGGCCGGCCGTGACGTGACGGCGGAAGTCCATCTCCCAGAAGCGGTCCTGCGCGTGCACGTACCCCTGCGCGCGGAACAGGTCGTCGGCGGTTGATGCCTCGAGCTGCGGCACGCCCGCGTCGTCGCGGTACACCGTGACCGGCTTCGTCAGGCCAGGGACATCGACCGTGCCTGCGGTCTGCGGGAACGAGCGTGTGACGGTCCACACGCCGACGCCGCCCGCGATCACGATGAGGACCAGCACGACGGCGAGTACGCCGCCGACCACCCGCAGGACCCGATGGTGCCGTCTCAGCCGGGGGGTGTCCTCGCCCACGTCGCTCCTTCGTCGGGCCGTTGTCGCAGTCCTTCGGACTGTATCCCATGCGGATGACGGGCGGATGCTCGTCGTCAGTCGGAGGTCAAGGCCGACCAGGCCATCCGCTCGAGGACGGGGCGTACCGCCTCCGGTGCCAGCTGGGCCGCGCCGATCCGGGCGGTGTGGGGCGTGGAGTTGAGGAGCCCGAACGTGCCCTGCACGCGGACCCGCAGTTCGTCCTCGGTGAGGGAGGGATGCAGCTCTCCGAGCACGCGCATCCACACCTCCACGTAGCGACGCTGCAGGCGGCGGACCTGTCGGCGTGCGGAGTCGGGGAGCGCGTCGAGGTCGCGGTCCTGCACGCGGATGGTGTCGGGCTCG
>Ga0256888_1000199_pt1 | contig 12858 bp, 13 predicted proteins | sample MC6MC0511MT_FD_186347 | JGI IMG/M metagenome (GOLD analysis project Ga0256888, IMG submission 186347) | Metatranscriptome of enriched soil aggregate microbial communities from Iowa State University, Ames, United States - MC6-MC0511-MT... | ecosystem: Environmental > Terrestrial > Soil >... | reverse complement strand
GTGCTCCCGCCCGCTCACCTCCGCACCCCGGAAACGGAGGACATCCTCGCTCACTCCGGCTCGAGTTCCTCCCTGTGCCACAATTCCGGTCGCGTGGGCAGGCAACTCCTCCCGTTCCGCGACCCACCACCGCGGAGACGGAGGAAATCGTGGCCCAGAAGCAGCGAAAACGCAGGAAACGGAGGAGATCGTGGCCGGTTAGGCCGCAGTCTCCTCCGTTCCCGAGAGAGTGCGAGGCGCTGGGAGTCAGTTGTCGGCGAGGAACGCCGTGAACGCCTTCTTATCGGTCACGCCGCCGGGATACTGCGTGCCGTTGACGAGCACCGTCGGCGTGCCCTTGATCGTGTCGAGGGCCTTCTTGCCGTCGACCTCGATCGGGCCCTTCTGCGAGTTCGCGGTGTTGGCCTGCGCCCATGCCTGGTACGGGCCACTGTCGGACAGGCAGGAGGAAATGTCGCCGGCGCCCGCGTCGGCCGCGCGCTTCGCGAGCTCTTTGTCGGTCAGGCCGGAGGAGTTCTCCTCCGGCTGGTCCGTGAACAGCGCCTGATAGAACGGCAGAACAGCGTTCTCATCCGTCACGGCAACGCAGGTCAGCGCAGCGGCCGCGCGCGTCGAATACCCCGTGCCATTCGACGCGGCATCGAGGAACGTGAGCGGGTGCAGGCGCAGAGTGATCGATCCATCGTCCACCGCTCCCGCGAGCGTCGCACCGTTCGCCTGCTCGAACGCACCGCAGACCGGGCACATCGCGTCGAACCAGATGTCGACCTTCTTCGCACCGTCGCCGACGGAAATGAAACCGCCGTCGAAGTCCACCGCGCCGTCCGTACCCTTCGGGGGCGCATCCGTCGCCACGGGGACACTGGACGCTCCGCCCAGCAGCGAACACGCCGCCACGCCGGTCACGATGCCGACGGCGAGGACGAGCGCAGCCGCGGCCCGGCGGAGCCGCCCGCTCACGCGGTCCTGCTCTGCGCGATCTTGGCGAGCAGCCCGTTCACGAAACCGGCGGAGTCGTCCGTCGAGAGCACCGTCGCGGCCTCGACCGCCTCCGAGATCGCGACGCCCTCCGGCACCTCGTCGTTGAACAGCACCTCCCAGACGCCGATGCGCAGAATGGCACGGTCGACGGCGGGCATGCGCGCGAGCGTCCACCCCTGGGCGTACGTCTCGATCTGCTCGTCGATCTCGTCCTGGTGCTCGATGACGCCGTCGAGGATCTCCCGGGCGTAGAGCCAGGAGGCCTCACGCGACGGCTGAGTCGCCGCGCGCTCGGCCTCGGTCGCGAGCGCCTGACGGAGCGGCGTCTGCCTCAGGTCGGCGCTGTACAGCACGTCGAGCGCGCGCTTGCGCGCCTTCGTCCGAGCGCTCATCTAGTTGACGCGGCCGAGGTAGTCGCCCGTGCGGGTGTCGACCTTGACCTTGGTGCCGGTCTCGAGGAACAGCGGGACCTGGATCTGGTAGCCGGTCTCGACGGTCGCGGGCTTCGTGCCGCCCGTGGAGCGGTCGCCCTGCAGGCCCGGCTCGGTGTAGGTGATCTCGAGCACGACGGAGGCCGGGAGCTCGACGTACAGCGGCGACCCCTCGTGGAGCGCGACCGTGACGTTCTGGTTCTCGAGCATGAAGTTGGCGGCATCGCCGACGACCGCGCCCGGGATGGTGATCTGGTCGTAGTCGGACGTGTCCATGAAGACGAAGTCCGCGCCGTCCTGGTACAGGTACTGGTAGTCGCGGCGGTCCACGTTCGTGATCTCGATCTTGGCGCCCGCGTTGTACGTGCGGTCGACGGTCTTCCCCGTCGTGACGTTCTTGAGCTTCGTGCGGACGAACGCACCGCCCTTGCCCGGCTTGACGTGCTGGAACTCGATCACGCTCCAGAGCTGCCCGTCGATGCTGAGGACGACGCCGTTTCTGATGTCAGCGGTTGAAGCCAAGAGGATGTTCCGTTCGTTCGGTGTGAAGATTCCGGTGGTCGCCGCACTCCCTCAGGGGCGGCCCACGACGGGGCGCACGCGGCGGCCCCACAAGATTCTAGACGTCAGCGCCCGTTTCGGCGAATGAACGCCAAGGCCAGCCGGTACGACTCGAAGCCGAACCCGGCGATCACGCCGGTCGCCACCGCGCTGATGACACTGGTGTGCCGGAACTCCTCGCGGGCGTGCGGATTCGACAGGTGCACCTCGATCACGGTGCCGCCGGCCTTCGTGACGAGGGAGACCGCATCCCGCAGCGCGAAGCTGTAATGCGTCCAGGCTCCGGCGTTCAGGATGACGGGCGCACCCGAGTCCGCGGCCTCGTGGAGCCAGCGGAGCAGCTCGCCCTCGTCGTCGGTCTGCCGGAGGTCGATGGCGTCGCCCGCGGCGTCTTCCTGCAACAGCGCGCGAAGGTCGTCGAGCGTCCCCGAGCCGTAGACGTCGGGCTCACGCGTGCCGAGTCTGCCCAGGTTCGGGCCATTGAGAACGAGAATGCCCGTCGTGGTCACGAACCCACCTCCTGGTATGCGGCGAACAGCAAGCTCTGGTCGGGGCCGGCCAGCACGGTCGGGCGGCCCACGTCGTCGAGCACGATGAAGCGCAGCATACTGCCCCGTGTCTTCTTGTCGCGCTGCATGGTCGCCAGCAGCGTCTGCCAGCGGCCGAGTGGATACGACACCGGCAAGGTCAGCGACTCCAGGATGCGGCGGTGCCGGTCCACCGCGTCCTCACCGAGGCGACCGCTCAGGCGCGCCAGCTCGGCGGCGAAGACCATCCCGACGGAGACCGCCGCGCCGTGCCGCCACTGGTAGCGCTCGGCGTGCTCGATCGCGTGGCCGAGCGTGTGGCCGTAATTGAGGATCTCGCGCAGGCCCTGCTCGGTGAAGTCCTCCCCGACGACCCGTGCCTTGATGCCGATCGAGAGTTCGACCAGCCGGCGGAACTCCGGCGACTCGGGGTCGGTCGCCTGGTCGACGTCCGCTTCGAGGATGTCGAGGATCTCGGGCTCGGCGATGAAGCCGTACTTGACGACCTCGGCGAATCCGGCGAGCAGCTCATTGCGGGGAAGCGATGTGAGCGTATCCAGATCGCAGATCACGGCGGCGGGCGCATAGAAGGCGCCGACCAGGTTCTTGCCCTCTGCGGTGTTGATGCCGGTCTTGCCGCCGACCGCGGCATCCACCATCCCCAGCAGCGTCGTCGGGACCTGGATGAGCTTCACGCCGCGCAGCCAGGTGGCCGCGACGAATCCCGCCAGGTCGGTGACCGCTCCCCCGCCGAAGCCGATGACGGCGTCGGAGCGGGTGAAGTCGGCCTGGCCCATGATCTGCCAGAGGAACGAGGCGACCTCGACCCGCTTGGCGGCCTCCGCATCCGGAATCTCCGCCAGCAGCACCTCGTACCGGTCGACCAGGGACTCCCGCAGTTCGGCGGCGGCGGCGCCCAGGGTCGGCGGGTGCACGACGAGGACCTTCCTGACCCCGGTGCCGAGGTAAGGGGCGAGGTCGTAGCGCAGGCCGCGCCCCACCAGGACCGGGTAGGGCTCCGTGCCCGAGACGACGATCTCGGTGGGTGCGTCGGTCATGCGTGTCCTTCTTTCTCCGCGCCGGCGACCCAGGCGGCGATCTCCGCCACGATGGTGTCGATCGGCCGCGACGACGTGTCGGCGGTGTAGTCGGCGAGCGAGCGGTAGAGGTCGCTGCGCGACGCGACCAGGCGCTTCCACGACTCCAGGTCGGTGACCAGCGGACGTTTGCCGTTGGTGATGCGCTGGGCGATGGCCTCCGGGCGGACGGTGAGCAGCACCACCCGTGCTTCGGCGAGGTCGGCCTGAGTAGCGGGATCGAGCACGGCTCCGCCGCCGAGCGAGACGACTCCGGGCTCGCGCAGCGCCTGCGCCACCGCTGTGCGCTCGAGTTCACGGAAGTACGGCTCGCCGTGCTCGGCGAAGATCTCGGGGATCGGCCCGTGCTCCGCGACCACGACGGCGTCGGTGTCGACGAACCGCAGACGGAGCCGCTTCGCGAGCTTCTTTCCGACCCGTGACTTGCCCGCCGCCGGCGGACCGATGAGCGCGATGGTGTCCCGGGAGGGCACGGCGCTCAGGCGTACGGAGCGCTCGTGCGCTCCGTCGTGAGGTTCTGCGGGATGCTGTCGAGGTACCCGCGGAGGTTGCGCGCCGTCTCGGGGACGGAGTCGCCACCGAACTTCTCGAGCACCGCGTTCGCCAGCACGAGGGCGACCATGGCCTCAGCGACAACGCCCGCAGCCGGTACGGCACAGACGTCGGAGCGCTGGTGGTGCGCCGGCGCGGCCTCGCTGGTGGACACATCCACCGTGCGCAGCGCGTGCGGGATGGTCGCGATCGGCTTCATGCCGGCGCGGACGCGGAGCACGCCGCCGGTGCTCATCCCGCCTTCGGTACCGCCCGCCTTGTCGCTGGTGCGGACGATCGTGCCGTCCTCGGCGAGCAGCTCATCGTGCGCCTGCGAACCGCGACGGGTGGTGGTCAGGAAGCCGTCGCCGATCTCGACGCCCTTGATCGCCTGGATGCCCATGAGCGCGGCGGCGAGCTGAGCGTCGAGCTTGCGGTCCCAGTGCACGTGCGAGCCGAGTCCCGGCGGCAGGCCGTACGCGAGCACCTCGACGACGCCGCCGAGCGTGTCGCCGTCCTTGTGGGCGGCATCCACCTCCGCAACCATCCGCTCGGAGGTTGCCGGGTCGAAGCAGCGCAGCGGGTCCGCGTCGAGCGTGTCGACGTCGGACGGGCGCGGCAGCGGCGCGTCCTCCGGCACCCGGACCGGGCCGATCGCGAGCGTGTGACTGACCAGGGTGACGCCGAGCTCGTTCAGGAACGCCTTCGCGATCGCGCCCAAGGCGACGCGGGCGGCCGTCTCCCGGGCGCTGGCGCGCTCCAGGACCGGACGAGCCTCGTCGAAACCGTATTTCTGCATCCCGACCAGGTCGGCGTGACCGGGACGCGGGCGCGTCAGCGGGGCGCCACGACCGGAGTCGAGGATGGCCGGGTCGACGGGCTCGGCACTCATCACATCCACCCACTTGGGCCACTCGGTGTTGCCGACGCGCAGAGCGATCGGGCTGCCGAGGCTGAAGCCGTGGCGCACACCGCCGGAGATGTCCAGCGCGTCCTGCTCGAACTTCATGCGCGCCCCCCGGCCGTAGCCGAGCTTGCGGCGCGCCAAATCGGCGCGGATGGCGTCGAGGGACACCGGGACCCCGGCGGGAAGGCCCTCCAGGACGGCGATGAGTTCAGGGCCGTGGGATTCCCCTGCGGTGAGCCAACGAAGCATGCTTCGATTCTGGCACAGTGCGCGGTGGCTACCGCTCCGCTCAGCCCTCCAGCGGAGCGCCCTGCGCGTCGATGCCGACCGCGTCCAGCATCGCCGCGAGGACCTCCGCCTCGTCCTGAAGCGGCTGGAGCGGGTCGCCCGAGACGAAGATGCGGACCTGTAGCAGCGCCTGGTGCGCCAGCATGGCGAGGCCCGACACGACGCGGCCGCCCACCGACTCCCACTGGCGCGCCAGCGGCGTCGGCCAGGGCTCGTAGGCCACATCGAAGAGCATCGACTTGCGGCGGGTGGAGTCGGTGTAGACGGCTTCGGTGATCGTGCCGCCCGGCAGGGTGCTGATGACGAGATCGGGGACGTCGAGCGAACGGTCGGCCTGCGAGAACGGCCGGACGCGCACCCGAAGCCCGAGGTCGCCTGCGAGCGGGTCCATCCACTCGCTGCGGGCGAGGTCGCGGACGTGCACGTCCACGCGTTCGGCGCCGAGCTCAGCCGCAGCGACGAGCGCCGACGCGGCCGTCGCTCCCCCGCCGAGGATGTGCACGTAGCGCGCACCATCCAGGCCGGCGGCCTGCAGGGCGCGGACGATCCCGGCGACGTCGGTGTTGAAGCCGCGAAGGTTCTCGCCGTCGAGCAGCACCGTGTTCGCGCCGCCGGTCTGACCGGCGATGCGGTCCGTCTCCGCGAGGAGCGGAAGGACCGCCTTCTTCAGCGGCATCGTCAGCGAGAGGCCGCGCCATTCGGGTCCGAGGCCCTCGATGAAGTCGGGGAGCCCCTCCTCGGTGACGTCGACCGCCTCGTACGACCAGTCGAGGCCGAGAGCGTCGTAGGCGGCGCGGTGCAGCTCCGGGGACCGGGAGTGTCCGATCGGCGATCCCAGCACCGCGAGGCGGCGACTGGGGGCCTTGGGCTTGCGCGGCTTCGCCGGCGTCTTTGCGGAGGCTTTGGCAGGGGCCGACTTGGTCGCGACCGCGGTGTCCGCCTCGGGTTCGGCTTCGTCCTCCGGCTCTTCGCGTTCGGCGGCCTCCTCGGCCTCAGCGACGGCAGCCTCCTCGGCCTGCGCCTGTCGCTCCGCCTCGACGAGCTGCGCGATCCCGGCCTCCGCCGACGCTTCCGACAGACCGTCCTCGACGGCCGCCTCGCCGTCGACGACCTCGTCCGAGTCTGTCTCCGACTCCGTCTCCGTCGCCGCGTCTTCCTCGAGCACGATCGGTTCGGCTACATCCTCGTCGCGCGCACGCTTGCTGGAGTCACTCATAGCCGGGGTTGTCCTTCATCCACTGCTGCCATTTCTCCACCGCGGCGTCGTGCTCGGCCTGCGTGGTGGAGAAGATCGTCTCTCCGGTCTGGAGGTTCCACGTCACGAAGTACATCCAGGAGCCGTCGGCGGGATGCTGCACCGCGTTGATCGCCAGGTCGCCCGGGTTCGAGATCGGGCCGACCGGCAGTCCCGGGTGCACATACGTGTTGTACAGGTTGGCCGGGTCCGCGCGCTCGGCGTCCGTCGTCTCCACGCGGTCCGTGTGGCCGGTGCCGTAGGCGACCGTCGCATCCGACTGGAGGTCCCAGCCCTGCGCCAGGCGGTTCAGGAAGACGCGCGCGACCTTCGGGTAGTCATCCTTGAGGCCCGCCTCACGCTGCACGACCGACGCCAGCACGACGGTGTTCCAGCGGTTCGCGGGGGCGACACCCGCCTCGTCCAGCGACTGGAACATCCGGTCGACCATGGTCTTGATCGCCTGCTGTGCAGTGGTGCCCGGAGCGAAGGTGTACGTCGCCGGGAAGAGGAAGCCCTCCAGCGACTTGGCCTCCGCCGGCAGGCCGTAGGCCGCGGGATTGGCGGCAGCCGCCTGCAGATCGGCCAGCGGGATCTTGGTCGAGTCGGCGACCGTCTGCAGAATGTCCTTCTCCGCCGTTCCCTCGGGGATCACGGCCGTGTTCTCGACGCGCGAGCTGGAATCCTGCAGCGCGGCCAGTGCCGCTGCGGCACTCATCTGCTTGGCGAGCTTGAACACCCCGGGCTGGAACTGCGCCTCGGGCTTCTGCCGCAGCAGGAGCGAGTAGAAGGCGTCGGACGTCTTGACCACACCGGCCTTCGCCAGGTTGTCGGAGATCGTCGAGCCGTCGTCGCCGGACTTGATCGTGAACATCACCTCGCCGGTGCCGCTGCCCTTGTAGTCGTTCGCCGGCGGGAACAGCGCATTCTGCACCTTGACGATCTGGGGCTGGAAGATGGCATACGCGCCACCGGCCATCCCGCCCAGGATCCCGAGGATCACGATCGTGACGATCAGACGCTTGACCCAGCGCCGCTTCTTCTTCGGAGGCTCGTCATGCGACAGGTAATTCTGCTGCCGCCACACGAGCGGATGCCCGTCCTGAACGGTCTCGTCTTCGGTGTCCTCGAGCACTCCGAACACAGTACGCGCAGGATGGTCATGGTGCGAGGACGTCTGCTCGTCGGCCCCGTGCCGGGCCGCCACACCGACCGGCTGCGGCTCCTCGACCTGCGAAATCGGACCGGTGATGACCGCATCGAAGTCGAGCCCGGCGAGGGCGGCGCGGTCGGCCGACGTCTCCATGGTCGGCGTCGGCGAGGAGATCGGTGATCCGTCGTCGGTCAGCGACCACGGTGTCGCGGACGGGGAGGATGCTGCTGAGACCGGCGGGGCCGGTTCCTCGTTCGCAGTGGGCTCGGCCGCCTGGGACTCGCGCTCCTGCGCCTCGCGGGCCGCGCGCGCCTCACGCCGGGTCATCGGCGGACGCTCGTCACCCGGGGTCGCGTCCGGGGCGGGTGCCTGCTCGGGCGCCGGCGGACGGTTCACGGCCGGGAACGCGGGCGGCTCCGGCCGCTCCTGGGGGTTCTGAGACAAGCTAGTGTCCAATGCTCGTTTCGACGGTGTCACCCGGCGGACGGCCTGTGGCCCGTTCCGCGTCGAGGGCGTGCTGCAAAATTATCGTGGCTGCGACCTGATCCACCACGGGACGCGCCTTCTTCGTGTTCCTGCCCGACGCCCGTAGCGCCTGGGTCGCCGACACGGTCGACAGGCGTTCGTCGACCAAGCGAACCGGAACACCGGCCTCCGCGGCAAGCGCCTCGGCGAAACCGATCGCGTCCGCCGTGGAGGCGGTGTGGGCGCCCGAGAGCGCCAACGGTAGCCCGACGATAACCTCGAAGGCTCCGAGTTCCCCGACGATCTCAGTGATCCGGCGCCGATCCGCAGCATCTTTGGAGCGCGCGACAGTCTCGACCGGGGTGGCCAGCATTCCGTGGAGGTCGGACCGGCTCACACCGATCCGCACCTTCCCGACATCGACGCCGATCCGCACCCCGCTACGCACGCGGTGCTATCCGATCGCCGACACGACCGCGCTCAACGCCGCCGGGATCGCCTCAGCGTCCGTGCCGCCGCCCTGAGCCAGGTCGGCCTTCCCGCCGCCGCCTCCGCCGAGAACACCCGCCGCCGTCTTGGCGAGCGCGCCCGCGTTGACGCCGGCGTCGCGTGCCGCCTGGTTGGTCGCGACGATCACGACCGGCTTTCCGCCGGCCCGAGCCGCCAGGGCGACCGCTGCCGCATCCGACCCGAGCCGCTCACGCACCGTCGTGGCCAGCAGGCGCAGGTCGTCGGCCGCGTTGAGCGTGCCGGCGTCCTCCGCCACGACCAGGACGGAGCCGCGACGCGTCGCGGACTGCACGAGCCCGGGAACCTTGTCGAGCACCGCGCGGGCCTCGAACGCCTGGATGCGCTTCTCGGCCGCCTTGAGGTTCGCCATCAAGTCGGCGATCTTCTCCGGAAGCTGCTCGCGCGGCGTCTTGAGCGAGCTCGACAACTGCGACACGATCGTCCGCTCCACCGCGAGGTCCTTGAACGCCTCCAAACCGACCAGCGACTCGACGCGGCGGTTCGTGGAGCCGACCGACGACTCGCTGACCAGGTTGATCATCCCGATCTCGGAGCTCGTGGAGACGTGGGTCCCCGCGCAGAGCTCGCGCGACCACGGGCCGCCGATGTCGACGACGCGCACGACGTCTCCGTACTTCTCCCCGAACAGGGCCATCGCGCCGAGGGACTTGGCCTCGGCCAGCGGCAGCTCGCGTGTGGTGACTTCGAGGTTCTGCCGGATGGCGCTGTTCGAGATCTCCTCGATCTCGCTGCGCGTCTCGGCGGAGAGCGCCTGGTTCCACGAGAAGTCGAGCCGCAGATAGCCGGCCTTGTTGTACGAGCCGGACTGGTGCGCGTTCGAGCCGAGCACCTGGCGGAGCGCCGCGTGGATGATGTGGGTGCCGGAGTGCGCCTGCCGCGCGCCGCGGCGGTAGTCCGCATCCACGAGGCTCGTTGCGGGCGCACCCACGCCGACCTCGCCGTTGCGAACCAGCACCTTATGGCTGATCAAGCCCTTGACGGGCTTCTGCACGTCGAGCACCTCGAGCTCGTAGCCGGGGCCGACGATCGTTCCGGCGTCCGCATCCTGACCGCCGGACTCCGCGTAGAGCGCGGTGGCGCCCAGGATGATCTCCGCGACCTGACCCTCGCGCGCACGGTCGACCGAGCGACCGTCGACGATGAGCCCGAGCACGCTCGACTCCGTCTCCAGCTCCGTGTAGCCCGTGAAGACGGTCTCGCCGAGCGAGCGGAACGCGCTGTAGACCGACAGGTCGGCCAGGGCGGTCTTCTTCGCCTTCGCGTCCGCCTTGGCGCGGGAGCGCTGGTCGGACATCAGCTTGTCGAACGCCGACCGGTCGACGGTCAGACCCGCCTCCTCCGCCATCTCCAGCGTGAGGTCGATCGGGAAGCCGTAGGTGTCGTGCAGCAGGAACGCGGTGTCACCGGCAAGCTGCTTGCGCCCCTCCTTCTGCGTCGTCGCGACGGCCGTGTCGAGGATGCTCGTGCCCGCGGCGAGGGTGCGCAGGAAGGTCTCCTCCTCGGCGTACGCCAGCTGAGAGATCCGATCGAACTCGGTCCCGACTTCGGGGTACGCCGCCTTCATCGCGTCGCGCGAGGCCGGGAACAGCTCCGGGAACGTCGCCGTCTCGACACCGAGCAGACGCATCGCGCGCACTGTGCGGCGCATCAGGCGGCGCAGCACGTAGCCGCGGCCCTCGTTCGACGGCGTGACGCCATCGGCCATCAGCATCAGGGCGCTGCGGACGTGGTCGGCGACCACGCGGAGCCGCACGTCGTCCTCGTGCGCCTCGTTGCCGTACGGCTTGCCGGCCAGCTCGGCCGCGCGGTCGAGCACCGGGCGCACCTGGTCGATCTCGTACATGTTGTCGACGCCCTGCTTGATGAACGCGACGCGCTCGAGCCCCAGGCCGGTGTCGATGTTCTTCTTCGGCAGGTCGCCGAGGATGTCGAAGTCCTTCTTGCCGTCACCCTCGCCGCGGAGGTACTGCATGAAGACGAGGTTCCAGATCTCGACGTAGCGGTCGTCGTCCGTCGCCGGGCCGCCGTCGATGCCGTACGCGGGGCCGCGGTCGAAGAAGATCTCCGAGCAGGGACCCGCAGGCCCCGGCTGACCGGTGGACCAGTAGTTGGTGTCCTTGCCGAGGTCCTGGATGCGCTCGGGCGGGAGGGTGGAGACCCGCTGCCAGATCTCGCGCGCCTCGTCGTCCTCCTCGTAGACCGTGACCCACAGATCCTTCGGGTCGAAGCCCAGGCCGCCCTCGTCCTCCGACGTGGTCAGCAGCTCCCACGCGAACGTGATGGCCTGCTCCTTGAAGTAGTCGCCGAACGAGAAGTTGCCGGCCATCTGGAAGAACGTGCCGTGGCGGGGCGTCTTTCCGACCTCGTCGATGTCGAGCGTCCGGATGCACTTCTGCACACTCGTCGCGCGCGGGAATGGCGCGGGCACGACACCCGTCAGGTACGGCACGAACGGCACCATCCCGGCGACCGTGAACAGCAACGACGGGTCGTCGCTGACCAAGGAGGCGGAAGGGACGACGGTGTGGCCGCGCTGCGCGAAGAAGTCGAGCCAGCGGCGGTGGATTTCAGCAGTCTGCATGGGTTCCGGTCGATCGGGTCTGCGGGGTGAGGAGGACGGGCGTCAGTCGCCCTGGATGGCCGAACGGATCTCGGCCTCGCGCTCGCGGTAGCCGTCGGAGATGGCCTCGCCGAAGTCGCGCGCCTTCTGGTCCAAGTTCGTGAAGAATTCGCGACCCTTTTTGGTCTCGTTGACCTGGTGGGCGACGGTGAAGCCGATGGCGACACCGATGAGCAGCCACAGGAAACTCTTCATGCTGATCCTCCCTCTCTGGACGACGCCGCGCGCGGGCGCGCGGCGCACGAGAATCAAGTCTAGTGGGAGTCGCCGCGCCTGCTCCGGGAAGAGGAGGAGTCGCGCGAGGCGAACCCGCCTGCCGCCTTGAAGGCTGCCCGGGCGGCCGCGCTGAACCCGGCCAGCTTGATCAGCGGACCGCCGACCGTCGCGGCGAAGAGCGCCACCAGCGAGGAGACGTTGCCGGTCACATCCGCGACGTTCTTCGTGATCACGTCGACGCGCGCGAGCTGCTTGTTCGTCTCCTGCAATGTCGTCGCGGTCTCGTCGAGGATCGGCGTGATGCCGTCGCTCGCCTCTTTGATCGCGTCGCGCGTCGAGTCGAGCACGCGCCCCAGCTTGAGCAGCGGGATGGCGATGAAGCCGACAAGGACCGCGAACACGACGGCCGCGATCAACCCTGCGATGTCTCCACCGGACATGTGGGCTCCTTCCATTCCGCCACGGGCATACCGGTCAAGCGTAGCCGTATCCCCTGCCCGGGGCACCCGATCGGCCCGGCCGGGTGACTGCGGCGTCGCGTCACACGTGCGGCTCGGCGCCGCGGCGCAGACGTTCCGCGACAGCGCAGACGTTCGCGCGGCATCCGGGACGGGGCGGGACGGGGCGGGCCGGGGCCGCGACGAAAACGAGGAACGGGGCCGCGGCATGATGCCGCGACCCCGTTCCGGAGTGAAGACGCTGAGCCTTAGCGGGCCGCGTAGTACTCGACGACCAGCTGGACCTCGCAGGTCACGGGGACCTCGGCACGCTTCGGGCGGCGAACGAGGCGCGCCTGGAGCTTGTCGATCTCGACCTCGAGGTAGCCCGGGGTCTTCGGGAGGACGTCGAGGTGGCCACCGGCGGCCGCGACCTGGAAGGGCTCGGTGCCCTCGGAGCGGGCCTTGACGTGGATGAGCTGGCCCGGCTTCACGCGGAACGACGGGCGGTCGACGAGCTGGCCGTCGACGAGGATGTGGCGGTGCACGACGAACTGACGGGCCTGCGTGATCGTGCGGGCGAAGCCGGCACGGAGCACGAGGGCGTCGAGGCGCATCTCGAGGAGCTCGACCAGGTTCTCACCGGTCAGACCCTTCGTGCGGCGGGCCTCTTCGAAGGCGATCTTGATCTGCTTCTCGCGGATGCCGTACTGGGCGCGCAGGCGCTGCTTCTCGCGAAGACGCACCGCGTAGTCGGAGTCGGCCTTGCGCTTGGTGCGGCCGTGCTCACCCGGAGCGTAGGGGCGCTTCTCCATGTAGCGCGCCGCCTTCGGGGTGAGCGGGATGCCCAGGGCCCGCGACTCGCGGGTCTTGCTGCGG
>Ga0256888_1000196_pt1 | contig 12916 bp, 9 predicted proteins | sample MC6MC0511MT_FD_186347 | JGI IMG/M metagenome (GOLD analysis project Ga0256888, IMG submission 186347) | Metatranscriptome of enriched soil aggregate microbial communities from Iowa State University, Ames, United States - MC6-MC0511-MT... | ecosystem: Environmental > Terrestrial > Soil >... | reverse complement strand
CGAGAGTCGAGTCTGTACGCATGTCCGAGAACGCCGTCGCCCGCCGCGATGATCTGCGAAATGTCGCGATCGTCGCCCACGTCGACCACGGCAAGACCACGCTGGTCGACGCCATGCTCAAGCAGACGAACTCCTTCGACGCGCACGCGCACGTCGAGGAGCGCGCGATGGACTCGAACGAGCTCGAGCGCGAAAAGGGCATCACCATCCTCGCCAAGAACACGGCGATCTCGTACAAGGGCAAGCACGCCCCGAACGGCCCGATCACCATCAACGTGATCGACACCCCGGGCCACGCCGACTTCGGCGGCGAGGTCGAGCGCGGCCTCTCCATGGTCGACGGCGTCGTCCTGCTGGTGGATGCGTCCGAGGGCCCGCTGCCCCAGACCCGCTTCGTGCTGCGCAAGGCGCTCGAGGCGAAGCTCCCCGTCATCCTCGCGGTCAACAAGACCGACCGCGGTGACGCCCGCATCGACGAGGTGGTCGGCGAGAGCCAGGACCTCCTGCTCGGCCTCGCGAGCGACCTCTCGGACGACGTCCCGGACCTCGACCTGGACGCGATCCTCGACGTTCCCGTCGTCTACGCGTCCGGTCGCGCCGGCGCTGCGAGCCGCAACAAGCCGGCGAACGGCGAGCTGCCCGACAACGACGACCTCGAGCCGCTGTTCGAGGCGATCCTGGAGCACATCCCGGCGCCGAGCTACGACCCCGAGGCCCCGCTGCAGGCGCACGTGACCAACCTCGACGCGTCGCCGTTCCTCGGCCGTCTCGCGCTGCTCCGCATCTTCAACGGCACCCTGAAGAAGGGTCAGACCGTCGCCTGGGTCCGTCACGACGGCGACGTGCACAACGTCCGTGTGACCGAGCTGCTGATCACGAAGGCGCTCGACCGCTACCCGGCCGAGTCCGCCGGCCCGGGCGACATCGTCGCCGTCGCCGGTTTCGCCGACATCATGATCGGCGACACCCTGGCCGACCCGGACGACGTGCGACCCCTTCCCGCGATCCACGTCGACGAGCCCGCGATCTCGATGACCATCGGCACGAACACCTCGCCGCTCGTCGGCAAGGTGAAGGGTCACAAGCTGACCGCGCGCATGGTGAAGGACCGCCTCGACCGCGAGCTGGTCGGTAACGTCTCGCTCCGCGTCCTCGACATCGGCCGTCCCGACGCGTGGGAGGTGCAGGGCCGCGGCGAGTTGGCGCTGGCCATCCTCGTCGAGCAGATGCGCCGCGAGGGCTACGAGCTCACCGTCGGCAAGCCGCAGGTGGTCACCAAGAAGATCGACGGCAAGACGTACGAGCCGTTCGAGCACCTGACCATCGACGCCCCCGAGGAGTACCTGGGTGCGATCACGCAGCTGCTCGCTGCCCGCAAGGGCCGCATGGAGAACATGGCGAACCACGGCACCGGCTGGGTCCGCATGGAGTTCATCGTCCCGTCGCGCGGTCTGATCGGCTTCCGCACCGAGTTCCTCACCACCACCCGCGGCACGGGCATCGCGAACGCGATCTCGCACGGCTACGACGAGTGGGCCGGTCACATCGTGACCCGCAGCAACGGCTCGATCGTGGCCGACCGCGCCGGCGTCGTGACGCCGTTCGCCATCATCGCGCTCCAGGAGCGCATGACGTTCTTCGTGAACCCCACGGAGGAGGTCTACGAGGGCATGGTCATCGGCGAGAACTCGCGCGCGGACGACATGGACGTGAACATCACCAAGGAGAAGAAGCTCACCAACATGCGCTCCTCCACGGCCGACACGTTCGAGTCGATGACGCCGAGCCGTCAGCTGACCCTCGAGGAGTCGCTGGAGTTCGCCCGCGACGACGAATGCGTCGAGGTGACGCCGGAGGCCGTGCGCATCCGCAAGGTCGAGCTGGATGCGACCGCCCGCGGTCGCGCCGCCGCCCGCCTCAAGCGCCAGGACGCCGCAGCCGTCTGACCTGCCCCGCTCACCGAGGGGTCGCAACACGCCGTTCTGGCTCAGCCAGAACGGCGTGTTGCGTCCTCTGGATGACCGCTGGCGGCACTGCCTAGCCAGGGCCGGTCGGTCATCCGGGAGAATGGCAGCATGAAACGCCGCCTCGTCGCCCTGCCCCTCGCTGCCGTCCTGCTCCTGGGCGCCGCCCCCGCGCTGACCGCGTGCAGCTTCCAGGGCGTCGTGAAGGATGTCTCGGGCGGCAACGTCGACCTGGGCGGCAAATCCGTCCCGGCGGACTTCCCGAAGGAGGTCCCGCTCGCCGACGGCGACGTCGTGTTCGGCGCGGGCCTCGGTTCCGGCGCCGACAAGGTGTGGAACGTGACCGTCAAGGTCGAGAACGGCGACGCCTACACCGCCATCGAGAAGCAGCTCACCGATGCCGGGTTCACCGGCCAGTTCGGCACCCGCGGCCCGAACGGCGGCGGCACCGGGACGTTCAGCAACGGCACGTACGGCGTGCTCGTCGTGGTGACGGACGCGGGCAGCAACGGCTGGGTCGCCAACTACTCGGTCTCGAAGGGCGGCACGCCGAGCCCGACGCCGTCGGCCGGCTAGGCGAAGAAGCTAGGCGAAGAGCCCGGCTCCCACGTACGAGCCCTCTTTCGCACCGGGCGGCACCGCGAACACGCCGGAGCCGACGTGGCGGACGTACTCGTTCATCAGGTCGTTCTGCGCCAGGCGCTGCTGGATCGGGATGAACTGCTTCCGCGGATCCCGCTGGAACGCGATGAAGAACAGCCCGGCGTTGAGGCGACCCAGCTCGTCGTTGCCGTCGACGAAGTTGTAGCCGCGACGGAGCAGCTGCGCGCCGCTGTTCATCGTGGGATGCGCGAGCCGCACGTGCGAGTCGGGGTCGATCTTCGTGCCGCCGTCCTTCGCCAGCGCCAGGAAGTTGGGGTCGCTGAACTCGGTGCCGCCGGAGAGCGGCGCCCCCTCGCCCTTGTCGCGGCCGATGATGCGCTCCTGCTCGCCGAGCTGCTGGCGGTCCCAGGTCTCGATGACCATGCGGATCTTGCGGGCGACGAGATAGGAGCCCCCGGCCATCCACCCGGCGCCGTCGCTCCCGGAGGCCCACACCTGGTCTTCGACCACGGTCTGGTCCTCGGACTTGATGTTCGCTGTGCCGTCCTTGAAGCCGAACAGGTTGCGCGGGGTCACCTGGGCTCGGGAGGTCGACGACGTGCGGCCGAAGCCGAGCTGCGACCAGCGGATCGCCGCGCGCCCGAAGGCGATGCGGGAGAGATTGCGGATGGCGTGCACAGCCACCTGCGGGTCGTCGCTGCACGCCTGCACGCACAGGTCGCCGCCGGTGATCGACTCCTGCAGCGCGTCGCCGGGGAACCGGGGCAGGTCCACAAGGGCCTCCGGGCGGCGGGAGGCGATCCCGAACCGGTCTTCGCCGCTCGCCGTGCGGAACAGCGTCGGACCGAAGCCGAAGGTGAGCGTCAGGCCGCCGGGCGGCAGGTCGAGCGCCTCGCCGGTGTCGTCCGGCGGGGCGTCCATCGGTCCGGATGCTGGGCCGTACTTGCCGGCGGGACGCCCCTGCGTCATCCGCGCGGCGGCGGCCGTCCAGTCGTGCAGCAGCTCGATCAGCCCGTCCCGGTCGAGGCCCGGGGAGGTGTCGAAGGCGGCGAAGTGGAGGCGGTCCTGCGCAGGTGTGGTGATGCCGGCCTGGTGGGCGCCGTAGAACGGGTACGTCGTGGCGGAGGCAGCGGTCGCGCCGACCACGACACGGTCGGCCGCGACACCCGCGCCGATGCCGACGAGCCCGGCGCCGACCGTCGCGCCCGCGAGGCCGAGCATCCCTCGACGGGACAGGCCGGAGCGCCCGGTGACCTGGTCGGCCTCCGGGCGCTCGGCGTCGTGGTGGTTCTCGGTCACGCGCCCTACTTGACGATGATCGAGGTCAGGTGGCTGAGCGGTTCGCTGAGCGCGTTGACCTGGTCGGAGAGCTCCTTGACCTGCTCGGTGCTGAGCTCCGTGTAGCTGACGAAGCCGTCGCCTGAGCGGTACTGGGCCAGCGTCTTCTCGATGGTCGTGAACTCGCCGTCGAGCTTCGCGACGACATCCTTGCCGTTGCTGCCCTTCTGCTCGGCGATGTCGCGGACGACGCCGTAGGCCACCTGGGCGCCCTCGAGGTTGGCCTGGAAGTCCTGCAGGTCCGTGTGCGAGAAGGCCTCCTCCTCGCCCGTGATCTTCGACCCGGCGACCTCCTCCATCAGGCCGATGGCGCCGTTGGAGATCTGGTCGATGGTGAGCGTGAAGTCCTTCGCGTGGACGAGGTCGTACAGGCGCTGGGTGTCGGTCACGAGCTTGTCGGCGAGCTGCGTGCGCGTTGCGGCGTCGGACGGCGTGTATCCGGCGGGAGCCCACAGGTCCTTCTCGATGCGGTGCCAGCCGGTCCACTCCTGGCCCTCGGCCAGGTCGGCCTCGCGCAGGTCGAGGGCGGGGTCGAGGTCGCCGAACTGCTCGGCGGTCGGCTCGATGCGCTCGTAGAAGGAGCGGGCCGCTGCGTACTGCGCGCGGGCGGCCGTGTCGTCGCCGCCGGCGTAGGCGGTGGCGAAGGTCTTCGTCGCGGTCAGCAGCGCGCCGGACTGGTCCTTCACGTAGCCGGTGTAGTTGGCGACGGCCTGGGCGACCTGCTTGCTCTCGCTCTGCGAGACCGTCTTGCCGGTGCCCGGGGTGACGGTGAATTTGGCGACGTGCGCCGGCTCGCCCACCATCCCCTTGCGGCATGCCGAGAAGTAGTCGCCCTCGGGGAGCTGGACCACGTAGTTGACGGTCGTGCCCGGGCCGATGTTCTCCTTCTCGCCGACGATGCGCAGCTTGTCGGTGGCCAGCAGCTCGAACTCGTTCACGTCGGTGCCCGTGTTGGTCACCTGGAAGGTGATCGGTCCGGCCTTCGCGGTGTTGGTGGACACCGTGCACTTGTCGTCGCTCAGGGTGACCGCGATGGCCTCGTCCGAGGCGGTGGCCTGGTTCGGGACGCAGCCGGTGAGCGCGGCGGCCAGGGCGGCGGTCCCCGCGAGGGATCCGGCGACGGCCGTGAGGCGGCGTCGGGTCGAGCGGGAGGCGAGCGTGCGGGTGGTCACCGGGCGCTGTCGAGGCATGGGTGTGCTGTTCTTTCTCTTGTGGTGCAGTGAGGGGTCAAGAAGAGGGGGTCACGAGGCGATCGGCGCGTGCGGCGCCGAAGCCGCGGCCGGTGCCGTCGGTGCGGGTCGTGCGGCGGAACGGTGCTGCCGGATGTAGAAGTAGCCGACCACAGCGAGGTAGGTGAACCAGGCCGCGACCTGCAGTGCGGTCGGCGACGGGTTGAAGTTGAGGATGCCGGCGGCCAGCGTGCCGTACCAGCTGGAGGCGGGGATCGCGCGGCTGATGTCGTACGCGTGGACGCCTCCGCCGGGGAGCAGGCCGGCCTCCTGCAGGTCTCCGAGCCCGTAGGCGAGCACGCCTGCGGCGACGAGGATGAGGAAGGCGCCGGTCCAGGTGAAGAACTTGCCGAGGTTGATCTTGACCATTCCGCGGTAGAGCAGGAAGCCGATGACCGCGGCGGTGGCGATGCCGAGGAGGGCGCCGACGGCCGGCTCCCAGCTGCCCCCGGTGCTCGCGACGGTCGCCCAGACGAAGAGCGAGGTCTCGATGCCTTCGCGTCCGACGCTCAGCATGGCGAGCAGCACGACGCCCCAGCCGGCGCCGACGAGCGCGGAGTCGAGACGGTTCTGGAGGGTGGACTTCATGCTGCGGGCGGTCTTGCCCATCCAGAACACCATCCAGGTGACGAACCCGACCGCGACCAGCGAGAGGGAGCCGCCGAGGATCTCCTGTGCCTGGAAGCTCATGCCGTAGGGGCCCCAGGTGAGGACGGCGCCGATCCCGAGCGGGACGATGAGCGCGATGCCCACGCCGATCCAGAGCTTGGACAGCACCTCGGTGCGGCCCAGCTTCACCACGTAGGCCACCAGGATGGTGACGATGAGCGCCATCTCGAGGCCTTCGCGGAGGCCGATCAGGTAGTTCGCGAGCACAGGTGACCTTCGTCGGGGGAGGGGTTCATGATTGGTAAGGCTAACCTTACTGAATCGAGCGTAGAGCACCGTCCTGGATGTGTCCAGATAGGATGCGAGGATGCTCAGCCGGATCGTCAGCGCCATCCTCCTCGTGCTGGCGGGAGCGGTCTTCGGGGCGATCGGGACGGTCGCCCACCAGTACTCGGTGACCTGGGGGATCCCGATTCCGCTGGGGCTCATCGGCTCGCTGCTCGCCTTCACGGCCCTGCTCGTCGGTCTGCGGCTGCTCGGCCACAGCCGGCTGCCCGCGCTGCTCGCGGCGCTGGGCTGCATCGCCGTCATCCTCCTGTTCGCGCAGCAGAGCGCGGGCGGCTCCGTGCTCATCCAGAACGACCTCGCCGGACAGGTGTGGCTCGTGGGGCCCATCCTGATCGCGGCGATCGTGATCGCCTGGCCCGATGTGAAGACCCGGCAGCCGGCCCGCGACGGCCTAAGCTAGAGGGACAGCTCCACCTGAAGGGATCCGATCCACTGTGACCTATGTCATCGCTCTCCCGTGCGTCGATGTGAAGGACAGGGCCTGTATCGACGAGTGTCCGGTCGACTGCATCTACGAGGGCGAACGGTCGCTGTACATCCACCCCGACGAGTGCGTCGACTGCGGCGCCTGCGAGCCGGTCTGCCCGGTCGAGGCGATCTACTACGAGGACGACCTGCCCGAGGAGTGGAAGGACTACTACCGCGCGAACGTGGAGTTCTTCGACGACATCGGCTCGCCCGGCGGAGCGTCGAAGGTGGGTGTGATCTCCAAGGACCACCCGCTGATCGCCGCGCTGCCGCCGCAGGCGCACTGAGCCTCGGCGCACCGATGACGGCATCGATGGCCGCGCCGGCGAAGGAGCGCTGACGTGGCGCTGCAGGAGCTCCCGGACTACCCCTGGGATCTGATGGCTCCGTACGCCGAGCGGGCGCGGGCGCATGCGGACGGTCTTGTCGACCTGTCGATCGGCTCGCCGGTCGACCCGACGCCGGACCTCATCCGCGAGGCCCTCGCCAGCGCGACGGACGCCCACGCGTACCCGCAGACCGTCGGGACGCCCGCCCTGCGCGAGGCGATCGTCGACTGGTTCCACCGCAGGCGGGGCGTCCGCGGGCTGACCGTCGAGAACGTGCTGCCGACGATCGGCTCGAAGGAGCTCGTCGCCCTGCTGCCCTTCATGCTCGGCCTCGGCGAGGGCGACATCGTGGTGCATCCGCGCGCCGCGTACCCGACGTACGCGATCGGCGCGGCGATGGCCGGCGCGACCGCCGTCGCGAGCGACGATCCGGCCGAGTGGCCGGAGGGCACGCGCCTGATCTGGCTGAATTCCCCGGGGAACCCGGACGGCCGAATCCTCTCGGTCGAGGAGTTGCGCGCGGCCGTTGCCCGCGCCCGCGAGCTGGGCGCCTACATCGCCAGCGACGAGTGCTACGCCGAGCTGGGCTGGGAGGCGCCGTGGGATGCCGAGCGCGTTCCGAGCATCCTCGACCCGCGGGTCATCGGGCAGGACCGCCGCAACGTCCTCGCGGTCTACTCCCTCAGCAAGCAGTCGAACCTCGCCGGTTACCGCGCGGCGTTCGTCGCGGGGTGCAGCGCCATCATCGGGCGGCTCGTCAACGTCAGGAAGCACGCGGGCCTCATGCTGCCGGCGCCGCTGCAGGCCGCGATGGTCACCGCGCTCGGCGACGAGCGGCACGTGGAGACGCAGAAGGCGCTGTACCGCTCCCGCCGCGACCTGCTGAAGCCGGCGCTCGAGGCCGCGGGCTTCCGCATCGACCGCAGCGAGGGCGGCCTCTACCTGTGGGCGACGGAGGGACGCGACGCCTGGGAGAGCATCGGACGGCTCGCCGACCTCGGCATCCTCGCCGGCCCCGGGCACTTCTACGGCGACTTCTACCCGGAGCACGTGCGCCTGTCGCTCACGGCGACCGACGAGCGGGTGGCCGCGGCGGTGGAGCGGCTACGGGCGTTTGGAGACAACCTCTAACGGGTCGCCGGCCCCTTTGCCCGATGCCGCAGTTGTCGCCGGCGTTCGTTAGGCTGTACCGGCACGGCCTGTCGAGCGGACGGCGCCGGGCAGCGCTGCCACGATCGGCGCGCACCTTTGACCACCCATATGGGCGACTAACCCACCAGGAGGCGTTGTGAGCGGACTCGGCACCGAGAGCACTGGCACCGAGAAGGCCGTAGCGGAGGCCGAACTCGCGACCGCCTCTCTGACCTATCCGGGCGGTGTCGCCGAGTTCCCGATCCGGCCGAGCGTCGACGGGGCCTCGAGCATCGACTTCTCGACGCTGACGAAGCAGACCGGGCTGACCAGCCTGGACTACGGCTTCGTGAACACCGCCGCCACGCGCTCGTCGATCACCTACATCGACGGCGAGCAGGGCATCCTGCGCTACCGCGGCTACCCGATCGAGCAGCTGGCCGAGAACTCCACGTTCCTCGAGGTCGCGTGGCTGCTCATCCACGGCGAGCTGCCGTCGACGTCGGAGCTCGCGGAGTTCGACGAGCGCATCCGCCGGCACACCCTGCTGCACGAGGACCTGCGCCGCTTCTTCGACGCCCTCCCGCACGACGCGCACCCGATGTCGGTGCTGTCGAGCGCGGTGTCGGCGCTGTCGACCTTCTACCAGGACTCGCTGAGCGTCCACGACCCGGAGCAGATCGAGCTCTCGACCATCCGTCTTCTCGCGAAGCTCCCGGTGATCGCCGCCTATGCGCACAAGAAGAGCCTGGGCCAGGCGTTCCTGTACCCGGACAACTCGCTGAGCTTCGTGGACAACTTCCTGCGCCTCAATTTCGGCACCCTCGCGGAGCCGTACGAGGTGAACCCGGTGCTGTCGCGGGCCCTCGAGCGCCTGCTCATCCTGCACGAGGACCACGAGCAGAACGCGTCCACCTCGACCGTCCGTCTGGTCGGGTCGACGCAGGCCAACCTGTTCGCCTCCGTCTCCGCCGGCATCAACGCCCTCTACGGCCCGCTGCACGGCGGAGCGAACGAGGCCGTTCTGCAGATGCTCGCCGGCATCCGCGACTCGGGCGAGAGCGTCCAGAAGTTCGTCGAGCGCGTGAAGAACAAGGAGTCCGGCGTCAAGCTGATGGGCTTCGGTCACCGCGTCTACAAGAACTTCGACCCCCGCGCCAAGCTCGTGAAGCAGTCTGCCGACGAGGTGCTCGAGGCGCTCGGCGTGCACGACCCGCTGCTCGACATCGCGAAGGAACTGGAAGAGGTCGCGTTGGCCGACCAGTACTTCGTCGACCGCAAGCTGTACCCGAACGTCGACTTCTACACGGGCGTCATCTACAAGGCGATGGGCTTCCCGACGCGGATGTTCACCGTGCTCTTCGCGATCGGCCGCCTGCCGGGCTGGATCGCGCACTGGCGCGAGATGAACCTCGACCCGCAGACGAAGATCGGCCGCCCGCAGCAGCTGTACGTCGGCTCGCCGGAGCGCGATCTCGGCCGCTGAGCCGCATCCACGACTCGACGTCATCTCGGAGGGATACGCTCCTTCAGAGACGGCGGTACCGGCCGACGAAGGAGCGACGTGGGCGACGACACCCCCCGACTGAGGCGGCACCATCGGGTCCTGAGGGTGATCGGCGGCGTGCTCGCCGTCCTCCTGGTGCTGGTCGTCGTCGCCGGGGGCATCGGCGTGTGGACGATCACGCGCTCGTTCCCGCAGACCGCCGGGTCGGTGGATGTCCCGGGCCTCACGAAGCCGGTCACGGTGTACCGCGACGACGCCGGCGTGCCGCAGCTGTCCGCATCCACCGCCGACGACCTCTTCCGCGCGCAGGGGTACGTGCACGCGCAGGACCGCTTCTGGGAGATGGACTTCCGCCGTCACGTCACCGCGGGCCGGCTGTCGGAGATGTTCGGCGCGAGCCAGGTGCCGACCGACACGTTCATCCGCACGCTCGGCTGGCGTCGCGTCGCCGAGCAGGAGGTGAAACTGCTCGATCCGACCTCCCTGCGGTACTACCAGGACTACGCCGACGGCGTGAACGCCTACCTCAAGCAGCGGTCGGGCGCGGGGCTGTCGCTGGAGTACGCCATCCTCGGCCTTCAGAATCCGTCGTATGAGCCGGAGCCCTGGACCCCCGCCGACTCGATCGCGTGGCTCAAGGCGATGGCATGGGACCTCCGGTCGAACCTCGAGGACGAGATCGACCGCGCGCTGCTTGCGACCAAGCTGAAGCCGGAGCAGGTCGCGGAACTCCATCCCGGCTACCCGTACACGGGCCACCCGACGATCACCGACCTCGGCGGCGGGAACCCGCGGACCGTCACGCCGGATGCCGAAGCGGGTGCCGCGGGAGCCGCGGATCAGTCCTCCGCCGACACCTCCGCGCCGGCGGCGAGCGCCTACGCGTCGCAGCTGGAGCAGGTGGCCGCGAGTGTCGACTCCCTCCCGCAGTTGATGGGTCCGGCCGGCGACGGCATCGGATCCAACTCGTGGGTGATCGGCGGGGCGCACACCGCCAGCGGCAAGCCGCTCCTCGCCAACGACCCGCACCTCGGCGCCGCCCTGCCGTCGGTCTGGTACCAGATGGGCTTGCACTGCACGACGGTGGAGCCGGAGTGTCCGTTCGACGTGTCCGGCTTCAGCTTCTCCGGCTTCCCGGGCATCATCATCGGCCACAACGACCGCATCTCCTGGGGCTTCACCAACCTGGGTCCGGATGTCGCCGACCTGTTCGTCGAGAAGGTCACCGGCGACACGTACGAGTACGACGGCCAGCAGGTGCCGCTCGAGAAGCGCACGGAGCGCATCAGCGTCGCCGGCGGTAAGGACGTGACGATCACCGTCCGGTCGACCCGGCACGGGCCGATCGTGACGGACATCGGCGATGCGTACGCCGTGATCGCGAAGGACCAGGCGGGCAAGCTCGGTGTGCCCGCGCAGCAGTTCCAGCTGTCGCTGGCGTGGACGGCGCTGACCCCCGGCACGACCGCGAACGCGATCTTCGCCTTCGACACCGCCCGCGACTGGCCGAGCTTCCGGGCGGCGGCGCAGCAGTTCCAGGTGCCGTCGCAGAACCTGGTCTACGCCGACGTGGACGGCAACATCGGCTACCAGGCGCCGGGCCTCATCCCGGTCCGCTCGGGTGGCGACGGGACGATGCCGATGCCCGGCTGGAGCAGCGGGTACGGCTGGACGGGCACCATCCCGTTCGAGGAGCTGCCGTCGGTGTTCGACCCGCCGGCCGGATACATCGTCACGGCGAACAACGCCGCCGTCGGGCCGGGTTTCCCGCGGCTGATCACGGCGGACTGGGACCAGGGGTACCGCGCCAACCAGATCGAGGTGCGCCTGAGCGCCCTGATGGCGCAGGGGAAGAAGCTGACGTCGAAGGACATGTCGGACATCCAGGCGGACACCTACGACGCGAACGCGGCGAACCTCGTCCCGGTGATCCGCGCGGTGGCCGAGAAGCCGGATGCGTCCGCCGACGTGCAGCAGGCCGCCCGGCTGCTCGCCGACTGGGACTACCGCGACGCTGCGGACAGCGCGGCCGCTGCCTACTTCGCGGTGTTCTGGCGGGAGCTGCTCCACGACATGTTCGCCCGCAAGATCCCGGCGGCCACCGCGCCGACCGGCGGCGACCGCTGGTTCACCGTCGTCGCCTCCCTACTTGGGCAGCCGGAGTCGTCGTGGTGGGCGGACTCGGACCTCGGCACCTCCGACCGCGACTCGATGATCGCCTACGCCGCCGGTCAGGCGTGGAAGGAGACCGCCTACCAGCTCGGCGGCGACGTGTCGTCGTGGCGCTGGGACCGCCTCCACACGCTCACGCTGAAGAACGCGAGCCTGGGGGAGTCCGGCATCGGCCCCATCGAGGCGCTACTGAACCGCGGGCCCTGGCACGTGGGCGGCGGCAGCAGCGTCGTAGATGCGGCGGGCTGGGATGCGACCGTCGGGTTCGCGGTGCAGCGCGTGCCGTCGATGCGGATGGTCGTCGACCTCTCCGACTTCGACAAGAGCACGTGGATCAACCTCACGGGAGCGTCCGGTCACGCGTTCGACGCGCACTACACCGACCAGACCGACCTGTGGGCCGTCGGCAAGACGCGCCCGTGGCCGTTCACGCCCGCCGCGGTGAAGAAGGCGGCGGACCAGACCCTGACGCTGCGTCCCGCGCGCTGACTCCTACGCCTCTTCCGCGGATTCGTGCCGAATGTGCGGAAAGCGCGCCGCTGAACGCACATTCGGCACGAATGTCGGTCAGGGGGAGGTGAGGGCCGCCCACGCCATGCGCTCCAGGACGGGGCGAACGACCCCGGGTGCGACCTGCAGCGCCCCGACGCGCGCGGTGTGCGGGGTCGAGTTCAGGAGGCCGAACGTGGCCTGCACGCGCACGCGCAGCTCGTCGTCGGCGAGGGCGGGGTGCAGGGTGCCGAGCACTCCCATCCACACCTCCACGTAGCGGCGCTGGAGCCGGCGCACCTGGCGGCGGGCGGTGTCGTCGAGCGAGTCGAGGTCGCGGTCCTGCACGCGGATGGTGTCGGGCTCGCCGAGGGCGAAGTCGATGTGGAAGCCGATCAGCGACCGCAGGGCCGTCGCCGCATCCGCCGCAGCCTGCTCGACCGCCTGACCGCCCGCGAGCAGCCGCTCGCTCACCCCGATCAGCAGCGCCGACAGCACGGCCTGCTTGGAGGAGAAGTGACGGTACACCGCCGGGCCGCTCACGCCGACGGCCGCCCCGAGGTCTTCGATCGAGACGCCGTTGAAGCCCCGCTCGGCGAAGAGCGTCGCAGCGGACTCGAGCAGCGCGGCACGCCGGTCGGCCTTGGCCTGGCTGCGCTGCGTCGGCCGCTCCAGGGGAGTGGCGGGACTCGGCTGGGTCATCGTCCTCGATGGGGTCGGGCCGCCCGG
>Ga0256888_1000178_pt1 | contig 13398 bp, 10 predicted proteins | sample MC6MC0511MT_FD_186347 | JGI IMG/M metagenome (GOLD analysis project Ga0256888, IMG submission 186347) | Metatranscriptome of enriched soil aggregate microbial communities from Iowa State University, Ames, United States - MC6-MC0511-MT... | ecosystem: Environmental > Terrestrial > Soil >... | reverse complement strand
GCCACGGGCGCACGGACCTCCACTGGCGCACAGCCGGCCACCGGCGCCGCGCCCGCTGCTGGCGCGAAGGCCGCTGGCGCAAAGGCGGCCGCCGCGAAGCCCACGGCCAAGAAGCCGTCGACTCCGCGCACCAGACGCACGACCGTCAAGCCGGCCGCGATCGCTCCCGAGGGTGAGGCGCCCGACATCATGGATGCCACGCTCGGTGCCCGCAAACCGCTCGCGGGTGCATCCGCGACCTCCGCTGCCGCCGCAATTCCAGCGACCGACGCCGAGGCGAGCCTCGACAGCACGCCGACCGCCGCGGCTAGCGTCTCCGGCGACACCTCGTCCTCCCCGGCCGAGCCCCTCGTCGACACCGACATCGCCGCCACGAAGCGTCTGCCCACGGCCGCCGAGGTGTACGCGAGCGCGCCGTCCGCCGCACAGGCACAGGCACAGGCACAGGAGGAGTCACCCGTGGATGCGACCCCAAGCGAGACGCGCGGCACTGCCGAAGCGGCGACCGCGTCATCCGCCGCAGCGGCCGCCGCGGCCACGACCCCCGAGGCTGCGCCTGCCGAGACAGAACGCCTCCTCGGCGCCACGTCGGCCATCGGCTCCGAATACGCGGCTCCCGCACCGACAGAGCAGACGCCCGCCGCCGCGTCCGGGGCCACCGACGGTCCCTCCGCCGCCGAGGCGCGCGCGTACCAGGCGTCGCACGGACGCACGGTGAACGAGCTCGCCGACCGGCTCGACGATTCCCGGTTCTTCTCGTCGCTGTTCGACTTCAGCTTCACGAACTACGTCACCCGCAAGCTCGCAGGGCCGGTCTACGTCGTCGGTCTCGTGCTCATCGGTCTCGGAATCGTGGTGGGCTTCTCGAACTCGCTGACGGCCGCGATCTCCACGCACGCCCCGATCGGCGCATTCGTCTTCCTCTTCGGCGTGCTGATCACGCTCGTGGGCGCGATGCTGTCCGTGCTGCTCCTCCGGGTCGGCATCGAGGTCTTCTGCGCGATCATCGAGATCGCCCAGAACACCCGACGGCGACGCCCGCCGGGGGAGTGACTCCGGCCGGCGCAGGGGTTCCATCGCGCGGATCGGGGATGAGCGTCGGTCCGGCTCACTAGAATCGAGAGCATGGCAGGCCGGATTCGACAAAGCGACATCGAAGAGGTCAAGGCCCGTACCAACATCGGCGACATCGTCGGCGACTACGTCAGCTTGAAAACCGGCGGTGTCGGTGCGCTCAAGGGGCTCTGCCCGTTCCACGACGAGAAGAGCCCCAGCTTCTACGTCCGTCCCGGCGTCGGCCGCTACCACTGCTTCGGCTGCGGCGAGGGCGGCGACGTCTACGAGTTCCTGCTCAAGATGGACCATGTGACCTTCACGGACGCGGTGGAACGGCTCGCCGCCCGCATCGGCTACCAGCTCCACTACGAAGAGGGCGGCGGCGGGCCGTCGGACGGCTCCAGCAACCGGGCCCGCCTCCTGACGGCGAATTCCGCCGCGGAGGAGTTCTTCCGCGACCGCCTGTCCGCACCCGACGCCGAACCGGGCCGCCGGTTCCTCGGGGAGCGCGGGTTCGACTCCGCGGCCGCTGCGCATTTCGGTGTCGGCTTCGCCCCGAAGAGCTGGGACGAGCTGACCAAGCACCTCCGCAGCAAGGGATTCACGCAGGAGGAGCTGGCCACCGCGGGCCTCGTATCGCAGGGCGACCGCGGCGTCTACGACCGGTTCCGCGGTCGCTTGATCTGGCCGATCCGCGATGTCACGGGGCAGACCATCGGCTTCGGCGCGCGCCGCCTGCTCGACGACGACAAGGGCCCGAAGTACCTCAACACCCCCGAGACGCCGGTCTACAAGAAGGCCCAGGTGCTGTACGGGCTCGACCTCGCCAAGCGCGAGATCTCGCGTCAGGACCAGGTGGTCGTCGTCGAGGGCTACACCGACGTCATGGCGTGCCACCTGGCCGGGATCACGACGGCCGTCGCCACCTGCGGAACGTCGTTCGGAGTCGACCACATCAAGGTGATCCGCCGGGTGATGGGCGACGACTCCAGTCAAGGATCCGTCATCTTCACCTTCGACCCGGATGCGGCGGGCCAGAAGGCAGCCACTCGCGCGTTCGGTGAAGAGCAGCGCTTCTCGGCGCAGACGTACGTGGCGGTCGGCCCGGACGGCCTCGACCCCTGCGACCTGCGACTCTCCAAGGGCGACGACGCCGTCCGGCGCATGATCGACGCCCGCAAGCCGATGTTCGAGTTCATGATCCGCCAGGTGGTGGAGCGTTTCGACCTCGACTCCGTGGAGGGGCGCACCGCCGCCCTGCGCGCGGGCGCACCCATCGTGGCGACGATCCGCGACCCGGCCTCCCAGAACGGCTACACGCGCGAACTCGCGCGGCTCTCCGGCGCCGACCTGCAGGACACGATCCGCGCCGTCCGAGCGGCCCAGCGCGGCACGGGCTCCCGCGACGGCCGGAACACCGGACGCGAGAATGCAGACCCGCGCAACCGGAACGCGAGCTCACCGGACGGCGCTCCCGAACCGCAGCGCCTGTCGCAGGCCGACCTCACCGACCCGACCCAGCGCACCGAGCGCGAGAGCCTGATGGTCCTCCTGCAGCTCCCCGGCGAGGTGGGAGCCGAGCGCGCCGCTCGCGCGCTGCAGGTGCCCTTCGTCAATCCGACGCATGCGGTCGTCCGCGACGCCATCGCCAGTCAGCTTGCCACGATGGCGGCGCCGGGATGGGTGGATCGCGTCCTCGCCGAGGTGCCGCAGGCGTACGCCACGACGGTGAACGCCCTCGCGGTCGCGGCATTGCCTCAGGGTGGCGATCCCGGCCGCTACGCCCGGTCGATCGTCGACGGGCTGATCGACCGCGACCTGCTCCGCGAGAAGGCCGAACTGACGTCCCGGCTGGGGCGCACGGAGGACCCGGAGGTCCGCCGTCAGATCTCCCACGCGATGGTCGCCATCGAGACCGAACGCCGTCGCCTCCGCGGCGAGTAGCCCGCACCCCTCCAGCTGCGGATTCCATCGCCCTGCGCAATGACAAGCGCTCTTTTGTTGCGCCTGTGTAAAGATCGCGGCCGGATCCGCATCAGAATGCGTGTTCCGTGAGCATTCCGTGCTAGGAAGTTCTCACGCGAATGGCGATCACGCATGTCTGCGGCGACGTTCACGCGCATCCCACACCAGGAAGAGGTACTCGGATATGACATCCGCACACAACGGCGGTCGGCGCATTCTCGCCGTCTCCGCCGCTTTCGCGGCCGCGGCGCTGGTGCTCGCCGGCTGCTCGGGTAGCAACAACAGCTCCGGCGGCGGCAGCGCGATCACAGTCGGCACCACCGACAAGATCACGTCCATCGACCCGGCCGGCTCTTACGACAACGGCTCCTTCGCCGTCATGAACCAGGTCTACCCGTTCCTCCTGAACACCCCCTACGGCAGCCCGGACGTCAAGCCGGACATCGCCGAGAGCGCCGACTACACGTCGCCGACCGAGTACACGGTGAAGCTCAAGCCGGGCCTCAAGTTCGCCAACGGCCACGACCTCACCTCGTCCGACGTGAAGTTCACCTTCGACCGCCAGATCAAGATCAACGACCCCAACGGTCCTGCGTCCCTGCTGGCGAACCTCGACAGCGTGTCCGCCCCGGACAAGACCACCGTCGTCTTCAAGCTCAAGGTCCCGAACGACCAGACGTTCCCGCAGGTGCTCTCCAGCCCTGCCGGCCCGATCGTCGACGAGCAGGTCTTCTCGGCGGACAAGGTCACCGCCGACAACACCATCGTGAAGGGCCACCCGTTCGCCGGGCAGTACGACATCACGTCGTACGACTTCAACAACCTGATCGCGTACAAGGCGTTCGACGGCTACAAGGGCATCCTCGGCAAGCCGGCCACCGCCAAGGTCAACGTCAAGTACTACGCGGAGTCGTCGAACCTGAAGCTCGACATCCAGAAGAACGCGATCGACGTCGCCTACCGCAGCCTGTCGGCGACCGACATCTCGAGCCTCGAGAACAACAACAAGGTCAAGGTCGTGAAGGGACCGGGTGGCGAGACCCGCTACATCGTCTTCAACTTCAACACCCAGCCCTTCGGCGCGACCACGCCTGAGGCGGACCCGAAGAAGGCCCTCGCGGTACGCCAGGCTGCGGCCGACCTCGTCGACCGCGCGGCGATCGCCGACCAGGTCTACAAGGGCACCTACACCCCGCTGTACTCGTTCGTTCCGGACGGCCTGACCGGCGCCACCACGGTGCTGAAGGACCTGTACGGCGACGGCAACGGCGGTCCGAGCCTCGACAAGGCCAAGGCGGCCCTGCAGGCGGCCGGCGTCACCACCCCGGTGGCCCTCAACCTCCAGTACAACCCGGACCACTACGGTCCGTCCTCCGGCGACGAGTACGCGCTCGTCAAGGAGCAGCTGGAGAACGGCGGCCTGTTCAAGGTCAACCTGCAGTCGACCGAGTGGGTCCAGTACTCGAAGGACCGCACCGCGGACGTCTACCCGGCCTACCAGCTGGGCTGGTTCCCGGACTACTCCGACGCCGACAACTACCTGTCGCCGTTCTTCATCAAGGACAACTTCCTGGCGAACCACTACGACAACGCCGAGGTCCAGGACCTCATCGCGAAGCAGGCGGGCACGACCGACAAGGACGCGCGCACCAAGCTGATCGAGGAGATCCAGGCCAAGGTGGGCGCCGACCTGAGCACCCTGCCGCTGCTGCAGGGCTCGCAGATCGCGATCGTGGGCAAGGACGTCTCGGGCGCCGACAAGACGCTCGACGCCTCGTTCAAGTTCCGTTACGCGGCGCTTTCGAAGTAACCTCGGCGACGAGCAACACGCTCTGAGCCGTACCGGGGGGTGGCTCGCTGACGCAGCGAGCCACCCCTCTTCCACGAACCAACACGATTGGCTTCCATGACAGCGACTGTCAGCACCGCGGGCGCGGGGACCGCCCCCGGTCCCGAACGGACGAAGGCGAAGCGTCGATCGGGAGGCGGCCTCGGCCGCTACCTGATCATCCGCGCCCTCCTCATCATCCCCACCATCTTCATCCTGGTCACCGTCGTCTTCTTCCTGATGCGGTCGACGGGTGATCCGATCACCGCCTCCCTCGGCGGGAAGCTCCCGCCGGCGCAGCTGCACCAGCGCATCGCCGAGGCCGGCTTCGACCGCCCGCTCCTCGTGCAGTACTTCGAGTACCTCGGGCAGTTGCTGCGCGGCGACTTCGGAACCACGTTCTCCGACCACCAGCCGGTCACCCAGGTGCTCATCCACTACGGCGCGGCGACCCTCGAGCTGGCCTTCTACGCCCTCATCGTCGCCTTCATCGTGGGCATCCCGCTCGGGATGGTCGCGGGCTACTTCCGCGACAAGGGGCAGGATGCGACCCTCCGGATCTTCGCGATCCTCTGCTACGCCACACCGGTCTTCTTCGCCGGCATGGTCCTGAAGCTGGTCTTCTCCATCTGGCTGGGCTGGTTGCCCGTCGCCGGCCGCGCATCCACGAGCTCGGAGCTCGAACTCCAGACGCTCGAGAACAAGACCGGCATCTACCTGATCGACGCGTTCCAGACCGGTGATCCGGCCGTGATCAGCGACGTGCTCACTCACGCCATCCTCCCGGCCATCACGCTCGGGTTGCTGACCGCCGGCATCTTCCTGCGCCTGGTCCGGACGAACGTGATCGGGACCCTGTCCACCGACTATGTGGATGCGGCGCGCTCGCGCGGCGTCAGCGAGTTCCGCCTGGTGCGCAAGCACGCGTACCGCCCCGCGCTCATCCCGATCATCACGGTCATCGGCCTGCAGATCGCGCTGCTCCTCGGCGGCGCGGTGCTCACCGAGACGACCTTCGAGTGGAAGGGTCTCGGCTTCCAGCTGGTGCACTACGTCCAGGCGCGAGACTTCGTCGCCGTCCAGGGCATGGTGGTTCTGCTCGCAGTCATCGTCACCCTGACGAACTTCGTGGTGGACGTCATCGCCGCGCTCATCGACCCGAGGGTGAGGTACTGACATGACCCGGACGGAAACTCTTCAGACGGTCCCGACGCCCAAGAAGCGCAGGCTCCGCGACCGGATCCCGGTCGTCCACCAGCTCCGGCAGAGCGTCGGTCTCCAGCGCGGGATGCTGGTCACCGGTCTCGTCCTGACCGTGCTGTTCATCCTGGTGGCCATCTTCGCGCCGCTCATCGCCCCGTACGGGTTCGCCCAGCTGCGGGATGCGTCAGGGGCCTTCGGTGCCCAGAACCCGCCGAGCGCTGAGCACATCTGGGGCACCACCTCCGGTGGCTACGACGTGTTCTCCCGCGTGATCTGGGGAACCCAGACCGCCATCCTGGTGATCATCGTCGCGGTCGTCTTCTCGATCTTCATCGGCGTGCTGCTCGGCCTGGTCTCCGGCTACTTCGGCGGCTGGCTCGATCGCGTCCTCGTGGTCGTCTGCGACGCGATCTACGCGTTCCCGTCGCTGCTGCTGGCGATCGTGATCGCGATCGCGATCAGCGGCGGTCAGTCCAGCCTCTGGGGCGGCATCCTCGCCGCGGCGATCTCGATCACCGTGGTCTACATCCCGCAGTACTTCCGGGTCATCCGGTCCGAGGTCGTCCGGATCAAGAACGAGGCGTACGTCGAGGCGGCGAAGGTCATCGGCGCCAAGAGCAGCCGGATCCTGTTTCGCCACGTCTACCGCAACTCCACACGCACCCTGCCGTTGATCTTCACGCTGAACTCGTCGGAGGCCATCCTGACGCTCGCAGCGCTGGGCTTCCTCGGCTTCGGTATCGAGCCGACGGCCGCAGCCGAGTGGGGCTACGACCTGAACAAGGCGCTGGATGACGTCACGAGCGGCATCTGGTGGACCTCGATCTACCCGGGCCTCGCCATCGTGCTGGTGGTGCTCGGCATCACCCTGGTCGGCGAGAGCCTCAACGACCTGGCCGACCCGCGTCTGCGCGGGCGCCGGCGCGCCGCGGTGGCGTCCGGTGAGGTCGCCGAGACCTCCGTCGTCCCCGGCGGCCCGCTTTCCGCGGGTCCGGGCGGGCTGGACGGACTGGAGAGCGGCGAGACGTTCGACGAGCACGGAATCGAGGTCAGGCCATGAGCGATGTCGTACAGATCAAGAACCTGTCGGTGTCTTTCGCGACCGACGCGGGCGCGGTGAAGGCCGTCGACGACGTGTCGCTTCAGGTGTCGCCCGGGGAGGTCCTGGCGATCGTCGGCGAATCCGGCTCCGGAAAGACGGTGACCGCGAAGACGATCCTGGGGCTGCTGCCCGAGACCGCGACCGCGTCCGGCGCCGTGATCCTCCGTAGCCGTGACGGCGCGAGCGAGGCGGACATCGTCACGCTCAGCAAGCGTCAGTTGCGGGCGGTGCGCGGGACGGACGTGGCGATGGTGTTTCAGGAGCCGTCCACGGCCCTGAACCCCGTCTACACCGTCGGCTGGCAGATCGCGGAGGGCCTGCGCGCCCACTCGAAGATGTCGAAGAAGGAGGCTCGGGCGAAGGCCATCGAGATCCTCGACCGTGTCGGCATCCCGGAGCCGGAGCAGCGGGTGAAGTACTACCCGCACCAGTTCTCCGGCGGCCAGAAGCAGCGCATCGTCATCGCGATGGCGCTGGTGCTGAACCCCGGCCTGATCGTCGCCGACGAGCCCACGACGGCGCTGGATGTGACGGTGCAGGCCGAGATCCTCGATCTGCTGCGCCGCTGCCGCGACGAGTTCGGTGCCGCGATTGTGCTCATCACCCACAACATGGGCGTCGTAGCCGACCTGGCCGACCGGGTCGCGGTCATGTACCAGGGCAAGCTGGTCGAGCAGGCGGATGTGAAGACGCTGTTCGCATCGCCGCAGGCCGAGTACACGCAGCAGCTGCTGTCCGCGGTGCCGAAAATCGGGCAGGGGCTCGTCGCCACCCAGGACCGCGCCATCGCGCGTGCCGAGCGGCCCGAGCAGGCGCCCGTCGTGCAGGCGCGCGACCTGCGCATCCAGTACCCCGGCCGGTTGGGCCGCCCCGGGTTCGTGGCGGTCGACGGGGTTTCGTTCGAGATCCGTCCGGGCGAGGTGCTCGGACTGGTGGGCGAGTCGGGTTCCGGCAAGACGACGATCGGGCGGGCCATCGCGGGACTCAACCGGGTCACCGGCGGTTCGCTGGAGGTGCTCGGCCAGGAGATGAACGGCGTCCGGGAGCGGCAGTTCCGCAAGGTGCGCGGCGACATCGGCTTCGTGTTCCAGGATCCGGCGTCGAGCTTCAACCCGCTGCTCAGCATCGCCGACTGCGTCGCGGAGCCGCTGGTGGTGCACGGACGCGCATCCTCGCCCGCCGATGCGCGACGCCGCGTCGACGAGCTCCTGGAGGCGGTGCAGCTGCCCCGCGCTTACGGCGACCGGTTCCCGCACGAGCTCTCGGGCGGCCAGCGCCAGCGCGCCAGCCTCGCCCGGGCCCTCGCGCTCGAGCCGCGCCTCCTGATCGCCGACGAGCCGACCTCGGCCCTCGACGTGTCCGTGCAGGCGCGCGTGCTGGAACTGTTCGCGGACCTGCAGAAGGAGTTCGGCTTCGCGTCGCTGTTCATCAGCCACGACCTCGCCGTCGTCGACCTGCTCGCCGACCGGATCGCGGTGCTGCACCGCGGACGGCTGGTCGAGGAGGGGACCGGCGCCGAGGTGCTCGGCAACCCGCAGGAGGCCTACACGCAGCGTCTGCTCGCCTCCCTCCCGGTACCGGATCCGATCGAACAGGCCGACCGGCGGGAGGAACTGCACCGCTTGCAGACGGAGACCGCTTAGGGTCGAAGGTGTGAGTTCCGAGCCCGCCATCGTCGTCAGCGACCTGTCCGTCGAATACCCCGCGCGGGGACCCAGCGCGTCGTGCGTGGCCCTGCGCGGGGTGAGTTTCCGCCTCGAGCAGGGTCAGGTGCTCGGGGTTCTTGGCGAGACCGGCTCGGGCAAGAGCACCCTCGCGCAGGTGCTGGCGGGGCATGTCCTCTCGCCGCGCGCCTCCGACGCGGGTCCGCGGATCAGCGGCGGCGAGGCGTCGGTTCTCGGGCACCGCCTGCGCAAGGCGCGCAAGCGCGACCTGGCAGAGGTCACGTTCCACGTCGGCTACCTGCCGCAGGAGGCCGCCGCGACCTTGGAGCCGTCGCTGTCGGTGCAGGACAACGTGACGCTGCCGATCTTCGAGCGTGACGAGCACTACTCGCGGCGGGCGGCGGGGGAGCGGGCGGCGACAATGCTGGACACGGTCCACCTGCCTCTCAGCGTGCTGAACAAGTACCCGTACGAGCTCAGCTCCGGCCAGCGGCAGCGGGTCGCACTCGCCCGGGCGCTGGTGCTCGGCCCCAGCATCCTGATCGCCGACGAGCCGACTGCCGGAATCGACGCGACCGTGCGGGATGCGGTGATCGACCTGCTGGCGCAGCTGCGCTCGCATCCGGACTTCTCCGCAGTCGTGGTCAGTCACGATCTCTCCGTGCTGCGGCGCGCGACCGACACCTCCCTCGTGCTGCAGGGCGGCCATCCGGTCGGCTTCGGCCCGATCGAGGAGGTGCTGGCCGACCCGACGCACCCCTACGTCGCCGGCCTGGCGCGCGCGCTGAAGCCGCCGCAGCCGCGAACCGAGCGCCGCCCGCAGCGGGCGGCCACCCGACGTGCGAGCAAGGACAACGGATGACCAAGGACAACGGATGAGTACAGACGCAATGGGTTCGGAGCAGACGACAGAGAGCTCGGCGCCCCGGCACCGCGCTGTGATGGCGGACGAGGTCACGGTGGTTCCCGCCGACCAGCGCCCGGAGCCCGGGCCGATCGCGGTCCTGCCGGAAGCCGACCAGCAGTTCGTCGACGCTGTTGAAGCGGGGGGCGGGACGGTCGAGCCGCTGTCCGACCGGACGCGCGGCGTGGTGTGGCTGTCGAACAAGGATGCCGCGTCGTTCCCCGCGGTGCTGGAGGCGCATCCCGGCATCGGCTGGGTGCAGCTGCCGTTCGCCGGCGTCGACGCGTTCGCCGACATCCTGGCATCGGAGAGCCGGCCCGGCCTGGTTTGGACCAGCGCGAAGGGGGCGTACGCCCAGCCGGTCGCCGAGCACGCGCTCGTTCTCAGCCTGGCCCTTCTGCGGGTGCTGCCGACGCGGTTGCGCGCGCGGTCGTGGGCGACCGAGCCCGAGGGCCGCTCGCTGTACGGCCTCGACGTGGTCATCGTCGGTGCCGGCGGCATCGCGCTGGAACTGATGCGCCTGCTCGAGCCGTTCGGCGCGCGGGTCACGATCGTCCGCCGGTCCGACGCACCGGTGCCCGGCGCATCCCGGACCGTCACCTCGGACAAGCTCGGGGAGGTGCTGCCGTCCGCCGACCTGGTCGTCGTGGCGGCCGCCCTGACCGGCGGAACCCGCAGGCTCTTCGGCGCCCAGGAGTTCGCCGCGATGAAGCAATCGGCCTACCTGGTCAACATCGCGCGCGGCGGCCTGGTCGATACGGATGCGCTCCTCGAGGCTCTGAGGAGCGGCGAGATCGCCGGTGCGGGGCTCGACGTGACCGACCCGGAGCCGCTGCCCGACGGTCACCCGCTCTGGGAGGAACCCGCCGTCATCATCACTCCGCACCAAGCCGATACGCCCGAAATGACCGCGCCGCTGCTCGCCGAGCGCATCCGGCTCAACGTCCAGGCGTTCCTCGACGACGGCCGATTCGTGGGGGTCGTCGACACCGAGGCGGGGTACTGACACTCGACGCGCGCGGGATCGTGGCCCGATTTCCGGAGCGGCCGCGAACCTTGCTAGAGTGGCTTCGCTGATCAAGCATTCCTCGATAGCTCAATTGGCAGAGCAGCCGGCTGTTAACCGGCAGGTTCTTGGTTCGAGTCCAAGTCGGGGAGCACATCCGGAGCCCTCGGCCTTCTACGGAAGGCCGGGGGCTTCCGTGTTTGTCGGGGGTTTCCTCGCGCAGATTCGTGACGAATGCGCGGAATACGGGCGCCAAACGGTGCATTCGTGCCGAATGTACCCGGCCTACTGCCAGCCGGGCTGGACGAGGCCCGTCTCGTAGGCGAGGACCACGAGGTGCACGCGATCGCGCGCATCCAGCTTGCTCATGATGCGCGAGACGTGCGTCTTGGCGGTCAGCGGGCTCAGGTAGAGCCGTTCGCCGATCTCCGTGTTCGTCAGTCCGTGAGCCACCAGCGCGAGCACCTCGCGCTCGCGCTCGGTGAGCTGCTCCAGGCGGGCAGTGTCCGGCGCAGGGCGCAGTCCGCCCGAGACGCGCTCGATGAGACGACGCGTGACGCCGGGGGAGAGCAGGGCGTCTCCGGCCGCCACGACGCGCACGGCGCGGATCAGCTCGACGGGTTCGGTGTCCTTCACCAGGAACCCGCTCGCCCCGGCGACGATCGCCTGGGCGACGTATTCGTCGAGCTCGAACGTGGTCACGATCACGATGCGCGTCCCGGCCAGGGCCGGATCGGCCACGATCTCGTCGGTGGCCCACAGGCCGTCCCCGTCGGGCATGCGGATGTCCATGAGCACGACATCGGGATGGGTACGGCCGGCGATGTCCACCGCCTCACGCCCGGTACTCGCCTCGCCCACGATCTCGACGTCGTCCTCCGCCTCCAGCAACGCGCGGAAACCGGCCCTGACCAGGTTCTGATCGTCGGCGAGCAGGACCCGGATCATGACGCCTCCTCCGCAGTCGAGGGCACAGTGGGCGGGGTCGAGGGGATGCGCGCCTCCACGAACAGACCGCCGCCGTCGGGCGTTCGTGCGTTGAAGAGGCCCCCGAGCAGCTCGGCGCGCTCGCGCATCCCGAGCATCCCCCTGCCGGTGGTTCGGGATTCGGCGTCGGCCGGCAATCCGCGGCCGTCGTCCTGCACGGTGAGCACGTACCAGCCGTCGCCTTCGGAGAGGTGGATCGTCACGCTGGTCGCCTGGGCGTGGCGGCCGACGTTCGTCAGCGCCTCCTGGACGATGCGGTAGAGCGCCAGCTGCGTCGCGGCGGACGGGGTCGACGTCAGATCGTTCTCATACGTGATGCTGAGGCCGGCCTTGCGGTAGGTGTCCACGAGGACGGGGATGCGCGCGAGGTCGGGCTCGGGGGAGCGGGCGGCGTACCCGTCGGGACCCCGGAGGAACCCCAGGACGCCACGCACCTCTTCCAGTGCCTGGCCGCTCGTCGTCTTGATCGCCTCCAGGCTCTCGCGGGCCTTCTCCGGCCGAGTGTCGAACAGGTGGAGGCCGACCCCCGCCTGAACACTGATCTGCGACAGCGAGTGAGCGAGTACGTCGTGCAGTTCACGCGCGATGCGCAGCCGCTCGGCTTCGGCGGCGGACTCACGTCGCGCGGCGATCGTGCGAGCGACGTCCCGGTAGCGTTCGCGTCGGTTGCGCAACGCCTCCCCGACTCCGACGAGCAGGCACAGCACGAGAGCGACGATGAGTGGCCGGATCATGGCCGCAGGCTGGGAGCGGATGAGATAGGCCGCTGCAGGCCCGACGACCGCGAATCCGGCCAGCGTCCACCACACCCAGACCCGGGCTCCGCGGACCACGGCACTCACCACGGCGAATGCGAGGGGAACCGCGGAGAAGGGCGGGCCGGTCGTCACCGCGATGGCGGGCGCACACAAAGCGGCCACCACGGCGACGGTGATGCCGGGATGGTTCCGCGCGGCAAGCAGTACGAACGACGCCGCGAAAGCGAGAAGGGTGAACCCGAGAGCGACCGGGTCGTGCGTCGCGTCCCGGGCGGCGATGACCAAGCCCGGCAACTGCAGCAGGGCTGCGACGATCACGGCGAACCAGCGCGCACCGTGCGGACGGCCGCGACCGGACCATGAAGGGCCGGACCCCGAAGGGTCGGACCCTGCGGGGTCGGACCGCGAAGGGTCGGACCACGGAGCGCGCCGCCACGATCCGGTGTCGGCGGTGGGGCCGGCGTTCATCCCCTCAGCCCTGTCGCCATGTGTGCTGTCGGTGCCTCCCGGGCGCGCGCCCGAGCCGTTGTCGGCGGGCGTGTTCCAGGGCATCTCCTCATGCTAATGACGATGCACGGCGGGGACGTCCGCCGCCGGGCGTCTCGCGGTTACTCCCCGGGGAGTACCCGGCGGCCATCCGGACGACTCACGGGTTGTGCTCGGCGTCGAATCCACCGTCATCGCGGGGAGCCTGGTCGAACAGGTGCCCGAAGGTGGGGCCGCCGAACGCCGTCAGGCCGGCCTCGCGCTCCAGCGATGCCCGGTCCTCCGCCTGGTCGTTCTCGTAGTCGCTCAGCGGATCGTCCGGATCGTCGGCGTTGTCGTTTCGGTCGTCGTGGCGTCCGTCATCCTGCTCCATGCGGGAATCGTACGTCCGGCGCGCAGCGGACCGACAGAGGGTGCTTGTCGCCGACGGAGAACGAAG
>Ga0256888_1000172_pt1 | contig 13630 bp, 14 predicted proteins | sample MC6MC0511MT_FD_186347 | JGI IMG/M metagenome (GOLD analysis project Ga0256888, IMG submission 186347) | Metatranscriptome of enriched soil aggregate microbial communities from Iowa State University, Ames, United States - MC6-MC0511-MT... | ecosystem: Environmental > Terrestrial > Soil >... | reverse complement strand
GTCGTCTCCGCCGAGTTCGGGGTCTCCCTGACCCGGGCCCACACGCTCGCGGTCGCCGCCCTGATCACCGACTGGCACGGTCAGGGTGCTGTCGATCTGCCAGGCGTTAGAGTTGTCAGGCAGAACGGCCTGCTCATGTTCCACACCACAACGTAAGTAAGGACAGCGCCTTCCTCATGGAGCTCACGGACGTCGAGAACGACCTGACCGAGATTCTGATCACCGAGGAGCAGATCCGCTCCCGCATCGCCGAGCTGGCCCGCGAGGTGGAGGGCCATTACGCAGGCAAAGACGTCCTGCTGATCGGCGTCCTGAAGGGCGCGGTCATGGTGATGGCCGACCTGTCGCGCGAGCTGCGCATCCCGGTGACGATGGACTGGATGGCCGTCAGCTCCTACGGCAGCGGCACGCAGTCGAGCGGCGTCGTCCGCATCCTCAAAGACCTGGACACCGACCTCAGCGGCAAGACCGTGCTCATCGTCGAGGACATCATCGACTCGGGCCTCACGCTGTCGTGGCTCCTCTCGAATCTCCGCAGCCGCGGTCCGGAGTCGATCGAGGTCTTCACCCTCCTCCGGAAGCCGGATGCGGCGCGCGTCGAGATCGACGTCAAGTACGTCGGGTTCGACATCCCGAACCAGTTCGTCGTCGGCTATGGGCTCGACTACGACGAGCGCTACCGCACCCTCCGCGGTGTGGGGATTCTGGCCCCTGCCGTCTACAGCTGAACCGCGCTCCGGCGTGGAGGGTGCCCAGAGCGAACACGCAGGCGGCCCACAGCGCCCAGGCGGTACTGTGGTCGCACCATGAACGTCAAGAAGATCTTCCGCGGCCCGATCCTGTATGTCGTGCTCGCGATCATCGCGGTGTGGATCGGCTCGAGCCTGATCACAATGTCCGGCTTCAAGAGCGTCTCGACCCAGAAGGGTCTGGAATACCTCTCGCAAGACAAGGTGGCGAGCGCGAAGATCGTCGACGGTGAGAACCGCGTCGATCTGACGCTCAAGGAGCCGGACGGCAATCTGGGTGACCAGGTGCAGTTCTACTACGTCACCCCGCGCGGCCAGGATGTGGTGAAGGCCGTCGATGACGCCAACCTCAGCAAGGGCTTCGACGACGAGGTTCCTCAGCCCAACTGGTTCGTCAACATCCTCGGCTTCCTGATCCCGGCGCTGTTGATCGGCGTGTTCTTCTGGATCATGATCTCCGGCATGCAGGGCGGCGGAAACAAAGTCATGCAGTTCGGCAAGTCGCGGGCGAAGCTCGTCACGAAGGAGACCCCCAAGGTCACCTTCGATGATGTCGCGGGCTCCGACGAGGCCATCGAAGAGCTCGAGGAGATCAAGGACTTCCTGAAGGAGCCGGCCAAGTTCCAGGCGGTCGGCGCCCGCATCCCGAAGGGCGTGCTGCTGTACGGCCCTCCCGGAACCGGCAAGACGCTTCTGGCCCGCGCTGTCGCGGGTGAGGCCGGCGTGCCGTTCTACTCGATCTCGGGTTCCGACTTCGTCGAGATGTTCGTCGGCGTCGGCGCGAGCCGTGTCCGCGACCTGTTCCAGCAGGCGAAGGAGAACTCGCCCGCCATCATCTTCATCGACGAGATCGACGCGGTCGGTCGACACCGTGGTGCCGGTCTCGGCGGCGGACACGACGAGCGCGAGCAGACGCTGAACCAGCTCCTGGTGGAGATGGACGGTTTCGACCCGAAGACCAACGTGATCCTGATCGCGGCGACCAACCGTCCCGACATCCTCGACCCCGCGCTGCTGCGCCCGGGCCGCTTCGACCGTCAGATCGGTGTGGATGCGCCCGACATGCTCGGCCGCAAGAAGATTCTCGAAGTACACGGCCGGGGCAAGCCGCTCGCGGCATCCGTCGACCTCGAGGTACTCGCCCGGAAGACGCCCGGCTTCACCGGTGCCGACCTGGCCAACGTCCTCAATGAGGCCGCTTTGCTCACCGCACGCTCCAACGCTCAGCTGATCGACAACCGCGCCCTCGACGAGGCCGTGGACCGCGTGATCGCCGGCCCCCAGAAGCGCACCCGGGTCATGAAGGACCAGGAGAAGCTGATCACCGCGTACCACGAGGGCGGCCACGCTCTCGCCGCCGCGGCGATGCGCCACACCGACCCGGTCACCAAGATCACCATCCTGCCCCGAGGCCGTGCCCTCGGCTACACGATGGTGATGCCGCTGGAAGACAAGTACTCGATCACGCGCAACGAACTGCTCGACCAGCTGGCGTACGCCATGGGCGGCCGTGTCGCGGAAGAGATCGTCTTCCACGACCCGACGACCGGTGCGTCGAACGACATCGAGAAGGCGACCTCCATCGCCCGCAAGATGGTCACCGAGTACGGCATGAGCGCCGACATCGGCTCGGTCAAGCTGGGGCAGGCGAACGGGGAGATGTTCCTCGGCCGCGACATGGGCCACCAGCGCGACTACTCGGAGCGGATCGCCGAGCGCGTCGACGCCGAGGTTCGCGAGCTCATCGAGAAGGCGCATGACGAGGCGTGGGAAGTGCTCAACGACAACCGGGCCGTCCTCGACCGCCTCGCTGCGCAGCTACTCGAGCACGAGACGCTCGACCACAACCAGATCGCGGACATCTTCGCCGACGTGAAGAAGCTCCCGGAGCGCCCGCAGTGGCTCTCCAGCGACAAGCGCCCGATCTCGGACGTTCCGCCCATCCCCTTCCCGAAAGCCCCGATCGACGCGGGCGCGGTGGACGGCGGGGTCGACTCCGAGCCGCCGAGCGCGAAGCCGAAGCGCGCGCCGGTCATCAAGCCGCGGCCGGCCACCGCCTAGGGCCGCCGCGCGCATGACCGAATTCGATCGTCCGCGCATCGAAGCGGCCGTCGCCGAGATCCTCGCCGCCATCGGCGAGGATCCGTCGCGTCCGGGGCTGACGAGCACCCCGTCGCGCGTGGCCGACGCGTACGCGGAGTTCTTCGCCGGCATCGGCCGGGACGCGGCTGACGATCTCGGCGAGCCGGTCCCTCTGGAGGAGGGCCGGCAGGCGGAGACCGTGCTGCTGCGGGACATCGAGTTCCGCTCGGTCTGTGAGCACCACCTCCTGCCCTTCCTCGGGGTCGCCCACGTGGCGTACCTGCCGGGGGATACGGTGATCGGGCTGGGCCGCATCCCGCGCGTTATCGAGACGCTCGCCGCTCGACCGCAGATCCAGGAGCGGTTGACGGAGCAGATCGCCGACACGATCGAGCAGGGGGCCGCCGCGCGCGGCGTGCTCGTCGTCCTCGACGCCTCGCACTCCTGCGTGACCACACGCGGTCCGCGTCAGACCCGCAGCTCGACGGTGACGGTGGCCGCCCGTGGCGACTACACCGACCCCACCACCCGCGCCGAGCTGATGGCGCTGATCGGACGTGGCACCGAGTGACCCTGATCATGGGCGTCCTCAACGTGACGCCGGACTCGTTCAGCGACGGCGGGCTCTGGCTCGAGCCGGAAGCGGCGATCGAGCACGGTCTGGAACTGGTCGCCCAAGGCGCCGACCTGGTCGACGTGGGCGGTGAGTCCACGCGCCCCGGCGCTCTGCGTGTCGATCCGGCCGAGGAGCAGAGCCGGGTCGTCCCGGTCATCCGCGAGCTCGCGGCGCGCGGCGTGACCGTGAGCGTTGACACGCTCAACGCCTCCACCGCCCGCGCCGCCGTTGAGGCGGGGGCGGCCATCATCAACGACGTCTCCGGCGGACTGGCCGATCCCGGGATGCCGGATGCGGTGCTCGACTCGGGGTCGCAGTACGTCGTCATGCACTGGCGGGGCCGGCTCGATGCGGCCGACTCGCGGGCCGTCTACGAGCACACCGTGGCCGAGGTGCGCGCGGAGTTGTCGGCGCGGGTCACCGACCTCCTGCGGCGGGGCGTCGACCCGGCCAAGCTCATCCTGGATCCGGGGATCGGCTTCTCGAAGAACGCCCGCCACAACTGGCAGGTGCTGGCGGGCCTGCACGAGATCGAGACACTGGGTTATCCGGTGCTGATCGGGGCATCCCGCAAGCGGTTCCTCGGCGCGCTGCTCCCGGACGGTGCGCCCGCGGAGGACCGCGATGCACCGACCGCGGTGATCTCCGCGCTGGCGGCGCAGGCCGGGGCGTGGGCCGTCCGCGTCCACGACGTGCCGTCGACGCGGATCGCCCTCGACGTGGTGCGGTCGTGGCAAGCTGGACGCGATGAGTAACATCCACTCGCGGCCGACCGATTCGATCGTCCTGACCGGGTTGCGCGTGCGCGCCAACCACGGTGTGTTCGATTTCGAGCGGGCGGACGGCCAAGACTTCGTCGTCGACGTGACGGCGTGGCTCGACCTGTCGCGCGCGGCGGCAGGCGACGACCTCGCCGCGACCGTCCACTACGGCGAGCTGGCCGAGGAGGTGGTGGCCGCGGTCGAACGCGATCCGGTCGACCTCATCGAGACCCTCGCCGAGCGCGTCGCGGCGACCGTGCTGGCGCACGAGCCCGTCGACGCCGTCGAGGTGACCGTGCACAAGCCGCAGGCGCCGATCAGCGTGCCGTTCGGCGACGTCGCCGTGCGCATCACCCGGAGCCGGTCATGAACGCGGCGCCGATCGGCAAGCCGGTCCGGATGCGCGTGGGCGTCCCCGCTGTGCTCGCGTTCGGCAGCAACCTCGGTGATCGCGCCGCGACCATCCGGTCGGCGGTGGATGCGCTGCGCGCAGAACCGGGCATCGACATCCAGTCCGTGTCGCGGCTCTACGAGACGCCCGCGCTGAAGCCGGACGGGATCGACGATGAGGCGCCCGCCTACCTGAATGCCGTCGCGCTGGTCCGGACGCTGCTCGAGCCGCTGGGACTGCTCGCCGCGGTGAACCAGGTCGAGGACCGGCTGGGCCGCGTCCGCGAGGAGCACTGGGGCGACCGCACGATCGACATCGACATCGTCGACTTCGACGGAATCGTGTCGGACGACGATCCGCGCATCGTTCTGCCGCATCCGCGGGCCCACGAGCGCGCCTTCGTGCTCGTCCCCTGGCTCGAGATCGACCCGACCGCGCAACTCGCCGGTCGCGGCGCTGTGGCAGAACTCGCGGCCCAGGCGACCGACCCCATCCGGCTCTGGGAGGACCGCTCGTGAATCGCACGCGCCCCACCTCCCTGATCGGGCTGGGGATAGCCGGCCTCGTCATCGGATTCCTGGCGGAGCTCGCCACGTCCAGCATGGGCGCGGCCATCTTCATCCCGCCGCTCACGCTTCCGATCACCCTGCTGGCGGTGGCTGTCATCGTGGTGGCGTTCGCCCTGCCCATCCGTCGCGCCGTGCGCGGCCGCAGCGTGCGCCGCATCGACCCGTTCCAGGCGACGCGCATCGTTGTGCTGGCGAAGGCGTGCAGCCTCAGCGGCGCTCTGCTGGTGGGTGCCGGAATCGGCATCGGCGCGTACCTGCTGACCCGGGATGTGCTGCCCGGCGGCAACGCCATCCTCCTGACCGCGCTCGCGACGGCCGGAGCCGTGATCCTGCTCGTGGCCGGTCTGCTCGCGGAGCTGTTCTGCACCCTCCCGCCCGGTGACGACGACGAGCGTACGGAGAACGTCCATGTCCCCACGGATTGACCTCAGCGTCGGCGAGTGGCGCCGGGTCTCACCGAAATACGTGGTGGTGGTCATCGCGAGCACGGTGATCACGGGCCTGGTGCTGTCCGCCGCGAGCGTCTTCCTGTGGCTGGTCGGCGGGTGGACCTTCGGCTGGGTGGTGCTGGCGGCCGTCGTGGTCGTGAGCATCTTCGCCCTGGTGATCGCACCGCGTCGGGCGCGGTCCATCGGCTACCGGCTGCGCGACGACGACCTGCTGTTCCGTCGCGGCATCATGTTCCAGCGCTTCGTCTCCGTCCCCTACGGACGGATGCAGCTCATCGACATCAACCGCGGCCCGGTGAGCCGGATGCTCGGGCTGGCGGACCTCAAGTTCGTCACCGCGGCCGCCTCCACCGGCGTCATGGTGCCGGGGCTGCCCGAGCCGGAGGCGGCAGAGCTGCGCGACCGGCTCGTCGAGCTGGCGGAGAGCAGGCGGGCGGGGCTGTGAGCGCGCCGCACGCCCGCGGGAACGGGGCCGCGTCCACGCTGTCGCAGGCGGAGCGCGCGGCCGAACGGTACACGGACGGCGAGTGGCACCGGTTGCACCCGGCGACCCCGCTGCTGCGCGGCGGCATCGTCTTCATCGCGGTGTTCGGATTCGTGCTCTCCAACCTGCGGGAGCGCCTGATCGGCTTCTTCGTCGGCGCGCCCGAATACAGCGGCGACCCCATCGACGCCATCTACTCTCACGGCTGGGAGGGCTGGGCTCTGCTCGGAGTCGCGGTCGTGCTGCTGCTCTGCCTGGGCGCGTTCTATCTGTCGTGGCGGATGCACAGCTTCCGGATCACGGGCGACGCGGTGGAGGTGCGGAGCGGCATCCTGTTCCGTACGCAGCGGAAGGCGCGGCTGGACCGGATCCAGGGCATCAACATCGTCCGTCCCGTGATCGCCCGGCTCTTCGGCGCTGCGAAGCTGGACATCTCGGTCGCCGGTCATGACGCGAACGTGCAGCTCGCGTACCTCGGGTCGACGTTGGCCGACGGGCTGCGCGGCGACGTGCTGCGGCTCGCGTCCGGGGTGCGGGCAGCGGAGGCGGCGGCATCCGGGGCGGTCGGGGTGCTTCCGGGGCCGGACGCTTCCGAGAGCGGCGCTCCTGCGGCGGTCGGCGCACCGGCCACAGCATCCCGCACCGCAGCCGTTGGCGACCTCGTCGGTCGGCGGGTGAACGAGTTCCTCGCGCCCGAACTCGACCCGAACGCGGCGCCTCCGGCATCCGTGGTGAAGATCCCGCCGCTCCGCCTCTTCGGGTCGTTGCTGCTCAGCGGATTCACTGTGTTCCTCCTCGTCGTCATCGCGTTCCTGATCTGGGGCGCGTCGAGCGGGGAGTTGTGGCTGCTGATCGTCGTACTCCCGGGACTGATCGGCTCGGCGAGCTTCTACATCCGCCGGTTCACGAAATCACTCCGGTACTCCATCGCCGGGACGGCGGACGGCGTGCGGGTGGGCTTCGGTCTGCTCAGCACCAGCAACGAGACCCTGCCACCCGGGCGCATCCATGCCGTCGAGGTGCTGCAGCCGCTGCTGTGGCGTCCGTTCGGGTGGTGGCAGATCCGGATCGACACGGCAGGGCATTCGCGCGAGAAGGGAGCCGCCGGTCAGCCGAACACGACGATGCTCCCGGTGGGCGATGCGGCGGACGTCTCGCGGGTGCTGTCGCTCGTTCTCCCCGGGTTCGCGACGGAGGAGCACCGCGCCGTGATCGAGGCCGGAATGGTGTCCCGCGGCCGCGACGACTTCACGGGTAGCCCCCGCCGGGGTGCCTGGATCCGCCCGTTCTCGTGGCAACGCACGGGATTCCGGGTGGTCGACGACGTCATCCTGTTGCGGCGCGGGGTCGTCTGGCGGAGCCTCGCCATCGTCCCGCTGGCCCGGCTGCAGAGCCTCGAACTGCAGCAGGGGCCAGTGGATGCGGCGCTCCGGCTCGCCGATGCACGCTTCCACACCGTCTCCGGGCCGGTGAGACCTCGCCTCGCGGCGATCGACGCGCCGACCGGGGTCCGGCTGTTCGAGGAGGTGTCCGCCCGAGCCGTGGTCGCCGCGGCCGCCGACCGCAGCCATCGCTGGGGCAGCCCTTCGTGGGAACTGGGCACGCAGGGGGCTGGCGCGCCCGCTCCCGCAGTCGGACCCGACCACGCCGCCCCCGCTTCGTCCCGCAACCAGGAGGAACTCTGATGCTCCCGTCCGCACGTCCTCCCTCGCAGCGCTCCGGACGGCTGGGGCTGGGGATCGTGGGCGCCGGCCGGGTCGGTCCGGTGCTGGGGCTCGCGCTCGCCGGCGCCGGCCATGCCATCGTCGGGATCTCCGCAGTCTCCGACTCGAGCCGTGAGCGCGCGCAGGGGATGCTGCCGTACGTCCCCATCCTCGATGTGCCCACCGTCGTCGAGCGGAGCGAGCTCGTTATCCTGGCGGTACCGGAGGCTGAGCTTCCCACGTTGGTCGCGGGTCTCGCGGCGACCGGCACGTGGCAGCCCGGACAGATCGTGCTGCACACCGCTCCCGGGTTCGGCATCGACGTCCTCGCGCCCGCGGCTGCCGCCGGCGCGATTCCGCTCGCCGTGCATCCGGCGCTCGAGTTCACGGGCACGAGTCTCGATCTCACCCGGCTCGCGGAGAGCTACTTCGCGGTGACCGCGCCCGCTGCGGTACTGCCGATCGCTCAGGCCCTGGTGGTCGAGATGGGCGGCGAGCCGGTCGTGGTCGCTGAGGCTGACCGGCCCGCGTACGCGGAGGCCATTGCAACGGCCACGTCGTTCTCCCGCTCCATCGTCGATCAGTCGACCGGCCTGCTGCACAGCATCGGCGTCGAGAATCCGGGCTCGTTCCTCAGCTCGCTCATCCGCTCCGCCGTCGACAACGCACTCACCCGGGCCGGTGCGCCGACTCGGCTGGGCGTCGAGGAGGTCCTGGACGCACTGAAGGACGGCCAGTCCGATGCGCGCCCGGGGGACGGCGGACCCCACGACGACGGTCGCGGCTGGTTCCTCCGCGGCGAGTAGCCTGGTTCGGGCCGATCACCCCGGCCGGAGGGACGCGCATGCCAGAGATCATCACCACCATCGCCGAGTTGCGAGCACGGGTCGCGGAAGCGCGTCGCGTCGCGCGGCAGGACGGCCCGGCGGACGCGCCGGTGGGCCGCGTCGTGCTGGTTCCCACGATGGGCGCACTGCATGACGGTCACTTGCGTCTCGTATCGAACGCGCGGGACCTCGGGGGCTTCGTCGTGGTGTCGATCTTCGTGAACCCGCTCCAGTTCGGTCCGGGGGAGGACTTGGATCGGTACCCGCGCACCCTGAATTCCGACGTTGCGGCGCTCGACGGTCTCGCGGATGTCGTCTTCGCGCCGAGCGCCGCAGAGATGTATCCCGCCGGGCCGTCCCAGACCCGTGTCTCGGCCGGGGAGTCCGGCAGCCTCTTCGAGGGTGCGTCGCGTCCCGGTCACTTCGACGGCGTGCTCACGGTCGTGAGCAAGCTCTTCAACATCGTTCAGCCCGACATCGCCGTGTTCGGCCAGAAGGATGCCCAGCAGGTTCACGTCATCGGCCGCATGGTCGACGACCTGAACCTCCCGGTCACGATCGCCGTCGTCGACACGGTCCGCGAAGACGACGGCCTGGCGCTGTCCAGCCGCAATCGCTACCTCGGCGAGGGCGACCGACTCGCCGCGGTCACGTTGTCGCGTGCGCTCGCAGCGGGTGCCGACGCGGCTGCTGACGGCGTTTCCGCAGCGCTGGAGGCCGCGCACGCGCACATCGAGGCGGAGCCTGCGGTTAAGCTGGACTATCTCGCGATCGTCGACCCGGATTCGTTCCGCGAGGCGTCGCCCGACCACCATGGTCCCGCCCTGATGCTGATCGCCGCGCGGGTCGGATCGACCCGCCTGATCGACAACAGACGCCTCACGACGTGACCTCGGCGGCCACCACCGCCACCTCGAACAGCATCACCACCCTGAACAGCACGGCCTCCTCGAACAGCACCGCCACCCCGAACGGAAAGACAGCGATGACCGACGCGCAGACCACCGCGGCCGCCTTGGGCGAAGACCCGACCGGCGAGGACGACGTCAGCGAGCAGAAGGCTGTCCGCCTGAGCAAGCGCGACCGCTTGCTCGCCGAGGCGCAGAGTGCTGCGGGGGGCGCGTATCCCGTGCAGGTGCCCGTGACCACGACCATCCCGGCCGTCCGGGCGAAGTGGGAGCACCTTCAGGCCGACGAAAGTTCCGGCGAGGTCGTCGGCATCGCCGGGCGCGTGGTCCACCTGCGCAACACGGGCAAGCTGTGCTTCGCCGTGCTGCAGTCGGGCGACGGTTCGCGCATCCAAGTCATGGTGTCGCTCGGAGCGGTCGGGGAGGAGTCGCTCGTCGCCTGGAAGGAGCTCGTCGACCTGGGTGACCACGTCTTCGTGTCGGGCGAGGTCATTTCGAGCCGCCGCGGCGAGCTCTCCGTGATGGCGCAGGAGTGGCAGATCGCCTCCAAGGCGCTGCTCCCGCTGCCGAACCTGCACAACGAGCTCAGCGAGGAAACCCGCGTCCGCGCCCGCTACCTCGACCTGATCGCGCGCGATCAGGCCCGGAAGACGGTGCTCGATCGGGCCGCAGCGGTCGCGAGCCTGCGTCGGACCTTCGCGGAGGGCGACTTCGTGGAGGTCGAGACCCCGATGCTGCAGGTCATGCACGGCGGCGCATCGGCGCGTCCGTTCGTGACCCACTCGAACGCCTTCGACACCGACCTGTACTTGCGCATCGCGCCTGAGCTGTATCTGAAGCGCGCCGTCGTCGGCGGCATCGACCGGGTTTTCGAGATCAACCGGAACTTCCGCAACGAGGGTGCCGACTCGACCCACTCGCCGGAGTTCGCGATGCTCGAGGCGTATCAGGCCTATGGCGACTACAACTCCATCGCCGACCTCACTCAGAAGCTGATTCAGGATGCGGCGGTCGCGATTTCCGGCTCGAACGTCGTGACCTGGGCGGACGGTACCGAGTACGACCTCAGCGGCGAGTGGGACCGCATCCGCATGTACGACAGCCTCTCTGAGGCGATCGGCGAGGAGATCACACCGGAGACGCCCATCGAGCGCCTCCGCGAACTCGCCGCTCTGGCCGGCATCGAAATTGAGCACCCGCTGGCGGGCAAGTACGTCGAAGAGCTCTGGGAGCACTACGTCAAGACGGACCTGGTGCGCCCGACGTTCGTCATGGACTTCCCGGTCGACACCAGCCCGCTGGTGCGCGCTCACCGCTCCCGCGATGGTGTCGTGGAGAAGTGGGACCTGTACACGCGCGGCTTCGAGCTGGCGACCGGGTACTCCGAGCTGATCGACCCCGTCGTCCAGCGGGAGCGCTTCGTCGAGCAGGCGAAACTCGCCGCTGCCGGAGACAACGAGGCGATGCGCCTCGACGAGGAGTTCCTGCGCGCGCTCGAGTTCGGCATGCCGCCGACGGGCGGCATGGGGATGGGCATCGACCGCCTGCTGATGGCGCTCACCGGTCTCGGCATTCGCGAGACCATCCTGTTCCCGCTGGTGAAGTGACGTGCGCTGCCTCTCGGCACCGTTCTCAGCGCCGTTCTCGGTGCTGTTCCCAGCGGCGCGGGTTAGCATAGGGGCGTTATGAACGACGTCATCAGCGGTATCGTCTGGGCTCTCGCGCCGACCATTCTGGTCGGTCTGCTGTTCTGGGCGATCATGCGCTCGATCGTTCGTGCCGACCGCAATGAGCGCAAGGCCTACACCCGCCTGGAGGCCGAAGAGCGGACCCGTCGGGGTCTCGCCCCCAAGCCCTGATCCACGCCCGGAACCGCCGAGCCTTCTGACGTCCGATACGGTATCTCTGAGGGCGCCGCTGCGTTCCGCTGTGATCACCGGAGGGACGTGTAGATGGAGACGGGCTTCTGGGTCTCGCTGTCCATCGGTCTTGCCTTCCTCGTCGACTTCGTCATCCGTGTGCTCGCGGTCATCATCGTCCCGCGCAATCGCAAACCGACCTCGGCGACCGCATGGCTGCTGGCGATCTTCCTCATCCCGTACATCGGCATCCTGTTCTTCCTGCTGATCGGCAGCTACAAGCTCCCGAAGAGCCGACGGCAGAAGCAGGAGGAGATCAACCGCTTCATCATCGACAGCACCGAGGGCATCGAGCGGGTGCGGCGGGATCACCCGTGGCCTCCGTGGCTCGAAGGAGTGGTCGAACTCAACCGCAAGCTGGGCGCCATGCCACTGGTCGGTGGCAACCGTGCCTCGCTGAACGGCGACTACCAGGGTTCGCTGGATGCCATGGCGGACGAGATCCGCAAAGCCCGCCGCTACGTGCACGTCGAGTTCTACATCTTGACCCTCGACAAGACGACGGCGCCGCTCTTCGACGAGCTCGAGCAAGCGGTGCAGCGCGGGGTGACCGTGCGCGTGCTGCTCGACCACATCGCCTCGTTGCGGACCCCGGACTACAAGCGGACCCTCAAACGTCTGACCGCCATGGGCGCCAAGTGGCAGTTGATGCTCCCGATCCAGCCCTTCCGCGGCAAGTACCAGCGACCCGATCTGCGTAACCACCGCAAGCTGCTCATCGTCGATGGTCGCGTAGCGTTCATGGGTTCGCAGAACATCATCGATCGCAGCTACAACAAGAAGTCGAATATCCGGCGCGGGCTCAAGTGGAAAGAACTCATCGTACGGCTCGAGGGCCCGATCGTGGCCGGTCTGAACGCCATCTTCATCACGGACTGGTACAGCGAGACGAACGAGCTGCTTCGCCGTGAGACCGAGCCGATCACGGACGACATCGACGACAACGAGCTGGACGCCCAGGTCGTCCCCTCCGGCCCGGGGTTCGCCGGTGAGAACAATCTCCGGCTCTTCCTCGCGCTGCTGTACTACGCGCAGGAGCGTATCGTCATCACCTCCCCGTACTTTGTACCGGACGAGTCGATGCTGATGGCGATCACGTCCGCCGTTCAGCGCGGTATCGCCGTCGACCTCTTCGTCTCCGAGATCGGCGACCAAGCCCTCGTCTATCACGCGCAGCGTTCGTACTACGAGGCGCTGCTGCGCGCCGGCGTGCGGATCTGGATGTACAAGGCTCCGTACATCCTTCATGCGAAGCACTTCACCATCGACGACGACGTCGCGGTCATCGGGTCGAGCAACATGGACATGCGCTCCTTCCAGCTGAACATGGAGGTCTCGCTCATGGTGCGCGGACGCTCCTTCGTCGAAGAGATGCGACGGGTCGAAGACGGCTATCGCAAGGACAGCCGCGAGCTCACGCTCGACGAGTGGATGAAGCAACCGCTGCGGTCCACCGTGCTCGACAACCTGGCACGGCTGACGTCTGCGCTGCAGTGAGCAGCGAACTCCTCAGGCCGCCTGCAGCTCGCTGACCCGCCGCACTTCGCACCAGCGTGCTGCCACCGAGGCGAGTCGTTCGTCGGCAGTCACCAAGGGCAGCTGCCGCTCCAGTCAGAGGTCTGTTCCGGGCGCTTCATCGCTTGACGGCGCACAGCACTGACGAACTCCGGATCGAGAAGGTGCGGGGCCACGAGGATGCAGTCCGCGAGCTCCGCATTGTCTGCGAACGCGATCAGACCCTCGCCCGTCGGAAGGCTTCGCGAGCACGGCACGGCAAAAGCCGTGGAGAAGGAGCGGAGTGCAGGAAGTGTGGACGAAAACGATCAGCCTCGCGGGCGCAGCCGCACCGTCGGAAGCTCCGGCGCAGGCAGAGGCGGGCCGTCGTACCCGTCCACCGAACCGAAGCGCCCGTCCGGATCGCCTCCCGCGATGACCTCGCTCTGCCAGTCGGCGCGAAACGCGACGACGTCGTCGTGACTGCGCCCGATGAAGTTCCACCACATCACGATCTGCGCGCGCAACGGCTCCCCTCCGAGCAGCACCACACGCGCGTCGGTATCGGCGCGCACGGGCACGCTCGTTCGACCGGGGGAGAGGTAGGCGAGGTGCGAGACGGGGACGGCGACGTCGTCGACGGTGACATCGCCGGTGTCGATCAGGATGCCGTGCTCG
>Ga0256888_1000163_pt1 | contig 13889 bp, 8 predicted proteins | sample MC6MC0511MT_FD_186347 | JGI IMG/M metagenome (GOLD analysis project Ga0256888, IMG submission 186347) | Metatranscriptome of enriched soil aggregate microbial communities from Iowa State University, Ames, United States - MC6-MC0511-MT... | ecosystem: Environmental > Terrestrial > Soil >... | reverse complement strand
GCAGGCTGCCCTTGCCGTGCACGACCTCGTCGTGACTGATCGGCAGGAGGTAGTTCTCACCGAACGCGTACACGAACGAGAACGTCATCTCGCCCTCATGATGCGAGCGGTACATCGGGTCGCGCTCGATGTACTGGAGCGAGTCGTTCATCCACCCCATGTTCCACTTGAAGCCGAAGCCGAGACCGGCGTGGTCGGTCGGCGCGGTCACCCCGGGGAAGCTCGTCGACTCCTCGGCGATCATCATGATCCCGGGGTGCAGACGGTAGGCGGTCGCATTCACCTCCTGCAGGAAGCGGATCGCCTCGAGGTTCTCGCGTCCGCCGTGGATGTTCGGCTCCCACTCGCCGGCGTCCCGCGAGTAGTCGAGGTACAGCATCGAGGCGACGGCGTCGACCCGCAGGCCGTCGATGTGGAACTCCTCCAGCCAGAACAGCGCGTTGGCGACGAGGAAGTTGCGCACCTGCGAGTTGCCGTAGTCGAAGATGTAGGTCCCCCAGTCCTTGTGCTCGCCGCGGCGCGGGTCCGCGTGCTCGTACAGCGGCTGGCCGTCGAACCGGGCCAGCGCCCAGTCGTCCTTCGGGAAGTGGCCGGGAACCCAGTCGAGGATGACGCCGATCCCCGCCTGGTGGAGGCGGTCGATCAGGTACTTGAGGTCGTCGGGGGAGCCGAAGCGGCTGGTCGGGGCGTAGTACCCGGTCACCTGGTAGCCCCAGGATCCGCCGAAGGGATGCTCGGCGAGCGGCAGGAACTCGATGTGCGTGTAGCCGAGGGCGCCGACATAGTCGATGAGCTCGTCGGCGGCCTCGCGGTAGCCGAGCCCGGGACGCCACGAGCCGAGGTGCAGCTCGTAGACGCTCATCGGGCCCGCGTGGGGGTCGTGCTCGGCGCGGTCGCGCATCCACTCGTCATCCGCCCACTCGTGCCGGCTGACGGTGATGCGGGACGCCGTGGCCGGGGGAGTCTCGGCGAACTGGGCCATCGGGTCGATCTTGCGCACCCAGCGCCCGTCCTGCGCCAGCAGGTCGTACTTATAGATCTCGCCCTCGCCGAGGCCCGGGACGAACAGCTCCCACACACCGGAGGAGCCCATGTTGCGCATCGAGTGGAGGGTGCCGTCCCAGCCGTTGAAGTCGCCGACGACGCGCACGGCGCGGGCGTGCGGCGCCCACACGGTGAACGCCGTCCCGACGACGCCGCCGAGGTCGCGTACGTGGGCGCCCAGCGCGGTCCACAGCGTCTCGTGGCGCCCCTCGCCGATCAGGTGCAGGTCGAGCTGCCCGATCGTGGGCAGGAAGCGGTACGGGTCGTCCGAGGTCCATGTGCTGTCATCGTCGTAGCGGGCCTCGATCTGGTACGCGCCGGGGCCGACGATGTCGATGCCCTGCCAGACGCCGTAGCCGACGTGCGCGAGCTCGATGTGGGCGCCGTTCGAGAGGATCGCGAACACTTCCCGGGCGAGCGGCCGCAGCGTGCGGATGACGGTGACCGGGTCGGCCACGCCGGGCGCGGCGATCTGGTGCTGGCCCAGCACCGAGTGGGGGTCGTGGTAGCTGCCGCCTGCGAGGGCGGCGAGGACGGAGTCGTCCAGCGCGGGGAGGTCGACGGCGGCCGCACCTTCGGGGATCGGGGACATGGTGGTACTCCTCAATTCTGGCAAAGGGTCAGTTCTCGCATCGGCGGTCAGAGCGGGCGGACGGACAGGATGTGGACCGGCTCCGTGAACGCGTCCAGGCGCACATAGTTGTCCGTGCCCCACGTCCAGCGCTGCCCGGTCACGCGATCCTTCACCTCGAACTGCGCGCCGACCGGGATGCCGAACGCGGTGGGGTCGAGGTGGACGATGGTCTCGCGCACGGAGTGCGGGTCGACGTTCGCGACGACGAGCACAGCGTCCGCTTTTCCGCTCCGGGTGAATCGCCCGTCCAGGTACTTCGAGTAGACGAGGATGCTGTCGTCGTCGCTCCAGTGGATGCTCAGGTTGCGCAGCTGGCGCAGCGCGGGGTGCTCGCTCCTGGCGCGGTTGAGCATGGTCAGGTAGTCCGCGAGGGAGCGGCCCTGCGCCTGCGCCCGGGTGTAGTCGCGGGGACGGTACTCGTACTTCTCGTTGTCGATGTACTCCTCCGCGCCCGGCCGGGCGACGTTCTCGAAGAGCTCGAAGCCGGAGTAGACGCCCCAGGTCGGTGCCGCGGTGGCCGCGATCGCCGCGCGCACCTTGAAGGCCGGCTGGCCGCCGAACTGCAGGTACTCGGTCAGGATGTCGGGCGTGTTCACGAAGAGGTTCGGCCGCAGGTAGTCGGCGGTCTCGTGGGCGAGGGAGTCGAGGAACTCCTCCAGCTCCTCCTTCGTGTTCCGCCAGGTGAAGTACGTGTACGACTGCTGGAACCCGGCCTTCGCGAGGGTGCGCATCAGCGCGGGCCGCGTGAACGCCTCGGCCAGGAACACCACATCCGGGTCGGTCTCGTTGACCGTGTGGATGAGCCACTCCCAGAAGTGCAGAGGCTTGGTGTGGGGGTTGTCGACGCGGAAGATGCGGACGCCGAGCGCCATCCAATGCCGGACGATGCGCAGCACCTCCTGGCGGAGGCCCTCGTAGTCATTGTCGAAATTGATCGGATAGATGTCCTGGTACTTCTTCGGCGGGTTCTCGGCGTACGCGATCGTGCCGTCCGGGAGGGTCGTGAACCACTCCGGATGTGTCGTGACCCACGGGTGGTCGGGGGAGGCCTGCAGAGCGAGGTCGATCGCGACTTCGAGCCCGGCCTGCTTGGCCTTGCCGAGGAAGAAGGTGAAGTCCTTCTCGGTGCCGAGGTCGGGGTGGATCGCGTCGTGGCCGCCCTCCGCGCTGCCGATCGCCCACGGCGAGCCGGGATCGTTGGGGCCCGCGTCGAGCGAGTTGTTCGGGCCCTTGCGGAACGTGCGGCCGATCGGGTGGATGGGCGGCAGGTAGACGACGTCGAAGCCCATGGCAGCGACCTCGGGGAGCCGCTTGGCGGCGGTGCGGAAGGTGCCGGACTGCCAGGAGCCGTTCGCACGCTTCTTCGCGCCCTCGGAGCGCGGGAAGAACTCGTACCAGCTGCCGACGCCGGCGCGCGTCCGCTCCACCTGGATGGCGCGGGTCGCCGACAGCGACGGCAGGCTGACCACGGGACGCGCGGCGAGCACCTGCTGGATGCGATCCTCGATCGCGGCCTGGAAGCGCTCATCCACTGGCCGCTTGCCGTCCGCCACGACCTTCGCCGCCTCTGAGAGGTAGCGGCGCTCGGCGGTGCTACGGCGCTTGTCCTTGGATGCCGTGACCAGGAGGTCGTGGCCCATCTGCAGCATCAGCTCGACGTCGATGCCGGCCGGGACCTTCACCTCGGCGTTGTGCCGCCAGGTGGCGTACTCGTCGGCGTAGGCCTGCACGCGGTACCGCCAGAGGCCGGTCTGCTCGAGCTGCACCTCCACCTCCCACCGGTCCGTGCCGGGTGTCAGCGCATGCATGTGATGCTCGGTCTGCTGTCCGGCGGGGTCGAGCAGGATGAGGTCGACCCCGATCTTGTCGTGACCCTCGCGGAACGCGGTTGCGCGGAAGGGGATCACCTCGCCGCTGAACGCGGTCGCCGCCCACAGACCCTCATCCACCTGGGGCGAGAGCTCCAGGATGGGGATGCGCGGAAGCAATGGCTCGTATCGGGCAGGCTGCGCCGCCTCGGGCGGGTCGGCCTTCGGGGGATTCGCCGTGGACGCCTCTGGCGCGGCGGCTGCTGATCTGGTCGCTGCGTTCTTCACCACGCTCCCGAACGTACACTCATTAACCCACGCGTAATGAGGCTCCTTTAGTGTGGACCGAGTGAAGGCCATCCGTAGATTCACCGTCCGAGCCGTACTCCCCGAGAATCTCCTTGCATTGGAGGAGATCGCTGGCAACCTCCGCTGGTCGTGGCATGAGCCCACCAAGGAGCTGTTCGCCCGCATCTCGCCCGAGTTGTGGCAGCAGGTGAAACACGATCCGATCGCGCTCCTGGGCGCCGTCGACCCCGAGCGACTCGCCGAACTGGCCGGCGACCAGGGCTACGTCGACTGGGCGAACCACATCCGAGACGACCTCCGCTCGTACCTCAGCGAGCCGCGCTGGTACCAGTCGCTGGGCGAGGGCGCGCCGCGCACCATCGCCTACTTCTCGCCCGAGTTCGGTATCGCGGCGACGCTTCCGCAGTACTCCGGCGGCCTCGGCATCCTCGCCGGCGATCACCTCAAGGCGGCCAGCGATCTGGGTGTTCCGCTCGTCGCTGCGGGGCTGTTCTACCGTTCCGGGTACTTCTCGCAGGCGATCACCCCCGACGGGTGGCAGCTGGAGACCTACCCGACCCTCGACCCGGATGGGCTCCCGCTGAGTGTGCTGCGCAACCCGGACGGCACGCCGGTGCAGATCTCGCTGGCCCTGCCGGACGGCGTGCTGCACGCCCGGGTCTGGCAGGCCGCTGTCGGCCGGGTGAAGCTGCTCCTGCTCGACACCGACATCCCCGACAACGAGGAGCGCCTGCGCTCGGTCACCGACCGCCTGTACGGCGGCGGTGGCGAGCATCGCCTGCTGCAGGAGCTACTGCTCGGCATCGGCGGAGCGCGTGCGGTGAAAGCGTGGACCGAGCTGACGGGCGCCCCGGAGGCGGAGGTGTTCCACACCAACGAGGGTCACGCCGGCTTCCTCGGCCTGGAGCGCATCTCCGACCTGATCGGCGAGGGGCTCACCTTCGACCAGGCGCTGCAGGTCGTGCGGGCCGGCACCGTCTTCACCACGCACACGCCCGTCCCGGCCGGCATCGACCGGTTCGACCGAGCCCTGGTCCAGCGATACTTCTCGACGACGCTGCTCCCCGGCGTCAGCGTCGACCAGGTGCTCCCGCTGGGCGCGGAAGACTCCGCCGGTTCGCCCGACGTGTTCAACATGGCCGTCATGGGACTGCGCCTCGGCCAGCACGCGAACGGCGTATCGAAGCTCCACGGCGACGTCTCCCGGCACATGTTCAACGGTCTCTACCCGGGCTTCGACCCGCAGGAGGTGCCGATCGACTCCGTCACCAACGGCGTCCACGCCCCGACCTGGACCGACCCGATGCTCCGCGCGCTCGCGCTCGAGCGTCTCGGCACCGAGGACACCACGCACGCCGACTGGGCCAACGCCTCCGCCGTCTCCGACCTCGACCTGTGGGGCGTGCGCAACCGCATGCGCGAGCAGCTCGTGCAGGATGCGCGTCGCCGCGTGGAGGCGGCGTGGCGGGACCAGAACCCGGGCGGGATCGCACCCGCCTGGATGAACGATCTGCTCGACCCGAACGTCCTGACCATCGGGTTCGCCCGGCGCGTTCCGACGTACAAGCGACTGACGCTGATGCTGCACGACCCCGACCGTCTGCGGCGCATCCTGACCGACCCGAAGCGGCCGGTGCAGTTCGTGATCGCCGGCAAGTCTCATCCTGCCGACGACGAGGGCAAGCGCCTCATCCAGAAGCTGGTGCAGTTCGCGTCCGAGGCGGACATCCGTCAGCGGATGGTGTTCCTGCCCGACTACGACATCGGGATGGCGCAGCTGCTGTACCCGGGCACCGACGTCTGGCTGAACAATCCGCTGCGACCCCTGGAGGCGTGCGGAACGTCCGGCATGAAGGCGGCACTCAACGGCGCGCTGAACCTGTCGATCCTTGACGGCTGGTGGAACGAGTTCTACGACGGCGAGAACGGGTGGGCGATCCCGTCCGCCGATGCGGCGGGCGACGGCGCCGAGCGCGACGCGCTCGAAGCCGAGGCCATGTACGACCTGATCGAGAATCAGATCGCGACGCGCTTCTACGAGCGCGACGGCGACGATGTGCCGACCGCATGGGTCGGGCGAATCCGGCACACGCTCGCCACCCTGTCGTCGCCCCTCTCCGCCGAGCGGATGGTACGCGAGTACGTCGAGCGCCTCTACGTGCCCGCCGCCGACTACGAGAACCGCCTCAGCGAGAACGACTACGCCGCCGCGCGCGGCCTCGCCGAATGGAAGGCACGCGTGAAGGCGGCATGGCCGGGCGTCAACGTCGCGCACGTCGACGCCGGCGGCCTGGACGCGGTGCCCGAGGTCGGCGACGAGCTGCACGTCCGCGCCCTGGTCAACCTGAACGGCCTCTCGCCCGACGACGTCGAGGTGCAGGTCGTCTACGGTCGCAGCCACGAGGGTGACGACCTGACCGACGTGCGCCACCAGGCGCTTGACGTCGACTCGGCGGTGCCCGGAACGCACGACGCGTCCGTCGCCCACGAGTTCGTCGGCACGGTACGCCTCGCCTGGGCGGGTTCGTTCGGCTACACGGTCCGCGTGGTGCCGGTGAACGACCTGCTGCTCACGCCCGCCGAGCTCGGCCTGGTGACGGTCGCCTCCTAGCCTTCCGCCCAGCCGCCTGCCGCCCAGCCGCCTTCCACCAGCCGCCGGGCACGGGAAAAGTGCGCCGATTTCATCCGATCGGCGACATTTTCCCTGTGCTCGCGGGCTGGCGACGGCGGGGTCAGCGGGACATGCGGATGGTGGGGATGAGGGCGTCGCCGATGGTGTGCGAGCCGGTCGCGCCGTCGCGGGTGAATCCGTTGCGACGGTAGAAGGCCTCGGCGCGGGCGTTGCCGTCCATCACCCAGAGGTAGGCGGGGGAGTCGCCGATCGCCGCGTCGAGGAGCAGCTGTCCCGCTCCCGAACCGTAGGCGCTCGCGAGCAGGTAGATGCCCTCCAGTTCGCGGTCGCGGGGGGCGTCGGCGTCGCGGCCAGCTCCCGCGGTCGCCCAGCCGACGATCTCACCGTCGCGCTCGGCGACGAACGCATCCGTCTCTCCTGCCGACAGGATGGTCGTCCAGCCGCGGGCACGGCGCTCCTCGTCGAGCGACGCCAGGAAGTCCGCAGGCATCCGTCCGGCGTACGCCCCCCGCCATGCCGCTACGTGCACGTGGGCGATACCGGCGGCGTCGTCGACCGTGGCGCGTCGCACCACGGCCGCAGCCGCATCCATGGGACGCGACACGCCGTTATCGCCGTCGCTGTGCGGCGTGTTGCGTCCCATGGATGCGGTCACTTCGCGATCGCCGCGAACGTACCGCCGGTCGCGGCCAGCAGGTCCTCGGGGGAGAGCTCGATGTCGAAGCCGCGCTTGCCGCCGGAGACGAAGACGGTGTCGAACAGCTGCGCCGTCTCATCCACCACGGTCGTGTGCCGCGTCTTCTGCCCGACAGGGCTGATGCCGCCGACGACGTAGCCGGTGCGTCGCTCCGCGACGGCGGGATCCGCCATGACGGCCCGCTTCGCGCCGACGGCGGCAGCGAGTGCCTTGAGGTCGAGCATTCCGGTCACGGGGACGACGCCCACGACGAGCCCGAGGTCGGTGTCGGCGAGCAGCGTCTTGAACACGCGGTCGGGTTCGACACCAAGCGCTTCGGCCGCCTCCAGACCGAACGACGGCGCCGCCGGGTCGTGCTCGTACGGGTGCGCGGTGAAGGGGATGCCCGCCGCGGTCAGCGCGACGGTGGCCGGTGTCCCGGCCGACGCCCTCTGGCGCGCCATCAGCCGAGCTCCTCCACGCGTGGCCCATTGGCCCGGTACAGCTGCATCGACGTGCCGCCCACCAGTCGCTGCGATCCGGGCGCGAACTCCGTCGCATCCTCGGGAATGGGCACCTCGGTCGCTGAGTCCCACAGCAGCTGATAGGAGGTGACTCCGGGAGCCTCCGGAAGCGACACCGTCACATCGTCCTCCACGCCGTGCACGATCAGCAGGATGCGGTTGAACTCCTCGCTGACCGGCGTCGACGCCGCCAGGTACTGCAGGGTGCGGTTCTCGGGGCTGTTCCAGTCCTCGTCGTCCATCCGCTGACCGGTCGCGTCGTACCAGTCCATGTGGCTGGCGTTGGGCGTCGCCTGGCCGGAGACGGCGTAGCGGCTGGGGCGAAGCGCCGGGTTCTCACGGCGCAGCTGCAGGAGACGCTTCGTCGTCTCGTGCAGTTCCCGCTGCTCGCGAGTCCGCAGCCAGCTCAGCCAGGTCAGCTCGCTGTCGTGGCAGTACGCGTTGTTGTTGCCGCGTTGACTGCGGCCGTACTCGTCGCCGGCGGTGATCATCGGGACGCCTGCGGAGAGCAGCAGGGTCGCCATGAGGTTGCGGACGGCCTTGGCGCGCGTCAGGAGCACGGCCTCATCCACCGTCGGGCCTTCGACGCCATGGTTGAACGAACGGTTGTTGTCGGTGCCGTCGCGGTTATTCTCGCCGTTGCCGAGGTTGTGCTTCACGTCGTAGGCCGTGAGGTCCTCCATGGTGAACCCGTCGTGGGCCGTCACGAAGTTGATGGAGGCCAGGGGCCCGCGCTCCGCCGAGAACGTGTTGGAGGAGCCTGCCAGCCGCGTCGCGAAGCCGCCGATGCCGACCGGGGCCTGGCCGTGACGGCGGGCCTCGGCGATGTCTGCCAGCCAGAAGTTGCGCACCCGGTCGCGGTAGCGGTCGTTCCACTCCGACCAACCCGCATGCCCCTCCGAGGGACCCGGGAAGTTGCCGGTCTGCCAGCCGCCGAGCCCCACATCCCACGGCTCTGCGATCAGCTTCACACCCTGCAGCGCGGGGTCGGCCTGCGCGGCGAGCAGGAGGGGGTGGTCGCGATGGAATGCGACGTCGGAACCGCGTCCGAGGGTCGCGGCGAGGTCGAACCGGAAGCCGTCGATCTGCATCTCGTTCGCCCAGTAGCGGAGGGAGTCGAGCACGAGCCGCTGGGGGACCGGATTGCCGAAATCGACGGTGTTGCCGCATCCGGTCACGTCGACGTACGCGCCGGTGTCGTCGTGACGGTAGTAGGTCGCGTTGTCGATGCCGCGGAAACTCGTGCGCGGACCGCCGATGCCCTCCTCGGCCGTGTGGTTGTACACGACGTCGAGGATGACCTCGATACCCGCCAGGTGCAGCAGCTTCACCATGCCCTTGAACTCGGCCAGCACGGCGTCCGGGCCCGCCGCCTGGGCCGCGCGCGAGGCGTACGGCGCGTGCGGGCTGAAGAAGTTGAGCGTGTTGTAGCCCCAGTAGTTCGTGAGCCCCTGCTCGATCAGGCGCTGCTCGGAGACGAATGCCTGCACCGGCAGCAGCTGCACGGCCGTCACGCCCAGCTCCTTCAGGTAGGCGATCGTGGACTCGTGGGCGAGCCCGGCGTAACTGCCGCGCAATTCCTCGGGGACAGCAGGGTTCAGCCTGCTGATTCCCTTCACGTGCGCTTCGTAGATCACCGAGTGGTCCAGCGGGGTGGCAGGCTTGCGCGCGTCTCCCCAGTCGAAACCGTCGGCGACCACCACCGACCGCCAGCCGTCGGCGGCGACCCGGATCAGTCCCCGCGCATACGGGTCGATCAGCAGGGCTTCGGGGTCGAAGGAGTTCGTGGGAGCCAGGGGGCCGGACACGCGGACGGCGTAGCGGGTGCCGACGGTGAGTGAGCGCGAGCGGCCCACCCACACGTTGCCAGAGTCGCGCGTCATCGGAACCGACTTGGTCAGCCAGTTCGGGTCGGACTCGTCGAACAGGCACAGCTCCATCGCGTCGGCGCTCGCCGAGAAGACCCTCAGCTCGCCTCCGTGCGGCCCGACGCGTACACCCAGGTTCCGCAGAGGATCGGTCGAGGTCATGGGCTCTAGAGTAGTGACACACGCCTGGACTTGAGCTTCGGAGGGCACCGTGCCGGTCTACCTGGACCACGCCGCCACCACGCCGATGCGCCCGGAGGCGATCGCCGCCTACACCGAGGCCATGGGCGTCGTCGGCAACCCCTCCAGCATCCACAGCCAGGGGCAGCAGGCTCGGCGAATGCTCGAGGAGGCCCGCGAGACCGTCGCGGCGACGCTCGGAGCCGACCCGATCGAGGTCGTCTTCACCTCCGGCGGCACCGAGGCGGTCAACCTGGGCGTCAAGGGGCTGTACTGGGCGCGGAACTCCGGCGCCAAGCGTCCGCGCATCCTGGTCCCGGGGGGAGAACACCACGCGACCGTCGACACGGTGGAGTGGCTCGAGCGGTCGGAGGGTGCGCAGCCCTCGTGGCTGGCGCTCGACTCAGACGGGCGGATCGTCGTGCCGTCATCGGTCGACGGTGACGACGTGGCGCTGCTCACCTTCCTCGCCGTCAACAACGAGGTCGGGACGGTGCAGCCGGTGTCGGCGCTCGCCGCCGTGGCCCACGCGGCAGGCGTTCCCGTCCATGTGGATGCGGTGGCCGCGTACGGACACCTCCCGCTGGACTTCGCGGCCCTCGACGTCGACGCCCTCAGCGTCTCCGCCCACAAGATCGGCGGCCCGGTCGGCATCGGCGCGCTGGTGCTCAGCCGCGCATCCACCGTCGTGCCGCTGATCCACGGCGGGGGCCAACAGCGCCAGGTTCGCAGCGGGACGCAGGATGTGGCCGCGGCCGTGTCGTTCGCCGTCGCCGCGCGACTGGCCGAGTCCGAGCGGGAGGCGGAGGCTGTGCGGCTGACGGCGCTGCAGGACCGGCTCATCCGCGGGGTGCGAGCAGCCGTGCCCGAAGCGCTGCTGAGCGGGCCCGACGCGGGAGTCGAGCGAGTGGCATCCAACGCGCACTTCACGTTCCCAGGCGCGCAGGGCGACTCCCTGCTGTTCCTGCTCGACATGGCTGGTGTCTCCGTCTCGACGGGGTCGGCGTGTCAGGCGGGCATCCCGGAGCCGTCGCACGTTCTCATCGCCATGGGGCGCCGGGACGAGGATGCGCGGAGCGCGCTGCGCTTCACGCTGGGCCGGACGTCGACGGAGGCGGATGTGGATGCGCTGCTCGCGGCGCTCCCCGCCGCGTACGCACAGGCATCCCGTGCCGGACTCGCCGAGCGGGCCACCCGCCTCGGCCGCTGAGCGCCCCTCGCCCCTGCCCCTCGCGCTCGCCCCTCGCTCCTCGCCGAGTGGTGAGTACATGTCGCAACTCGCGGCCGATGGGAACGACGACTCTCATCTCGGCCCCCTCGCGGAGTGTCGGGGCAGCGGCCGGGTAGAATCGGCGGGTGAAGGTTCTGGCAGCGATGAGCGGGGGAGTGGACTCCGCCGTGGCGGCGGCGCGCGCCGTCGAGGCCGGCCACGACGTGGTCGGCGTGCACCTGGCGCTGTCCCGTATGCCGGGCACCCTGCGCACCGGCAGTCGCGGGTGCTGCACGATCGAGGACTCGATGGACGCGCAGCGCGCGGCGAACATCATCGGCATCCCGTACTACGTCTGGGACTTCTCCGAGCGCTTCAAGCTGGATGTCGTCGACGACTTCATCGCGGAGTACTCCGCCGGCCGCACCCCGAACCCGTGCATGCGCTGCAACGAGCGGATCAAGTTCGCCGCGCTGCTCGAGAAGGCGCTCGATCTCGGCTTCGACGCCGTCTGCACCGGCCACTACGCGGCCATCGTGACCGACGAGGACGGCAACCGCGAACTGCACCGCGCGAGCGCCTGGGCGAAGGACCAGTCCTACGTCCTCGGCGTGCTCACCAGCGAGCAGCTCGCGCACGCGATGTTCCCTCTCGGGGCCACGCCGTCGAAGGCCGAGGTGCGAGCGGAGGCCGCCGCGCGGGGCTTCAGCGTCGCAAACAAGCCGGACTCGCACGACATCTGCTTCATCCCTGACGGTGACACCCGCGGTTGGCTGGCCGAGCGCGTCGGCACCGCGACGGGCGACATCGTCGACCGTGAGGGCAACCGTCTGGGCTCGCATGAGGGCGCGCACGCCTACACGGTCGGTCAGCGCAAGGGCCTGAACGTCGGGTACCCCTCGCCGGATGGCCGCCCCCGCTTCGTGCTGGAGGTGCGCCCGAAGGAGAACGAGGTCGTCGTCGGTCCGCGTGAGGCGCTCGACATCGCCGAGATCGCCGGCTCGCGCTTCACCTGGGCGGGGCTGCCTCCCGCCGACCCGGCGACCCCGTTCGCCTGCGAGGTGCAGATCCGCGCGCACGCCGATCCCGTGCCCGCTGTCGCGTCCGTCACGGGCGGCGAGCTCGTGGTCCGCCCCGACATCCCACTCAACGGCGTCGCGCCCGGGCAGACCGCTGTCGTGTACGTCGGCACGCGTGTGCTCGGCCAGACGACGATCGACCGCACGGTCTCGGCCGTCCCGGTCTGACGTTTTCGGCGGTGCCAGCGTCTTCGCCGGTGCCAGGCGGCCGGTCAAGCCCCTAGGCTCCGGGCATGACTCCCGAGCGAGCGGTCCGCCTCCGGCGTGAGGCCTGGGGTTTCGCCATCGGTTCGCTGTTCTTCCTCGTCGGCGCGGTGCCGTTCTACCAGCAGGCGGTCGGGACGATCCTCGCCAACCTGACCTTCTTCGTCGGTGCGCTGTTCTTCACGGCTGCTGCTTTCATCCTACTCGCCCTGAGTGGACGCCGACCGCCGCGTCAGGGCGCGAATCGGCCGGACCGGTTCGACTGGTGGGCGGCCGCGGTGCAGTTCGCTGGAACCCTGCTGTTCAATGTCAGCACGACCGCCGCGCTGATCGTGTCGATCAACGCGAACGCCCGCGTCGGGAGCGGATGGCGCCCCGATGCGCTCGGTTCGATCTGCTTCCTGGTGGCGAGCGGGCTCGCCGTGGTCGCGACCACGGACAGGGAGCGGCTCTGGGATCCCCGTGCCCGGACGTGGCACGGCACCTGGCTGAACCTCGCCGGGTCCGTCTTCTTCGGCATCTCGGCGATCGGCGCCTACGTGCTCCCCGCGACGGGAGAGCTCGTCAGCCTGTTCTGGGCCAATCTCGGGACGCTGCTGGGCGCGGCCTGCTTCCTGGTGGCGGCCGTGCTCAGCCGCCGCTCGATCCCGGTCCGCAGACGCGCCCGCTGACGGTCGATCGACGAGCGGGAACGGAGGAGAACCATGTCCGGTTGGTCGGTCGATGAGGGGAGCGGAGGATTGCGCGGCCTTGATGCGCGACGCTTCCTCCGTTTCCAGCGGCGACCTGGAGGTCGGAAACGGAGGACGAAATTCTCCCGCGGGCCGATGAGTCCTCGGTTCGTCCGGTTCTGGCTGTTCGGCGGTGCGTGTCTCCTCCGTTTTCGCGCCCAGCGGGCCGGTTAGCGGGTAGGGGTCCGCAGACATCGCACGGTACCGGCCGGTTCCGGCGTCAGGGGTCGCGAATAAGCTGGACGCGTGGCGATCGAGACGACGACCGACGACCAGCTCGCGAGTGCGCGGAGCGAGGCGGAGCAGCTGACGACGCGCATCCTGGAGCTGCGCGACGCGTACTACGAGCGCGACACCGTGCTCGTCAGCGACGAGGAGTACGACCGCATGATGCGGCGGCTCGAAGAGTTGGAGCGGCTGCACCCCGAGCTTCAGTCCCAGGACAGCCCGACCCAGACGGTCGGCGGCCGCGCCCAGACGACCCTGTTCGCCCCCGTCGAGCACGCCGAACGGATGCTGAGCCTCGACAACGTGTTCTCCATCGAGGAGTTCGAGGCCTGGGCGGCGCGGGTCGAGCGTGACGCCGGCCGACCGGTCGACTACCTGTGCGAGCTGAAGATCGACGGCCTCGCCATCAACCTCCGCTATGTGAAGGGCGTCCTGGTCTCGGCCGCCACCCGTGGCGACGGCGTCGTCGGCGAAGACGTGACCGAGAACGTCCGCTTGATCCCGGCCATCCCGTCCCGCCTGGCCACGGATGACCCGCCCGCCCTGGTGGAGGTGCGCGGCGAGGTGTTCTTCCCGGTCGCGGAGTTCGAGGAGCTCAACGCCCACCAGCTGGAGGCGGGGGAGCGCGTCTTCGCCAACGCCCGCAACGCGGCCAGCGGATCGCTCCGCCAGAAGGCCGAGGGCAAGGGCCCGGCGCAACTCGAGCTGATGCGCAACCGGCTCCGTCGGCTCCACATGCTCGTGCACGGCATCGGCGCCTGG
>Ga0256888_1000158_pt1 | contig 14045 bp, 9 predicted proteins | sample MC6MC0511MT_FD_186347 | JGI IMG/M metagenome (GOLD analysis project Ga0256888, IMG submission 186347) | Metatranscriptome of enriched soil aggregate microbial communities from Iowa State University, Ames, United States - MC6-MC0511-MT... | ecosystem: Environmental > Terrestrial > Soil >... | reverse complement strand
GGCTGGGCAAAACTTATTACAGCTTAAAAACAGATAGAAAAATATACGAACCATTTGCCAAGGGCTGGAACGTAGGCCTGGTTAACGAAAAAAGTTTAATGGCCGGTATAGTTGGTAAAAAAGCAAGAGAAGAACTCAAAAGTGGCTTGCTTATCGGCGTTCAGGATTTCGGTCGCGGGCAGGTAGTTTACCTGGCTAACGACCCCCTTTTCAGGAACTTTTGGGAGGGTGGGAAAACACTGCTAGGTAACGTTATTTTCTGTAGTTATTAACATACCTTATAAATCAAAATTGACCCCTAATTTTTTAGTTAACGAAAAAGTTACGATCATAAAATCGGCATTGGGGTGTATTTAGGACAAGATTAGTTAAAAAATGTTAAAAATAATTTGCTTACGGAGTTAACTAACTCTAATTTAGTGTATTATTTTACACATTAACTAACCTATTTCTATTATGAAAAAACTTCTACAGAGTTTGTTCATTCTCATGCTTTTTGCGGTAAACGCAATGGCACAGGATCGAACAATCACAGGAACAGTTACGTCTGCAGACGACAAACTACCAATTCCTGGAGTAAGCGTAAAAATCCAGGGTGCCGCTGGTGGTACCTCTACCGATTCGAATGGAAAATTCTCCATCAAAGTATCTTCATCAGCTAAAGTACTTGAGTTCTCTTCAATTGGATTTGCCTCTCAAAGCAGGCCAATCGGAAGCTCAAACGTAATTAATGTTGTCTTAACTACCGATTCTAAGGCTTTAGGGGAGGTTGTGGTAACGGCTTTGGGTGTTAACAAGGCTACAAAAACATTAGGTTACTCACAAAGTACCTTAAAATCAGCAGAGGTTAATGCTTCTGCACCCGCAAGTTTATTTGGTGGTTTGCAGGGAAAAGTAGCAGGGGTAAACATTTCTAACACTTCTGGTGCTCCAGGAGGATCAACAAAAGTTATTTTAAGGGGTTATTCATCTATAACAGGAAGTAACCAGCCTTTATATGTTGTTGATGGTGTGCCTTTAGATAACTCAACTGCAGGTTCGGATAACAATTATGACTTTGGTAACAATGCCAACGATATTGATCCAAACAATATTGAAAGTATCAGTATTTTAAAAGGATCGGCAGCAACAGCCTTATATGGTTCGCGTGGTTCGAATGGTGTTTTAATCGTTACCACTAAAAAAGGTGCGGCTGGTAAACTAAAAGTAGACCTTTCTACAGCTACCACATTAACCAATGTTGCTTCAGTTTACAAGCTTCAGGATCAGTTTGGTCAAGGTTGGGATGGTACTTACATTCCTTCTGAGAATGGTAACTGGGGGCCGAAATATGATGGTCAGTTAAGATCATGGGGAGCAATTGTAGATAACTCTCAATTGTTAAAACCTTTTTCTTTTATTAAAAACAATGTGCGTGATGCTTTAACTACAGGTATAGAGTTAAACAATAACATTGCTTTAAGTGGTGGTAATGAAAATAGCACAGCTTATTTTTCTTACGGTAATATTTACAGCAATGGTTATCTGCCGTCTGATAACGATTCTTACAAAAGAAATAACTTTACCTTAAAAGGATCTACCAAGTACGGCAAGTTCTCTGCCGATGCATCTTTAAACTATGTGGGTAAAACAACTAAGTTTATCAATCAGGGTGGTGCTAATTCAGGTATTGGTTCTTCGTTTTACGAAGATATTCTACAGATTCCGGGAGATATTCCAATTAAGGATCTTCAGGACTATAAAAACAAATTCTTTAACGTAGATAATTATTTTACTCCCTATGCAGAAAATCCATACTACTCTATTTATGAAAATGGAAGTAGGTATAAAAGTGATCGTGTGTATGGAAATATTAATTTAAACTATAAAGCAACAGGCTGGTTAAGTTTCCAATTCCAGCAAGGTGCCGACATTGATAATGCCATTAGTAAAATCTGGCACAATAAAAATGCACCTAGCCCGGGTAGTTACAATGCCGGAGGAAACATTGAAGGATCTTCAAGGGCAGCCGATGCAGGTGATGTAATTGACGGATCAGTAAAAACTTTTGAGTACGACTCGAAATTGAATGCCCTTTTTAACAAAGAATTAAATACTCATTTTGATTTAGACGGTTTAATTGGTGTTAACTATAACGACCGTGGATCAAGGGTTTTAACTACCGGAATTGAAGATTTAGCTATTCCAGGTTTTTATCAGATCAATAACTCTGCAAACAAGCCAACTTCAACAAGCGCAGAGTCGCATCGCCGTTTGTTTGGCGCCTATGCTTCAGCAACTTTAGGTTATAACAAGTATTTATATTTAACGGTTACTGGTAGAAATGATTGGTCATCAACACTTCCACAAGATAATAACAGTTATTTTTATCCTGCTTCAAGTTTAGCATTCATTGCCTCACAAGCAATTGACTTTAGTAAAACACCTATCAGCTTCTTAAAACTTAGAGCAAGTTATGGTGAAACAGGTAGTGATACCGATCCTTATCGCGTATTTAACAGTGCTACCAGAACATCAGTTCCTTTAGGTTTTGGAACATTGACCTTCCCTATTTTTGGTGTTCCGGGTTATTCGATTTCTAATCAGTTAAATAGCAACAACTTTAAACCAGAACGTGTTAAAGAGGTAGAGCTAGGTGCTGAGATCAGATTTTTACAAGATCGTATTGGTATCGACGCAACTTATTACAATAAGTTAAGAAAAGATCAGATTATTCCTTTGCCAATCGATCCATCAACAGGCTACTCATCGTATATCGTTAACTTTGGTTCTGTTCGTAACAAAGGAGTTGAGCTTGCAGTAAACATCAAGCCAATTAAAACTACAGATATTGACTGGAACCTGAATTATACTTTCACAAAAGAAAACAGTAAGGTTACTGAATTGCCGGCCGGATTGGATAAAGTAGTGCTAAACACTGCTTACGATGCGCAGTTTGTTGCGCGGGTGGGCCAACCATTAGGTATTATCGAGGCACCTACACGTACTTATAGTCCAACTGGTCAGGTTATTGTTGATGCAAACGGATACCCTGTATATTCTTCTGAAAATGTAAGCTTCGGCTCTACTGTTCCGGATTTTGTAATGGGCCTAAGCAACCAGTTCCGTTACAAGGATTTTTCACTTTCGTTTACGCTAGATTGGCATAAAGGTGGTGTGTTTTATTCAGGAACAGCTGATTTGTTAAACTTTGTTGGAGCTGATGCCAAAACAACTTACAACGATCGCCGTCCGTTTATTGTTCCTAACTCGGTACAAAAACTAGCCAACGGTACTTATGTGGAAAATACCACACCAATAACAGAAGCCAATACTGATGATTTTTATTATCACACATCAAATAAGGCCGATGCATATGCTAACCGTATTTTAGATAGATCTTTCTTAAAATTAAGAGAAGCCACTTTAAGTTATAACCTGCCAAAATCTATAGTTGGCAAAATAGGTGCGCAACGGGCAAGTGTTTCTGTTTTTGGAAGAAATCTGGTAACCTGGCTGGCTAAAAACAACAATACAATCGATCCGGAGGTTTCTAACTTTGGAAATGATTTAGGAAGTGAATTTGGTGAGTTTAGAACTGCACCTCCGGTTAGGTTCTTTGGTGCATCATTAAAAGTTTCATTTTAATCTATCTCGCAATGAAAAATAATCATATAAAATATAAAGCGCTGATGTTTTCAGCAATAGTGTTCCTTGCCTTTGGGTGTAAGAAAACACTAGATATAAACGTAAGTCCAAACAATCCGCTGATAGAAACCACTACCCCAGAAGTATTATTTCCTTCGGCAGTAGCTTCTACAACCGGACGTGTTGGCGGCGATTTAACTATTTTGGGCGGAATCTGGGCTCAGTATTATACCCAGGCAAATGCCTCAAATCAATACAAAACAATTGATTCTTATGCCTTAACGCGTAACGATTTTAATGGTAGCTATAATGAGCTTTTCTCGGGTGCTCTTGCAGATTATCAGCTTGCAATAAACCTGGCTAAAGCTAAAAGCGATTGGCGTTATAATTTAATGGCTACAGTTATGAAAGCCTACACCTATCAGGTGTTGGTTGATTTGTACGATAAAGTTCCTTACACTGAAGCATTGAAAGGCGTTGAAAATTTACAGCCAAAATTTGATGATGGTTATACGATTTATGTAGGCCTGCTAGCTGAAATTGATGCGGCATTGGCTAAAGATTATACCAGCATTGCATTAAGTGGTGATCAGAAAAAAACTGATTTTCTTTTCGGTGGTGATATGAGCCTTTGGACCAAATTTGCGAATACCTTAAAGTTAAAAATGTATTTAAGGATGGTTAACGCAAAACCTGCAGAAGCTCAGGCTGGAATTACTAAACTATATACTGATGGTGCAAATTTCCTGACAACAAGTGCGGGTATTGCAACTTTCGATGGTACACCAGATAACAGTAATCCTTTTTACGAATATAACATCCGCCGTTTAAATACTACAACCAATCTAAGGGCGAGTAAAACATTTACTTCGTGGTTAACTACCAATAACGATCCAAGGGTTAACTATTACTTTGGAACCGCAAATCCAACCCCAATAAACCAGGGCGATTATACGGCTACAGCTACTCAGCAACCAACTTATGCGAGCGCAACTGTCTTTGCTCAAACGGCTAAAGATCCGGTATGGTTTATATCAGCCGCAGAATCATACTTTATGCAGGCAGAAGCACTTGAACGTTATTATGGAGGTACGGGCGCTGCGGCAATGTACCAAAATGGAGTTAGAGCTGCTTTTACTCAGGTTGGCCTAGCTGTGGGTACAATTCCTGCTCCTTATCTGGTATATTCAGGTGTAACTTTTGAACAAAAATTGGAGCAGATTATCGTTCAAAAGTGGGCATCATTTGCTGGATCACATAGTTTGGAAGGATTTTTTGAACAAGAACGTACCGGCTATCCTAAAACAAGTGCGGTATACTCAACCGAAGCAACTTACATTGCCGGACAGTGGGTGTACTCTAAAAACGGTGTAACCTCAGGTTTGTTTCCAAAACGCCTGGTGTATCCTGCATCTTCAAGAGACAGGAACAGCAATACACCTGCAGAGGTTCCGATTACAACTAAAGTTTGGTGGGGTAAATAGTATTAATTGATAAAGAGATGAAAAGATATTTAGCAATAATTATATTAGGAGTTGTAAGCATAGTTTACAGCTCTTGCAAAAAAGAATCGTTTGATTATCCGGAAGGTTATGTGGGTATATCTAAAATAACGGTTTTTCCGGTGCTAACGATGAAAGGTGATAAATACGTAGCAGTAGCAAAAGGCGCAACCTACACGGATGCCGGAGCTACGGCTGTAGCCGGAACAAGCACCATAGAAGTAAAAACCACGGGTTTGCCTAATACGGCAACTGCAGGGGTTTATTTGATTACCTACTCGGCCACAAATTCGGATGGTTTCGCTGCAACAGCAACAAGATCTGTTGTAGTTTATGATACTAAAGCCGATGCCGTAGCTAACGATTTTTCTGGTAACTACCTCAGGGCTGCTACCGGAACAATCACTAAATGGACGAAGTTGGCTCCAGGTGCTTATTTGGTTAATAACCCAGGTGGTGCAGCAGCAGGTACTACAGTTAACGTAATTGCCATAAACCCGACAGGTAATACCATTGATATTCCTCAGCAAAATACAGATAGTGGGCCATGGGGATCAAATACTGAAAGTAAAGATCTAATTACCGGCAATTATTCGTGGGCGGTTGAAAACCCTGGTTATGGTACTGCGGTAAGAACCTTTGTAAAACAATAAATAATAGAACGATGAAAAAATATTTTTATATACTAACACTTTTTGTACTAAGCATTTCTGCTTGTAAAAAAGAAGAACCGGTTGGCGGTACAGCTGTACAGGACCTGTCTGGCGAGTGGTGGGTGCAGATTGACGGTGCGGGGGATTATTATGGTATTTCTACCTATAATACGGCCGACAACTCATCAAGTCTGATGTGGTTAAACCTAACCAATTTCTGGGGAAATGCGAGTAATACCGTTTTTGGAAAAGTAAGCGTGAATGTAGATAACAAAACCCTTAGCGGTACAAAAATTGCTAACGCAGGTAACTACCCTGGCGGGATAACTTTTACGGTAACAAACGGTAAAATAACACCTAATGGAACTGTTGGGCCTGTATCCAAAGCACCAACTGATGCCATTACATTGGATGTTGAATTTTCTGACGATCCTGGAACGGTTTATCACCTTAAAGGGTACCATAGAACTAAGTTTGTTGATGACGATCACTAAGTTTATCGACTATTAAAACAGACAGCCTTCTGAATTTATTTCAGGAGGCTGTTTTGTTTTACGGTAAAAAATTATTGTAAACAAGGTGTTAAATCGATCAGAAAACGGGGGTAACGCAGGAGAATTATTTAACAATAACTATAAAATATGTCTGCTTAATCATGCGAATTTTTCAAACTAACAGACTAGTTTTCATCTTTTTAAATAGGTTTCTGAGCTCTCAGAGTGTTTTATGACATTATTGTGTATAAAGTGTTAAAAATTGTTAAAATAAATTTGGTGTTAATCATAACTAACTCTATTTTAGCAATTAAATAATCATTAACTAACCTATTTTCAAATTATGAAAAAACTTCTACAAAGTTTGTTCATTCTTGTGCTGTGCGCATTCTCAGCGTTTGCCCAAGAAAGAACGGTTACTGGTACAGTTACAGCTCAGGAAGACGGACTACCGATCCCTGGTGTATCTGTTAAAGTTAAAGAGGTGCCAAACCTCGGTGCTCAAACAAGCGGTGACGGAAAGTTCACACTAAGAGTACCATCAAATGGAAAAACACTTGTGTTTTCTTATGTTGGATATGTAACTAAAGAAGTTGCAATCTCATCTGCAAGAATTTCAGTAGCCTTAGAATCAGACGCCAGGTCTTTAAATGAGGTTGTTGTAACAGCTGGAGGTTTAACAGCCACAAAAGCTCAGTTGGGTACTGCATCAACTACGGTTCGCGCAGAACAGTTAACACAGGCTAAGCAAACGAACGTTGCTTCTGCTCTTTCTGGTAAGGTAGCAGGTTTGCAGCTGAATGCAGTTAGTACGGGTGTTAACCCGAACTATCGTTTAGTTCTTCGTGGTAACAGATCGTTATTGGGTAATAACCAGGCGCTGGTTGTTGTAGATAACATCATTTCTCCTAACAGTATTTTAGGAAACATCAATCCTGATGATATCGAAGATATCCAGGTGCTTAATGGTGGTGGTGCTGCAGCTCTTTACGGTTCAGAAGCATCTAACGGAGCTTTGATCATTACTACTAAAAAAGGTAAGAACGGTGTAACAACTTACAAAGTTGGACAAACTGTAAATGCAGAATGGATTAGCTTCTATCCTGGCTTACAGAACAGCTTTGGTTCAGGTGCAGATTCTGATTTACAGATCTATACTGCGCACGAGAATCAGCAATATGGTCCTGCTTTTGATGGCACTATCCGTCCAATTGGTGATCCCTTAGAGGATGGTAGCTTGCAAACTGCAGTGTATTCGCCAAATGATTCTAAAAAACAATTTTGGGATACTGGTTTGACAAATACTACTGATTTTTCAATGACTACTGGTGATGACAAGTCGAAATACTACGTGTCTGCACAGTATGTTGATGTAGCAGGTACAACTCCAAAAGACAAATGGAACCGTTTTTCGGTACGTTTCAATGGTAGCCGTGATTTTGGTAAAGGTGTTAGCTTAGATTTTACTACTAACTATATCCAAAATCGTTACGATGTGACCACTGCAACTTCATCAATGTACGATCAGATTTTGCAAACACCAGCGCAAATCATGTTAACCGATTACTCAGATTGGCAAAACAATAAGTTCGCAAATCCAAACGGATATTACAATGCATACTATGCTAACCCTTACTTTACGTTAGACAATACCCGTCAGGACGTACGTAACGATTATTTAGCAGGTAACTTGGATTTGAAATACAAACCATTAGAATGGTTAAGTTTCTTATACCGTGTAAACATTACAACTCAAAATGCATCTAACAAAAACTGGACTGATAAATTTGTATTGTCTACTTACACTAAAAACCTTGGCCTATCTTCATTGAAAAATAATGATATTCCAGGAAGTGTTTCAGATGGTTCATCTTTCTCTACTCAGTTATTAACAGAGTTCCAGGCTAAAGTAAATAAGAAATTAACTGAGGATATCAAATTAGACTTAACACTAGGTGCTTCATTAAGAAATAACACTGGGAAAAGCATTGGCGTAAATGCAACAGGCTTAACTTTCCAGGGTTTATTTAACATTGCTCACCGTACTGCTGCAAATATTGGTGGTTCTGAAAGTAATTCAACAGCCAGACAGCAAGGTGTTTATGGTGATTTAAGATTGGGTTATAAAGACTTCTTATATTTACATGCAACAGCACGTAATGACTGGTGGTCTACTTTACCAACTCAAAACAGATCAATTTTTTATCCAGCTGTAGATGCTTCATTTATCGTGAGTAACGCTATACCAGCATTAAAAAATAGCAAATTTATTAACTCGTTAAAAGTTAGGGCTGGTTACAATGAGGTGGGTAACGTAAACTTAGGTGCTTATAACCTTTTAACAACTTTTAGCCAATCTGGTGGATATCCGTATAATAATGTTCCTGGATATGGAATCGATTCGAGAGTAGTTAACCCTAATTTAAAAGCAGAAAGAACAAAAGGTGTTGAAGGTGGTTTTGATGCAGAACTTTGGGATAACCGCATTTCATTAAGCGTAACAGCTTACCACACAAGCACAACAGATCAGATTGTTCCCGTATCAATTAGCTCTGCTTCTGGTTTCTCAAGCTACTTAACAAATACAGGTGAAGTAACCAACTTTGGTTTGGAAAACACCTTGAATTTCGTGGCTTTCCGTAACAACGATTGGCAAATCGATATCGGTGGTAACTACACTTACTATGATAACAAGGTAAAATCAATCAGTGATGCTGTAAGCCGTTTAAACCTTTCAACTGGTGGTAATGTTCAGGTTGTTGCTGAAGCAGGCCAAACTTATCCGATGTTAAGAGGTATCGATTACAAGAGAGATCCTCAGGGTCGTGTAATTGTTGATCCTCGTACGGGTTATCCTTCTGCGACTGAAAGTGGTGTAATATTAGGTAATTCTAGTCCGAAACACATTTTAGGTACCAACTTAGCCGTAAGATATAAATCATTAAGATTAGCTGCTGTAGCTGAATACAGAGGTGGTTATATTGCTTATGCAGATGCGGGTAGTTTCGATTTCTCTGGTTCAGGCTTAAGAACAGTAGCGTATAACCGTGAGCGTTTTGTATTCCCGAACTCATCTTACCTAAATTCAAGCGGTCAATATGTTGCCAATACATCAGTAACAGTAAGAGATGGTGGTGCTGGTTTCTGGCCGTCGGCAGCATACAATACTGGTATTGCGACCAACTATGCTTTCAATGGTGCATACTGGAAAATACGTGAGGTAAGTTTATCTTATGATATTCCTAAAAAATGGTTAGGAAACAGTAAAGTAATTAAAGGAATTGTTGTAGCGGCTCAGGGTCGTAACTTATTCTTATTTACTCCAAAAGAAAACATTTTTACAGATCCTGATTATATGCTTGGTAACAATGCAATTGGTATCAGTACATTAAGTTATACACCTCCAACCCGTTTTGTTGGTGGATCTGTTACGGTAACATTCTAATTGATAATTAATATGAGAAAGATATTTAATATACTTATAGTGGGGGCGATAATTTTGTCAAGTTCAGCTTGTAAAAAGTTTCTTGATGTAAATGAAAACCCAAACAACCCAACTACCGACAATCAGGTTAGCCCGACGTTGGTATTGCCACAGGCGATTGTAACAGCTGCTTCGGCAATGAATAACTATGATAATGTTGGCGCATGGACGGCTGGCTACAAGGCAAATGCCGGCGGTTATGGCGGTTGGGGTACGGTGTGGACCTATGATTTCACTACAGGTGATTATGCAGGTGTTTTCACAGGAACTTTTGACGCTATTAACCAATTGAACTACGTAATTGATAATTCAACAGCCAATGGCCCATTGAAATATCATTATGCGATGGCAAAAATCATGCGTAGCTTTTTATACCAAAAATTGGTTGATCAGTATGGTGATGTGCCTTATTCTGAAGTAGGTAAGGGCTTAAATAATTTAGCTCCTAAATATGATAAATATTCGGATGTATATCAGGCTGTTTTTGCTGATTTGACTTCGTCTATTGCCATTTTAAATACTGCATCAGAAGTAACAACAGTAGCTGTTGCAGCTGGTCAGGATCCATTATTTGGTGGTAGTGCAGCTGCATCACTTACCAAGTGGAAACAATTTGCGAATACTATCAGGCTAAAAATGTTAATTCGTGCAAGAAACGTAAGTGCTTTATCAGCATGGGTTAGCACATCAAAAGCGGCTTTACCAACTGCATCTGCAGATTATTTAACCGATGATGCAATCGTTCAACCTGGTTACTCATCAAGTAACGCCAATCAATTTAACCCAAGATGGAGCGTTTATGCATGGAATAATGCAGGTACTTCGTTAACCAGTGGTTTGTCAAACGTGCCAACTCCATGGATACTTTCATTCTATAATGGTGGTAAATTAGCAGATGATGTTCGCGGCCAAATGATTTATGCTTCTTATGGTGCAACTGTAACGAACAATATCAACGGTAACAACATTAGCTTTGTTGGTCCTTCAACGAACCAATTGGGTTACGATACTGAGCCTGTTAAGCGCGGTGTTGCTGGTTCTTACTGGTATAGCGGTAAGCCACGTGCTACACGTCCTACGGCAACAACTGCCAATGCTGCAACTGATGTAGCAGGTGTATTAAAAGGAGCAACGATGGGTACAGTACTTATTTTAGGTGCTGAATCTTATTTCCTTCAGGCAGAAGCTGCACTTCCTAGTGTAAACCTTGTTGCTGGTAATAGCGCTACTTTGTTCGATAACGGCATTTCAGCATCGTATAACTACTTAGGTAAAAACTCTGCAGGAACTTATATCTGGACAACGCCAGTTGCAACCTTGCTTACTAATTACAAAGCAGCTAATACAACTAAGTTAACGGTTAATTTTGGAGCTACTACAACTGATGAGCAAAAACTGGAAGCAATTATTACCCAAAAGTATATTGCGGTTAATATGATTACCAGTGAAGAAGGATGGAATGAATACAGGAGAACTGGCTATCCTAAAATTATAAATGGTGCAACTGGTTCAATCGAAACTTTCGCTTCTATTAAATCGGCAAAAGGTACAGTAGATAAACTTCCAAGCAGAATTCTTTACCCGGCTATTGAATTCCAGGTAAACACCGAAAATGTGCCTAAAGGAGTTACTACAACGACACCGATATTTTATGCCAAAACATTATAAAGCTTAAAAACATGAAAATATTTAAATTACTTATTCCGGCATTAGTGTTGACAACCACGTTGTCATCCTGCCTAAAGAATAAATTCGATCAAATGAACCCGGACAACAGCCCGAGTGTGGTTGAATTTGCGAACCCAAGTGCGCCTGCTTCAGAAACGCCAGGAGGATCAGCTTTTACTGTTTTTCCCGTTTCTTATGCTGTAGGAGCTGCTGTAGAGGCAACTTATGTAGTTCAATTGAGTGGTGCAAATCCTGCTGCACAAGATATTACAGTTAATATTGGTGTCAACACTGCAGCTGTTGCTCAGTTAAATGCGGAGAAATCAATTGTTCCTTCTTATGTTCCATATGTATTATTACCAAGCAACTTATATACTATCTCTACGCCAACAGTTACTATCCCTGCAGGTCAGAGAAAAGCAACTGTAAAGGTATTATATAAAACAACTGACTTTAGTTTTACCACGAAATATGCGTTGCCAATTTCTGTAAGCAGCACAAGTTTTGGTAGTGTAAGTTCAAATTTTGGTACTATACTTTTAAATGTAACTGCTAAGAATCAGTGGGATGGTGTTTATGCTATGCAGACCGGAAGTGTGGTAACACGTTATCTTTCTCCTGGAAATCCGGCAAACGATGCATTGAGTGGTAATATTTCAGGTAACTCTGACCTAACTTTAACAACCATTAACGGTACAACTGTTGAAATTGGCAATTTAAAGTGGGCTGGTAATGCGTCAGCTGTTGCAGGTATTGATAACCTTCAGATAGTAATAGATCCGGCAACAAACCTGGTTACCATGAAATCTTTAGGAACGCCTAATTTACGTAACACGCCAGGAAAGGATAATAAATACGATCCGGCAACCAAAACGTTCACATTAAATTTTGATTGGAATCAAACTACGACTCCAAGAGAGGCTACTGTTATCATTAAATATAAAAACGGTAGATAATCACTTCAAATAATTTTACAATCAGAAAAGGGAGCACTTAGCTCTCTTTTTTGGTTTATAACTGAATTGTTTTTAAAGTAATTGTTAAATTTGGTATATTGAATTATAACTCTTTATTTATGAAGTATTTATTAGCTTGCCTGCTTAGCGTTTCGGTGTTCTCATCAAATGCACAAAACCTCCGCCAACAAAAAATGGATCTTCCTGATGGTTCGAGGTTAACCTATCAAACAATCAATAATCAGCTCAATGGAATTTATACTATTGAAAAAAATGGTTTGACTGTTTTGAGAGGTAATTATGTAAATGAAAAACGTGTTGGAAACTGGTATCTTTTTAATAAGGATAAGAGTCTTTTTGCAAGATACAATTACGATGCAAAGAAATTACTTTCGGTTGATGCTAAAATGTTGGCGCTGGCGACCGTAAATGTTAAATCGGGAAATGATGAGATTAATAATAAAGCTTCGGTAAGCTTCCCTCTGATCTCTTTAGAACAATATTTCCCAATGGTAACACGACTTGCAGAATCTACGGTTCCTTTAGATGATATCTACAAATTAGATCAAAATACAGTTTATATTACTGCAAAGGTTGATGATATGGGAAAGGCTGAGTATTTCGTAAACTATGAAGTTAAAGGGAAGAAACAGGAATATCGGTTAAAAGTGGATAAAGAACCTTTCTATGTGGATTGGGTAGTATCTTCATACGAGGGGAAAAAATATCCATCTGAATTTATTATTAAATCTAAACTTAGTGCGCCTTCTCAGGATGGTAATCATAAGAGATTTAACTGGCTATAATTTGCAATAACTACAAACATTAAGGGGGCTTGTTATCAAATGATAATAAGCCCCCCTTTCTTCAGGGCTAAGGCATAGTTTTGTATAATTATATTTTAATTATTATATTCTTTGTAATACGGCATTATCTTATATATTAGCATAAATTTAACTTAAACCCTATTAATGAAAACACTCTCATCAAAACTAGCGGCAATGGTATGCGTAGTTGTAATCGGCTTTGCATCCTGCAAAAAGGAATCACAAAAAAAAGAAGAAACCCAAGCTGATTTTAAGCCAATTATCAATGTAATTAAGAACAGCGCATTAAACTACACGCCAGGCGATGCTCCGCCAAGTACAGGAGGAGGTAATGGTACTCCAGTTTATCTAAATGGAAATGGAGAATACGCTACGGCTTATGGCGGTGGGATCACCTTTGGAACCACTTTTACACACCCTTTTAGTATGACAGCCCAGGAAAATGGCCTTCTATGGGGGCCTGCTGTTAGTCATTTTGCGAGTAGTAATAACCTTTTGGGTTATACGCTTAGTGGGCCATATTTTACCGTTCAATTTGGTACTTTCGTTAATGGTGTTCCTGTAAATACTGGACAGGCAATGTCAGATTATTATGCAGATTTTGCGAAATATATCAATGGTGACCCATCTGTTGCAAGTCTTCCATCTTTTGGTACCTACGTTTCACGGTATGGAGGTTCTTCTGATGGTATTTTAACAATTACCGGAAAATTTATTCTGGATAGTGCTTCTCCCACATACGTAGCAATTACCGCTATAGGTAATGGTAGTCAACCGCCGATTATGATCGATTAATATTAAGAAAGAAACAATATTAAGATTTGCAAGAGCCTG
>Ga0256888_1000149_pt1 | contig 14376 bp, 1 predicted proteins | sample MC6MC0511MT_FD_186347 | JGI IMG/M metagenome (GOLD analysis project Ga0256888, IMG submission 186347) | Metatranscriptome of enriched soil aggregate microbial communities from Iowa State University, Ames, United States - MC6-MC0511-MT... | ecosystem: Environmental > Terrestrial > Soil >... | reverse complement strand
GGAAAAACACGCGCATCCGGACGGATATACACTACGCATACACACCGCAACGCTGACATAGCGGTGGACACACAGACACGCACGACACCGAACTCGCCGCCGCCGCGCCAGAGCCCAGCAGCGAGCGCCACTGCCGCCAGGCCGAGAACAGAAGCAAATCCGCGGGGAACATCATTGAGCCACCCCCCTCTCCGCCCACCCCGTCCGTCGTTGTTTAAGCCCTTTCCGCCTGCTGGCGTACAGGCGTGAACTGCTGGTGCCGCCATGCTGGAAGGCGCCATCAGCACCCTTGTGAACACGTTCCTGTCCAAGTATGTGGACAGCCTGGACAGTCAGCAGCTGGGCCTGCACCTGCTGGGCGGCGAGATCCGTCTGGAGAACGTGCGCCTCAAGTCGGCCGCGCTGCAACTCGCAGGATTGCATATGCCCGTGGAACTAGAATTTGGATTCATAGGACTGCTGCACGTCAAATGGAGCTGGACCGAGCTCCTGAGCAAGCCTCTCCTTGTGGAGGTGCGCGACGTGATGATTGTCCTTCGTGAGAAGAGCGTGTCCGCTGCTCAGAAGGAACTCGAGGAGACCGGCAGCGACGAGCCGCTGGACGCCGCCAAGAAGCACTCCGCCCTGCTGAGCGACAAGGAGTCCAAGCTGGCGTCAGCCGAACAGTTCAGACTGCAGCCAGAGGTGCAGAAGGAAACCGCACCGGGATTCATGGCCAAGCTCATCAATGCCGTCATCGACAACATTCAAGTGCATGTGCGCAACGTGCATATCCGCTATGAGCACCGCCCCGCGGGGCAGCCGGACGGGCCGGCCAGCACGCTGGGTTACGGAGCCGCCATCGGTCTCGTGCTGGCGGAGCTGACCGTTGCGTCTACGGACGCGAACTGGGAGACAAAGTTTGTGGAGGGTGCCGCCGACACGCACAAGCTGATCGACATCGCCGCGCTGTTCATCTACTGCAACACGCGTGAGAGTCCGGCCACGGCGCGCGTCACTACGCCCGACCAGCTGCGCGCTATCTTCCAACACATGAGGCCACCGACGGCAGATGGACAGAGATCGCCGTCGTTGCTGCTCGAACAGCAGCTGCCACCTGATCCGCAGTGCGAGTACCTGCTGCATCCGCTGAACGCTGCTGTGCGTGCCAAAATTCACTACAAAGACGGCAACAACCGCGCGCCGGAGCAGCCGTTGCTCTCCGCGCAAGTACTAGTGCCGCACGTGGAGTTGAGCATCACGCAGCGCCAGCTGCATGCTCTGCTGGCGATCGCGTCGAATCTGGCCGCAGTGAACAAGCGACTGGCGGTGTTTTCGGGCGCCTACCACGAGGCGCTGGACCGCGCGGGCACAGTGGAGGAGCGTGAGCGCTACATTTCCCTGTACAAGCGCACGTTGAGCTACTCGTGGGAGCCCACGCTGTCGCTGAGCGAGGGCGGCGAGATGTCCGACATTGAGAAGCGCGTGTCCTTCCAGGACATCGACGACTGGCGCGTGTGCGCCATGGCCGAGCTGACGGCGGAAATGCCCGACAAGGCAGCAGAGGGAGTCGCGCTCGACAAGCGGCAGAAGCGCACCACGGGCATTCTAGCTGGCGTCAGCAACGCCGTCACGTCAGTTACGTCGGCTGTGCAGGACAGCGCCGCCAAGGTGACCGATACGGCCAAGGCTGTCGGAAGCAAAGTGGCCACGTCGCTGCTGCCCACCGCGCTCACAAACAAGCTCGGACTGGCAGCAGCAGCAGCAGCAGCAGCAGCAGCAGCAGCAGCAGCAGCAGCAGAAGACGAGGAGGAAGCCAAGGAAGAGGAGGGAAAGGAACAAAGCGACGAAGAGGAGCATTCTGCGCATCCCACTGTTGTGCTGAGTGACGACGCGCGGCAGACGCTGCGTGCGGAGGCGCTGAGCCAGTCGCAGATCCTCTTCCTTCCCACGGGTGGCAAGTCGCGCGATTGCGTCAACGCCACGATCGATGTTCTGGTGAGCACTACGGTCGTTCGTCTCCGCGACGATGCTGGCCGCGACCAGCTGAGCGTGAGCGAGCTGCCCTCCCCTCCGGCCGACCTGTTCCGCCTGACCGTGGAGCGGCTGTCGGTCAAACTGCTGCAGCGCATCGACAGCATGCGCGCTGCGGTCGAAGTAGCCGACCTCGTGTTCGAAGATTGGGTGACAAAGGACACGCTGTACAGGAAACTCGTCTCCGTCAACCGCGCCACCCATCGCGCCGTGGCGGGCGGCGCGGCGGGCCTGCTCAAGCAAGACGCACCAGCGCAATCGAGCCTAGCCGCAGCCCGCGCCAACCCGTTTGTGACACTCGTGTTCGAGCAAAATCCTCTGGACGAGTCCGCGGACATGAAAGTGTCGCTGCGCGTGCTGCCGCTGGAGCTGATTGTGCACCCGGCCTGGCTGGAGTCTCTGGCGCTGTTCGCCGCGCTGCCAAAGGGTCTGGACCTCGTACCCCTCAGCGATGGCGGTGATGCGGCCGCCATGGCTGACCTGCTCAAGGTCACCGACAGCGAGACCGAACACACCATTTCGACGCACAAGAGCATGCTACTTGACATCGACTTGGCGGGGCCCAGCATCCTCGTCGTCGCGGACCCGCGCGACCAGCACAGAACACCAGTGATGGTGGTGGAGATCAAGCAGATCGGAGTCCGCAGCCGCGTGCAGGACAAGAAAAAGCTGCAGCTGTTGCAAGACTTGCTCAATCAGTACACAGCCAAGGTGGCTGCAGCAGAGGCGGCGGCGGCAGGCGTTGGTGCCCCGCTGAGCCTGGAGGAGCTGGTCGGTCGTGAGAAGGACGACCAGGACCAGTTCTACGATACGCTCCTCGTCAGTATCGACGGCATCGATGCGCATGTGGCACCCTCGTACACAGCCCAGAAGAATCTGTGGAGCTCTGGCCTGACGTCCACGCCGCTGCTGCAGCCGTTCAGCATTCGGGAGCTGGCCGTCGATTTGTGCGTGGCGCCCAACCTCACGTTCCTTCCCGCCACTCGCGTGTCCGGCGCTCTGCCCGTCATCCGGCTGGAGGTATCGCCGCACTTGTTGGAGCAGCTGCTGTCGCCGGCCTTCCTCCATCCCTGGCAGCAGATGGGCAAGAATCTGGCTGCGGCCGACCGCGCGGCGAAACGCATGGCGCTCATGTCAGGCGCAACGAGCAAGACAGAAATGGCTCTCGACGATGCAGAGAAGGATGGTGGCGCACAGCCGGAGAAGCCGAAGTCGCTCAGCGAGGAGCCGTTGAGCGCAGCGGAGCAGGAGCTCAAGCGGCGTGCCGAGCTGCAGCAGGAGCTCCACGAGGCCATCAAGGCCGCCGAGGCGAATCCCCCTGCCAGCGCGCTCAGCACTCAGAAGGCCCAAGAGTCAGCGGGCTTTGATTTTGGTGTGAAGAACAGTCTCCATCCGTCTGAGCCCGTGTGGAGCGACAAGGGCGACGGGCGCACCATCACGCTCAAGGACCTCATCATCGCACTGAAGAGTGAGCGTGTCGCGCGACAGGTGTTTGCGGAGACCGGTGCGGCTGGCTTCAACAAAGAGGCAGCACAGGCGCTGACTCGCGCACACCCGAGCTCGTCGGAGACGGCGCCGCTGGAGGACGTGGAGAGTGCCAAGGCCTCGGAGCGCATCAGCCTGCGCCAGTTCCAGCAATGGTACCAGCGACGAAAGCAGCTGATCAAGCACAACCGCACACTGCTTGTTGGTGTCAGCATTGCGGGGGTGCAGATCGCGCTCGTAGATGACACCATTGTGTTGCACTCGACTGCATCGCCCGAACCGGCTGCTACCAGCTCCACTGCCGCTGCTCCTCTGCAGACGCAACAGCAGCGCCGCCATGCGCCCATATTCGAGATCAGCGTGCTCTCTTTGGGTGTGTCGATGGACCAGCGCACGTTCAACAACGCCATCGCACTCGAGATTGGCGGCCTGGAGCTGCGCGAGTGCGCACCGGATGTGGCCGTGGAGGCGCAACCGGCAGCACCGCTTCTGCGCACCATGCCACTCAAGCAGCTGCCTCAGTCCATTTCACGGGTTGACGGTTCAGCTGCCTTGCCCTTCCTGTCCGTGAGCCTGTCCCTGCTGTCCCCCGAGTCCCCCGACTATCGCGCTTCCCCAACGAACACGCGCATCCGTGTGTTGCTGGGCGAGCTGGAGCTCAACGTGGATCCCGAGAGCTTGGACCGCATCGGCGTGTTTGCGCTCACGAAGCTGGCGCCCTTGCGCCTGCGCAACCGCATGGCGGCCGAGGCCAAAGCCAACGCGGAGGAGACGAAGGCCATCGAGGCAGAGGAAGAGGCGCTGAAGCCTGTGCCGAAGGACACGGTGCCGCCTGTGTCAGAGCGCAAGGTGGCGGTGGTACAACGCACCCTGGAGTCCTTGCCTCAAGGCCAAGAATCCGTCACGCAACTTGCACTGGACCTGCAATTCTCTGGTCTCACCGTCAACCTGCGGTCTCGCGCCCGCCACTTCGCCGCGCTGGCGGTCAACGAACTGTCGGTGTCGCTGGCGCAGCGCATCAACGCGCTCGAGGTGGACGCCAAGGTTGGCCAGCTGTGGCTGCTTGATGCGCACGCCAACCTGCGGGATGCTGAGCGCGCCATCATGTGGATCGCACAGGCGGTGCCGCTGCAAGGCGCACCAGAAGTGCCGGCGGACCAGCTCAAACCGTTTGTGCATGCGCGCTTTGCGCAGCACGATGCAGCCCGCAAGGAAGCAACGGGCTTTGCTATGAGCCTGTCAGCCGATGTGGTCGGCCTGCGGCTGCGTGTTGCTCCTCTGTTCGTGCTGCACATGTTGGACCTCGCGGAACTAGGCTCCCGGCTGCAGGTTCTGAGCGTGCTCGAGGCTGAGAAAGCAGCAGCCGCGAGTGACGCCGCCGACGACGAGAAGAGCAAAGAGGAGGAGGAGAAGGGGAAGGAGAAGCAAGACGACGATGAGACGCAGCCGCCGCCAGTCAAGTCTGTTAGTAAGCTGCGCCACCGACGCCGTGCCGATCTAAAGAAGAAGGACGTGAGTTGGTCGTGGTCCGCAACGACGCCGTCGCCGATCCAGCTGCGTGTCCTTCTCGATGACGTGCAGATTGAGCTGCCGATGCAGTCAGTGGAGAAGGCACTGACCATGCGCCGCTCGGTGGGGCGCGCGCCGACGCTGGCGCACGGCCAGTCCTCCAGCTCGCGGTCAGCTCCGGACACTGATCCCAATATCGAAGCAGCGAAGGAAGTGAAGCGGCGTGCTGAAGAGGCACAGGCCAGCCCGGTGTCTCATTCCGCCAAGGCAGGCAGCTGCGAGGGTCATTCGCTCGTCGTGCGTGTGGAGGCGCTGCGCGTGAGCAATGAGCTGCAAGACGCTGACAAGAACGCGCTGAGCTCCGTTTCAGCCCACGCCACCGTGCGCTACGAGCACTTTGCGGCGTCGTTGGGAGCCATCAAGATCCTCACCACCCACGCGCCCCTGCCCGGCCAGGCGTGGTTCCCGCTGCTGTCGTTCCACGGTCTCACTCTGAGCGCCAATCGTCTCGCGCATGGTCAGCTGCTCGAGGTTGGCGGCGACTTGGGTGCGCTCGACGTGGCACTGCCGCACAACCAGTTCGTATTCCTCATGCGACTGGCAGACACCATGCAAGACCTGGCGGAGTCGTTTGCGAAGATTAGCAAGGAGCGTAGCGAGGACCATACCGTCATCGCGCAGAAGCTGCACGCGCAGGCCATCGCGCCCAAGGAGCAGCTCGTGCGTACCGCCGATGGATCGATCGAAGCCAAGAAGCCGGAGGAGGCGAAGAAGGTTCTGGCTGAGGCACCCCGTGACGCACCAGAGGAAGAAGAAGAGGATGGGCTGGAGGACGAGGATGCGGATCCTTTTGACCCGCTCAAGGGGCTGCCGAGCATCAAGGCGGCACTGCGACTGACGCGCATCCGCATCGATCTGCTGCAGGGCGACGGTTTCGATCCGTCACTGGACAGCATATTGCGCGTGCTGCTGCAGCGTCTGGAGGTGCATGCGTCCCTGGACCAGACGTCGGGCGTTGTGACGACTGACCTCAGCCTCGGTGCGCTGTCCATCACCGACACCAGCTCGGACACGCTGCGACCCGAGAACCGCCGCTTGCTGCAGCCCTACCGGAACATTCTCAATTTCGGAGTGGCCACGGCCGACGACGACGCCATTGAACAGCATCAGATGCAGAAGGGAGAGATGCCACAGCGCGGCGCAGATGGAAAGATTGCCCAGCTCGATGCTGCCATGGAGCAGGCCTTTGCCTCTGCAGCGGCGCAAGGCTCTGCCGTATCGTCGTCGGCTCCGCCGTTGTTGCTCCGTGTTCATCGCCTCGGCCACCACTCCACCCACGCGCTGGAGGTGGACTGCGAGCTCAACAATCTGCAGCTGTTTCTCTCTCCCGCACTGCTGTTGCTGCCCAAGTTCCTTGAGCTGCCGCAAGACCTCAAGGACAAGCAGAAGGCACGCGCGGCTCGGGCGGCCACGGAGGCGGAGGAGCACATCAAGAAGAAAGCAGAGACGCTTGCAGAGCTGCAAGCAAAGATGCAGGAGCGGCAGGAGGCATCGGCCTCTGTCCAGGCCGTGCCGATTGGAGTGCTGGCCACCAGCGACGAGCGTGCAGCCATTGCCCCTAGCACCGATCCGCTGCTGATGGCAGATGCGCTACTGAGCGGCGCTGCAGCTGCTCCAAAGGCCATTTCCTCCGATGACTCATCGACCCCGGCCAAACCTCCCTCTGCGCCCATTTACGCGCGCTTCCGCATGAACAACCCCGTAGTGCTGCTGGTGGCCGATCCGTACTCGGCCGACACGCGCGGCCTGGTGCTGAGCTGGAGCATCGATGCAGGTGCCAGCGTGGGCACCACACCCGGAGCGGTGCGCGCACAAGCAGCGCTCACTGGACTCAGCATCATCGAAAGCGCGTTCATTGTTCAGGAGCAGCGAGAGTTGGTGTTTTCGCGGATGCCGGAGCCGGGACAGCGGCCCATTCTGGCGCCCTTCAACATCCACGCACACGTGCAGACCAATCTGTCACCCTTGTTCCGCGACGGCGTGGCACAGAGTCTCGCCATCGATGTGGCGTTGAGCCGCTTGGATCTCAACGTCGGCTTCCGCCTCTACCAGCTCGCGATGGCCGCGCTGGATGCGCTGCAACCCGCGGGGGAGCGTGCTGAAGACAAGGCGGCCAAGGAGAAGAAGGAGGCAGCCGAGCGCAATTCGGCAGTGGTGCAAGCCGAGTTGGTGACGCAGCTGGACGAGGTGCGCAACGAAAAGGTCGCTGACGTCGGCGCCGTGCCACAGGATCCGCTGGGTCCAGTGGTGGCGGGAATGCCAGTGCCCGCGCTTAACTTCACCGAGTTGCACCTCACGCTGCGCAGCACGGGTATTTTTGTCAACGTGATCAACGATGCGTGGATGACGAACCTGCCCTTCTTCCGCCTGCAGATCGAAAACCTGGGAGCGCGCGCGCACCGCTTCGGCGACTCCGGCGGCGCGACGGGACACCTCGAGCTCAGAGGCGAGATCTACAACCATCGACTGCTGGCGTGGGAGCCAGTGCTGGAGCCGTGGACCGCGGAGTTCAGCTTGAACCAGTGCCAGATGACGCACACACCGGCAGCAGCACTGCTGATGGCTTCCGCCGAGCAACTGCAGCGCAACGAGCATCACATCGACCTCGCTGCTGCTCCTTCGCCGCCCGCTGCCGGTTTGGCCGCGCCGTTGGCGCCCATCACCAGCGTGACCTTCACCTCGCACACGCCGCTAAATCTCAACGTGGCCGCTGGCACGCTCGAGGACCTTGCTGACACGCTCAACGAGCTGCGCAAGAGTATGCGCGCGCATACGGCTGCGTGGAAGCGCACCAGCACCGTCCCGCGCTATCGCATCGAGAACCACACCGACTTGCCACTGGAGGTGTTCCGCGCCGACCTCAGCCAGATCGACATGATGGGTGGGAATGCGGCCGCACTCACCGCGGTGGCAAACGTGCCCATGGAGAGCATGCGCATTCTACCGTACTCGGACGCGCAGCTCGACTTCAGCGACGCCATTTCAACCACTGTGCGTGCCGTGCGCATTCAGCTGCAGTCCTCGCATCCTGGCCTGCCGTCGCTGTCCGTTCCCGTTGCGCGAGAGAAGTCGTCCACGCACGTTCTGACTCCCGCAGACGGCAGCGGCGCGCTGGTCGTGGTCGTAGACGTGGAGTGGTCAGCTGGCGTGCGCGTCGTCAGCATCCATTCGAGCATGGCTGTGGCCAACCAGACGAACGTGCCGTTGATTGTCAGCGCGGATCGCTTCGCGGAGAAGGAACTGGCTCCGGGCGCGCGCATGTGGCTGCCGCTCATCGTCGCACCGCAGGCGCACGCCATTCGGGTCAAGCCGGGCTCGATGGAATCGCGCCGACGCCACCAGCAGCTCACCATGCGACAGGAGTCACTGGATGCTGCCCAGACGAAAGAGCTCGTCAGTGGGCTCGCGGGCGAGTACGGATGGAGCAGTGAGATCGTATTGGCGGCCCCGCGGGAGAACGTTAAGCAGAAGTCCACGCTGGTTGATCACTTCGTCTGCCAGCCGGAGGCAGTGGCAGTTGCCGCACAGGCGAGTAGTGTGCAGGGCGGTGCGGGCAGCTCCTCCTCCTTCGGGCGTCACGCCCCCGCTGCCCGCAAGTTCCACTTTGTGTGCTTCCACGGCGGCTACGACATGAACAGTGAGCACGAGACGGTGACGGCTGGCGGTGCCGACAACCTCAAGCGCTCGCGCCAGGATCTATCCAAGGAGTATCACACGAGTGTCTTCTGCATCCGCACGCCCGTGACGCTGGAGAACGTACTGGCCGCCGAGTGCCAGGTGCGTCTGCTCAACGGATCGGATTTGTCGGCCGACAAGGATACCTGTGGCAGCCTGGCCAACGCGAGCGTGGTTGAGGAGGTCACCCTGACGCGCGGAAAGACGTGGCCGCTCTATGGCGCTACGACCGCGAAGGACACCTATTTGAGCCTGCACATTCCGTCGCTGGCTGCCGGATGGAGCGAGCCGCTCAAGCTGCCGCTGAGCTCGACTGAGAGTGACGTGCTGATGGCGCGCCTGCACGGCGACGAAGGCGGCGTGCTCAACGTGTGCGTCGAGATCAAGCAGATGCAAGGCAACCTGCGCTGTGTGCTGTACACGCAGTACTGGTTCTTCGACCTCACGTCGCTGAGCCTGCAGGTGACGCCGGACAAGAAGCAGCTCCTGCCGCAACGCCGCCGCACCCGCCGCCCGTCCGACATTGGTAGCAGCGTGCGGAACGAGGCGGCACATCTCGAGTCCGTATCGCTGCCTGACAAACACACGGCGGTGATGTTCTCCTACGACACCACCAAGAGCAGCAAGGGTCGCCTGTGCATGCGCGCAGGTCGCCTGGCTGGGCGCACCGGCTTTGAGCTGGCGGGACCTTGCGCGGAAGATCCCACCAATGCAGCCATCCAGTGGAGCGAGTGGAGCGACCCTGTGTCGGTCGACGCTGTGTCGAACCAGAGCGCGATTCGCATGCCGATGGGCCCAGGCAAATCCGCCGGCACTTACCGCATCGTCGCTGATGTGCAGGCGGGGGAGGGACTGTTCCGCCGCACGCGCATGGTCAAGCTACTGCCAGCCTACGTGCTGGTCAACTTGCTGCACGTGCCACTGCAAGTGAGACAGTACGGACAAAACGAGGGCGCACATCTCACCCTGGCGCCCAGCCAGCAGATCCTCTGGCATCACCCGCAGGCGGTGATCAAGGACCGTCCGTGGCTCACCGTGCGCCGACAGCTGGAAGGTGACGCGGCGGCCGCGCTTGGCGGAAACACGGCCGACTGGCACTGGTCTGGCTACTTCGATCTGGACTCGGCGGGTGATACGCATGTGTGCGTCCGCCACTGTCGCGACGCGTCGCGCCTGTGGTACCTACATGTCGACGTGCGCACGCGCAACGGCATGAGCTTTATCGTGCTCAACGAACGGCCCAGTGACGACCTGGCGCGTCTGCGCGAGGTCATGCCGTATGTCATCGCGAACCGATCGCGCAACGAGACGCTGCGTGTCAGGCAGGCCATCGAGCGCAGACGCGCGGATGAGAGCAGCCATGCGCGCTTCGACGTCAAGGATGCGTCCGACGATGAGCTGGGCTTCCAGTGGCACGTGCTGCCGCCGCAGACTGAGCTGCCTTTCTGCTGGGAGGAGCCGCTGCTGGACACTCGACGGCTGGAAGCGCAGGTTGCGCTCTCGGACGGTGAGCAGGACGGACGGCCGCGGATCACGTCCTGGACGTCGGCAGGCTCCAGCACGCTGCAGAGCATGGATCTTGAAGACTTCGACACTGAGCACGCGTATGTGGACTACGAGCACAAGCAGCGAAGCGGCGGACTGCTGTCCCTGCCAGCGTCGCTGGCTCCTTTGGCGGTCTCGCGCAGGCTGGCGTCGCCCAACCGACAGCGTCTGTACTACTACAGCGAGCAAGACGGTCCGACCAACTTTGTAGTGTTTAGCGACCAGCCTTCGGACGCGTGGAAGCGCCGTCAGATGCGCGAGCGTGCCGACGCCAAGGAGCGCGCGGAGCAGAGTGGCGTGCCGCTAGCCGCTTCAGACAAAGCCACCAAGCCCTCCCGCTCCGTGGACGAGGAAGAGAAGGAGCATGTGGTGACGGACGGGGAGAAGATTGCGCAGAGGATGGGTGGAAGACACGACGCGCCGCTGGAAGACAAGATCGCCGTGCAAACAGCAGCGCAGCAGCCGATCAATGGTGGTGTGTCTGGCTCTGCTGCCGCTATCCCGTCCACTCAGCCGAGTGCAGAGCTCCACAGAGAGGTGGGCGAGCGTGCTCCGTCCCCGCTCACCTTCATCGGTGCGTCGGGTGGTCTGAGCGTGGGTGCCAACCCCCGCGCCTTGGCCAATCGCGTGGCTCAGCTACGCGTGCAGGTACTATCTGCCAAGAATCTCCGCGCGAAGGACAAGCATCTGTACGCGAAGGTGATTTTTGGCAATCAGATCCGCCAGACCACCTCGAGCAAGAAGGCGCCCAGCGCGGCAGCGGACGGAGCGGAGGAAGTGCACTGGGAGCAAGAGCTGGTCTTCAGCGCGGAGGACATTGCCGCCACGCTGCGCCAACAGCCGCAAAGTCCGGCTGCGTGCAGCTGCTTCTCCAGCGGCTCTACCCCGGACACGCAGCACCTGTTCATCGACGTGTACCAGCACCATTCCCTGCTGAACCCGACGCGCATCGGCAGCGTAGCGCTCAATCTGGCAAACATATCGGAGGCGCCGGTGCCGCGCTACTACGAACTGCGAAAAGTGAAGGGACGCGCGGCGGAGGGACGTGGTATGATCCAACTTGCCGTGTGGTTCCAGCTGAAGGACAGCGTTGCGGCCGTTGGCACTGACGCTGCAGCTTCGACGCAGGAGACCTTGGCTCGCGCCTTCCCGAACGACAGCAGCGCGCCGCAGGTACGCCTCCAGCACATCTTCGGTGCGAAGGATGCACAGCCGAAGAAGAAGCCCAGCGTCGCGGCGGAATCCGCGGCCATCAAAGAACAGCGCGACGATTTCGCGAAGGAGCCGCGCGGACAGCTTGCCATCACGAACACCGTCGCGCCAGATCAATTCTCGCGCGCAACCTACCAGTATGCCCATGCCTCAATCTACGCGGATGCGGTGCCCGTGCCCCCCGAGGAGCAGAAGGAGCCTCCGGCATTCGTCAGCTCATCGCGCCGCGGCAGTTTGTCCGACGATGCAGACGCCGCCACGCACGAACACGACGAGGAGCTCGATCAGCTGCTGACGCAGCTGATGGCTGATGAAACCGTGGCTGGCTGCAGCTGGAGCGAGTACTCCCTGCGCATGCTGGCCACCGAGAACCTCGACCGCGTCGGTTCTGCACTTATGGTCGACCTGACGGGCGGCCGCGTCGTGTGCTACGTGACTGCACCGCTGTTCCGCCGCGGCTACGCCGTGCTGGTTGCCGACGGGAACGAAGGCGACATGTTGAAGCGCTGGACCAACCAGGACATTGTCTTCGCGCTGCCGGACCAACTGGTGGCGGCCGCAGCCGCACAAGACGCGGTGCTGCGCTTCAGCTTCTACTTCTATGCGTCGGCCACTCCGGGTGGCGTGCAGACGACTGCATCTCTGCGCGAGTCGCACCTGGCTTCGGCGAGTGCGTCATCGGGCGCTGCGCCGGATCACACTGTGGAGCCGATCCTCCTGGGCAGTACCGTTGTGCCTCTGCGCAGCATCTACACGCACAAGCTAGAGTCGCTGGATTCGCAGCGCGAGTCTGCACCGGAGCTGGAGGAGAGCCACGAGGAGAACGAGCAGGTCGGCGTGGCGGGTGTGGACAAGGCGGCAAAGGAGCGCGCGCAGGCCAAGCGCCGCCTGGCAAGGAACACGCCGCTGACCAAGGAGCAGCGCCAAGCCAAGGAGTGGGAGGCCAAATGGGTGCCCATCGGCACGCCCGGCACCAGCAGTGAGGCGGCGAGCATGTGCGTCCGCATTCTCCGCAAGGAAGTGAAGATGCCTCTCGCGCAGGCCGTCGCCGCGGCGGACAAGGTTCCCGCCTACTCCCCTGCGCGTCTGCGTCTGTGCTTGCAGCTGCCGCACCTTGGTGTGTCGCTGATCGACCGCTCTCCAGAGGAAGTGGCCTATTTCTCGCTGCGCAACCTGCAGTTGCACGTGTCGGACAGCGCGACGAGCACCGAGGTGCGCTTCTCGCTGGATCAGATGCAACTGGACAACCTCGTGCAAGATGCGCTGTTCCCCGTCATCCTCGCCGCCGCGCCCGTTAAGCCCAAGGACTGGATGCCTGTGGTGCAGCTGGCGCTGGTGAAGCAGAAGATTCCTGGCGTCAACATACAGTGCTTCCAGTACGTGAGCTTCCTGCTGCAGACGCTCGACGTGCGCATGTCCGAGCTCTACATCTACCAGTGCCTCGACTTCGCGAACTCGCTCGCGCAGCGCCTCGAGCCAGACCCATCGGCGATGACGGATGCGGCGAGCAGCGACGAACTCGTTCTGCGGCGGATGAGCGACGAGCTGAAGCTCCCTGACAGCTCGCTGGCCAGCCTCTACTTCAAGTTCCTCCATCTGCAGCCGCTGGCCATCAACCTCAGCTTCCAGGCCAACCCCGGCGTGCGCAACAGCTACATTGATGGATTCGTCGTCAACCCGCTGCTTGTGGCGCTGTCGGTGCTGGAGGCCGGCGTGGGGTCACTGGATTCCGCACCCATCCGCCTGAACGGAAAAATCATTGAGCACCGTCTGGGATCGCCGGAAGGCATCGTCCGGATTCTGGCGGTGCACTACATCAAGGAAGGCCTCAAACAACTGTACAAGATTTTCGGCTCGCTCGAGGTGCTGGGCAACCCGGTCAACGTGGGCTCGGAGCTGGGACGCGGCGTCAAGTCGTTCTTCTACGAGCCGGCGCAGGGCCTGATGGTGTCGCCCGAGGCGTTCGGTCAGGGCCTGGCAACGGGCAGCCTGAGCTTGATCAAGCACAGCGTGTCCGGCGTGTCGAGTGCAGTGGCCAGCGTGTTCAGCTCGGGCGGCAAGGCGGTGGCGGCCATGAGCTTGGATCCTGATTTCATCGCGAAGAATTCGGCCCGTAACATGGCCGAGCCCGACCACGTCGGACAGGGCGTCAGCATGGGCGCGAGCAGCCTCGTCACTGGAATCAAGGAGGGAGTCAAGGGATTGTTCCTCGATCCCGTGCACGGGGCGCAGCAGCATGGCGCGAAGGGATTCGTGCGCGGCATGGGCACTGGAATTGTCGGTGCCTTCGCCAAGCCGGTCAGCGGCGCGCTGGGCTTCGTCAGCCAGACGGCCAAGGGCATCTCCAACACGGGCGACTATCTTTCCGATGGTCCCGCTCAGCGCGTGCATCACGTGCGTGCCAAGCGATTCATCGACGCGGCAGATCCGCGGATCAAGACCTACGACGCCCGCGCCGCCGAACTTGCGGCCGAAGAGGAGGCGGCTGCGAGGGCCAGCGGCAAGCACGGTGAGAAACTGAGCGCGGGCGAGCTGGCACGTCGCGAGCACGACCGGCAGCAGCGACACGAGGCCAGCACGCAAATCCTCGCAAACGTCGACGACAAGGGGCCGGCCAACCGGCCCATGACGCAAGCGCTGCGCAAGGACAACGCAGCTGCTGCCAAAAAGCACACAGACGTTAGAAACCTATAAAGCACGGAACTGCAGCCGCTTACTTAAAAGGAGCAACAAGCTCGAGACTGCTGCTCGGCGACGCAGCCCCTTTCATCAGTTCATCCCTCTTTCAGTCCACTTTGTCCTCCATTTCGCATGCATTCTTCTGTTTGGCCCGCTTCTGTCACATCAGTCGTTGTGGAAACCCAGAGAATGTCTTGC